>Ga0209725_1001669_pt1 | contig 12428 bp, 7 predicted proteins | sample I18A1metaG_FD_184145 | JGI IMG/M metagenome (GOLD analysis project Ga0209725, IMG submission 184145) | Lake sediment bacterial and archeal communities from Gulf of Boni, Indonesia to study Microbial Dark Matter (Phase II) - ​I18A1 metaG... | ecosystem: Environmental > Aquatic > Freshwater > Lake... | reverse complement strand
TAGGTCGTCAGGGCATGCTTCTCGGACGAGGGAACCAGCAGATAAGCCCTCAAATCGTTAAAAAAGTTGGGAGAGAACGAATTATTGTTGCGGCAACCAGAAGCAAGCTACAAAGCATTGAAGGGAACATTTTGAGAGTTGACACTGGCGACCCAGAAGTTGACGAGATGCTTAGGGGCTACATAAAAGTCGCGATAGACTACAGAGAATGGAGACTGATGCAAGTTCAGTAGAGGGTTTTTAATTATACCCTGAGCCTTGGCGGCATTGCAATCGCTGTCTGCGTTCGTATGACTCCCTTAACTGAATGAATCTTTTCTAGGATTTCTCTGAGCGCATCCATTTTAGTGAACTCAGCGTAGGCTACTACATCGAATGGTCCTGTGACAGCATGTGCTATTTTGACGCCTTCAATTTTGAGGGATGAGTCAGCGACTTCCCAAGCCTTAGCGGGGTCGGTGTTGATGAGGATGAAAGCCTGCATGGCGTCACGCTCTCTATCTCTTTGTTCCCTTGCGTTTCAAGATTCGTTTCTTCGGCAGTTTCGGTTTCCTGAAACGCTCTGCCTCCTTAGCCATACGATCCTCTCCACTTATCATAATAGAAGCAGTGTGTCTTTTAAGATTGTTTTAGAGCTACGCTATTTTCTGTTCGAACACTTCGCGCAGTAACGCTATTGGAAGGTGTCCGTTGTGCGTTATCGTGTCGTGGAAGAATTTCTCGCTGTACTTCTTTCCCATTTTTCTCTTTACGTCATCCCTTAACTTCAGTATTAGATGTTTTCCAATAAGGTAGGAGAGCGGATATGCTGGAGTCTGCGTGTATCGGCGAACCTCTGCGACGGCTCCTTCCTTCGACATGCGAGCCTCCTTCATCAACATCTCAACTGCCTCGTCAAAACTCATTTCTCCACGCGACAACTTCACATCCACAATAATTCTTACCGCACGCCAAATTCCGTCGTTCAACATCACAAACCTAGTTTTTAGTTCTCCGTGGAATCCGTGTTCCATCATCATCTGCTCGCAGTAGTGAGCCCATCCCTCTATGGTCTCTATTCCAAACTCCACGGCCTCCGGTCCAAAAGTCAGCACTCGAACAAAAGAGCTGCGATTGGAGCAAGCGCCCTGCAGAAAATGTCCGGGAAAGCCCTCATGGACGGCGGTGTTCTTTATCGTGGGATAGTTCAAGTGGTTGCCAAGATTCTTGATGTCACTTGGGCGAGTCACAACGTAGTTTCCTTCCTGGGTTTTGTCAAATTTGGCTGGCATGAGTAGGGCAGCGAACGGAATTATGGGAGCCATAAAATTTGGGGTCTCATTAACTAGAAGCTTATCCTCTTCATAAACGGTTGCGAGGTCGTTCTCGATTATGAACTTTCTTGACGCGTCCATCTGTTCCCGCGTTGCTTTCAAGGCTTCTTCGAAAGTTTTAGGCGCTTCCTTTTCAATCTCCTTCATGACTTCTTCAACGCTTTTTCCTGGAGAGATTTTCTTCGCTATTTTGGCTTGTTCCTCTTTCATTTCTCTTAAATATTTTACTCCCAGCGAATAGATTTCATCGGCTGTCATTCCGAGTTTCCGTATTTTCAAAAGTTTATCGAACTTTTCCTTGCCCAGTGCCCATTCTGTTTTTGTTTTCGGTAGTAGGCTCTTCAGCCACTCCAATTGTTGGCTGATAGGCTGGCTCAATTTCTTTACGGTCTGCTCAAGTTTTTCGTGAAGTTTGGCAGGTATTCTTCTCTTCGTTGCGTTGACAATGAACCATAGTAGGGCAGGTACCCCTTCGCACCTTTCGATGGCAATTTCGGTCCAAAGCCTAACAGCCCGAGACTTTTCAAATCTGGTTCTGAACTGTTCTAGGAAATCGGGAAGTTTTTCTAGTCTCAGAATGATGCACTCCACTCTCTTTTCAAGTGGTGCATAACTTCTTGTTATCATAATGAAGAGGACTGTGCCTATTTCGTCAAAGGTATCTGGGTTTGTCTCAAACAAACGATGCTCCATAACAAAAAACTTCTCGAGTTCGTAGAGGTGTTCTATCAGTTTCCAGTCAATCTTGTGTTCGTCGGTGAGGGCATCAAATTTTATCTTCTCCTTAATTTTGTTGCACCATCCTTTGAACAGCCTCAAGTTTTCAAATACTCTCTTGGAGCTGCCGTCGGGTAACAGTTTATCATAAGGGTCGTGCAACCCAAACGTTGTGGCAATAGTCGGATTTATCTTCAAATACCTCTCAAACATTTCCTTGTTGAGTTTTTCAAACTCTTCATCAGCAGTCATTTTGTCACCGGCTGAAGAGCATATACTAAATTTATTTCGTTTATAACCTTTCAGCATTTCTGCTTCGCCAGTGCCATGCGCATAGGAGCGCGCTAAAGTATGCGGTTGCCCCACAAGCCATCGCGTAGTTGAAGCCCCATACGATGCCTATCGCGGTAACGAGTACTGAACCGAGGACAGACATTGCTCCATTAATTCCCCACATCCAAGGAACACTTTGGTCAGATGCACTGCTGAGGATACGTATCCCCGTGGGGAATGGGATGCCCATGAGAAAGCCTAGGGGAAAAAGCAAGATTATGGAGAGGAGTATCCGAACCATGGCATCTTGTGGGAGCCATGCCGCAAACAAAGAACTTAAGGATAAAGTGTAAACCGCGATAATGGTTATGATTAAAGGACACACAAACAATATGTTTTTGACGATTTCTCTCTTATCAGATGCCCACCCGCTTACGAAGCTGCCGATACCGCTTGACAAAAGCAGTGAGAAAAGGATTATAGACAAGGCCCTTGTCGGATAGCCCAAAAAGAGGATAAATTTCTGTATCAAAGCCACTTCTAAGAGCATGTACGCCAATCCAAGAGCCGAAAAGAATACGACAAATGAAAGCACACTTCCCGATTTGGATGCTTTTCGCCTCTTAAAGAACCATGGAATAGCAATAAAGGCTAAGACCAACAACGAGGTTGACATGATTAGATTATTCAAGGTTTGTGGAAGGGGTTTCTCGATGCAGAAATAGTAGGGGTTGTCGTCGGTTACCGGTTCGACTCTGTACGAGAAGTTTGCGTAGAATTGTTGCAGAGAAATTGCACCACTGAACAGTCCAGCATAGGGTTCAGTCCTGTCATAAAAGTATGGGAGATAGTAAATTTGGTGACTTGAACCAAGTGCAACAGTGTGATCTCTTATCTCTTCCGCCTCTGTTTCGTTAAATGGTGTCTTTTTCAGCATTAAGAGTGCCCGAGTTTTTCCTGGTTCAAGTTGGTTTAGCACTATTGCTATGTGTTTTCCTGCTTCTGTAATCGATTTTCCTCTCGTTTGGAGAGTTGCCACGGCAGTTGAAATAAGCCTAGGAACTTCTATATCCCAACGAATCATCATAAGAACACCGTCATCCGTTAAGTGATCAAAATATTGCTGGAAGGCTTCTACCGTGTATAGGTAGTTTTCAGCAAGCGCATAGCCTCCTGCCGCAATTGCTGCCCACGAATCGACTAATGTTAGAATGATCACATCGTATTTTTCGCTGGACCTGCTGATGAAACTGCGTCCCTCATCAACAACGACATCCACTTTATCCTGATCATAGACATTTCCGGCATTTTCACCATAACTTTTTACGATCTCTACTATAATGGGGTTTAGTTCTACGGCTACGATTTTCGAGCTTCCTCCGACTAAAGCAATGATTACGTCTCTTCCTCCTCCAGAACCTATAATGAGCGTCTTCGGTTCACTTACCAAATTATACGGAAGAAAGTCCATTGTTTGTTTCAAATACTGTGCGCTTTGTAGGGTTCCATCCCATCTAAGCACTTCCGTTGTTGCGTCGGCGTCAATGAAGATTATGGCTAGGTCCTGTCCTAGCGAGCCCTCTACAACGTCAACTCGGGAGAACGAGTTCCATTTGGTAAGAACTAACCGAAGTTCTGGATTTGCTTCAAGAGTTCGGAACAAAGTTTTGCCTGGGGCATTTGAAACGCTTAGAGAGGAGTGTTGGGTGTTATTCAAAAAGATGGAAGCGGTTATGGTCAGCCCAACAATGCTGAGGACAACTAATTTGCGTTTTCTAGAGGCAAGGGAGAAGAGCAAACCGGCGATAGATGCCGTTACCCCAAGCATGAGTGTTGTAGACTCAGCCCCCAATATGCTTAGAGTCGGCTCTACGCATAGGCATCCAAAGCTTGCGCCCGTTAGATCGGCGAAGTATACCCTACTGGCCAGATGGGAAAAACTTTCGAAAAGAAGGGCTATACAGACTCCGCCCAGAAAAAATGGAACAGTCGAAGCGGTTAGGTAAAATGCGATGTGGGAAGGGGATAGGGGAAATTGTAGGATAGCCCATAGATACATTGGTATGGAAAAGGAAAGGGTCAACGTTGATATTGCTAAGATGGGTAAGGTTTTTTGACGCCTTTGTGGACCCAGAAAGTGAAGGAATAATCCGCCGAAGCCCCACCCGAAGAGTGCAACTGAGATAGCAACGAATGCGTAATGGTACCAGATCGTAGTTGAAAAAATACGTGTTATTGTAACTTCTAACATTAAGCCCGTGAAGGAAATTAGGAAGACCCCTGCTAAGATCGCGACTAAACCTAGTGGGTTCTTATTCATTTCACATACTTCCGAGAGACGGGAAACTACCTGTCTAGTTTTTCCTTACATGAGATTTGTCATAAATGTATCGTTTAGTCATCGTATCATCCTTTAAGCCTTTTCTGGAGCAGAGAGATGAGACGTTCGTACTCGTAAATTAGTCTAGAAGTTACTGTCCACGTTTCAAGCGTCTCAGGGTCTATGCGAACTACTTCGTTTGCCAACTTTGTAGTTGCCTCAGTGAAGTGGCCGTGAGGAAATCCGCCAATGAGTACGGTTGGTCTTTCCCTACTCGAAAGTTTTAAAATGGCTTTTTCTAACGTGTCAGGAACTCCTTTTGTGCTGAAGGCCATAACATAGTCTGGCCTGATTTCATGAAGCAGTTGAGGCAGTGATTGGTGCTTCAGCTCAAGCAATAACTGGCCCGAAGGCGGGACTTTCCCAAACTCAAATAATTGCTCCATAAGACCGACGAATCGACTGTAGTTTCTGGGTAGGCGGGCTTCTGGGTTTACTGTAATCACGTGGTCGCTGAGCGTATGAACGTAAACTTGGAGAAGTCGTTCCTTATTGAGTGGTGAGCCTAACGCCTCAAGTAAGGCAAAATGAACGATGTCTGGTCTGCCTCTTTTTTCACTTTCCGGGAGGGCTTTCATTGTGCTGTGATGGTATGATCGGTCGAGAAGAAGGAACTCTGGAGGCTTTCCACGCTTTTTTGAGTAGTGTTGGATGGCGGGATGTTTCCATAGGCTTTTTGGAACTGTTTCGAGCGCTGACTCCGCCAATATGAGAATTAGCAACCGTAATCACTTCATGTAGGGAAAAGCCTATCTCCATAAAAATTTAATGGAAACTTGTAAGGAACAGCCTAAGAATGAACGCGACTAAACAGATAGCCCTTGAGCGTATTCGTATTCTTTTTCGCTTGGCTAGGGAAACTATTCATGAAAATCCTAAGCTGGCTCAACGTTACGTAAAGATTGCCCGGAAAATTGCTATGGGAACCAAACTGCGCTTGCCACAGGAGTACAGGCGCATGGTTTGTAGGCATTGTAAAAGCTTTATCTTACCAGGCGTCAATTGTCGTGTTCGAACTCAGTCAAGAAGAGAGCCGCATGTTGTTGTTACATGCCTTAACTGTGGTCAACACACGCGTATACCTTTGCGAGGTAAGGAGCAGAAATGATAACGTCTCGGATGAAGCGTCGAATAAAGCGTGAACTCAGCCTAGAAAAGCCAACAATATGGGTGGGGAAAGAGGGCGCAACACCTCAGATGATAAACGAAGTCATTAGGCAACTGGAAAAGCGAGAGATGATAAAAATTAGGATGCTGAAGACCGCGCTCCAAGAAGAAGAGGCTAAAATAATTGCTTCAAAAATCGCTCAACAAACAGACTCAACCCTAATCGAGGTTCGCGGCAACACGCTTATTCTCTACAAGTCTCGAAGAAGAAAAGCTCGTTCGCTTAGCGCCGATGAGCTGAAGAGGGATTTTTCAAAGAATTAGCTACATAATTGTAATGACAAAACGCTTCCTAAAGCAGGTGAGAAAGCTTACAGGAAACATAAAGAGAGCGAGCCTCCAAAGCTCTCAAAGAAATTTCCAAAAATCCTTACTCAAAACGCCAATCGACATATTTGGAGCCTAATTAAATCATATACCGGGGTTTTATGCCCATTTTTGACCGAAGTTGCATGCTAGTCTTATTGCGTCTAGGATGTTGACTTTGAGGTCACAGTTTATGTCGCTGTTCATGCAGGCTATCCATTCTTTTGTGCATGGCGTGTGCCCATCTCCGTTTCTGTGGCCAAAGTGGTTGGCTAAGGTCATACAGTCTAGGATGTTCACTTTTTCGTCGCCGTTAACGTCTCCCGGAATGGTGATGAAAACCCAGCCGTCAAAAAAGCTGTTGTCAGCCGTGTCTGTTTCGCCTGGAAGAGACGGAGCATAAGCGCTTATGGTGTAGTTGCCCTTAGCAAAGCCTTTAGTGTCCCAAGTGAAGGTTAGGGTTGCAGAGCTTCCACTTGATAAAGTGACAGTTTGGGATGCAATAGAAGTCGTGTTAGCAAAGACCCTGACGTTGAGGGTTTCAGTGTAGTTGCCCTGATTTTCAATAGTGACATTGATGGGTATAGAGTAGCCTTGTCCTACAACTGTTTTGGAAGGCGTGACATTGGTCACTGCTATGTCTGGGGCAGGTAACATTTGGATTATGCCGTTGGTGAGGTTGTTGTTAGCTGTATTAGGCTCGTTTATCTCATCCTCCAAGGGCGTAGCTATTGCTTCTAAAGTATAATTACCGGGTTCTACATTGGTGGTGTTACAAGATAATGTTATGTTCAATTCCTCGGGAGGTATGAAACTTTCGTTTAAGTAATAGCCGATTTGGGTGTTGTTGCAGTATAGGAATAATTCGAGCCAGGCGTCAAGAGGGCCTACCGGGGCGATTTTGAATGTGACGGTTACGGTGATGTTGATTGTTTGTCCAACGTAGGTCTTATTAGTGGATGACGTGATGTCCGTGATAGCTGTATCGTATATATAAAATAGAGAAGAGCTGGTGACAGTGTTGTCAGTTATGTTAGTTTCGCCGGGAACTGGACCAGCTACGAATTTCATAGTATACCAGCCAGGCGTTATACCAGTAGGATCCCATTCTACATGCACCCACTCACTCTCTGCTGGAAATAGGGTAAGAACTCGTGTCGTGCCCGGACAAGGCGTATTGTCATAGTAAAGGGTGACGTTAAACGTTTCAGCTTGGGTTCCCTGGTTGTGAACTTTGCACTCGGCCCATGCCCACCAATACCCTTCAACGTTTACATATTCCTGTATTCTCCAATCCACTATGCCTATGTCGTGTATATATACTGGGACGTTTTTCCATGCGGTGTCGTTTAGTCCTTCGCTATCTATGATAGTTAAAGTGACGTTGTAGGTTCCAGATGAATTGTAGACGTGAGTTATGATCGGATTGGCTACACTAGTCGTGTTGCCGTCGCCAAAGTTCCATTCATAACTCGATATGGTTCCACCGTTTGGCGTTGAAAACGTGGCATTGAAGGTGACAATACTGCTTGGAGCTGGACACTCGGGTGAATAGGTGAAAGAAGCCACTGGAGACCTAACAATTTGTACTGTACCATCGGTGTATGCGTTATCAGAAAGGTCATTTTCGCCTGGAACAGGGCTGGCTACCGCACTTATTCTATATGTCCCAAGTGGAACAGTTGTTGTGTTCCAGCTAAACGTAAGAGTTGTTTGTGTGCTTGGGGCTAAGTTGTTGACTGTAAGCGTTCCGATTGTGTATGAATCGTAATATGTGTTAACATTGAAAGTTTCGATTGCAGTTCCTTCGTTCTTTGCAGCTACGGTTATGTTGACGATTTGCCCTTGAGCGGCTTTATTAATGGATGGTACAACACTTAGTATCGCTACGTCACGGGAACCAAAGCAATAGACTCCGCCGTTATAGGATCCCACAAATACTTTACCATCAGCAACTGCAGGAGAAGAGTCTACGTAATCGCCTACCGAATAAGACCATATTGTAGAGCCTGTTGTTGCATTTCGACAATAGACACTGGAGCCTACTCCATTAAAGATCTTCCCGTCAGCAACTGCAATGGAAGAAGCCCACCCGCCTGCAATTCGCCACACGTCTCCTCCGTTCGGTGCATAAAAGACGTAGATGTATCCATCCAATGAAGTTATGTAAACCAAATCGCCCGCAACAGCTGGAGAAGAGGTTATCATGCCTCCTGTGCCACGCCCCCATAATAGCCCTCCACTTGTTGTAAAAGCGTAAAACTTTTCGTCGTTGGATCCCACAAAGACTCTGCCAGCCGCAACGGCAGGACTAGAGTCTACCCATCCACCAGTCTCATATGACCAAATTAATCCCCCTGTTGTTGCACTTAAAATGTAAAATCGGTTGTCTCTTGATCCAATAAACACCTTTCCATCAGCAATTGCAGGAGAAGACCATATTGAACCGCCAGTTAAGAAGCTCCACACCACGTCTCCGGTAGTTACACTCAAAGCGTAAACTTTACCGTCAAATGACCCTACGTAGACCTTTCCGTCGTAAATAGCCGGTGAGGAGTATACTGCGCCACCGGTAGTGTAATTCCACAATAACACGCCTGTCGAAGCATTTAACGCGTAAACCTTTCCGTCAGTTGACCCTACGAACACTCGGCCGTTAGCAAAGGCGGGGGAAGAAAATACGTCCCCGCCAGTTGTATAACTCCATATTAAAGTACCTGTTGTTGCGTTTAACGCGTAAACTTTGTCGTCATATGAACCAACGAAAACAATTCCGTCAGCTACCGCTGGTGAGGACCGCACTTGTCCGGCTGTCATGTAGTTCCATTGAACGTTGGCGGTGCTGGGTGCAGATGATGTTGAGTATCCAGTGTGGCTTAGGTTGTGGCGAAACATAGTCCACCAATCTACACTACCGGACTGATCCACGACTCCAGTAGAAACATCTATGGGCAAAGTCACAATCAATAGGACAACCAAGACAAAGCTAACCCGCAATTTCCCCTGCATTTTTTGTTCTCCTTTATCTTCTGTTTACACGCCTTCATCCCTCTGTAGTCGAGCGCCTGATGAAGGGTGCCCAAAGAAACTTGAAGACAGTGCCAAACGTTCCCATATTAGGACTTAACATTCTTTCTCTAGACCAAACAACCCTACACAACCAAAAAATAAGGAACCAAAATATTTAACCCTTATGAAGAAAAAATTCACTTCCACTCTTGATACTCAGTTGTGTAAAACTAAGATTTCTTTCCTTTTTCATCAATGCCATTAACCAAGATAGAGATTAACAGAAAAAGGAGGGTTTATAGCCATTTTTGGCCGAAGTGGCCTGCTTGTATTATGCAGTCTAGGATGTTGACTGCGTTGTCGCAGTTTATATCACTGTTTAGGCAGTCTTTCCATTCTTTTGTGCTTGGGGTGTGTCCGTTTCCGTTTTTGTGGCCGAAGTGGTTGGCGATGATTATGCAGTCTAAGATGTTTACTGTCTGGTCGCCATTTACGTCGCTCGGAATTGTTACGAATACTATTCCGTTAGGGCAGGTGTTGTCTGTTGTGTCTGTTTCACCTGGAACTGTGTCTGCCACAGCCTTTATTGTGTAGTTGCCTTTAGCCACGCCTTTGGTGTTCCATGTGAAGGTGAGGATTGTTGAAGCCCCGCTTGTTAGAGTTATTTCTTTTGTTTCGGTTACTGTTGTATTAGCGTAAGTTGTTACATTGAAGGTTTCTGTGAAGGCACCCTGATTTTCAACGGTGACGTTAATGGATAAGCTGTAGCCTTGCCCCACTATAGTCTTTGAGGAAACAACACTGTTAACGGATATATCGTGGCCAAGAACTTCTAATATGCCACTTGATGAAGATCCTATTCGGTCTTCGTAGTTGTAGCTTGGAAAGCTTTCATGTGCGCTGACGGAGCCATCAACTTTTCCTTCGGTTTCAACTGTTATATTAAAGGTTCCAATGCTTTCAGCTTTGACCGTCCAGTTTATCAGGGTCGAGCTTCCTGCGAGGATGTTGCCTAGTGTTTTTTTGTTTGTTTCGCCTTGAGCTAGGATTAGTCCTGTTGGAAGTGTTATTGTGGCGTTGCATAGAGATGCTGGGTAATCGGTGGTTTGAAACGGTGCAGGACTTGGGTATGTTATGTTCGCTGTTACGGCGAAGGTGTCTCCTTCGTGTATGTTTAAGGGAATGTCGAACTCAGTATTCCATGGGCATGTGAGAAGTCCCCAATAACCTGAGTATTGCCACAAGTCAAGGAATGTAGAATAGTTGAAGGCTAAATATGGTCCTCCATATGTGCCTCCCCATTCAATGTTGTTCCATGGATCATGAAGTATTATGTGAGTACTGTTGTAGCCTACAGCAACCCTATAGTGACCAGAAACATGGAGAGGACTATACCACATGAGCAATAGAATGGGGTAACCCTTGTCTATTAACGTCTTTAGTTGATCCATCGTAATACTCCATCGTTCGAATGCAGCGTAACCCAGTTGACGAAGAGTATATCCAGTGATGTTTTCTGGCATTTCTATACCTGAGGAAGTGCTGATGTTGCTAAAATGTGCAGCCCTCCTTAGTTCATCAGTGTATGTAGTGTAGGGGTGTGTTCTTGCAACTTCCGCAATTTCAACTTGACATATATCTTCACCGTAGTAGTCGAAGACCATCTCTAGACAAGCAGGTCCACAGTAATAATCTATAGTTTGATAGTGGAAAGGAACATCGATGATATGTACTGACCACGGATTTACTAGTGGATACTTGTCTATGTTGTCTGTATTGATAATGTATTGGTGATCCCATATGCCATCGCTACCCGTCTCATTCTGATAAGGGCCACTATACAAGTCTACATCAGTATAGTCGCTCCAATAGTTTCCGCCGGAGGGGTAGCCGTCGTCCCAGCGGTTGGGATAGCCAGACGTTGCAATATGAACTTGCCGAGCGTTTCTGAAATTGTTGTGGTAGATGCTGTTGTTTGAAGAATAGTAAAGCAAGATGCCATACTCGCTGTTTGCTGTTATGTTGTTTCCGTCTATGCTGTTATTGAAAGCGCCATAGAGTCGGATGCCATCATGCCCATTGCCTTCTATGTTGTTTCCATATACGTGGTTATCTGAACAACCGGACAGCAGAATGCCATCTCCCTGGTTTGCTACTATTGCATTTCCGGAGATACTGTTATTAGTCGGACACGCGAGCCCGCCGATAACGAGTTCAATGCCATCGATGTTTGTTGTTATGTTGTTTCCAGAAATCTTGTTATAGTTTGAGGTTTTATGAAGAACGATGCCAGCATCGCAGTTTGTTATTTTGTTTCCAAAAACAGTATTAAAAGACGACAATTCGATGTGGACCCCATGCATCCAACGCTTAATGTTTGTTTTTTTAATCGTTACATTGTCCACGCCAATTATGTCAAATCCATCTCCGCTTCCAGATCCCTGAACTGCATATCCAGCCCCATCTATTATTATGTTGCTTCTTTGCACCACAATCGAATCGTTAATATCGTCTGTAGAGGTATAGATGTCTCCGTCTCTTTGAATTGGTGCTGTTGGTGGGTCTATTGAGCCGTCAGCCCTAATGTAAATGGTTCCAGTTGCCACAACAACTTCCACATTAAACACGACACGTAACATACTTACCAGAAGCAACGTTAACATTAATCCAGAAACCACATTTCTACCAGTAATCATTGTTTCCTCCTTTCTCCTTTTTACATTTCTACCGAGGGGAGCAAATCATCGAATAAGTCTACCCTTTCAATAAAACTGTTGTACACATGTAACATTTAACACTTATGAAACATTTTTCACGACCACCAAAAAAATTCCGCAAACATGAATAGCCGTCTTGACACTATAGCAGTGCATCAAAACAATCATCTCTTTCTTCACCAATGCCATCAACCAACAAAAGAAACAAAGGAACGCACTAAAAGCTCATATTTGGAGCCTAATTGGATCCTATTTGGGTCATATATGGGATGGTCTAGGGGCGTGTGCGCGTGTCTAAGCACGGTGAAAAAGTCTTTATAAGAGGCTTCGTGAATTACTGAGGGAAAACAGGCTGGGAAGAAACAAATTTGCCAACACCCTACGACATCCCCGCATCAGTTCTAATCAAAAAATTAGCTAAAACGCTAAAAGAAAGCATAGATGAAATCGTTCCGCCAAAATGGGCACCGCTCGTAAAAACAGGCACATATACTCAACGCCCACCAGAAGACCCAGAATGGTGGTTCACCCGATGCGCCTCAATAC
>Ga0209725_1001668_pt1 | contig 12429 bp, 12 predicted proteins | sample I18A1metaG_FD_184145 | JGI IMG/M metagenome (GOLD analysis project Ga0209725, IMG submission 184145) | Lake sediment bacterial and archeal communities from Gulf of Boni, Indonesia to study Microbial Dark Matter (Phase II) - ​I18A1 metaG... | ecosystem: Environmental > Aquatic > Freshwater > Lake... | reverse complement strand
TTTCTACTATTTATACGATTAGTCAATTTCATGTGAAATTTAAAGCCCATTCTGAAGAGAAACTCCTATTTTAACGGAAGGTTTCTCTGTTCAGCCCGTCAGCCAATCCTCGCAGAACTGAAACATAGTGTCGTTCAATTATCGCTTTCGCCAGATAGTGTATGGACATTGACTTCAAATATGTTTCCTTTCCATGTTTGTGGGCGATATAATGGATGGGCTAGGCAGAAGTTTTCACCTTCTAAGAGTTTTTGTTTATCCCATGTTGGTGGTTTTGCTTTTTCGGTTGTTGGCATCCACATAAGATATATGTTAAAGACTCGTCTTTTGTGCTTCGTTTTGTGTGTTACCTTGATTGAGTCAATGGGTTCAAAGCCTAACTTTTCTATTTGCCACTTTTTAAACCACGGACTCCAATGGTTTTCCAAGGCTATCGTTGCGAAGCCAGCGATATCCTTTTCACTTTTCATCATGTCTTCTACGAGCAATTTCCCAAAATTGTGTTTCTTCGCTTTTCTTAAAATCCAGACACAATTCATGGCAACCACATTATCACCCTTTATCGGGTAACCAGACACTTCCGCAGGTGCATACTCGATTTGACCAACAATCTCGCCATTAAAAATCAAGAGTTTCTTATGAAATCCCTTTGGGATGGCATTCTTCAAGTATTCTTGTCTGTTACCATATTTCCTGAATGGCATCGGTGCTAGGCATCTGTAAAGGTATTTTTCGTATTTGTCGTTCTGGGTTATGTCTATAATCTTGGGTTGTAACGTCGATTACACCTTTGTTAACGAATAATATAGCACAAATATTTTAGTTTTTGAATTTTGGCTTGTAAAAAATAGGATTACTTCATAGCTTGCTAGAAAATATTTTCCATTTAAAAGATTAGTGGATAACTTTAGACAATTATTACGATGCATTTATGTTTAACTGTAAATTTAGGTATTCCAAGTTGAAAGCGAGCGTGAAAAAATGACTGTTAAAAACGGGTATATTACCCTGTTGCATGGTGCTGGCGGAACAGTCATGCATGATTTAGTTAAGAAGTATATTGTAAAGTATTTTGGCAACGCAGCCAACTTCGAAGTGCCACTTGAAGCCCTAGACGACGCAGCCGTTGTAGACGGCATAGTGTTAAAAAGCGACTCCCACGTCGTTAAACCCATCTTCTTCCTTGGCGGAGACATTGGACGTTTGGCGGTTTCTGGCACAGTTAATGACATAGCAGTCTTGGGTGCTGAACCATATGCCCTAACTTGTGGCTTCGTTTTGGAAGAGGGCTTAGCCTTGGCTGATTTTGAAAGAATTTTGGCTAGTATGCGGCAAACATGCACCGAAGCTGGCGTTAGCATAGTTACTGGGGATACGAAGGTTGTTGAGAAAGGAAGCCTAGGCGGCTGTATAATAAACACTTCTGGAATTGGCAGAAGAACCGTGGCTTTAGAGAAAAATCTTGAAGTTGTTAAGCGGTTTAAAAGAGATTTTAAGGCGCGTTGGGTTTTAGACTCAAACCTTAGAGCATGCGACAAAATAATACTGTCTGGAACGGTTGGTGACCATGGCTTAGCTGTCTTATCTGCCCAAGAAGGACTAAGTTTTGGGAGCGGCATAAAATCTGATGTTGAACCCTTAAACCGCTTAATCCAGCGTTTGCTCGGCGAAATTGGCGGCATAGATGCAATGAAAGACCCAACGCGTGGAGGCTTAGCCGACGCCCTAAACGAGTTCAGCGACAAATCCCACGTAGGCATACTCATTCATGAGGACAAGATTCCAATTAGGGAGGATGTGCGTGCAGCATGCGAAATGCTGGGATTGGACCCCCTTGAAGTTGGAAATGAGGGAAAAATAATCATAGGCATAGTGAAGGAAAAGGCTGAAGAAGTCTTGGAACTTTTGAGAACAACAAAAGAAGGAAAAGAAGCAGAAGTTATAGGCGAAGCAACAGCAGGTTTCACAGGCGTAGCAATGCAGACGGTTGTTGGCGGAAAAAGGATAATCGCTAGACCTGTGGGAGACCCTATCCCGAGAATATGTTAAACCATTCGGGATGAACAGTATAAACTATTGCAGAGATGGCAGCAATTATTAGAAGGAAAAGCAATTTTTCCATGACTAAGCCCGTTCTTATTCCGTCTTTTATTTTTGCTTTGCTGAAGGGTTGCAGCCATGTTATGCCTGCTGGGTTAAGTGAGTCTATAGCTAAATGTGATATAAACCCCAGGAAAAAGCCTATTACAACCAATGTTTCCCAACGGTAAAAAATGGCGATAATCCAAGCAACAGCTGTTGCTACCAAAGCAGCCAAAAGGCTGTGAACAATTCCTCTGTGAACAACAAACTTGCTAACACCTCTAGAACTGTGTCTAAGCAAGTAGAATTGCCGATCTAGAAAGGCTCTAGGATGGTCAATATCTGGTAAGAGGCTTCCTGCGACGAGTAGAATTAAAACCATTGGTGCATTGAAAGGCAGTTCTGCGAGATCGGCGATAAGGTAATAGCATAGCAAAGCGAAAGCCGCATGAGTGGTTCCCATCACTTTGGTTTTCTCCACAAATCCGAAACTCGACCAGCCTTCACAAGCTTCCACTTGCCAAGGAAATCCTTCTTGTAAAAATGGTATAAGCCGCATCGGGTGCACTGCATAATTCGTTTGTTCTTATTAAAATCAATCTCGTACAACTCTAGAGGCGAACCGCAATCAACACACTTGCCACTGTAAGTTTTGTAATTTTTTTCACTCATTGACAGTTCGCCATCCTTTTGAAGACATATTATCATGTATTCGCTCTTAAAATTTCTGGGCAGATACCTTGGTTAAGTAGTTTCTAGGTTCATAGGCAAACGTTTCTAACAAAATCATAAACAAAAAACAGAACCATAACCCTAACGGTTAAACTTCATTATTTTTCCATGTTTCTAACGTTTTTCTATGGTGTTTTTCCATGAACCAAAAACAAAGCAAAATAACAGATAAACATTGAAATCAAAAACCCCAAGAACCTAAAATGATAAATAATCGATATGCAAAGAATACCCACTCGGTTAGAAAAGAGGTGAAAAGGAGAGTTGCCTCTATTTGGTAAGAAAGAAGAACCAAAATTCTGGAAGTATGATGCAAAATAAGGTGGGCATGCAGCATTTCCTAAAGAGACAGACGGCAAACTGTATTTATATCCAGAACCAGAAAATAAAGTAGTGTTTGAATCAAAGAAAATTAACATGGAAATTCCCTTCGGTATCTTAAAAGATTCGAAAATTCTTACAGAGAAAGAAATACGAGCGAGAAGAGTTCTCTTGACAGGAATAATAGGTCTGGCTTGGAAAAAGAAGCATAAAATGTTAGTTATAGACTTTCAAGATAATCTGGGAGGCACACAAAGCCCTGTTTTTGAATCAGGAAAAATAGATGAAATTTCGACTAACCTTTATAATCTAAGGCTGAAAGCACACTCAAAGGCTTAGGCGGCTCCTTCAACGGTTATTGACAAACCAAGCTTCTACTTTACAGCTAACAATATAAAGCGTTGGCTACTAATAATTGCCCTAATTTCTTTTGTTCTTTCAATTGTAGCGTATGCCCTTGCACCATACAACATACAAGCGGCGGCTATTTTCTTTTTCATTACAATTTTTGCAGTACTAACATATTTAATTCTGTGGTTCGTAACATAGCAAATGTTTGGGGTTTGGGTTTTATTAAATTTATACGTTCTCGCATGAAAACGAATTAATGCATTTGGAATGAATCAATTGTTTTCGCCCATATTCTGCATGTTCCTTCGATGCTTACCATGCAGGCGCCTACAGGCTTTTGCGGAGTGCAGGCTTTCATGAATAATGTGCATTCAGTGGGCTTAATCTTGCCAATTATTACTAGGTGGCATCTGCAGCCGTGCTGTATGTCAACGCCATGTTCAACTTTCACGTCATGTTTCAAATGTGCGTCATAAGCTGTATATTCCTCATTAAGCGTGAATTTTGAAGAAGGGATTGTGCCGAGTCCACGCCAGTTGCCATCCACAACATCGAAGACTTTTTGCATGAGCTCCTGTGCCTTTGTGTTGCCTTTCCACTGCACAGCCCGTGTATACTCGTTTTCCAAGCGTGGTTTGCCTTCCCTTAACTGTTTCAGAATCATGTAAATGCCAAATAAGATGTCGAGGGGTTCGAATCCTGCCACAACTGTTGGCATACTATAAAGTCTTGGGAAAATTTCGTAGGGTTTAAGCCCAATAATTGTGCTGACATGGCCCGGCGCAATAAACCCGTTTAGGCTTAAGTCTTTCATTTCAACAAGCATTTTCATTGCTGGCGGAATCAAACGATGCGAAACTAGAAAACTGAGGTTTTCTGGAGGCTTCTTTAAAATTTCCACTGCCGTAGACGGTGCTGTTGTTTCAAAACCAATGGCGAAAAAGCAGAATTTTTTATCAAGCCCTTTTTCTGCCATCTTTTCAGAATCGCTGACGCTATAGACTATGCGAACGTCGGCGCCTTCTGCTTTAGCTTCTAGAAGCGACTTGCTTGAACCTGGAACCCGTAGAACGTCGCCAAAACAAGTAACAGTCACGCCTTTCAAGGCTAATTGCACGGCTTCATCAACTTCAGAGGCTGGCACTATGCAGACTGGGCATCCAGGTCCAGCAATGACTTCCACATTTTCGGGTAATAGACTACGTATGCCAAAATGTGTAATAGTCCATTCATGTGTGCCGCAGACATGGCAAATCTTAACGGTTTCTTTCTCTGGTGCGATTTTGCGAATTTTTTCTGCTACACGTTTCGCCAAGTCTGGGTCTCTGAACCTTAATTTTTCAGCCATTTCCAGTCCACATGCCCTATTTTTGCTGGGTTTCGGCTTCTGCTTCAAGGATTTCGCTCCATAAACGTATGGTTTCTTCTGCTTCCTTTTCATCTAGAATTTGGATGGCGTAGCCAGCATGCACCAAAACATAGTCGCCAACTTTAGCCTTTACAAGCGTCACATTAACCTCTCTTAAAACGCCTTCGCCAAAATCCACTCTGGCCCTGTCTTCCTTAACGCTTATAACTTTCGCTGGAATAGCCAAACACATTATTATCAATACTTAACCAAAAATGCACAGCAATAAATCAATTATGGTTTAAAACTTGAAGAATCCGCCTACAACAGCCTGACCGAAGGACAAGCCACCGTCGCCGGGCGGAACTGCCTCATGAACCAGAAACCGTAAACCAGCAGCTTCCACCGTTTTTCGCATGGTTAAAGCCAGTACTGCGTTGCATGCAACTCCACCTGAAAAACCGATGGCTTTAACGTTGTTTTCTGATGCTTTCTCTATGGCTAGAGTGGCCAAGCCTTTAGCTAGATACGCCTGAGCAGAATAAGCTAAATCCGCTCTTGAATGTTTTTCTCTGTTTTCAAATATTTCTAGGAGCATTTGTGTGGTGTCTAACGTGTTGCTTTTTATTATGGGTTCTAGCTTCAGCACATCCCTGCCTTTGATTGCGGCTGATTCAAGTTTCATGGCTGGTTCGCCTTCGTACGTGCGTTCATAGCATACGCCCAAAACAACTGCAACAGCGTCTAAAACTCTTCCACAACTTGTCGTCTCAATTATGTTATGGCTTTTTTCTAATTGGCTAAGAATTATTTGGATTTCACTTTCGCCGTGTGGAAACTGCTCCTTATTTTCTAGAAGCCAATCTTCCACGTCCACCTTTTTATGGAGTATTCCCGCAGCCATTCTCAATGGATAACGGGTGGCTAAGTCCCCGCCAATCAAAGGCTGTTTTTCAAGATAAGCCACCCGTTTAAAATCAGAGGATTCCTGAGTGCAGAGTAATATTTCGCCACCCCATGCCTCGCCATCAATTCCATACCCATACCCATCACAACATATGCCCACAATTTCCTTAACGTCATGTTCAACCATCAACGCCGCAATATGCGCGTAGTGGTGCTGAACTTGAACCAGTTGCCAATTGTTTTCCTCTGCCAAATCATGTGCAAGCTTTGTTGTTGTGAATTTGGGATGCAAATCGCACGCAACTGCTTCTACTTTGCTGTTTGTTAAGCTGATTAGGTGTTTTGTTGCGTCTTTCAGAAAGTCTCTTGTTTCAACGTTTTCTACGTCGCCTATGTGTTGGGATATGAATGCCTTGTTTTCAAGTAAAATGCATGCAGTATTGTTTAATTCTCCTCCTAAGCCTACAACGCAGCGTTTCGATTTTCGTCTAAGCATTATTGGGGCTGGTGCGTAACCTCGTGAGCGTCTTATGAATACCAAATCTTTGTTGTGCACACGAACTACTGAGTCGTCGCATCTGTGGGCTACTTGGCGATTGTGAAACAGGAAGTAGTCAACAGTGTCGCCAAGCTTCTGCAAGGCTTCCTCATTATCCTTTATTATTGGCTGATTTGGTGGATTGGCACTTGTCATCACAAACGCTGCCTCATCCGCTTCGTCAAAAAGCATGTAATGCAAACCAGTGTAGGGCAGCATAACCCCAACATTGTGCAAACTTGGAGCAATCAAATCTGAAAGATAATATTCAGCACTTTTGTTCAGCAAAACTATTGGGCGACTGTAAGAAGCTAGAAGCTCTGCTTCTTTCTCGCTTAATTCTGCAAAAGTTTTTATGGCTTCCAAGTTTCGAGCCATAATGGCGAAGGGCTTCTGGCTTCTATGCTTGACCTTTCTAAGCCTAACTAATGGCTCATCTCTCGTCGTTGACGTGGCAACGTGAAAACCACCATAACCTTTTATGGCAAGTATAAAGCCTTCTGAAAGGAGTTTGCCAGCTTCCCGCATAGGGTCTTTGTGTTCAATTAATTCGCCCTTGTGCGTTGTTAAATATACTTTTGGCCCGCATTTTGGACAAGCCACCGTCTGAGCGTGAAAACGCCTGTTTAATGGGTCTTTGTATTCGCTTTTGCAGAAGCTGCACATTGGAAAACCCTGCATGGTGGTGTCTTCACGGTCGTACGGCAGCCTCTCAATAATAGTGTATCTCGGGCCGCAGTTCGTGCACGTGATGAAAAAATATTCGTATCTAGGATCCTTTGGATCTCGGAGCTCTCTTAGGCATTCGTTGCATATAGCTATGTCTGGAGGGATAACTGAACCCGAAAGCTCTGCTTCTTTAGAGCTTTTGTAAATTGTGAATTTTTCGTATTCGCTTTCACCTTTAAGTCTTGTTGTGATAACCTCATGGATTTGTGCAAGAGGGGGCTTCTGTTGCTTCAAATCTTGCATGAAATTTTGGATGTTCTTTTCTCCACCTTCGAGAAGAATTTCTACTCCAGCATCGCCCCTATTCCTAACATATCCTTTCAAACCATTTTTGACCGCTGTTCGATAGATGAAAGGGCGAAAGCCTACACCCTGAACTATGCCTGCGACTTTAACTTTTACACGCACTACAGCCATCTCTTCAGATTTGAAGCAAAATACGCTTCATATATGTTTTGACTTTCCGCAACACTTTTGACATCAAAATCTGAACGTTTGTCATCATCTGCCGACACTGTTGGATAAGAAGAGTCATGTATTTTTACCCGCTATGGTTTAGGACTTAAATGTGGCTGAAAGAATCTTTTTATAATTTCTTTCATCACTCTTACTAACATGCAAATATTACAATTGTCAACGGCTGTGCCCAAAAACGAGTATTCAACAGAAGAGCTCATGGATATTTTTCCATGCAAACTTCCCGAAGGCGTTAAACAGAATATACTCAACTTGGGAGTTTCAAAACGATACCTCATTAGCCATGCTGATTCACCTTTAAAATCAGAGACTATTCTAAGCGAGGCTGACCTCGTTGACCTCTGCTTAGAGGCTAGCAAAAAAGCCATTGAAAAGGCTAGCTTATCCATTAGGGACATAGGCTATTTTATTGTGACTTATGATGTGAACCCTTTTTTGTGTCCTGGCCTCAGCCAGCTTTTAATTCGAAAACTTGGTTTTAACGCGTACATTAAGCATGTGAACGTTCAAGGAATGGCATGCGCAGCCTTTTCAAAAGCCCTAGAACTTGCAGAAAATCACCTTGCCGCGCATCCTGAGGATTTTGTTTTGCTTTGCATTTCTGGAGTAAACTCGTATTGGTTCTATAATCAGGTGCGAGGTATCAAAGACGTTATGGAAATCAGCCAGATTGGCTTGATAAAGGATAAAGAGAAAAGGCGGATGGAGTTGAGGAAATGGATTGCAGTTATGGAGTTTTTCCTTTTCGGAGATGGGGCAGCCAGCGTTATTGTAGCAAAAAATGGAGATGGGCTGTCAGTCAACAAAATTGTGGAAGTTACAAATCTTAAAAGGAAGGATTACTTGGCTGGCTATGCTAGACTTACAGCATTAAACGAACCGTTCAAGTTTGGTTTTTACTCGCATCTGGACAAAAACATTCCGAAACTTGGGGTTAAATATAGTTCTGTAGTTGTTAAAAAATTGCTTGGAAAAAATGCTAAAAACACCGTGAAAGCTGCTAGGAAGTGGGCAGTTCACACAGGCAGCGAAAAAATACTAAACATTATAGCCGAACATCATCAAATTCAGCGTGAAAAACTTGTGGAGTCGTATGAAGTGCTTAGGGAATATGGCAACTTAGCCGGAGCAAGTTTGCCGTTCATACTTGAAGAAATAGTTTCTGGGAATAAATTCTCGAAAGGCGACGTCATTTTGATGCTTGGTTATGGATGGGGATTTTCAGCTTCCGCTTGCCTGCTGGAGTATAAAGATTAATGTGAACAAATTTTCTCTTCTACGTGCCTTTTAGGGAGATAAAGAAATGCTGTTGTGTGAAATAAATCTCCAAGCTTAATCTAAATTAACAAAAAGAAAAAGTGAAAATTTTATGGTTGTTTCTGAAGATAGTTGACTATGGTTAGTTTTTGAATTTCTGATGTTCCTTCGTAGATTTCGGTTATTTTTGCGCAGCGGTGGAAGCGTTCCACGTGATAGTCTGCCAAGTAGCCGTATCCTCCGAAAATTTGTATGGCATCGTCTGTGACTTCCATGGCGACTCTGCTTGTGTAAGCCTTAGCCATTGAAGTTGCTACTGGACTGGGTTTTTCTTTGTCGTATAGCCAAGCCGCCTTATACATCATTAAGCGTGCGGATTCTATTTTAATTGCCATTTCAGCCAGTTTGAAGGATACGCCTTGAAAGTTGATTATTGGTTGTCCGAATTGTTTTCTTGTTTTGGCGTAGTTTAGTGCTTTTTCGAAGGCGCCTTGTGCCATGCCCACAGCTTGTGCTGCGACTGTTATGCGTGTTCCGTCGAAAAGTTCAAGCGTATAATAGAAACCTTTGTTCAGTTCGCCTACAATGTTTGCGTCTGGCAATTTTAGGTCACTCATAGAAAGTGAGCCAGTGACGCATGGTTTTATTCCCATTTTGCCGTGAAGTTTTGTTGCTTCTAAGCCTTGCGTGCCTTTTTCTGCGAGGAATAGGCTTTGTCCTCTGTGCGGTGGCGTGGCGTTTGGGTCTGATTGGCAGAGGATTATGAAAGTGTCTGCTATTGGGGCGTTTGTTGTGAATTCTTTGGCGCCGTTGATTGTCCATTCGTTTCCTGTTTTTACGGCTGTGGAGTCCATGCGTGTTATGTCGCTTCCATGTTCTGGTTCGGTGAATGCTGCTGCAGATATTTTGTCGCCTCTTGCAAGCGGCGGGATGTATTTTGCTTTTTGTTCTTCTGTGCCGTGTTTTAGCAGCACGTCTGGAATCATTAGGTTGCCGAGGGATATGGCTACGCCTAGTCCTGGGTCGACGCGGCACATTTCCTCGACGACTATGCAGTCTTCTAAAACGCCATAGCCTTGTCCGCCGTATTCTTGTGGTATCCGCATGCTTGTGAAGCCGAGTTGTGCGGCTTTTTTGTAGAGGTGTAGTGGGAATTCTTCTTTTTGGTCGTATTCTAGGGCGAGTTCTGGTGTGAGTTCTTTTTCGGCGAATTCGCGTATTGCACGTTTTATTTCTTGTTGTTCTTCGTTTAGTTTGAATTCCATTTTGTTTTTTCTCTCCTAGGTTTAGAGTTATGCTTTCTGCGTTTTTAGTTCATATACTTTGTTTTTCAGAGAAGGTACAATTTTGAATAGATCTTCGATTATGCCGTAGTTTGCGAAGCTGAAGATTGGGGCTTTTGGGTCTTTGTTTATGGCGATGATGAGGTCTGCGCTTTTCATGCCTAACACGTGTTGGAAGGCGCCGCTGATTCCAACTGCAATGTAAAGTTTTGGTTTTACGGTTTTTCCTGAGCTGCCTACTTGGCGGTCGTTTGGGAGCCAGCCTTTGTCTACGATTGGGCGTGAGCATGCTAGGACTGCGCCTATTGTTTTTGCTAGTTCTTCCATTATGGGCATGTTGGCTACGTCTTTTATGCCGCGGCCTACGCCTACGAGTTTTTCTGCTGCTGTTATGTCTACTCCGCCTGGCGGTGGCAAAACGTATTGTATGAACCGTTTTTCGGCTATTTCCTCTGCGAGTGGCGAGGGTGTTTCTGTGATTTGTCCGTTTGCTGGTGATTCTGGCTTTTTGGGTGCGAAGGTTGCTTGGCGGATTGTTGTCATGTAGGTTTCGGCTTTGCGCAATGTTGCCTTAACGTTTACTTTTCCGCCGTACATTTGTCGTGTTACCGTTAACGTGTCGGCTTCGAATGTTAGGTCTATGATGTCTGTTGCTAGTGGCGTGTTTAGTGCGGCTGCGAGTCGTGGGGCTAGTTCTATGCCGTAGCTTGTGTGTCCCATCATGACTAGTGATGGCTTGTGTTCGGTGATGAGTTTTGTTAGGATTTTTTTGTAGGCTTCGCTGTTGAAGTTTTCGAGTTTTGGGTCTTGGACAAGTATGACGGTTTTTGCGTATTCCGTTAATGCCTTTGCTTGTTCTTTTATGTTGTTGCCGAGGATTATTGCGGTTAGTTCTTTGTTTGTTTTTTCTGCTATTTCATGGGCTTTTGTGAGCATTTCAAAGGTTATGTCGCGGATTACGCCTTGTCTGTGTTCGGCTAGGACGAAGATTTCGGGCATTTTAGATTAGCCCCCTTGATTTGAGGATTTCTGTGATTTTTGTGGCGATTTCGTCTGGTGTGCCTTTGAGGAATTCTGCTTGTTTTTCGACTGGTGGCACATAGAGCTTATCAATTGTAATCCATGAGCCTGCTATGCCTACGTCGTTTTCTGTTAAGCCCGTGTCTGCTAGGCTTAGGATTTTGATTTCTTTTTGCATGGCTTTGCGTATGCCCATTATGCTGACGTAGCGGGGTTCGTTTATGCCTGTTGAGATTGTGAAAAGTGCTGGTAAGCGTATTTCGATTTGTTCTTCTAGTCCGCCTTCGAGTTCGCGGTTTACTTTTGCTTTGTCTGTGCTTAATTCTAGTTTTTTAACCATGGTTGCGTGTGGTATGCCTAATAGTTCGGCGAGGATTGGTCCGACCATTGCTGAGCTGTCGTCGCCTGTTTGCATTCCTGTTAGGATTAGGTCGTAGTGTAGGGTTTTGATTAGGCTGTGCAAAATCTTGGCAATGGCGTAGGCGTCTGAGTTTTCGAATTTTGGGTCTGTTAGGCGTATGGCTGTGTCTGCTCCTCGGGCTAGGCATTTGCGTAGTGTAGAGTCTGTGTCTTGTGGACCTATGGTTATGGCTGTGACTGTTCCGCCTTGTTTTTCTTTTATGCGTACTGCTTCTTCTAGGGCGTAGTCGTCCCACTCGTTAATGTCAAAGACTAAACCGGTTTTCTCTATGCTTTTGCCGGTAGAATCGATTTTTAGTTCTGCTTCTGCTGTTTCTGGGACATGCTTAACACAAACAACAACATCCAAACTATTTTGACTCTCCTAAATGCTTGAACAGAGAGTTTCACAAACAATTTCATATAACTTTTGCTCGACTTCTTGGCTTCTGAATATCACGATTGGTCATTTAACTGTAGCATATGTTTGCTATTTGATTACGCGACTCATAGATAGGTTTAACCAGAAGTATCAAGGTTTTATATTAGAACTTCATAAACCTACGCTTGAACGATTATGATAAAGAGACTTGTCTTCATAATAGTCTTTTGTTCAATCGTATCGACATGCAACATTGCTTCATGTTCATGCAAAGAAGTCTCAATTGCTTCAGGAGATCACCTCGAGATGACATTCCAAAACGATGGCATAGTGCAATGTGTCCATACAATCTTGGCGACATCAAACGACACTGTGAATGCGACGTTCTCGGGAGCATATTCTTTTGTAGGCAACTTAGTTGGTAATGTTACATATGAGTATTCTCCAGAAGTACATTCACATGAAGTCTGGTTTAGAAACAAGAGTGCGGATTCTGCGGAAATTATCATCAATTACAACGCTACTCTTGAACCCTTGAAATTCACGAGCATTAATCTTAAGTACAAAATAAAAGGAATATTGAACAGAGTAAATAATACATGGT
>Ga0209725_1001667_pt1 | contig 12429 bp, 7 predicted proteins | sample I18A1metaG_FD_184145 | JGI IMG/M metagenome (GOLD analysis project Ga0209725, IMG submission 184145) | Lake sediment bacterial and archeal communities from Gulf of Boni, Indonesia to study Microbial Dark Matter (Phase II) - ​I18A1 metaG... | ecosystem: Environmental > Aquatic > Freshwater > Lake... | reverse complement strand
GAGGCGGTCAGCGGCTTCGGCAAGATAATCAGTAAACGTGCCGGCTTCTGCTGTGAGTGGTGCGGTGACAGGGATGACCTGCGCATCTGGGAGCAGCGGCCGGAACGGGAGCCGGAGGAGGGGACCCTCGCCCTGCTCTGCGGCAGGTGCCGTCGCCTGGCAGACGGGGGCGGGTGGGAGCCGGACGAGCTCCGCTCCCTCAGGAACGCACTCTGGAGCGACATCCCGGCCGTTGCCGAGGGGGCTGCCCGGGTCCTGTCCCGCTGCCGCGAGCCGTGGGCACGGGAGGCGATCGAGGAGAGTTTCATCCCCGACGAACTCAAGGCCGAGCTGCTGAAATAGGGTTGCCGGAGCTCAGGAGGTCAGGGTGAAGTAGAAGGTGGCGCCGCAGCCCGGCGCCGATTCGGCCCAGACGTCGCCGCCGTGGCGGTGCATGACCCGTTGTACCGTTGCCAGGCCGATGCCGGTGCCCTCGAACTCGCTGGCTTCGTGGAGGCGGTGGAAGGGGGCGAACAGCTTGTCCGCGAACTCCATGTCGAAGCCGACGCCATTGTCGTTGATGTAGTAGACCTGCCGTCCCTTGTCGGTTCTGGTGCCGATCCTGATGCGGGGATGTTCCGCCTTGGCACTGTACTTCACGGCATTGCTGACCAGGTTGTCCAGGGCCACCCTGAGCAGCTGCCGGTCGGCATGGACGACCATCTCCGGCTCGATCTCCACGGCCAATTTCCCCCCCGAGGTGTCGACCCCGCTCTCCTCGAAAACTTCCGTCGCCAGTACCCCGAGGTCGAAATACTGGCGGTTTATCTCTCCCCGGGAGATCTGGGAGAGCATGAGCAGGTCCTTGATCAGCTGTCCCATGCGGATGCTGGCAGCCCTGATACGGGCAAAGTAGTGCCTGCCGCTTTCATCCAGCACTTCACCGTGCTCTTCCTCGATGATGCTGCTGAACGAGTTGATGTGCCGCAGGGGCGCCTGGAGGTCGTGGGAAACCGCGTAGCAGAACGACTCCATCTCGGTGTTGGCGATCTCAAGTTCCCGGGCCCGCTTCCGCTCCGATTCCAGCAATGCCGCCTCGGCGACCTTCCGCTGCCTGTTGGCGATCACGACCAGGGCCAGGCTGCAGAGCAGGACGACGATGATGACAGCGGCGATGTTGATGACCGTGCCGTGCTGTTCGTAGAGTCCCGGCGGTTCATTGATCACCCTGCTCTCGGGGGGGAGTCGTTCCGGCTTGATCTTGAACCGTTTGAGCTGTCTGCTGTCGAAGATGAGCGTACTGGGGGGCTCGGTCATCACCGGGATCGCGTCCGCGCTCTCGCCCCGGATGATCCGCAGGGCCACTTCGGCCCCCATCGCCCCGTGGCTCTTCCCTTCCAGCAGGCTCCCGCCGATGATGCCGTGGCCGAGGCGCTCCACCTTGGTGCCGTAGACCGGGACCGGCGAGCTTTTGCTCAGTACTTCCGCAAGTTGTGCATGGTTGAAGATCCTTCCCGCCTTGTCGCGGCTGAAGGAGAAGGGGAGGACGATACTCTCCGGCTTCAACTTCGCCAGCTCCGCCGATATTTCCTCGATGGTCATCTCCGGCAGGTAGCGGAAGGTGAGCTTCCCGGCGAAATCCGCCAGCTGGTCCCGGGCCTCGTCCCGGGAGGCAAGGCCGGAGGTGGTGTAGTCATGGACGATCACGACCTCCTTCACCCCGGGCTGAATCGCCAGGGCGGCCCTGACGGTCCCGGCGATATCCTGCCGCTCCACGATCCCCGTAATCTCCTTTTCTCCCTTGAGCATAGAGGGTTCGAAGTCGTTCAGGCCGACGAAGACGACCGGGATGCCGGCGAACAGCTCCCTGCGGTACCTGATGACGAAGTCGAAGGCCGGGTTGTCCAGGGCCATGACCAGGTCGGGCCTCGTGTCCCCGTACTTGACGGCGAAGAGTTCCTTGAGCCGGGGAAAATGCCGGTAATCGCTGAAGTGCTTGCTGTCCAGGTACTCGACGAAGGGGTCGATCCTGAGACCGGACCGGCCGAAGCTGTCCAGTATGCCGGTGACCTCGTTGTCGGCCCAGGTATAGCCGGGGTGGTAGGAGTCGAGGATGAGGATTTTTTTCTCTGCCGGCGGCGGGGCGGCCGGGGCGAGGAGGGGGATCAGCAGAAGGACGAGCAGGAGGAGGGCACGGCAGCACCGGACACTCCGGGCCGGTGCCGGGCGGAGAACATGCCGCCAGCAGGCCAGGCCCCGACTAGCCATGCTCCCCCCTCGATGTCGCCTTCGCGCGCCGTTCCTCCCTGACCATGTCCAGGGCGAGAAGGGCCACGCCGACGCAGATGGCCGAGTCGGCGACATTGAAGGCGGGCCAGTGATGGCCCTTCCAGTAGACGTCGAGAAAGTCGATGACCTCACCCAGCCGGACCCGGTCGATCAGGTTGCCGACCGCCCCGGAGAGGATCAGGGTGAGGGAGACGGACGCAAAACGCTGGTCGTCCCGCAGCTTGGTGAAGGCGACCATGATGGCCCCCACGGCTATGACCGAAACCAGGATGAAGAACGGCAGCCGCCAGCTTGCATCGGCAAGGAAGCTGAACGCCGCCCCCTTGTTGCGCAGGTAGGTGATGTTGAACAGGCCGTCGATCACCGGGAACGACTGGTAGAGTTGCATGCTCCGGTCGATGTAGAGCTTGGTCAGCTGGTCGGCTACCAGGACCAGGGGGGTGAGCAGCAGCAGGATGAGATACTTGGGCTTCATGAATGTCCTGTACGAGGTTTGAGAACAAACCGTTAGTTCGCGCAGTGCTCGCTGAGAACGCAGAGTGAGTTAAGGCAGCGTGGTATCAATCCAGAGATCGGACGTCACTATCGAATCGGTTTTCTCTGCGCCTCTGCGTCTCCGCGCGAGTGGCTGGCCGTTGATTTAGACCACCGCGGCGGTGCATTTCGGGCAGATCGCCGGATGCTCCGGGTGGCTCCCCAGCTCCTCGCTGTAACACCAGCAGCGTTCGCATTTCTCCCCCGGCGCGGCGTCCACGGCGATCCTCAGTCCTGCCACCCCTTCGGCCGCATAGGCATCGCCACTGAGCTCCTCCACCAGGTCGACCCGTGAGACGATGAAGATGGCGGCCAGTTCGCGGGCATACTCCCGCAGGAAGGGGAGCAGCTCCCCGTCAGCGGCGATGGTCACCCGGGCGTCCAGGGAGTGGCCGATGGTCTTGGCCACCCGCGCCTGCTCCAGGGCCTTCTGCACCTCGGCACGGACCTTCATGATCCGCTCCCACCGCTCCACCAGGAGATCGTCCTTCAGCTCGGGCGAAAGACGGGGGAATGCTGCCAGGTGGACGCTCTCCTCGTGGTTCCCGGGGAGGTAACGCCACGCCTCGTCGGCGGTGAAGGAGAGGACCGGGGCGATCAGGCGCAGGAGCGTGTCCAGGACCCGGTACATGACCGTCTGGGCGCTCCGCCGCTCCAGGGAGTCCGTGCGGCTGGTGTAGACCCGGTCTTTCAGGATGTCCAGGTAGAAGGCGCTCATCTCCACGGTGCAGAAGCCGTTCACCGCGTGGTAGAGGATGTGGAACTCGCACTCACCGTAAGAAGCGAGGACCTTTTCCTTGAGGAGCTCCAGCTGGTGCAGGGCCCAGCGGTCGATCTCGGGCATGTGGGAGGGATTCACGGCATCCTTCTCCGGGTCGAAGTCGCTGATGTTCCCCAGGATGTAGCGGCAGGTGTTCCGGATCCGGCGGTACGCCTCGGAGAGCCGGGTGAGGATCTCCTGGGAGATGCGGATGTCGTCCCGGTAGTCCTGGGCAGCGACCCAGAGGCGGAGGATCTCGGCGCCGTACTTCTTGATCACCTCTTCCGGGGCGACCACGTTCCCCACGGACTTGCTCATCTTCCTCCCCGAGCCGTCGACGACGAAGCCGTGGGTGAGGACGCTCTTGTAGGGGGCGACCCCCCGGGTGCCGACGCTCTCAAGGAGCGAGGAGTGGAACCATCCCCGGTGCTGGTCGCTCCCCTCCAGGTACATGTCGGCCGGGGAGCGGAGCGTGGCGCTCGGCTCCAGGACGGCGGCGTGGGAGACGCCGGAGTCGAACCAGACGTCCAGGATGTCGTTCTCCTTCTCGAAGGCCTGTGCGCCGCATTTGGGGCATTTCGTCCCGGGGGGGAGGAGCTTTTCCGCACTCCAGTCGAACCAGACGTCGGCGCTGTGCTCCTTGAAGTGGCCGGCAACGTGATCCATGATCTCACCGTCCGCCAGGTACTCGCCGCAGGCGGTGCAGGAGAAGGCGGTGATCGGTACCCCCCAGCTCCGCTGGCGGGAGATGCACCAGTCGGGGCGGTTCTCGATCATGCCGAAGATCCGCTCCCGGCCCCACCGGGGGATCCACTGCACCTGGTCGATGGCGGCAAGGGCCTTCTGCCGCAGGTCGCCCGCCTTCATGGAGATGAACCACTGCTCCGTGGCGCGGAAGATGATCGGCTTCTTGCAGCGCCAGCAGTGGGGGTAGGAGTGGGAGATGGTAGAGACCCCCAGGAGGGCGCCCACCTCCGTCAGCTTGTCGATGACCCCCTGGTTGGCGGCAAAGACGAACTGGCCGCCGAAGAATTCCAGGTTCCCGATGTACTTGCCGTGGTTGTCCACCGGGTTGTAGATCTCCAGCCCCTCCTTCAGGGCCAGTTCGTAGTCCTCCTGGCCGTGGCCCGGGGCGGTGTGGACGCAGCCGGTACCGGCCTCCAGGGTCACGTGCTCCCCCAGGAGGATCACCGAGTCCCGGTCGTAGAAGGGGTGGGCGCAGTTCTTCCGCTCCAGGGCCCCTGCCTTGAAGGTGGCGATGACGTCCCCGGAGAGGCCGGTGCTCTTCAGGAACCCCTCCTTCAGGCCGTCGGCGACGATCAGGACCCCCTGCTCCGTCTCCAGGGCGACGTAGTCGAACTCGGGGTGCATGGCGATCGCCAGGTTGGCGGGAATGGTCCAGGGGGTGGTGGTCCAGATGACCACAAAGGCCTCTTTCCCCGCCAGGGCCGGCACGGCACCGGAGATGTCGTCCTTCAGGCGGAACCTGACGAAGATGGAGGGGGAGGTATGGTCGGCGTACTCAACCTCGGCTTCGGCCAGGGCGGTGACGCAGGAGGAGCACCAGTGGACCGGCTTGCGTCCCCGGTAGAGGCCGCCGCTCTTGGCGAACTTGGCCAGCTCGGCCGCGGTCAGCCCCTCGTACTCGTAGTTCATGGTCAGGTAGGGGTTGTCCCAGTCACCCAGTACCCCCAGGCGCTTGAACTCCTCCTTCTGGATGGCGATGAACTTCTCCGCGTACGTGCGGCACTCCTTGCGCATCTGCAGCTTGGAGATCTCGTGCTTCCTGGACCCCAGGTTCTTCTCCACCTGCAGCTCGATGGGGAGCCCGTGGCAGTCCCACCCGGGGACGTAGGGGGCGTGGAACCCCTCCATCCGCTTGCTCTTCAGGATGATGTCCTTGAGGATCTTGTTCAGGGCGTGGCCGATGTGGATGTGGCCGTTGGCATAGGGGGGGCCGTCGTGGAGTACGTAGAGCGGCCTGTCCGCGCCGGTCTCCTCCATCTTCCGGTAGAGCCCTTCCGCTTCCCAGCGGGCCAGGAGCTCGGGCTCCCGCTGGTTGAGATTGGCCTTCATGGGGAAGTCGGTCAGGGGAAGGTTGAGGGTGTCTTTATACTCCATGGATATCCTCCGAACAGATAACTAAAGTGCTCCAAAATATCCGGAACCCATTGAAAAGTCAAGGTTAAAGGCGTGCCGGGGGCTTCTGGCGCGGCAATCCCGGACGTGGCCCGGGGCAATCCCCCCCAGCTGCCACCGTGCTCACGCCGGCCATAGCAGTTTCTTGATACTTTCTTGATACCCTTGACTGCCAACTTGATACCTTCTTTACCGGAGACGGCGTAGGGTTGAGGGTAAAGGAGAGCACCCATGAGTCCGTTTCCGAGCAATACCCGGTGTCACGTGGTGGTCCTGCCATGACCGGGAGGGAGAATAACGCATCACTGGCGATGAAACTGGCCCGGACACTCTTTGGCGCGCCGAAGCACCTGAAAGACCCCCACCTGTTCCACAAGATGTCCCTGATCCCGATCCTCGCCTGGGTCGGCCTGGGTGCCGACGGCCTCTCATCGTCGGCTTATGGCCCGGAGGAGGCGTTCCGCGCCCTGGGCCAGCACACCTACCTGGCGGTGTTTCTCGGCCTGGCCACTGCCCTCACCGTTTTCATCATCTCCTACGCCTACTCCCGCATCATCGAGCATTTTCCCCACGGCGGCGGGGGATACATCGTTGCCACCCACATGCTGGGAGACAAGGCCGGGGTGGTCTCCGGCAGCGCCCTGCTGGTGGACTACGTCATGACCATCACCATCTCCATCGCCTCCTGCTGCGACGCAGTCTTCAGCTACATCCCCAAGGGGTACCACCACTTCAAGGTGCCGGTGGCCTGCGCCCTGACGGTGCTCCTGATCGTCCTCAACATCCGCGGGGTCAAGGAGTCCATATCAGTCCTGGCGCCGATCTTCATGACCTTCGTTGCCAGCCATCTGGTGATGCTGACCTACGGCGTCCTGACCCATACCGAGAAATGCGGCCCCCTGGTCTGCGATGTCCGGGCCGGATTCACGAACGATCTCTCCTCCATCGGCATCTTCGGCATCCTGCTCATCTTCGTACGGGCTTACTCCCTGGGTGGAGGTACCTACACCGGTATCGAGGCGGTCTCTAACGGCCTGCAGATCATGCGGGAACCGCGGGTGCAGACCGGGAAGCGGACCATGCTCTACATGGCCACCTCCCTGGCCTTCACCGCCGGCCTCCTCTTCCTCTGCTACTCCCTGGCCGGCGTCAGGCCGGTGGAGGGGAAGACCCTCAACGCGGTCCTGGCCGACAGCCTCTTCGGCAGTTGGCCCATGGGGAACTGGATTTCGTTCATCACCATCTTCTCGGAAGGGGCCCTCCTGCTGGTGGCGGCCCAGGCCGGCTTCGTGGACGGACCGCGGGTCATGGCCAACATGGCTATCGATTCCTGGTTCCCCCACCGTTTCGCTGCCCTGTCGGTACGGCTCACCATGCGCAACGGCATCCTCCTCATGGGGATTGCCGCCATCGCCCTGCTCTTCTACACCGGCGGCTCCGTCTCGGCCCTGGTGGTCATGTACTCCATCAACGTCTTCATCACCTTCTCCCTCTCCCAGCTGGGGATGTCCAAGTTCTTCATCGGGAAACGCCGGGACGACCCGCGGTGGCTTCGGCACCTGGCGGTCCACCTGGTGGGGCTGGTGCTCTGCGTTACCATTCTGGTCATCACCGTGCTGGAGAAATTCACGGAGGGTGGCTGGATGACCCTGGTCATCACCTCGGTGGTGATCTTCCTCTGCTACCTGATCAGGGGGCACTACACCCGGGTCCGCCAGGGGTTCGCCGACCTTGACAACACTCTCCTGGACGTGCCGATCAGCGAGCACGGCGAACCGCCGGCCATCGACCGCCATGCCCCCACCGCCATCCAGCTGGTCTCCGGCTACAACGGCTTCGGCGTCCACACCCTGTTCTCCATCCTGACCACCTTCCCCAAGACGTACCGGAACATCGTCTTCGTCGCCGTGGCGGTCATCGACTCCGGCTCCTTCAAGGGGGCCGAGGAGATCGAGGCCCTGGAGGCATCGATCCAGGCCGGCCTGGAGAAGTACGTGGCCCTGGCCAAAAAGCTCGGTTTCGCCGCCGAGTACCGGATGGCCCTGGCCACCGACGTGGTGGAAAAGGTCGTGGAGATCTGCAAGGAGGTCGGGGAGGAGTTCCCCCGCTCCACGGTCTTCACCGGCCAGCTCACCTTCCGCCTGGAGAAGTTCTACCACCGCCTGCTGCACAACGAGACCGCCTTCGCCATCCAGCGCCGCCTGCAGTGGGACGGGCTCACCACTGTCATCATGCCGATCCGGGTCAGGACGTAGGCAGGTTGCCCAAAAACAGCCATCTAGCCGCCGTCCTCGAAAGCCGCCGTGTGCGGCGTAGCGCTGCAACCCTCACCCAATCCCTCTCCCAGAGGGAGAGGGCAAGGCATGCTCTCCCCCTCTGGGGGAGAGATAGAGAGAGGGCTGCCTCCGCGGGGCTTTCTGCGGGTGCAACGATCTGACTGTTTTTGAGCAACCTTGTGTATTGTAATAGCCGTAAAAGACGGCAATTCATGTCTTTTCGGCAGGGTTCCAGGCTTTGGAGCTCCTGCCGTCCTCTTGATGCGGCCTTGACCTCCAACCGGTCCATTTTGACATTCAATTTATTCGACCCCTGCTACCCTGAAAGTAGGAAAGCACTGGTACTGAAAGGGGAGTTCGGTCATGAAAGCCTACCTGTTCGATACGGAAACGGGACTGTATGAGGGTGAAACCTTCGCGGAAGCTGCTACACTTGGTCATGAAAGCGGACTGACCCCGGTCCCCCCACCGGCGTACGGGCATGGCCAGGTGCCGGTGTTCGACCGCCGGCATAGCACCTGGATACTCGTTCCGGTCACTGTCGCCCGCCAGCTGCTGGGGATCCGCGGGGTCGGCACCCTGGAGACACCTTCATGAACAGGTACGAATGGCTGCAGACACTCCTGCTGTTTGCGACTCTGCTGGCGTTGGTCAGGCCCCTGGGGCGCTTCATGGCACGGGTATTCCAGGGGGAGGCGACGGTTCTGTCCCCCCTGCTCGCCCCCTGCGAGAACCTCCTCTACCGGATCTGCGGGGTTGACCGCGACGAGGAGATGGACTGGCGGCGCTACGCCCGGGCCGTGGTCCTCTTCAACCTCGTCCTCGTCGTCTCACTTTTCGCCATCCTGATGCTGCAGCACCTGCTGCCGCTCAACCCGCAGAAACTCCCCCCCTTCTCGTGGCAGCTGGCGCTCAACACCGCGGTCAGTTTCGTCACCAACACCAACTGGCAGGCCTACAGCGGTGAACAGGAGGCCAGCTACTTCACCCAGATGGTGGGGCTGACGACCCACAACTTCGTCTCCGCCGCCACCGGCATTGCCATCGCCATCGCTGTCATCCGCGGCTTCGCCCGGCGTAGGACCTCGCTGCTCGGCAATTTCTGGGTCGACCTGACCCGTGCCATTCTCTACCTCCTCCTCCCCATCTCCCTGGGTGCAGCCCTCGTGCTGGTCTCCCAGGGGACCATCCAGAACCTCACCCCGTACAAGACCGTGCCGCTCCTCCAGCCGGTACGGTACGACAAGGCGAAGCTGGACGGCCGGGGAGTCCCGGTCACGGATGCCACGGGGAAACCGGTCACCGAGAGCGTTACCGCCCAGGAGGTCACCATTCCCCTGGGGCCGGTCGCCTCCCAGGAGGCGATCAAGGAGCTGGGGACCAACGGTGGCGGCTTCTTCAGCGCCAACTCGGCCCATCCCTACGAGAATCCGACCCCCCTCTCCCACATGGTGGAGATCCTCCTCATCCTCCTCATCTCCGGCAGCCTTACCTGCACCTTCGGCGTCATGGTGGGCAACCCCCGCCAGGGGTGGGCCCTTCTCGGCGTGATGCTCTTCCTCCTCCTGGTCTCCTTCGCCGTGCTCCAGTGGGCCGAGACGGGCGGCAACCCGCTGGTGGCGGACCTGGGGGTGAGCGGCGCCAACATGGAGGGGAAGGAGCTCCGCTTCAGCCTGGCCGGCACGAGCCTCTTCACCGTGGCGACCACCGGCACCTCCTGCGGTGCGGTGGCGGCCATGCACGATTCCCTGACCCCCCTCGGCGGCATGGTCCCCCTCTCCCTGATCCTCCTGGGGGAGATCGTCTTCGGCGGGGTCGGCTCCGGCCTCTACACCATGCTCGCCTTCGCCGTGATCGCCGTCTTCGTCTCCGGACTGATGATCGGCCGGACCCCGGAATACCTGGGGAAAAAGATCGAGGCTACCGAGATGTGGATGGCCATCGTCACGGTCCTGGTCGCCGGGGTGGTGGTGCTGGTCCTCTCGGCCAGTGCCATGATCACGCCTGCCGCCGTGGCCTCCATGGCCAACCCCGGGGCCCACGGGCTCTCAGAGGTGCTCTATGCCTTCGCCTCCATGGCCAACAACAACGGCAGCGCCTTTGCCGGACTGAACGCCAACGTGACGTTCTACAACCTCCTCGGCTCCCTGGCGATGCTCCTCGGCCGCTACGCCCCGGCGGTGGCCATGCTCGCCATGGCCGGTTCCCTGGCGGGGAAGAAGTACGTCCCCCCCAGCCTCGGGACCCTTCCGACGGACAAACTGCCGTTCGCCCTCTGGTTGACCCTGGTGATCCTGATCGTCGGCGCGCTCACCTTTTTCCCGGCCCTCTCCCTGGGACCGATCGTCGAACAGCTGACCATGGCGGGGGGTACGTAGCATGTCGAAACATGCACCGGAACCGGTATCAATCTTCGATCCCCGGATCATGGGGCCCGCCCTGGTCGAGGCGCTCAAAAAGCTCGACCCCCGCGACCTGTGGCGCAACCCGGTCATGTTCAGCGTTGAGATCGCCAGCGCCATTACCCTGGTGACCTTCGTCATGTCCCTTAGCGGCGCGAACCGTGAACCGGCCTGGTTTACCGGCCTCGTCTCCCTCTGGCTCTGGCTGACGGTGCTCTTCGCCACCTTTTCCGAGTCCCTGGCCGAGGGGCGCGGCAAGGCCCGGGCCGCCAGCCTCCGCCAGAGCCGCACCGACGTCACCGCCAAGCGCCTGGACAAACAGGAGTTCGGCGGCAGTTACACCACCGTAGGCGCCAGCCAGCTCCGCAGGGGCGATCTGATCCTGGTGGAGGCGGGGGAGATGATCGCCGGCGACGGCGACGTGATCGCCGGCGCGGCCCTGGTCAACGAGGCGGCGGTGACCGGCGAATCGGCGCCGGTGGTGCGGGAGTCCGGCGGCGACCGGAGCGCCGTTACCGGCGGCACCACGGTCATCGCCAATGCCATTATCGTCCGGATAACCGCCAATCCGGGTGAGACTTTCCTCGACCGGATGATCTCCCTCATCGAGGGGGCCAAGCGGCGCAAGACCCCCAACGAGATCGCCCTGGAGGTGCTCCTCATCGCCCTGACCCTGGTTTTTCTCCTGGTCTGCGCCAACATCAGCCCCCTCTCCATCTACAGCGTGAAGGCCACCGGCCAGGGAGCGCCGGTGTCGCTGACGGTCCTGGTGGCGCTCTTCGTCTGCCTGGCGCCGACCACCATCGCCGCCCTCCTCCCGGCCATCGGCATCGCCGGCATGGACCGGCTCTTCCAGAAGAACGTCATCGCCCTGTCCGGCCGGGCCATCGAGGCGGCCGGCGACGTGAACGTGCTCCTCCTGGACAAGACCGGCACCATCACCCACGGCAACCGGGAGGCGGTGGCGTTCGTGCCGGTCGGCGGTCACTCGGAGCATGCGCTGGCCGAAGCCGCGCTCATGTCCTCCCTGACCGACGAGACCCCCGAAGGTCGGAGCATCGTTACCCTGGCGTTGACCAGGTACGGTTTCAAGGCGGAGTCGGTGCCGGCCGATGCGGTCACCATCGCGTTCAGCGCCGACACCCGTCTCTCTGGCATCGATACGGGGGGGAAGCAGTACCGCAAGGGGGCTTCCGACTCGGTGGTCGCCTTTGCCAGGAAGATGGGGTGCAGGGACGTGCCTGGCGAGCTGCGGGAGATCGTCGACCGCATAGCCCGGGCAGGCGCCACCCCCCTGGTGGTTGCCCGGGATTGCGAGATCCTGGGGGTCATCGACCTGAAGGACATCGTCAAGGAAGGGATCCAGGAGCGCTTCCTGCAACTGCGGAGCATGGGGATCAGGACGGTCATGATCACCGGCGACAACCCCCTCACTGCCGCTGCCATCGCGGCCGAGGCCCAGGTGGACGATTTCCTCGCCCAGGCAAAACCCGAGGACAAGCTTCGCCTGATCCGGGAGAACCAGGAGGCAGGCTTCATGGTGGCCATGACCGGCGACGGCACCAACGACGCCCCGGCCCTGGCCCAGGCCGACGTGGCGGTGGCCATGAATACCGGCACCCAGCCGGCCCGGGAGGCGGCCAACATCATCGACCTGGACTCCAACCCCACCAAGCTCCTGGACATCGTCGAGGTGGGGAAACAGATCCTCATGACCCGGGGGAACCTGACCACCTTCAGCATCTCCAACGACGTGGCCAAGTACTTTGCCATCATCCCGGCGATGCTCCTCTCCATCTACCCCCAACTGGGGGTGTTGAACGTCATGCACCTGGCGACGCCCCACTCGGCGATTCTGTCGGCGGTCATCTTCAACGCGGTCATCATCCCGCTCCTGGTCCCCCTGGCCCTCAAGGGGACCAGGTTCCGCCCCCTGCCGGCGGAAAAACTCCTCATCCACAACCTGCTGGTCTACGGTCTGGGGGGGATCGTCGCCCCGTTCGTCGGGATCAAGGCGATCGACCTCGTGGTGGCAGCGATGCTCTAACCC
>Ga0209725_1001664_pt1 | contig 12434 bp, 10 predicted proteins | sample I18A1metaG_FD_184145 | JGI IMG/M metagenome (GOLD analysis project Ga0209725, IMG submission 184145) | Lake sediment bacterial and archeal communities from Gulf of Boni, Indonesia to study Microbial Dark Matter (Phase II) - ​I18A1 metaG... | ecosystem: Environmental > Aquatic > Freshwater > Lake... | reverse complement strand
ACGTACGGACTGATATCTCGAGAGGGTATGGAATACTTTTAAGCTGCTTCAGTTCGAACCGGAAGACGCCAAACCTCCTCCAGGTCGGCTTTATCCGCTATCGCGGCTAGCCGCTGGAGGAGGTTTGGCGCTTCTTCGATCCGAATTCGTGGTCACTTGATCGCGCGTAGTCTTGCGTGCGACATCGGATCGTCCATGACCTTGGGAATCAGGTGAATCAGGTCAGTTGGGGCCAAGTGGTCGCCGAATTCTACCTTGGCAAGATCGCCTGCCGCTCCGTTGATGAAGGCGCCTGCAACCGACGATTCAAACCCAGGTACGCCCTTGGCCATCAGACCTGCGACAACGCCAGACAGTACGTCGCCTGTTCCGCCGACCGTCATTGCTGGGTTGCCAGTTCGGTTAAGCTTCACACGCTCTCCGTCGGAGATGATGTCGACGTGGCCTTTCAGTAGGACTGCTCCGCCCAAAGCAGCAGCCAGCGACCGAGTCTCCTCGGATCTTGCTTTCAGATCGCCTGACGGTGCTCGGCCCGACACGGCTTCAAACTCTCCTGCGTGAGGAGTCACGACGACCGGAAATCCCATCTTTTGCTTTATCTTACCAATCGCCTTGATCGCGTCGGCATCGATCAGGGTAGATCTTCGCAATTCCTTCAATGCGGCAAGTGTCCTCACGACAGCTTCTGTCGTTTCGCTGTGGGTTCCAAGGCCCGGCCCAATTGCGACACATGTGGATCTTTCGATGTGAGGCTTGAGGGTCTCAATGTTGCTCTCGTTGAAGTGCTCACCGGCCAGTTTGATAGTTATCAGATTGGGGGAGAAGGATGCGATAGAAGTTGCAGTCCGCTCCGGGGCAGCGACGAAGACTAGGTCGACTCCAGCTCGGAGCGCCGCCAAGGCAACCAGAGACGGGGCACCTGAGTAGATTTCGCTTCCTCCAATTACCAAGAGCCGCCCGAAGTCGCCCTTGTGCGCTTCGGGAGCTCTAGGCTTCGTGACATCTTCCACATCTCCCGGGCCCGCGTAGATTTCAGCCTCACGAGGCATCCCTATTCCGGTGACCTTGACCTCACCGCAATACTTCTCAGCTATTCGTATGCCTGGCTTTCTGGCGTGAAACGTGACGGTGAGATCTGCGTTCAGCGCCACTCCAAGTACGTCTCCCGTGTCAGAGTCTATTCCGGTCGGCAAATCAACAGCGACTCTAAAACATCTCATCTCATTCATTGTTTCGACTGCTCGCATGATCGGCTGCCGCAGGTTGCCTTTTGCGCCTGTGCCGAGAAGAGCGTCGATGACCACGTCGCATTTGCGCGGTGAAATCTGTGAGGAGTCTTGAGCGACCTCTATCTTCATACTCTCCGTCATTTCGTTCGTTGCGCGCCAATTCTTGTACGTCGCCTCGTCGCGTATCTCGCTCGTCATGCCGACGAGGATCAAGGTCACATGGTATCCGCGGCTTGCTAGGTGCCTCGCGGCTACCATTCCATCTCCGCCATTTCTTCCGGTGCCAGCGTAAACTACGATGCTTGAAGTTGAGGGGAATCTTCCTGCGACCTCATCTGAGATCGCTCTTCCCGCGTTCTCCATGAGTTGCAATGTGGAGATGCCTAGGTACTCGGAGTTGCGGTCAAGTACTCGAGATTGACGAGAGGTTATCTCTTCGTCAACTCTATGAGAGATCATGAGTTACCGATACGACTCCTTCTGTTTTGGAATGTTCTCTCAATTGGTATAAGGGAGTATTCATGCGTCATCGCTTGCATGCTGTACCGAGTTCGCATGAGACATATCGGTGTAGGACTGGGCGCAAACTCTTTTAGGTATGTTGCCCTGATCTGAGATGTCAAGAGGTTGCACAGTTGCCCTCCGCCTTCGTTCTCATCAACGCCGAGATAGGATCGGAAGATGAAGTGTTGAAGCAGCTGAAGACTTTGCCAAACGTCAAAGAGTCCTACGTTGTGTACGGGGTATACGACATAGTGGCGAAAGTGTCAGCTGAGACCATGGACAAGCTAAAGGAGATCGTGACGTGGAAGATACGAAGGCTGGACAAAGTGCGTTCCACTCTGACGATGATTGTAGTCGAAGGAAGCTAGCAGGTCACGTCAGCTTCTCCAGAATTCTCACAATCCTGCCGGGATAGTTGCGAGTGAGAATCCACATAGGAATTGACGACACGGACTCGCTGTCAGGCGGATGCACTACCAGAATTGCAGCAGACGTGGTCCTGACACTCGCCAAGAAAAGCGTAAGATTCCTTGATTATCCCAATCTGATTAGGCTCAATCCGAATGTCCCGTGGAAGACAAGGGGAAACGGCGCCGTCTGCCTGAGAATCGAATCGGACATCCGTCCCGAAGCAGTCCTCGAACTTGCAATGGATGAGATTGAGCGGGGCTCTAGGCTCGGTGATCCGGGAACTGACCCAGGCGTTGTGGTATTGGAGGGGACGGTTCCTTCTGACGTTATCGAATTCGGTGAAGAGGCGCTTACGCGTATCGTGACTCCTACCGACGCGATGTCTGTGATCAAGAAGGTGAATGCACAGGCAATCGGCTATTGCTCTGGCCAAGGGATCATCGGTGCACTGGCAGCGATCGGAACCGTGCTGGATCGTGACTGCACTTTCGAGTTGATCGCCTACAGGTCGAGAGCCTTCATCGGAAAACCGAGGCAAGTCGACGAAGAATCGATCTTCCAGATGAGCGAGGAAATGAAGGAAGTCACGTTCAACAATGTCGATCCAGAAACCGGAAGGATCTTGATCACTCCAAGGGGACCCGATCCGATCTTGTGTGGCGTGAGGGGAGAGAGCGCCGAGGCTGTACGAAAGGCGTTCCAGATGTTGAGGATTCGAGAGCCGATCGACGCTTGGATGATCTTCAGAACTAATCAGGGAACTGACGCGCACTTGGTCACGAATGTTGCGGTGTCCGAGCTGCAAGACAATTGTGCGGTCATCGTTGAGGGAACTGTCAAGGAGAAGCCTCGCACGATCCGTGGCGGTCACGCGATCTTTCTTCTCGAGGATCAAACAGGTTCAGTTCATTGCGCGGCGTACGAACCAACTGGGAAATTCAGGGAAGTTGTCAAGAGACTGGAGCCGGGTGACAGAGTGCGTGGATTCGGAGGGGTAAGACCACCGGGCGACGGGATCCCGAGGACTCTCAACTTGGAAAAGCTTGAGGTCCTGAAGCTCGTCGCGAGCGTGACAAGCAAGAACCCAGTTTGCCCGAAATGTGGCAAGAGGATGAAATCGGCAGGCAAGGGGCAAAGTTTTCGATGCAGGCGCTGCGAAACCCATGCACCCTCGAAGATTCACAGCGAAGTCCGGAGAGACTTGCAGGAGACGGTACACCTGCCGCCGCCCAGGGCGCATCGTCACCTGACCAAACCGTATGTCCGCTATCAGAGGGAGCGCTGCGGGAGCAGTCTGCCACCTACGTCAGGTTGGCATTCTCCATGACGGCCGATCGGGGGATGGGATTAGGTGACGTCGAATCCTAGAGGACCCTCCGCTGTCCTCTGGTCAGGATAAGTGACAGAATCAGCAGCAGTGCCAGCGATATCACTGTCGTCAGAGTTCCGAGGGCGAACCACTTCGGAGTCGGAGCCGTGACGGACATCTGATTAAAAACGTAGGTGGGTATCGTTCCGCTTCCCGAGATAACGAAGGATGTCCGGAGAAGCTCGCTCAGCGAAAGCGTGAACGAGAAGAACAAGACCGATACGAACTGAGTTCGGACAAGCGGGAAAGTAATCTTTCTGAAGACTCTCCAGCCGCTCGCTCCCAAGCACCTTGCCGCGTTCTCAAAGTCAACCATCATCGGGTCAAATCTGGCTAGCATCAATACGAGACCAAATGGGACCACATACACGACATGCAACGGCAGGGCTGTCCAGAGAGAGTACTCCCTCACCGCGATCTCCTTGTACAGGAAGTTCATTCCCAAGCCCAGGACTATTGCAGGTATCACGAAGCCGGAGATGAGAAGGTAGAAACTCAAATCGCGTCCGCTAAACCTGTATCGAAAGGCAAGGCCTGACGCTGTCACGAGGGGTGTGGCAATCAGAGCAACCACTATGCCCAAAAGCACCGAGTTGGTTATCGCTGTAACAATGCCAACGTCGTAGAAGATTCCGCTCGTAAACCCGCTCGTGCCAACCAATCCCGGCTTTCCCACGTACCAGTAGAGACTGAACTCTGTGATCGGGAAGGACACCCTAGCGTCAGCCTTGAATGATAGGATGCCCACCATGATAAGTGGGAGATAGAAGAAGAAGAACATGACCGCCGTGTATATCCCAAGTATGATCTTGGATCTATCAGTCATGCCTTACCATCTCACTCATAGAATACCTGCTTGATATTGACCATCCTGAGCAACAGAAACAAAATCAGAAGGGTGACGCCGAGCATAAGCGCTGAATATGCCGAAGCAACTGGCCAACGAAACTCGAAGAAGTAGTTCTGAATAGTGAGCCCGAGCATCTGCATTCCACCAGCCCAGAGCGCAGGTGTGACATAATCTCCGAGTGTTGAGACAAACACGAAAATCAATCCTACGATCGCGCCTGGTAGCGACAGTTTGAATGTGATATTATAGAAGGCTCGACGTGGCGACGCACCCAGCGTCTGCGCGACAGAGATCAGTTCAGGATCAATCTTAACGAGTGAAAGGTACGTAGGGAAGATGAAGAAGACTAGGTTCGTCTGCACCCAGATGATCACGAGGGTTCCGCGGGTGAACAGCAGTTCTTTCAACGGAGTCTCGATCAGCCCCAAAGACATGAGTGCATAATTCACCAAACCTTCTCCGCCCAAGATGGAGAGCCAAGAGATGCTTCGAATGCTCCAGTCAACCCAGTAAGGCGCCACCAGCAGGAACAGGATTATGCCTTGAAGTCTAAAGTTGGCCATCTTGAAAGCCAAGAAGTACGCTATCGGATAGCCCGCGGCAAACGTAACCAGGGCTGCCGTCAGCGACATGCCGAACGTGTCTCTCATGACGAGGTACGTAGTTGTTCTTTCAAACATGTGCGCATAATTCTCGACAGTCAGCTGGGTAGGATTGAAAGCCAAAGCTTCTCCAGCATTCAGTGACAGCAGGAGAACAAGTATCGTCGGAATGAGCAGAAAGAAAATGAAGAAGGCCGCGGGTGGTATTATCAGTAGGTATTTCGAGTTCTCAGCCAGGAATCCCGTCAAGCTCCTAGGCAGGGCGGGTCACCTTCCGTAGATAACGTCTTCGATGTTCAGTCCCTCAATCATCGAGGGACGCTCGAGTATGCTGGCATCTCGCCTACTCCAACCGATTGTATACTTCTCACCGAGCTTGCACTCGACCGGCGAGGTGCGTGCCTTCATCTCAATGCCGCCTTCAGTTTGGAACATGTATTCGACAAGTTCTCCGAAGTAGTAAAGTCCGGTGAGTTTCGCTCCTACCTTGTTATCGACGGTTGCCTTCGGGTTTATCTCGATGTTCTCAGGCCTGACGCCATACGCGACCTTCCGACCCATCAGATTGCTGTCGCCGGTAAAGGTTCCCGAAAGCTCTCCCAGCTCAGTCTTGACCGCGCAGCCTCCCTTCTCCTGTGAAACGACCTCGCCGTGCAGCAGGTTGATATTGCCGACGAATCTTGCTGCGAACACGGTCCTAGGCCATTTGTAGACTTCTTCGGGTTTGCCGATTTGCTCTATCACGCCATTATTCATGACGAGCAAATGCTCGGCCATGCTCAGGCCTTGTTCCTGAACGTGCGTCGTAAGGATCCAGGTATTTCCCAACTCCTCATGAAGAAGCTTGAAGTCCTCCATCAGTTTTCTTTGCAGCCTATAGTCGACATGGCTCAGCGGTTCGTCGAGCAACAAGACCTTTGGATTTACCACTATTGCTCTGGCGAGTGAAATTCGCTGCCTTTGACCCCCGCTCAGCTCACTGGGCCATCTTTTCCCGAACCCCTCCAACCCCACAAGCTTGAGCACCTTCTCAACCTCTTTACTGATCTCATTTTCGGGTCGTTCGTGCATGCGCAATCCGAAGGCTACGTTGTCATAGACTCGCATGTGCGGGAAAAGAGCGTATGCCTCGGGCATGAGGGCGATATCACGTTTGTAGGCGGGTACATCTCTCATGCTCTTGCCGCCAATGTAGATGTCTCCGTCATTCCAGTCTAGAATCCCCGAAACGCACTTGAGTAATGTGCTCTTCCCGCAGCCGCTGGGGCCTATGATAACGAAGAAGTCTCCCTCGTCAACATCAAAGGAGACCTTGTTCAGGGCTAACACTTCTTTTCCGTACCACTTGAGAAGCTCTTTCACTGACAAGGCGGTAGTCAATAATGTCGCCACACCAAGGCTGACAACGAAGCCTTGCAAAGGCTTTTTAGCTCTTTCTATGCAAACCTTGCCCTGTTGCCGGAAAAAGTCCGGCAGCAGAAGCGAAGTGAGATGAGCGAAAAGCCAACCTCACGAAGAACATTTCTGAAAGTAGGTGCTGGCATAGCTGGACTAGCTGCTATCGGTGCCGCAGGATACTACTACTATACAACAACACAGGCGCCCACGAAACCACCACTACCTGCGTCGGAAGAATACTTGGCGAAGTTCCCCCACTGGGAATACTACTATTCTGCCGAGTCACGGCCGACGCTCAAGTACCTCGGTGGAGCCTGGATGATGTATCCCGAGGTTCAAGAGTTCTGGGAGAAGGTACACAAACAGCCTGTGGAAGCAAGCTACTTGGACTTATTCGTCATGGCCCAGAGAATCGTCGCCACGGAAGGATACGGATGGGATGTTGCAGGAACCGCTAGGTTTCCGCCAATCAAGAAAGCCGGGCTGATCCTACCGATCCCCGTTGAGAAGTTGCCCGCTTGGAATGAGAGCAAGATCGTCGACATGTTCATACATCCGGAGAGATATCTTCGTCCAGCTCAGGTTCCAAGATTCAACTACGACCTCTGGTTCTCGGAAGAAGACTATACCAGCCACAAGAACCTCGCCTTGGTCTCGAACAACTGGAACTTCGACTCAGTAACCTACCTGCCAGAGAAAGTTCCCTACGAAGAGCGCGGCGGAGAGAAGACATCGATCTCGTACTCGGAGCTGTGGAACCCTGAATGGAAGGGCAGAGCGATGATGCAGGACGAGGCAGCCACAGTCTTCAGCGAGAGCGCGAACGAGCTAGACGCTACTGGACAGGTTACGGTTTCTGGCGCGATCGACAGCTTAACGCGGGACGAAGTGGACAAGGTCTACGACTACCTGCTTCCCATAATAAAGTCAGGACAGGTGAGGACATTCTGGTTCAAGTACGGGGATGCCGTCAACGTCCTCTCTACCAGAGAGATCTGGATAGCTAGCACATGGCAACCTATATGCTTCGATACCCGAAGAGCTGGAACACCTGCACACTACGCAAGGCTGGTGAATGGCCCGTTCTTCTGGTTCAATGGAGACATCATATCGAAACAAACTCAGATACTTGACGACGTATACAAATTCATCAACTTCAGAATCGACACTTGGTGGACCGCCTTCATAACTAGAAACGGATACGGCACAATGACTAGCAACTATGATGAGGTAAGGGACTACATGGGCGCTGAGTTCTTTGACTGGGTGAATAACGGAAAGGCGACCTATCTTCCGATCGATCGGGCGATCAAGGAACTTGTCTTCCCAGAGCGACCGGACCTGTGGAACCTTGACGAAAGACTGCTAAACGCACTCTTCCTCCCCGACAAGTACTTCCCGCCTGGCGAGAAACCCAGAGAAGGGTCTCCCGACCCACGTGGGAACCTGAGAGACCTTGGATCCATCGCGGACAAACAGAAGATAACGAGATACTTCCTATCCCCTGACCTGCCCGACGAGCTGGACTACTACACGGAGAAGTACACGGATCTGAAAGCCCAGATTCCAGCTTAAGCCTACCGGGGAGCATGCTCCCCGACTCCCCTTTTTCGCGAACTGATCTTGCATCACTAACGATGTACCTGAACCTTTCCTATTCGAGCTCTAATCTCGCTGCCAAAGGCCCCGCCGACTCCTCCGATCGGAATCACGGCAAGGAACAGATTGACCGGCGCAGCAAGGTTCAGCCATAGGAAGTAGCTTGCGAAGTACGCTACGATGTCCGAATGTTGGACTGCCCGAGACATGACGGCGAGCAGAAACACAAGACCGCCTAAGCAAGCAATGGTCGAGCCGATGATGCCGACATAGAACCCCTTCGATCGGCTAGGCCCAGCTAAGTAGCCCCCAGCCAACCCCGTTAGGAAGAATCCAAGTACGGTTCCTAGGAACTGGAACGCGAGAGTCAGAAGAATGGCGATTGGAAAAGCTGCCATTGCGACGACAATAACGGGCAAGATGCCCTCCCTCCAGCCACGGCCGTCTTGAGAGCCGATCCTGTTGAAGTCTTCACCTTCAGGATTCGCGGACGCCGTCGGAGAATCCGCCAATAGAACTAACCGCGACTTGACCGTCATTGGTGAGATCTTGTTCGGCAACGAGGCCACGTCGTTAGGACCTAGTGTTGGACATTTCTCTTGCGTCTTTTCATCCTAACCGATGTAGGCGTCCTTCTCTTTCAACTTCTCTGGGGATGTTCCCTTGATTCGCTGCACGTAGGCTCGCTCAGGCTCTGGCAAGTCCCGTCCGACGAGGACCTCGTCTACTCGTAGAATAGTTATCGCTGTCTCGAACGCGCTCTTGACTACTTGGAGTTTTACATCAAGAGAGTCCAGTAGGCCCAGGGATGACATCAACGCTATTGAGTTATTGTTGACGTCTACGCCTGCTGATGCCTCTCCCAACGAGTGTCTGCGACGAAGCTCAGCTGTGATGTCCACAGCCTCCAGTCCAACAGTCTCTGCAAGCATCGCAGGAAGAGACTCGAACGCCTCAGCCACCGCTCTGATTACGAGCTGTCTTCTGTCAGGTATCTCTTCGGAGTAGTCATATAGCTTCATTGCCAGTTCCTGTTCAAATGCTCCGCCACCCCAAACGAGTCTCGGGTCCTTCGCAACGGTCACCGCCGCCTTGATCGCTCCTTTCATGACCCGCTCAACGTCATCGAGCGTTCTCTTGTTCGCCCCTCTAATAACAATGTCAACTGTCTTCGGTAGCTTGCACCCGGTTATGAAGATAAGCGTGTCCTTTCCAACTTTTCTCTCCTCAACAAGCTTCGCACATCCCAGATCCTCAGGCGTAAGGAGGGACGGATCCGGAATCATCTTCGCCCCTAGCGATCGGCTGACTCTTTCGAACTCAACTTGTGGAAAGCGACGGATCACCAAAATGCCACGCTTCGCGAAGTACTCGAAGAGAAAATCATCTACGCCTTCTTGGACTAGGATAACGTTCGCGTTCACTTCAAGGATCTTCGCCACTAGGCTTTCGAGGAATGATCTGTTGGACCGATTGAAGCCGCTGAATCTTTCTGGTTTGTCAAACTCGAAACTATAGTCTTGATACCTGTTGATCTTTTTGTTGGGAAGCCTCAGCTCTCCTTGGATCAGCGCAATCTTGGCATCCTCGACTCGCCGCGGCATTTCCTTACTCGGGATCTCTTGGGTAAGAACGATTCCGTCAACGACTTGAGAGTCGGCGAGTGATCCGCCAGTGCTCTTCTTTACATCCACGATATCAGTGCCATCTGGTCCCATGAGATTCTGGATCCCCACAGTCTTGACGGCCTCCCACAGGAGCTTCGAAATCAAGTCGAGATCGAATGACAGAAGTTTTCCTTCGAGCGAATTTCGAATTCCAATTTCAATCACGCGTTGCGGATCGAACATTTCCGCAACGGCTAGCTTTGGCGCAAGGTTGGTCACTTTATGATATGCAAGGGATAAGCCGTCGATGACCTGATTCGCGTGCGTTTTCTTCTTGAGCAGGGGTTTGCACGCTTGCAGAATGCTAGCTGCGAGTAGAATCGTGGACACGCATCCATCGCCCTTTTCGCGATGTGCTGTGATGCCTGCTCCAGCAATGATCTGAGCTGCGGGGTGTTTGATCTTGATTCTCTTGAGGACGCTCTGCAAGTCTGATGTGATGAAGGTCAGTGGGTACTTGCCCTCTTCACTTGAAACGAGTTTGATCAGCCTTCGCGGGCCGAAGATTGTCTTTGCGAGATCTCGCATGAACTCTACCGCGGCCAAGTTGTCCGTGATGGCATCTGCTTTGGTTCTCCTCGTAGTCCGTCTGTCAAGGACGAGAACGGGCTTTCCATCCAGATAGATATCTGGTGTCGGGACGCGCTCGTGCTTCAGTGGCATAAGTCGCGAGTCAACTTTCTTCAAGGCATTTACTTCCGGCGGCTTGTTTCGCGCTAAGTCAGGATCCTGAACGCGCCCTTTCGGACTAGTTTCCAGCTGAACGACAGATAATAGCCTTTTTCTATCACGTGTATTTCCCTACGGGTTTCGCAGTGACGACGAGCTCTTGCGCACCTTGGACCTAGATCTCGTAGTAAGAACTCCAAGGCAGTTGATGCGTGATCGAGAGGCAGAAAAGAAACGCGCCGTAAGCTCTATATTCAGTTGACTGTAGACCCAATCGGTTTTCGAGTTGCCGGAGTATCTCGAACTGGAGCTTGCAAAGGCTGCGGATTTTCTCGTTAGACACAGCCTGAAAGTCAAACCGGAGGAAAGCTTCCTAGTCACAATAGACACGGAGACGGACTTCCGCTCAGCGGCTGCCGTAGCTCGGGCTGCCCAGGCATTGGATGCAAAGGTTGCGGTTGTATGGCATACAACGCCGCCCGGATTCGGCAAGGCCACCGATCCATATCTTCCAGAGCCCGTGAAGGCCGCCATTCCCAAGGCAGACGCGTGGATCGAGTTCAACAATCAATGGCTGCTTTATTCCACTCCTTGGGAGGAAGCAATCAAGTCGAGGAAAGTCAGATACCTTTGCCTCGGCGGCATAGATGTTGACAGACTTGTCCGTTGCGTCGGAAATGTCAAATGGGATTTGGCTGGGCCATTTCTTAGCAAGCTTGCAGAGATGACCCGAAACGCCAAGACGGTTCGCATCACTACCCCCGCTGGAAACGACGTCTCATTCAGAATGGACGGCCGACCGGTCGTTGCTGAGACAATGGATTGCTCCGTCCCGAACGTCTGCGGCGCTCACGCGCATTTCTTGGGAGGACAGATAATCTGGGCTCCTGTAGAAGAGACCATCAACGGCAAGATAGTCTTCGACGGGGCTCTCGCAGGTGGAGGAGAAGCCTACTTCGGAACATTGAGAGAGCCTGTGGCGCTTGAAATCAAGAACGGGAAGATCGTTGGAGTCACGGGCGGTACAGAGGCGAAGATCTTCGAGAAGTGGCTCGCAAAGCTCAACGACTCGAACATGTATAACCTCGCCCACGTCTGCTACGGGTTCAATCCAGGCGCCAAGCTTACTGGCGTAACCGTTGAGGACGAGAGAGTCTGGGGTTGCACAGAGTGGGGAATAGGATATCAGTCGTGGTATTACAACGGAAAGGGCGTTCCTGTCTCGGCGATATCTCACGCTGACGGGATATGCCTCAACTCTTCAGTGACGTTGGACGGAACACCGGTCACAAAGGAAGGTCGAGTCGTTCATCCTGAACTTGTTGATCTAGCAATTCGAATGGGCAAGACCTGAGGCAGCAGGGTGCGCTCACAGCGCGATAGTGGCGGAAAAAAAGGGTTCATCACGTTTACGTGGACTAGATCATGACGGCCCGAAGATATGCTTGAGCTACAGTCGAACAGCGCCGATCTACCTCGTTCTCGAGAAAGCGTAGTTACGCGCGGGGCTGCTCCGAAGGAGAATGAGTTGTGGTGGAGACGTTCCGGACATATGGTACTCCCCCAGAACCGCTTTCGCGGTCCTGTGCGGGGGGTGGATCTTCGGGCTTTTCACGAGCCTTTCGAACCACCGATCTCAGGGTTTCCCAGTGGGCTCATATGAGCCCTGCGGGTTAAACCTGGCTACCCCACCCCGCTGTTCTGAGATCTCCGCACGTCTCCGGGCCAAGACTTCTTGCTCCAGAAGTTAAAGGTTTTCAACGCAAGATCTTCGTTCTCCGAGACTGCTCTGACGCGGTCCGGCCGCTGACTAGCACACATGTAGCCGTGCAGACCGAAGTCGGTTCACTGATTGCGGCGCACTGACATCCGGAAGCGGTTCAATAGCTCCGGTGGCTCGATGCGATGCTCTCGTTATAAGGAGGCTGTCGTGACAATAACGCTGTATCACGGCGCGTTCTCTGAAGCGCGTGCCTGCAAGTTAGGCGTCCGCCTATCAATTCCATTGAACTCCTTTTCGTTTTTTTCATCCAACGATGTAGGGTTAGCCTCGCCTTGGGCGACCTCTTGCGCTTCTCGGCCTCGGTTTGGGCGTGCTTGGACTCACATAACCATTATCTGATGATGGGCGACACG
>Ga0209725_1001662_pt1 | contig 12439 bp, 12 predicted proteins | sample I18A1metaG_FD_184145 | JGI IMG/M metagenome (GOLD analysis project Ga0209725, IMG submission 184145) | Lake sediment bacterial and archeal communities from Gulf of Boni, Indonesia to study Microbial Dark Matter (Phase II) - ​I18A1 metaG... | ecosystem: Environmental > Aquatic > Freshwater > Lake... | reverse complement strand
GTATAACTTCCGCTGCTGCTTCCAATCATTCTCGACTCCTCATCCAAACCCACGAAGCGCTCTAGGACGATTCCTCAACGAGAAATTGAAGCCAGGGTTACGTCAGCAGTGAGACGCGCCACCCTGATATGACCCAGAAGAGGGCGGGATTCACCTAATTATTAAATTGCATATGATCCGGCTCACCGAATTCGAGCCAATCTTGGCATTGAGTTTCAAGAGACCTCAACGATTGAACGACTGTCACATGGCGCGGCCTTTAACTGATGGTATACGTATGCTAACTATGAACGGTTATGGTTGAAGTTCACTTTCTGCAGAGTTCAGAGGTGCTTCACGAGTTGAAAAGCAACATGCGTGAGGCAAGATCCTACAAATTCGCTGTGGCTTTCCTGAGGAGAACTGGTTACACAGAGATTGAGCAGGACCTAGAAGGTTCGCTTGAGCGTGGCCACGCAGCCGAGCTTGTTGTCGGGCTGTCCGGTTACGGAATAACTGACTGGGAAAGTCTAAGAGAACTTCTCAGGTTGAGAGGCAAGCATGGAAACTTGAGAGTCAAGTACTATTACAACGAGGGTTTTCATCCGAAACTTTTCATCTTCGAATTCCCTCAGAACTTGAAACGTATTGTTCTTGGCTCTTCCAACCTGACTGGAGGAGGAATAGGAGAGAATGTAGAAGCTAACATCCTGTTGCAGGGAACAAGCTCCGAAAAAGCCATTGCAGATATCCTTGAGTTCTTCGAGAACACATGTTTTCTCCCGGCGGAAGAACTGAGCCAAGAAATTGTCAACAAATATAGGTTAATCTCTGAGAGCTCAAGAAGAAAAAGGAAGTCAGAAAAGTCGTTCATTAAAGAAACACCCTTAGGCAAGCCAACAACTAGTAGAGAAAAGAAAATCGCTAAGGCTCGCAAGAAGCGCCGCTCAAGCACGGAGACACGGCTAAAGATGTTCATGCTCTCAGACAAGCTAGTAAGACAAGCCAGCCCCAAGCTGAAATATTCGGATGTTGTGAGAAAACTCAACAGAGCCTTCCCAAGGAGCACCAACAAGAACTGTCAATGGTTCGTCTGGGCTACTCAAAGACTGATGACTGGTAAGAAGACACATGATGGAAAGTTGCCAAACTGGTTCATGTATCTGGCAAGACTGGCAGAAGTCAGAAAGCGCTATCCGAGAAAACCGTTTGCTGAAATCCAAAGGATAGCGAATGAACAGAAAGCGCAAATCGTCGCCAAGTGATTTCCTAATGCTTGATCAGAGATCAGGCGAAGGAGATCCTCTAACGGATGACCCATCATTATTCAGGGTTCTGGGCCCGCGTCTGACCGCGATGACTGATGCCGGAAAGGTGTCTGCCCCTCTTACCTTCTCAAGATTTTGAAAGGGTTCTGAAAGGCAATAGCAAGAGTCCAACCATGAATATGATCGCGATGAAGATAGCCAGACCAGTATATATCACTAAGCCCAGAATGAACAAGCTTCCTAAGGCTCTGTACCCAGATCCGGGACGGCCAAGCCCAACCGAACCATATCAAAAGTAGCTCCTTGATCACGTCATATGCCCCCCACATCTTCTTTAGGGTAAGAGACGAACAGGCCCTACTTGATGTTGATGTAGATGCTAAGGTCCATCCTCTATTACAGCAAACGGCCGGCCGCCTAGTTTCCCAAGGTGCTCTGCGTCCGTACATCTTTATCTACTCTTGAGTCTAATATTCTTGAACATTGGAGGTAGCCGATTGTTTGTTCCTCCATTAGTGTGGGATAGAATTAGGGGCCTTCCGTACGTTCTGTTGATCCTGATTCTTCTGGCATCAGCGTTCATGCCTATCACATTCGGAGATAGTCTCCAAGACACGAATGTCAACATCGCTGACACATATGCGAAAACGATGTTTGATCCTAACTATTACCTAGACAGGCAAGCCCAATCTCTTTCGACTTTTTCGAATGACTTCGTAAGGGGTCTCTTTGACCCACTAGGCTGGTTGGCGAAAACCCTTGGGATCCAGACCTATGGTGAGGCAGCAACAGCTGTGAAGGCATTCCTAACAATCGGCTCGGTGATTCGCATGGCAGACTACTCAACTCTGTTCTTTATCTACCCCATCACGTCCTCCCCCCTTGAGGACTGGGATATCAAGAGCAAGTTTGCAAACTTGGCGGAAACACTTAGAAATGTAGGCGATCTGCCTGATATCCGGTACAGCATCTATCGGCTTGAAGCTTTGAAGGGCAAAATCGACGCGTGCCCTGATGCTCAGCTCATGTCCTCGATGCTTGGGGGCGGCACAGCCGCAAAGAACTCGGCGAAAGCTGGCGTGGACAGCGCCATCAGTTTCCTACGAGCAGTATCGCAGTATCGCGCATCCTTGGCAGTTAAGATTACCGGGCTCTGGACCGATAAGCAGTCCTACCGCGTCGGAGACAGTGTGTCCGTGACGATTTCCTACGCGTGCAGCTTCGGGAATCTGCATGTCAGGGTAATCGTCAACATCGTTGACCCAAGAGGAAATGTTGTCTATGATTCTCATGTAATGAACGAAGACAAGGAGGTTTGGATAGCATTCGGGCAATCTGAAATGAGTGCCTTCTGGTGGACTATTCCCTCTGGAGCGCTGAGTGGAACGTACCGTATCACTGCAAGTCTCAGAGACTGGAGCAATTGGGATACCGTTTACGACTACCGTTGGGGAGACAGGCCAGGCCCCACATTCCAAGTTTCTTAGAGTCTCCCACATATGGAGAGAACATGATCGGCTGCAGACGAAGTTGTCTCGATGGTAGTCAATCGGTGATTTCATACAGCTTTTTGACTTTCAAACCCTTAACAGGTTGTTAGGTTGACTCATGAGCTGGCTCAGCTGAGAAGCAGCGACCTCTGTAGGAAGCGTCGCGAGGTGAGGGCGGAATCTTGAGCTCAGATGGTAATGAGCGACTCGTCATAGAGATCAGCGCAATACTCCTTGGAACTCTGTTCGTAGCCGCGGGGATATTATTTCCTGTGGATGTGTCGGACCCCAAGGTGAAGGCCATCGTAGTCTCTCTCTATCTTGGTACCGGGGCTTTTTCCCTTGCCGGGCTCCTCGCGTGGGGTACCCTCCGCCGAGTCGACGGTCCTGTCACTAATGAGCTAAGGAATCTCAGTTACATATTTTTCTCTCTGGGCTGGCTGGCAACCTTTGCTTCGCTTTCCGGGATTTTTGCCCTCAAGATTCGTCTGGAGGAACTTCAGGCGCTGGCGCCGATAGTAGCTGTCAGCCTCGGCCTATTTTTCATCTTGATAGTGTCTGTTGGATTCCTCGCAGCTCTGATTCGAGTAGCGGTCAGGAAGTCTTGGAAGAAACTGCGGAATAAGTGGAAGAGTAACCGTGCAGAACGTCAATCCCCCGTCATTTGTGTTTCTAACCCGTGCGTTATCGTAGGTTCAACTCCCGTCGGTGAGTGGCCATACCTAAGGCAGTAATCCGCTTCTTGTTCTTTCTAACCGCGATGTTGTCGTTGGACGAGATCTCTCCGGCCCCCCGTCATATCATTGGTGGCTGAGCTCTCGTTCTTCGAAGAACAGAGTATCTAACATGTTTATGAGATGCGGAGTTATGGCTTGAGCTTTTCCCAACGCAGAGGCGTACGTCCGGCTTTCCTCATGCACATGTCTTTCAGTTCTCTAAGTCCATCAACTAAGGAATCTTGATCCGTTGTTGGAGGAAAGGTCTTGCCCTCAAGATACTCCATGCAGTCACTTATGTACATGGCGACCATGTGCTCGAACGGCATATTTGGGAAGTATTCTTGCCATCTCCATTTCGTGGAGCCTCGGAAAAAGGACATGAGAATCCACCTGCTTGGCCTTATCGATCTCCGTTCAGAGATTTGAAGTCATATGAAGCTATGACCAAGTTATGGCCAAGTGGTGAACCATCGGTTACAAGGCACTCTCTGACTCACAACCTACGTGGCTGCGTAGAGCCCATGATACTTTCCATGGCATTTACACTTGCAAACATCGCGTGTGGCCACGAGGCATAGCGGATGGCACTTGCCCAGCCACCATGGCTTCTTGCGTGCTTTCCTGCGCTTCTTCTTGCGTCGCTTCCCGCATATTGTCATCCCGGCAGTCTTGACCACGTATGGGCCCGGAAGGGTAGGGGCATGTGAGGGCAGACGGAAGCATCGGCCACATTTCCCAAATCCCGTAGGGAGGCTGTCGGTTAACTTCTCCTTGGTATGTCTTACGTCACACCGTCTAGGAACAGGATATCTGTGCACTATGCCATGCTTTACAAAGAACACTTCTGCCCCTCGCATACTTTGCCACGAAGCCATCCTGACCTATAACATTTGTTACACCAAAAAGGTTACACCATTTCAAATCTTAGCGCTATGGACTACAATTCCCTGCTTGAACGCAAAGGATCGCCACATAGTCCTGCGAATTGAGAACCGTATGTCTTTCCTCCTCGTCCCGATTCTTAGGCTACATCGCCTCATCTACATCGAGTTCAGTATGCTCGGGATTTTCAATAGCTCTTGTCATAGCCTCGATTTCTGATGGCTGTCTTGTCCAGATCAACTTTTTTCTCAAGAGAATGGCAAATTGGTTAGAATTCACACACTTCAGGGCTAAAATCGCATATACGTCTATATGCTGAGACGGCTGCATGAATTGCCAGTAGCACAGTGAACACTGGGCAGGTACGGTGTGAGGAGTGCTGCCTAAAGGTAAGCATACCTTTCCCAACTGTTTGCTGGGGCTTGCCCTATTCGTATCGGTCGTCATTGGTCAGTTCATGACATCGTCATCACTGCGGAACACCTGGGTGGCGGCAGAAACGACAACCACGACAACTCTTACACAGATGACAACAGCTAACTTCACCGAGACTGTCACAACAACTATGACAACAGTCTACGCTTTCTTACCTACAACGATTTATGTCACCAAGACTTCTACACTTCTTGTTCCGACAGCAATGGAATTTCTCTGGACAACGACGATCCATTCAACCAAGACAGATGTGGTCACAACGCAAACAGTCACAACTAGGATATGGACAGCAGCACTTTACGACTACTATGACCTTCCGATCTTGTGCGTGGCCTTTTTCACCGCATATGTCAGCTTTGTGCGATTCAAGAGGAGTGCCACATCCGAGGATCGCCTCACAGGCGTCGGTGCTCTCATAGCCGCCTTGGTGACAGGCGTGTTTAGTATGACTCGTGATCCTGAAACTCCCTATTTCTACCTGTCGGGAATCATTCTTGGGGCTTTAGTCTGGATTGTAGTTGACAAGTGTGGGCAGCGATGATCAACAAGATAAAGCTGTGATCGGGTTGCAGAAGGCCTTGGGCGAGATGCGGCAGATGTCCTTGACAGCAAGATCCTTTCTTGCCGGCCTATCATCGATACACCAAGAGAAATTAGTTTCAAGGCGGAGAAAATCACAACATGGTAGGACAAAAAGGCACAATTAGAACGGCTCGTTGGGATATATATCCTCACTGTAATCTGAATTGTATTCACTGCTGCGCTGAGGGGCTTTTCAATTACTTGAATTCCGATTATTTAGAGGCTGAGTCTGCAATCAATCTGCTTGACAAACTTTGGCGGGACGGTATAACACATCTAAACATGCTTGGTAAAGAGCCGTTTCTTCATCCTCACATTTACACCATTCTTCAGTATGCGTGCAAACGAGGGTTTCAAGTAGATATAACGACAAATGGAACCACAATCAAAGACAGCGATACAAGTCTCCTAGTCAACCTTGGACTACGAAGCATCTATTTCAGTATCGACGGTTCATCTCCCCAGGTAAATGATGTCATACGTGGGGAAGGGGTTTTCCAGAAAGCCTTGGATACAATGCAAACATTATTGAAAGAAAAGGAAAGAGAAAAGTCTTCACTTATGGTCAATGTCAATACTGTATTGACCAAGATGAATGCATCAGACATCAATAACATAGTTGACTTGTGCATAGCAAATGGAGTGAGTTTGTTTAAGCTTTCACACCTACTAGATCTGGGGAATGCATCTCATAACAAGATGAGCCTATACCTAGAGCCCAGAGAGGAGTTCCAAGTGGCGGAAGAGGTGATGAAAAACATACCTCGTCATACAGAACTTGCGTTCGACATCTTAAGTGACAGACCAATGTTCCTTGAATACTTTTACAAGAAGTATGAGGCGGTGTTGCCCGTTAGAATGTCCGGATGCAAGGCATGTAGCAAGGAGATTTATATCGATCCCATTGGTGGGATTTCTCCTTGCTTGGCATCATCCGCAGGTTTTTCTGATTTCTCAAGTGGGTATTACGAACATTATACAACGAGCATTTTCGATCTAAAAGATAAGCCCATCTATGAGCTCCCCTTTTTCGAGGGGTTCAAATCTGCATTCTCTCTAACCAAGGATACCTATAGCAGCTATGTTCCATGCAATTCTTGTCCTTATCTTACAACCATATGCTATCCTTGTCCCTTGGATTCCTCAAAGGGAGGGCACTTGGAGGAATTATGTCTAATAGCCGAGGAAGAATTGGACAAGTTGACCCCAGAGGAGAGATAGGTGAACTCGAACAACATTTCGGACCCATATCATAGTTTCAACCTAGCTACTTTTATCATAACTTATAAATGTCCCATATCGTGTCCGATGTGTTTCTTTGCGTGCGGTCCAGATAGAGAGGAAGTCTTGTCAAAGGACTTGGCGCTGGACGTTTTAGAAGAAGCCAAGGATCTTCAAATCCCGGCCATAGGAATTGCTGGAGGAGAACCATTCTTTCACATGGTTTTGATGCGTGAACTCATAAAGAAAGCCGCTTCATATGAAATGACTATAATCGTGGTGACTAATGCCTATTGGGCGACCTCGCAAGATGCAGCGCTGCGCAAGCTGCGAGATCTCAAAGAATTGGGTCTTCAAAGAATTCAGATCAGTCTTGATGATCAACATCAAAGGTCTATTCCAATTGAGCGGGTTGCCAATGCTATAAGAGCAGCTACTGAACTTGACTTCGAAGACATAAAGCTTCTTGGGTCTTCGAAGGGAAATTCCGAGAAATTCAAATATCAATTGCTTTATTTGGAGGAGTTTTTGGCAGTGTCCACGGTCAACATTGACCTAATCGACCGTGCCCGTACCTCACATCGATACTTCGAAGATCAGGAACAAGCAAGGTATTCGTTTGACGAACTTGAACACGCAGACAGTCTGGGGTTGCCTGTTAAGAGGCCAGGAGATTGCCTTTCTGAGATGATGCTCGACGTAAACGGTGACGTGTACCCATGTTGCAATAACTTTGTTGGTAGAATTGGAAATGTCTATGCGGATAGGTTGCGGAGAATATTGGAAAACTTATGCTTTAGAAGGTACTTTAGAATAGTAAAAGAAGATGGTCCTTTCGAATTAGCCAGATATCTTGACAAAACTCAGAATACTAACTTCAGCAAACGGCGATATGGAAACTGGTGTGAACTATGTGCTCGAATGTTCCAAAATGATCGCTTCCGGGATCTATTAACCTACGAATGTCCAGTGACTACAGATGATCGCGCAGATAATCACTGCCATACAACTCCTCTAATGAGAGTGTTAGGGGGTCATAACCAATAGTAAGGGAGGTGATAAAGAATGCCTGACGTATTTGATCTGTTGAGCCTGGCCAGAGTTGATACGGCAACGTTCAAGGCAATACTGGCGGACGAGAGGAAAGTTGCTGAGTTCGGACTTACAAGCGCCCAGCTGGAAGCAATCAAGAAGATGGATCCGAATCATCTCCGACTAATCGTGGACGCTATCGAAGAAAGGCTCCGCGTGGGACCAGTTGCCGGAACAAATGCTTGCCCTGGTACTTTTGCATGCATCGGCGGTAGGCCAGCTGAACGTATCCCAAGGTGATGAGTTAATGTCGCGCCAGAAAGAGGACAGTTGAAATCATCCATTCTATTCTTCTTTGCTCCCTTTCCTGCATTAGGAAAGATGTGTGAAAGGTACAAGCCATGTGAGGCAGAGACTTACACTAGGACCCTGCTTCAAGATCCGATTGTGGCTACGAAGTTCGGCTTTCGCTATTCAGTAAGCGAGAAAAGAACCTTCACAGGCGAAGCTCTGGAATGCGCATCACGAATAGAGGAAAACAACTTTGATAGTTCGAGGCGAATCGGATTTCACTGCTTTGTCTAGCAGAACTGAGCGCCTGCATGAAGGGTTGAGAGCAAAGGACATGTCAGTTCAGGCTCTTCCGGACGCGGACCACTGATTTTACCACGTTTTAAGTCCCGCTCCACACGTCAAGTATGACCCAGCCAAAAAGGTGCATTCGTTCTCCGTTGTCAAGGATTGGTTAAGCGCCCCATTAGGACCTTGCTGGCGCTAGATGCGAATGCGTGACCCTTGGCGTCTCTTTGCTCATCCAAACAAGAGGTGGCAGGCATGGATCAGTGTTCCGGCAACGCGCCGAAATCTTTCTAACCCGTGCGTTATCGCGGGTTAAGCTCCCGCCGGACACGCATATCATCCATGGCGACCCATCGGATTGACAGGATTCACTTAATCTATTGATTGCACACGATCCGATCCTTCACTTCTGAGGAGCCCTTGCTGTGGAGCCAGAAGTCGATTGGATCCCTTTGCCTTTGGGGTTCCTCCGAGAACTTGGTCCTTGAATCGTTTCGTTGCGGCGTGTTTTCTGAAGGGAACCTGCCATAGAAGCTGGAATCTTACGGTCTTTACCATCAGCATGCTTGCGAAGCTTCGCTTAGCTTATTTCGATTGCCACGCTGAAGTTGCTGACTCCTGACAGTGAGACGTGATGGAAATGCATGGTGCAAGGGACATACACTCAAGTACACCTTAATAGTTTCCTGAGCGAAGAGTTGGCTAAAGGACAAGGACGAAGGACTGATGTATGCCCGAAGTATGTCACCACAACTTGTGGCGACACTCTCGCTTCTGAGGTTACTAGGTCTTCCATTGAGAAAAGAATGGAGTTCTCAACGATGGCACACGATCTCGTCCTCATAAATCCCAGAATTGTGGGCACAGAGGCCTATCCCCCAATCAGCCTACTGTGTCTTGCAGCCTACGCAAGAGGAGAAGGGTACGACGCGGCAATCATAGATGCTCAGGCAGAGATGCTTACCGACGAGGAGGTATCGACGAGAGTCGCGCACTATGATCCAATTTTGTGCGGAATGACATTCATGTCGGATCAAACAGAGATCGTTAGAAACTTGGCTGCAAAACTGAAAGAACTGTGTCCAAAGACCAAGTTTGTTGCCGGCGGAATCCATGTCTCTATCTTGCCACACGAAGCCAAGACAATGGGATTTGACTTCTGTGTTGTTGGAGAGGGTGAAGAGACGCTTGTACAGTTGCTTTCTGCAATAAGAACAGGGTCCTCAACTAACAACATTGAAGGCTTATGGACTGACGGTTCGCAATTCAGGCCAAGAAGGCTAATAGAGAACCTCGATAGCCTCCCTCTACCAGCGTGGGACTTGGCTCCTATTGATAAATACAGAGTGAGTCAACCTGACTTGCGGTACACGCTTGAAAGTGGAGTATGCCTAACAATTTCGACAAGCCGAGGATGCCTCTACAACTGCGCCTTCTGTTCCTCTCATGGAGTCTATGGGCGTAGCCACAGAACTCGAAGCCCCCGTCATGTTGCAGATGAGATGGAAATGCTCTACGGAAAGTATGGAGTCAAGAAATTCTTTCTTGTGGATGAGAGCATTCTCGGCAACGTGGAGCGAGCTGAAACCTTTGCTGAAGAGATCCTGAGACGGGGCTTGAAGATACAATTCGCGTCAAGCGCGAGAGTCAATGATCCGGGCGTGAATGTCGAAACGCTAACAAAGATGAGGAGAGCAGGCATGGTAAGGGTTGATTTCGGAGTAGAAAGTGGTTCGCAGAGGATTCTTAACGACATTCGGAAGGGGATCACTATCCGACAAATAGTCAATGCTCACAAGATTGCGCATCAGGCAGGAATGCGAACCACGAGCTTAATGATAACAGGCCACCTTGAAGAAGACTGGGAGGATGTCTTTGACAGCTTGGAGTTGGTTGCAAGGCTCGAAACAGACTACCCGGAGTTTGGCCCCATGACGCCATATCCCGGTACGGAAGCCTACTCAAAAGCCCTTAAAGAAGGATGGATAAGAGACCACGACTGGAGCAAGTATCGCATCAGCGGTCCCTATAGAGTTATGCGAAACAGGCACTTCCTTCACCAAGAAATATACGAGCTTAGCCTCTTATGTCGCGACGCGGCCTACTTCATGACTGAATGGAAACACAGAGAACCCTCATCGTGGAAGGACTTCTACACAATCCTCAGCCCAAACCGGTATATGGGCGCAGCCTATTCAGTGGGACTCAAACCGATTGGAAGGCTGTGGCTCGCAAGATACATGCAGACAGGAGATAGGGCGTTCTTGCGCAAGCTGAATCTTAGTCAGCTAAAAAGGGTAAAAAGAAGACGACTACTTGAGAACCCCGAAAATCTGAAATTAGTTGAAGGCCTGAGACAGCATCCTCGTAGGCTTCTTACTGAACCGAATAGAACACAACGTATCAAACTACTGTTTCCTATCCTCTTGGAACGCATGCGGGAAGCAAACAATGTCCATCGAGCATTCTACGCCTCTATGTTATGGTATTTCAGTCGAATTTCAAAGAGAACCAGTGTCCAGTAATGAGAATCTGCATGATGGTTTCGAACGATGTTCTTACTGATTCGAGGGTTCTGCGTCATGCGAAATCCCTAGGGCGGAAAGGACATGATGTAATTGTTCTTGGGTTAAGCTCAAGAAGAACAGCCTCAGAAGAACAGAGGGAGCACTTCAGGATCATTCGCGTCAGATTGAAAGCCTATGAGAAACTACAGAGTCTTGCAGACGGCATTAAGGAGCGACACGCTCGCAGTAGAGAATTTCACCATGGCGCCGCCGACGGTGCCAGTGCCACTTCGCCCCCCTCCTTCCTGCGACGCTTCTTAAGAAAATCTTCTGACATAGCGGTTTTCGTTTCCCAGCTTCTAGATACGAACCTAACAATGTCTGAGGAAGCCCGAAGGCTTGATGCAGATGTCTATGCAAGCAACAATCTAGATGTGCTTCTTGCTGGCGTGATTGCATCCGGTCGCGGCCGAGGCAGGTATTTGGTTTACGATGCTCACGAGCTCTGGACTGATATGTCTCTGCAAACTCTTCGTTTCAGAGCCTTCTTCTATGGCCTTGAAAAGGCCCTAATAAGAAAAGCCCACGCTGTGATGACTGTCAACGAGTTCATTGCTTCTGAGTTGGCAAGAAGATACGACATACGAACTCCAGAGGTCGTCTACAACTGTCCAGAACGATCCGAGATCCCAATGAATCCCAAGCGCGACGCGAGGATCATAGCGTTGTATCATGGCGTATTCGGCTCGGACCGGGGACTGGAGAATCTGGTTCTATCTTCAAAGTATCTGGATAGGGACGTTCTTCTTCTCATGCGAGGGTTCGGTGAGATTGAAGCGAAACTGAGAGCCCTGGCATACGGCAGAGAGAATTGTCAGTTTGAGGATCCTGTTCCTCAGAACGAAGTCATCATGAAGGCTGCCGAAGCTGATGTGGGCGTCGTCCCCTATCTTCCAACCAACTGGAATAACTATCTCTGCAGCCCGAACAAGCTCTTCGAGTATATCCAGGCTGGTATCCCTGTGGTTGCCAGTGATTTGCCGTTTCTGAGGAAGGTCATACTTGGAGAAGACATTGGCCTCACTTTCAACCCCTATGATCCGAGGGATATCGCATCAACCATAAACAAAGTCACCAGAGAACAAGAATTGACTCGACTCAAACAGAGCGTTAGAAAGGCGGCAGAGAAGTGGTGCTGGGAAAGAGAGGAGCCAAAACTACTACAAATCTATGACCGCTTAGAAGAGCATTGACTTCTGCTGAATCACGCGAACTCTCAGCGGGGGCATCTGGCAACGGATCATTGGCAAGACGTGTAACGCAATTCACGAGAAAGAGCTCATGAGCTTTCCCGTTCCAGACCGCAAGCGATCCGAGAGCGGTCCTATCCCTTACGAAGTGTTATTCTCTATCAAGGCCTGGGTAGCGAACCACTCCTCTCACAGATGCAAAACTACTGTCTTGAGGGTTCAAATTCTGTCGGCCGCACTAAGGGATGCACACAGCTAAAACTCGTCTAAGGCAGTATAATGTGAAGGATAACGGGGGGTGACAGATTACGAAATTCAGCGCTAGTGTCGAAATCAATGTTCCTGTGGAGAGTGTCTGGCCGCTCTTTGAGAATGTTGAGGATTGGCCTCGGTGGATACCGTCCGTGAAGAAGATTGAAAAGGTCTCCAAGGGCCCTTTCGGGGTGGGCTCTAAGGTTCGTGTAATCGCTAAGTCCACCATCACAGTGAACCTGT
>Ga0209725_1001661_pt1 | contig 12441 bp, 13 predicted proteins | sample I18A1metaG_FD_184145 | JGI IMG/M metagenome (GOLD analysis project Ga0209725, IMG submission 184145) | Lake sediment bacterial and archeal communities from Gulf of Boni, Indonesia to study Microbial Dark Matter (Phase II) - ​I18A1 metaG... | ecosystem: Environmental > Aquatic > Freshwater > Lake... | reverse complement strand
CCTAGTTTTTCAGCTATATTCCAAATCTCTTCCTCTGCATCAGCGACTTCCATAATCGACTTTACTTCAGGGTTCACAAATGAGTATTGATGACCTGAAGGATGAATCGATGGAACGCCAACGACATAGCCTGCCTCTCCTTTAACATCTATCTTCAATTCCGGAATCTTGAAGCAGCCTACTGGCCTATGCGACCTTAGATAGACATGAAATCCCTTTGAGGTCTTAACGACGAGAGTTTGCTTTTCAATCTCAGGTTTGAAGAACCTCCTGTAAGCCTCCTCATTATCAAAATCAACAACGACGAGATTATCTGAAACCTGTCCGCATAGAATCCCTATGTTGACAGGATTCTCTCCAGAGAACCATTCCGCGAGTTCCTGATCCGTAGGCTTTCTCGACTGATACTCCTTCCAAGCTGCGAGAGCCGGGGTCTTCTCCTTAAAATTCAACGGTATTACTGAGAAGTTCAGCTTGCGGTAGAACTCAACATAGCCTCGAAGACTTGATCCACCGTCGGGAAGAACGTCTCGTCGATTCAAACATTGTTCTGTTCCGTAGAAACCGCAAACCGAGCTTTCAGTAAAGCACGGGCCTAAAGGACATTGAGGTTCTTTGGTTGACTTGCTCATACCTACTTACTCATACCTCTCGACGTATCGGCGGGTCTAACGAAAGCCGATATTCACTGAGGCTTCCATCTTCGCGTTGGGCTTGGCCTTCAAAAACCGAGAACTGTCTATGACCCTTTATCGACCAGTTTTTTGAGTCGCTGACGATGGCCCAGATCTTAGCGATGACTTCGCTTTCAACCTCGCGCTTGACTTTGGCAAATCCGTAGACGGAGCCGACTCCCCACTCCTGAATTTTGCTGTCGGCTACAAGTGTCCTCAAGTACCGGTCGATGGCCTGAGATGCTTCGAGGGTAAGCCCTAAGCCTGCCACGTCGACGGCCCAAAGGTCCCAATCAATTGATACATAGGATCCACGCCGATAGACGGTCACGTACGGTATCTCCGATCGGCGGCAGTAGCCCCAGTGTTCATTTCTTTCTTGAACCGAGCGAGACTCAACATAAATCGCTGGACCAGTTGCCATGCAGCACTCCTCGGAAATTCCATAGAAACCCCATGAAGTTTAAGATTGGGCGAATAACTTAGTACTTTTAGGCGTCAGTGATGAGCAGGGCGAAGGCTGTAGTGCGTAGGCCTAGGAAGCCCAACTATGCGTCGATGGGAGCTGTGATGAATGCCATTCACCTTTGTTCATGTGGAAAGTTCAGGGGAGGGACCTTGAATGATCTCATGCGAGGTTTGGATTGTGGATGCGTGGGACCGAAGTCGTGGACACAGCTACTCGCGCTCACGAAGCTTCATCCAAACACCCTCGGCAGAACCTGCAGTTTTCTCGTCGAGAAAAAAGTGCTTACGAGGACCGTGTTGAAGGAGAGAGGCCACCACGTAAGATACAGCATTAACGACAGGTATTGGGAGAACTATCCTCTACGAATAGAAATAGAGCTTTCAGCTAAGGAACGTAGGGAAAGTAGGAGAATCAACACCGAAATCTCTAAACGCCTCAGAGAGATTCACAGATTTCGGCGATATTATCAGAGCTCGATTAACTTGCTGGAGGCTGAATTATCTGAATTTGGGAAACTACCGTTTCTCTGGGCAATGTATCTTGCTAAGCTGGTGCATATTCTAGGGTTGGACGAGGGAACCAGCCGCTTTATCGATAAATACGACGAGCTAGGCCGATCGGCCTTCATGAAGTTCGCCGCGGCAGCCACGATCGGGAAAGGTAAACTAGTTTAGATCGACTGTGAGATCATTAACAGGCCGGGAAAAGCCCTTAGCTCCAAAACGATAAATCGACTTAAGGCTTATGAAACTGGTGAAGCTGTACGCAATGGCGACAAGATAGCGATCGAGATTAAGACGCCGAGCGATGATCTTGCTCGCGGTATAGGTCAACTGGCTGAAGCATTGGCATCCGGCTACCGTCAAGCTGTTCTTGTCACAACTTTCAGGAAAGCTAAACGCATTGAGAGCCCAATATTCAGCGTACCCGCCTTCACGCTCCTAGGAGGCTTTAAATCATCTCTCCTATTCTCCGATAGCCAGCAATTAACACGGAGGAGCTCTCTCGAAACGAAATAAGGGATCCCTTAAGGAATCCATTATTATTTTCAAGACAAGCATACGGGTTCCGCTTTTTCCGCACATGCCCGAGCTTGTGCATTTGTGAGATTTGGCGATCATGAAAGCTCAATAGAAAATAAGGGATCCCTTATTTTCTTCGATTTTCACAAGAGGGTTACTCAACGTCACTTAAAGGGTTGGCTTGGCCACGACTCGAAGCGATTGATTGCCGAACTTAGAATGTCGCAAATGCACTATCTCAGACATTGTGTGAAGTCTAAGCATAGGCATACCATGACTAAGCTAGAACACATATCGACATGGATTTGATAGGCGTCGTTGAAACCGGTCACCATCGTATTTTAAGTGGCTCTTCAGAATCCCTGTTCTATCTTCATTCTTGCCAATTTCGCGATTTGAATTGTCGATAAGGCGATAACGCCCTTCTTGACTATGTAATCTCTGGGATCCACTAGGGAGGGATAATACATAAACCAAACACCTCGCGGACTTGTTGTTATGTTCGATACATTTGTTGAGTTCTTGTCCAAGTATGCGACTGCGCTTGCTACATTGGGAGGCGCCTTGTTGGCTCTTCTCGGAGGATTTGTCGGGCAGTGGCGGCGAGACTCGTTAAGGAAAAAGAATCTCTTCAAGTCGCTAATATGGGAGATGAAGTCAAATGCCGAGCTATGCAAGATCAACGCGTCACGTAACTCGCACCAGAGTCGTTTATACACTTTATGCTACCAAGATATCCGCACCTCAGGATATCTCGCCGATCTTGGCGAAGAAACCTACATGAAACTATTCCTTCTTTATGACGAAGCGTACAGAGTCGATGATTTCTTAGAAAAAGGAACATGGTTATCGGCCTCCAAATGGAAAGAACTAGAGCAGGGATCTACAGAACTTATTCGAATCATCGAGCAAAGCGTTATGAGGAGGCTATTCTAGGTGGAGGGTAGTACAAATTATAAGACATAGAACAAGTACACTGGCTCATGTTCTACGCAGAGAAATGTTAATCACCGTCTTTGCCGTAGTCGATTGGTTAGAAAACAAGTTGATGAAAAGAACATTAGACCTCGATCACGTTATGCGATGGCTGGACTACTTTGGCTATATATTGAGATTGTGTTCGTTTGTGGACATTATTCGGAGAATGATTAGATACATTCCCACAATCAGGAGAGAATTTATTATGATAGTGACCACACTTTCGATGTTCGGGTTGAGGAAAGAACTTGACATTCACTCAAGGAAAGGCGTAATGTTTCAGTTACTCCACATTATCAATCGTTTCATAACACAATTCTTGTTAATCGTTACGGACAGGCATTTAAGGAAATACCTATTCTGGAATGAATATGTCGCGTCTAATATGAAACCCTTGCCAGTGTACTTCGTTGTCTACACTAATGCGATCTGCTATCGTCTTTTCAACACGTTCTGCCCTAAAATGCTGCGACCAGCTTTACATCATAGGAGAAAAGAACGGGCTGCCTTCGTTGATATATTCCAACCTACCGATGGGCCTCGAATGTTGCTATTAGGAAGGATTGTCAGCAAACATCTTAAGCAGTTCTTCTTTGTTCTAGAACCTTTGATTGTTGACAGGTTCTAGACAATTTTCATAAATCAGCTTTCTTCGCACTCTAGAACGCGGTACCTCGATGCTGATTCAGCCTCCAGGCAAAATTATTTTCTGCAGCATGACAGATCCATAGCCATAATCGTAAAGGTAGAGATTAGAATCAGAAGAACAAGAGCTGACTTTTTCCAACCCTCGTGGCCTACATCAATAGACTAATAGACTTCGACGAAAAGAATACTTCTGGAAGATATAGGAAGAGGGAGAAAGGACGAGTCGACCAGATGCTACTCAAGAAGAGTTCTCCACTGAGGCTCAGACATGCGTATTGACCAAGGATGGGCTCTACGGCCTTTACGAGTATAGAGATGAGAAAGAACTGGAGGATATGGTCAGAGATAACTGGCGGTTCATCTTTGGGTCAGACTCCTTCTACTTTCCGATAAAGCAGAAGCTAGAGTCGAAAGCCAAGGTTCGAGTAACAGACGGGTTACTGCTCGACTTAGCCAGCCGCAGGTTTTGGATAGTTGAACTTGAACTGAGTAAACACGATGTTTACAGGGAAGTTGAACCTCAAATACGCGGATTCATTCGTGCTTTGGGTTCTGAGGAGACTCTAAGTAAAATACGGAACATCATTTATGATGGAATAACAGGCGACGTAGAGAAGATGAGGCACGTTCGAGCCATCATAGGCCCAGACCTGGATCTTCACTATTTCATCGATAAGTTGCTGCATGAAAAATGCGGCATCGTAATAGTGATAGACGATAAGACCCCGCAGCTCGAAGAACTCGTTGAAGATTTCTCCAGTTCTCACGAAGTTAGAGTGATCGAGTTTAGGACATATGCTAGAGGAAAAGAACGTGTACATAGCTTCACACCTCTAGCTCATAAACTCGTACAGCGGGAAGTTCCTGAGATTCAGAGAAGCTGGAAGGCGAGATTGGAGTGGACGAAGCCTGAGACGAGGAGGCTCGTCGAGAAGATCATAACTGAAGTGGAAAAGCTTCCCGAAGTTGTGCATAAACCCGCCCACAGATGGTACCTTTTTTTCAAATCGAAGGAGAAGCCTAATCATATATTTCTGGCATTGTTACTCGGGAAGAAGAAGGTGCAGATGCGAATCTGCGCCGACCCCAGGTCATTCACGGATCCAAAAGGGCTAGCTAAAGACTACAAAGGATGGTTCTTCAAACGTGGAGGAAGAGAAAAGGGTTTCTTCGTCCATTCGCCTGAGGAGCTTGACTATGCTTTAGGCCTTGTCAGACAATCCTACGAAAGAGTTCGAATAGGTTTAGGATAGAGCTCGTGCCTTTTTATCCTTGTATCGTCAATTCAAGTGGAATCGCTATGTGTCAAACAACGAAACTCCCACCTGTTATCAAGTTATCGGCTAGGATTCGCGAAATGTCCATGTACTCAGCTGAAAATCAACTAGAAGTTCTCCCGGGAGAACTATTCTGTCAAATTTGACATAGTTTCTAGGATGTCACGAGACAACGCTTGGATATCGTTATGACGACAAGGCGCGACAACAGAGCATTCGAGCCAATGGATAATGGCTGACTTTTGAAAAGGCTCGAAAAAGACTTAAGTGAGATATGTCCGATACATCTATTGCGGATATTTGAAAAAGTCATCACCAGTATGTAGCTCTAGTGGCGGCTCAGTTGACTGATCTTCCAAGGATTTCAACACTTGGTGGCCTGCTGAAGCGGATAGGTAACTATGACCCAAAGTCTTTCAGAGGCAGCTTTGACGTTCGCCTAATACTGCAAAAGACGATCTATTTGATGCAAGCGTTTGGCCTGTACATCGGTTATTCCTATTCATGGTATCTTCGGGGACCATACTCTGTCGAACTGACGCGGGAAGCCTACGAATTGGCAGACCAATTTGAAAAGACACCATTTGTGAAGTTTGTCGAACGTAACGCGGAGAATAGGTTTCTCGAGTTTATGAGGTTTTTGAATGACAGGAAAAACGACCACAGATGGTTGGAGCTAGTGGCTTCGATTCACTTTCTATTTGCAGCTTGGCCAAGCAAGACGCGACGCGAAATTTACAGAGAATTGAGGGGGAAGATCCCTAGACTGTCTGAAGCCGAGTTCCAACACTCGTTGAAGTATCTAACGGAGTATGGACTGTTGCGAGGTAGGGGTAATAGCTAGAATGAGTAAACAAATCCAGATTTGTGACAAGGACAAGCTTACGATTCCTTATAATCCCAAAGAAATAGAGATGCTATTCGCAGACAAGGCGACAGAAGCGATACATGTTATCGCAGAGTGTTCCGCAAACAAGTCCTCCGCTTGGTTCTTCGACGCAAACCCGTTCGAAGGCGCGAAGACCGCAAGAACCCTTCGAGCAACTATGCGTGAAGTGACCAAACTGCTAATTCAATTCCAGACTGGCTCCCTCAGTGGAAAGCCAAAACAGATAAGTAAAGATGATATTCTCAAAGAGTTTCTTAAAGAAAAGAGACTCAAATAAGCTGTTCTGGTAGCCTCACCCTCAACCCGATTATCCGCGCTACTTTCCGGTAGTGCTTAATGTTTCTCGTCACGAGAGTAGCTTTTTCTCTTTTGGCGATGGTGGCATGTATAGCATCAGCCCGATGCGTCGGCAACCGGCTAGCTTCATCAACTATATCTTGCTTTACTTCGATCACTTTCAACTTCCCTAATCTTTCGTACTGATCGAAGTAGTCTGATTTGACCATGGAAATCGGCAACGGGATTCTTCTGGACAATTCTTCAAGGGTAAGATCCGAGACAATAAGAAAAAAGACGCAATCAACTATTGCTTGGAAAAGGCGTTCTGCACGCTGAAATACCGGATCCAGCCCGTGCATCTCTCTAAACCATGTGTTGAGAAAAATATCGCTGTCGACATATATTCTCAGCATACTCATACATGTGAGCCTCGATAATTAAAAAGTCTTGTCAAGAAAGATATCTAAGCAGAACATCTAGCGAAGTCGTCGGACCAGCTGTTTTCATTCATGGGCGTTCCAGTTAATGTCGAATACGCTGGGTTCAGAAATATTTCACATAGAAGATCAAGATGATTTGACTGGTATGGGCCTTTTTAGAGCTGAGGTCCCGCTGAAAAACGCATTCGAGAAGAGCGCGGTCAAACAAACAGTTACATTTCTATAGCAATATCGAGAAATTTATGGAGATCCATGAAAAATATTGCCTAAGACGTACAAGGATAATCGATATGTATAATTGGGCTGAAACAAGGTGAAGATAGATTTCCGTCAGTCGTCTTCTGCACCATAGTTAGTATAGACCAAGAGAGCCTCCTCCCTGTACCTATACCTGTTCCCGATGAATGGCAACAGGGAACTGAAAGAAGAGAAAATACCGGGTTCGGAGCAAAGGCGGGAGGACTCGCTCAAGTCTTCTTTCTTGTCTTGCTTGTTTCTAACAGTTTGGCTAAAGCGGTTTTGAGCTCAATAGCCTCTAGCGGGCATTGTGGCCAGTTGTGTTCCCAGCAGACGATTATGTCGCATTGATTAGGATCGTGTTCGTGATTCTTGAAGTCTAGGCTTCTGAATTCAAATTCTATGTCAACAGGCTCATATTCTGTTCTTCCTATTTTTCGTCTCCCGAAGGCGTCTGGGAAGCCTTGCTGTATGCCTTCAATGTATTCTATGCCGAGTTCCTTGTGGTATTTGGCGAAGAGGAAGATTACGCCCTGCTCGTTTACGGGCTCGTAGACCAAGTCGGGTATCTGGCTTCGAGGACCGACTATTCTCAGTCTCTTTCTTCTCACTTCCACAGGAGGTCTTACGCCTGTCTTGAGAGCTTCTAAGCCTTTCTCGGTTATCTCATACAGCCCGGGCTTGGACTCGCGTATGCAGCCCCATCTGACAAGCGGAGCAAGACGACCAGCCACAACCGCTTTTGACAGGCTCAACTTGGCTGAGAGATCTGAGCCGGTCTTAGCCCCTTTCTTCAGTTCTTCAAGAATTGTAAAGTATTCTTCAGCTAGCTTCTCTGCAGACAAGGTAGCTTCCTCTACTGTTAGAGATTGTTTATGGCTTTTGTGTTATAAGAGTTCACTCTACTGAACTTTACACGTTATTCTGTGTCATTGCATTATGAGCAGACGGGAGTTCATCATGGTTAAGGGGTCGATCGGTGAAGATATCGGCTATTCTAAGAGCGCCTTCCGTCAAGATTCTTCTGTTTATGTTTGAGAAAGGAGAAGTGAGATACACAGATCTAGCAGATCTGTTCACGAGTCGCGGAACGCTATCTTTAAACCTGAAGGACTTGGAGGAAGAGAAGCTTATTCAAAGAAGGATAGTCACATCAAAGCCGATACAAGCTTATTACTCGCTCACAGAAAAGGGCAAAGAAGTAGCAAAGCGATTCAACGAGATGAAAAGGCTGCTATGAGCCACGCGACAACCCACAATGATCCTTAGCCCTAATCCGTTTTCCTAGCTTCTTTTTATAGACCATCACCTACACTCATCTTAGGAGTATTGGCCCCAAGCCAGCGGTTAGGCGTCATTTATGAGTGAATTGTCTCCACCAAATTTTGTAGAGCGCCTCAAGAGATACCTCGATGACGTCCAGAAGGCTGGTTCTGAAGCAGGAAAGGCTTTCCTCTTTCTTGAATTTGTTCGTGGCGTCTTTAAGCAACTGGATATGGACTATCTTGAGAAGCTTTATCCTGAATTAGAGAAGCACATTAAGTTTCGTTCCAAGACTTTGATGGTTAGAGGTAGACCCGATGCTTTCTTGGGCAACATCATAATTGAGTTTAAGATGAAGCTTGATAAAGGAAGCTTGGACGAAGCGGAAGGTGAGCTGAGGAAATATGTTGCTATTTTGTGGTCAAGGCAAGAAAAGCATAGAGTTCCCTACATCACGATAGCGGGCGATGGACTGAACTTTATTGTTCATAGACCTAGGACCACTGCGCCAACGGTTGAGGAAGTGTCTCCTGAATCAGTGATCTTACAGAACATCGACAAGGTTAACCTACACAAGATACGACCGGGACACGCCTTTGTTTGGCTTGATCGCTACATGCTCTATCACACATTGAGACCAGCGACAGCGGAGGATTTCTCAAAAGAATTTGGGCTTGACATGCCAGCTTACAAAGAAGCATTCAACCTTCTCAAGGAAGAATGGGGACAAATAAGGGAGACTACGCTTTATGATCAATGGGCATCATTCCTTCGTATAGTATATGGATCAAGCGTTGAAAGTGAAGACCTATTCATTAAACACACTTACCTAGCCACTCTAGCAAAGCTACTGGCCTATGCGTCATTCTCAGGCGGAGCTCTACCCGTTTCTGACGATCAGCTTATCGAAATACTGGAAGGCAGAATCTTCAGCGAAAAGTGGGGAGTCCACAATTTCCTAGAGGAGGACTTCTTCTCGTGGATAGTCAAACGTGAAGAGGGACTAAGAGTTGCCAGAATGATTCTAACGAGGCTGGCAATCTATGACCTATCAATAGTGGACGAAGACATCCTGAAGGCACTCTACCAAGGGCTTGTAGATCCTGAAGCAAGACATGATCTAGGCGAATATTACACTCCTGACTGGCTCGCCGAATACATGGTCGATAGAGTTCTCGAAGATGAACCGATGAGCAGCGTGCTGGATCCTGCGTGCGGCTCAGGGACTTTCCTTGCCGCAGCAATCCGGAAGAAGCGGGAAGATCTGAAAGGGAAATTCGGAAAAGCAGAGCTGATTGAGCATATACGAGCTACAGTTCAAGGTATCGATGTTCATCCACTCGCGGTAATATTGGCTAGAACTGCTTACCTCATCTCATTAGGGACGGATCTTCTTAATGCTAGGATAGGATCGATAGCTGTTCCTATATACATGGCCAATTCGATCAGGCTGCCAGATGAGGATATGGAGATCTATAGCAACGTGGAGGTCTACAAGGTGGACGCTGACGGAAAAATACTCAGGATGCCTCGGAAACTCGCGGAGGATACATATCTCACAGATGCGGCGGTGGAAATCATTAAGGAGTATGCAAGGGCAATCGCTAGTGGAGAAGAGCGCAGTAAGGAAAAATTCCGCAACTTGCTGTTCCAGAAACTATCGAGCCTCTCAAAAGATCCTCAGGGTGAAGCTATGGCCACAGTTCTCTATGAAACTGCAACGACAATGGCCTCTCTAATTAGTAAAGGAAGGGATACCATCTGGGGATTCATTCTCAAGAACGTCTACAAGCCTCTCTATCTAACAAAGCAAAAGTTCGATGTATTGATCGGCAATCCTCCATGGTTATCATATCGCTACATCGAAAGCACAGACTATCAAGATTACCTTAAGAAACTCATATTGAACCAATATGTTCTCCTCGACTCAGCTAAAGCCGAGCTCATAACTCAAATGGAAATGGCTACCCTGTTCTTCCTCCGATGTTCTGACCTTTACCTCAAAGAAGGGAAGACAACCGCTTTCGTCATGCCCAGAAGCATTTTTGTCGGAGACCAACACCACAATTTCAGATCCGGTTCATTCAAACTTGGGCTAACTATTCAAATGCTAATTGACTTGGAAGACGTTGAACCACTGTTCAAGGTTCCATCCTGCATAGTGATTGCCCAGAAAGCCGGAAATGCTCCTGACCCGATTGCAGGTCTGAAAGTCAAAGGGCACCTCGTTCAGAAAAATGTAAGACTTGCTGAGGCAGAGAAAACGCTGAAGTTCTCGAAAACAAACTTCGCCCTATTCAAGATCGGAGAGCGTTCTTTCCTTGAGTCCGAAGAATTTGAAAAAGTATTGAAAGCTATTGAGGTTGGAGCCAGAAGCGACTATTATGAGAACTTCAGACAAGGCGCAACTATTGTCCCCAGACAATTATGGTTTGTTGACTTTGTTAAGCATCCGAAACTGGGTCTCGATCCTAGACTTCCACACATCAAGACTTCTGCCAGAGCCCTTGAGCGAGCGAAGAAAGAATATGAAGAAGTTGAAGTCGAAGGACAGGTGGAGGCGAAGTTTCTATACGCTGTAGCAACGGGTTCTGAGCTCGTTTCTTTCGGGACCTTGGACCTACCGACAGCGGTTCTTCCGGCAGAACCCGACAGCGGCAGATATAGAATCCTAACATCTGATGAGGCTGAAACAAAGGGATTTTCAGGTCTGAAGAAATGGCTTCAAAAAGCGGAAGCTATCTGGGCGGAAAAGAGAGGTGAAAAGGCACGGAGAATGGATGTCTACAATTGGTTGAATTATGCCAATAAGCTGACAGAGCAAAGCTCGAAGCTACGATTCAAAGTTCTCTACAATACATCAGGAACATACTTAGTTTCATGTCTCATTAGAAACGAAGCTAAACAAATCAAGATAGACGACGCTCCCATCCGCCTTACCGGAGTCCTCGCCGAAGCGACGACATATACTTACGATACAGACAATGAAGAAGACGCGCTATACTTGACAGCACTGCTTAATTCGCCTATAATCGATAAGCTCATCAAACCGATGCAAGCTCGCGGGCTATTCGGCGAAAGACATATACACAAGAAGGTTCTCGAACTGCCACTCCCAAAGTATAACAAGAAGAATGAACTTCACAGAAAGTTGATTGAACTCGCAAGGACGTGCATCCAGAAGGTCAGCAAGGTCCTGCCTGAACTAGCGCAAAAATATGCCAGCATAGGGAAGATTAGACAGGAAGTAAAGGAAGCAATTCAAGTTGAACTCAGCGAGATAGATCGAATCGTTCGGGAGATTCTTTTGCAGGGGGGCAACATCCAGCAAAATAACTTGGAAAACTTCTTGAGATAGGCGAATAAACACTCTACTTTGGAGGATAACCGAGCGAAGGTAAGAGAGGCATTTTCATAGACAGGCAGGATTTATTAGGTGAATTCAAGAAGAAAAGACTGGGTTATTCCAACAAAGGCAGGTCAAATGTCAAGAATCGTTGGCGTTGTCTATCCCGTTCCTATTAATCTTGTTGGAAGGCTATTTACATCGAGGAGAAATGTATTCGTGAAGTATCTCCCGCGCACGACTAGCATCAATTTGAGACCAGGGGACAAGGTTCTGTTCTACGCTTCACACGCTTCAAAGCAAGTTATCGGAGAAGGCATCATTAAAGACATTGAGTTTCTTACTCCAGACGAAGCCCTATCGAAACATGGAGACAAATTGTTGCTTAACAAGGAGGAACTGGCAAACTATACTGCTAGACAGCCAATGAGGACATCAGCTAAGAAGATGCTTGCCTTGACCATTGACAAAGCCACAGAGTATGCGACACCGATCAGATATCCAAGACCACTTACCATGGCCGGAGAATATATCACCAAGGAAAAATACGAGTCACTCATGAAGAAGGTATAAGTGGGCCGAAGCAGTTTTCAGACTGATTTTCTGCTCCATTTCTTGGTTTTTCAAAATTTATCTGCATATTAGGCTGTTGTCCATATTCCCTTTGCTTTTTCTCTCTCTTCCTTGAACCTGTCTGGAGGCCCTTTCAAGATCTTCTCTCGATAGTATTTTGCGACGAGTTCCCTGACTATCTCTTCAACCCTTTTAGGATTCTCCCGCAGCAGCTCACCAAGCCTCTTCTCCAGCTCAATACATCTAGCGCCCCCGGCTAAAGCGAGCAGCCTCGCCAGTTCTTCTTCCAGATGATAAACTAATGGATGATTCTCGTCTATCCTCCTAGGACTTTCAGGCACCTCAA
>Ga0209725_1001660_pt1 | contig 12443 bp, 12 predicted proteins | sample I18A1metaG_FD_184145 | JGI IMG/M metagenome (GOLD analysis project Ga0209725, IMG submission 184145) | Lake sediment bacterial and archeal communities from Gulf of Boni, Indonesia to study Microbial Dark Matter (Phase II) - ​I18A1 metaG... | ecosystem: Environmental > Aquatic > Freshwater > Lake... | reverse complement strand
CTTTATAATTGCCTCCTTTAAACGCCTTATAGAGATCAACGCACATCTTAGGAGCAAAGTTGGCGACTGAAACTATGGCTCCTTTTCCACCAAGCATCAACGTGGGAAGGATCACGTCTCCAGTTCCAGCCAACACTGAGACTTTCTTACCAACTAACCGGATGATTTCAGTTATTTGGCTGATGCTCCCGCTACTGTCCTTTACTCCAACGATGTTGTCATATTTGGAGACCAGCTGAAAAACCGCGTTGGGGTCCAAGGACAATCCAGTGAATTTGGGCATGGACATGCGTAACCACTAAGATCTAACTGTTTTACAACTATTGATTTGTTATTTAAACATTGTATGTCTCTGGGTAAATTCACTGTTTCACAAATAGCGGGTAATATCAAGCGTTCTGATATTCACCTGCGTTGTCATTTCCTCGCCACATCGCATGCGTGATTAAGTAAAAGTTTTAAGATGAGCAAGACAGAAACTTATTATCGTGTTTGAAAATGAATGGAGGTTTTTCGCATGACGAATGAAGTGAAGGCGATCCTATTTGGGATCGGTTCCATAGGGAGCCAAATAGCTAGGTTTGCTTTACAAAAGAAGGGGGTAGAAATCGTGGGTGCTGTAGACGTTGCGAAGGATAAGGTTGGGAAAGACTTGGGCGAAGTTCTTGGGATCGGCAAGCGGGTAGGAGTAACAGTAACCGATGACCCGGATGACCTATTTTCCAGGGTTAAAGCCGACATCGTAATTCATTCAACTATGTCTTATCTGAAGGCGGTATTTCCGCAGATAGTCAAATGTGTGAAAGCTGGAATGAACGTGGTGTCAACCTGTGAGGAGTTGGCTTATCCCTACTATAAACATCCGGAACTCGCCAACGAGATCGATGAACTGGCCAAAAAGCGCGGGGTTACGGTCTTAGGCACCGGCATTAACCCGGGTTACCTCATGGACACCCTGCCCATTACCATAACTGGGATATGTAAAGAGGTAGAGAGCATCAAAGTAACTAGAATGATGTATTCTGGTAACCGCAGGAGCGCCTATCAAAAGAAAATTGGAACAGGATTGACACCCGAAGAATTTAGGAAGATGATCGACGAAGGAAAGATAACCGGTCACGTCGGGCTTGAAGAGTCTATATCCATGATAGCTGCCGCATTGGGTTGGGAACTAGATGACATGGAGGTACTGCCCCCTGAACCAGTAATAAGCGATGTGAAGGTAGAGACATGGGCAGATCCAACTAAGCAAACGCCGTTTATAACAGTGAAACCGGGACAAGTATGTGGCTTAAAAAGCATAGCCCACGGGGTAAAGGGAGGAGAGAGGGTTATAACACTCGAATTCATATCGCATGCAAATGTAAAAGAGCCATACGAATCTGTTATCATTAAGGGAGAGCCAGATGTCCATGAGAAAATAATAGGGGGAGTTCATGGCGATGTCGGAACAGTGTCTATGATTGTCAACTCGATTCCCAAAGTACTTAACGCCCCACCCGGCTTAGTTACCATGAAGGACTTGCCTCTACCATGCGCCACGCCCGAAGATATGAGAATATACTTGAAATAAGGAGATCAGTTAGTGAATTAGCTGATCCTTTCAATTAATATTAGGGCCACACGGCTATCTGCAACATCGCCAGACCTTTACCATAAACTTCGCTAGCCATTTAGGAGGGGAACCCTAACCCTGCAGAATCCTCGTTTCCATCAGGCTGAGGGTCCTTTGGTATTCAAGTAGCCGAAGACGGGCTTGGCTTAGAGAGATTCTAGAGAAGCGCACCGCGTCGTTGGGTTTGGCCTGCCCGAGGCGGGAAAGGTCCGGAGTGGTGACTACCGCGATCTTTGCGTATCCTCCCGTAGTCTGGGCGTCAACCATCATTATAATAGGTAAGCCGTCTCCCGGCACCTGAACCGCTCCTGGAGGAATAGCGTCAGAAATTATGCTTGGAGAAACCTTGTGTTCTATGACTGGGCCCTCAAGTCTGTACCCCATTCGGTCCGCTTCAATTGTCACCGTGTAGGTGCTGGATAGAAACGTTTCTACCCCTCTGTCCGTAAACACGTCTGCTTGTGGTCCGAGCACCACATTCACGGTTAACTTATTCTCGTAGTGAGGGATGAGTTCTTCGGGCATAGATAGTTCGACCTTGAAGGGCGATGGAGGTTCAGAAGCCTCAATCACATCCCCCGTCTTCAGGGGCCTGCCCTCAAATCCTCCAAATCCACCACGGACAAAAGTCGATCTACTTCCGAGCACAACGGGTACGTTGATCCCCCCAGCCACCGCGAAGTACGCCCGACAACCTGCTTGGATTTCTCCAAAGGATATGATGTCACCTTTACTAACGCTTAGAGTTCGCCACATCGGGGCGCTTTGTCCGTTGAGGGTAGGTGAAAGGTCTGCGCCAGTTATCGCTATTTGAGTATCGTTCAATACCTCAAGTTCTGGACCCAGAAGAGTTATCTCTAGGCAAGCATCGCCTGACTGGTTTAACACCAGCAGATTAGCCGCAATCATGGAGAATGCGTCCATTCCTCCCGAGACTGGCACCCCATATCTCTGGAGGCCACGTCTTCCTAAGTCTTGTACGGTGGTGAAGAGACCTGGCTTGATGACTCGGAATAGCCTCACTCCGCTCATTCCTCCTTTATGACTGGACTGTAGGTGTTTCGAAGGACCGCGTTCTTGATTGCTTCAAATTCTTTCTCTGAAATGGGCTTAAACTTGACCCTGTCTCCGGGCCGGAGAAGGGCTGGTTGCGGCCAAGACGGATCGAAGAGCTTAAGAGGGGTTCTGCCTATAAGTCGCCATCCTCCAGGCGACTCCATTGGGTAGATTCCAGTCTGTTTTTCCGCTATGCCAACCGATCCAGCTGGAACATTAAGACGTGGAGTTTTAAGTCGAGGGGTTGCGATCTCATCTGCAACTTGTTCTAGGTAGGGGAAACCGGCTATGAAACCGATCATGTAGACCGCGTACTCCTTCTCTGAGTGTATTCGGATCACCTCTTCCTCTGTTAGGTGATTGTATTCAGCAACATAGGGTAGATCCGGCCCATACCCGCCACCGTAGGCCGTAGGAACCACCGCTGTTCGCCTCTTCATCTGGGAAACAAGTTCGTCCAATCTCTGCTCAATGCCCTTGATTTGGAGAACAAGTTGTTCATATTTAACCTTCCATGGGTCGTAGTATATGAGAAGCGATCGATAGGTCGGGATGCACTCCTCCACTCCAAGGGGCTTAGCGCGCGAGACAGCGTCGCAAAGAGCGAGCACTTTAAGGTTGATGGTTATGTCTATAGCATTACCGAATTCAACTAACAACGCCTTATCGCCGACGGGCAGATACCGCGCTGATTCATACAATCTTTACACCTGAGAACGAGAGTTAGACAAAGGTGCCAGCGGATCTTACTTCGATGCCTGAGTCCATAAGCCCCTTCCTAAGAGATCTGGCAAGTTCGACGGCTGTGAGAGTGTCGCCGTGAACGCAAATGGTGTGCACCTCTCCCAACTCGACAACTTTGCTGTTTACAGCTACTACGGTTCCTTCCATGATCATTTTGACGGCGCGCTCGGTGACGACTTTTGGGTCCTCAATGACAGCGCCGGGAGTCTTTCGCGGGACGAGACTTCCATCAGGGCTGTAGGCTCTGTCGGCGAAGACCTCGCGGGCCACGCGTAGACCAGCTTCAGCCGCAACCTTTGTTGTTGTGGAATCCGAAGGCGCGAAGAGTATGACCTTTGGGTCTATTGAGTCGATGGCTTCGATGATGGCTTTCGAAAGGGCCTCATCTTTAGCCGCCATGTTGTAGAGTGCCCCATGTGGCTTTATGTGTTGGAGGTCAACGCCAGCGACTCTTGCGAAGGCCTGAAGTGCCCCTACCTGGTAGATGATATAGTTCTTAACTTCTTCTGTGGTTAGCTCCATGGCTCGTCTTCCGAAACCCATTAGGTCGGGATAGCCGGGGTGCGCCCCGACTGCAACCCCGTGTTGCTTTGCCGAGTTCACGGTTTGAGCCATCACCATGGGGTCGCCTGCATGAAAGCCACAGGCGATGTTGGCAGAGGTGATGTATGGCATAACTTCACGGTCGTATCCAACCTTAAAGCGGCCATAGCTTTCGCCAAGGTCGCAATTGATGTCAATCTTGGGTTTCAAAAACTGCACTTCCTGAGACACACATAGATGTCCCATAGCCCATATTTATTTTTAATACTTCCAGAGACATCTACTCGCCTGCGTCCACGACTTCACCAGTAAACCTCACTATTTCACTACAAGTGCATGGAGCATGTTCATCAGCGACAATTGAAGGGGGAGCGGGGCATTATCCACTGAGAGTTCAGCGCGACTAGTTACGCCGTCAATGGCTCCAGCGTCTACACAGGACTTGAGCATCGCCTCCTCAAGTTGGGGAGTGTGGAGAACCTCGGGCTTATCGGTAAGGTATGCGAGACAGGCCTCGATTCCATAGCCTCCCCAGTTGGAGACCGCGGAAGCCACCAACACATCAACCTTAGTTTCTGCGGCGATTCCACTTTGGCAAGGACATTGACACACGCGAGCGTAAGGTACAAATGTTTCTACGGCCTCCTTGATGTTTCCCATTCCCACCTCGTTTCCGCCATCTCCCACGCCCACAGTTAACACATCACGTTTATGAGCCTCTTCTATGAGGGGCTCAATTTTGGCGTGAAAGGGAGTGATATTCAGCCCTCTCATCGTATGATATTCTCCCTTAACGTTTCTCCCCGACTTCTCGATGGCCAACACCAGAGAAGGTTTGTATTCGTCGAGAATCCTTTTCGCTTCCTCCCCGGCGTCCTTAAGCTCCACGGGAAAACCCAGTACAACGGCGGATCGCTCCGACTTCGCTACATCTGCCTTCCCGACGGCGCGGGCAGTCATTCCGATGCCATGGAGGGTTGCAGTGAGAATACTCTTCGATTGTTCCTCAATGAGAAGAAGAGGCCTAGCATCGAAGGCTATGTTTAGGGCTCGAGCCAGCGCCGCTGCGCCAGGAGGCCCGTCCGTTTCTTGCAGTCGCAGGGGCGGGACTATGAAACCCGTGGTGATTAGAACAGTATCTCCCGGCTTCGTCGCTTCCATAATTTGCTGAGCCGCCGTCAAGGTTAAGGGTGCATCTGCAAGTTTACGAGCAGCATCATAAAGCCTATAGATCACTCCCCGGGCTCTTAAGTCCAAGGTAACTAATCTGTCGATTCCCTCACCCATATGCTCGGCCTTCTCTTTTTGCACAAACACCACCTTTAACGTTAAGATATGCAGAAGAACCTATAAAATATTTGAACTCACTCAATCGCATAGACCTATGTTGTAAAAGTTTAGTTATAATTTGGATCGAAGGCAAATCTAACCACCTGAACTCTGGTCGTTGCGCATGTCATCGTCCCATATAACCGAGGTTGCTTGGGCGCAGAGGTTTACATTTGTAAACTTTTATATCGGAGGCAAATTCCTACTGTAAGGAGGGAACGGGATAACCTTGGAGAGTGAAGCGGTTACGGTCTCAAAGGAGTTTTTAGAGAAACTGTTAGACGTTGAGAAGCTGAAGTATTGCTATGAGTGCGGCATTTGCACCGCCAGTTGTCCCATCGTGGAGCTGGTTCCAAGGCACTACCATCCAAGAAGCCTTCTTCAAAGGATCCCCCAAAACCTGGAGGGGATTCTAACGCAAGATGAGCTCTGGTTATGCGCGTGGTGCTATCGCTGCTACAAAAGATGCCCCCAAGGGTTGAGGCTACCAGAAATCTTTTTGTCTGTGAGAAGCCTCGCTGCAGAGCAAGGTTATTTGCGGGGATTAGAGAAAGCCCTGGAGATTATTAAAAGGGAAATCCCTCTTCCTGCTGTTTGTTGCTGGGTTTGCTTTCATCCTGAAAGGGCTAAGGTTGATAGACAGATGATTGTTAGTGTCCTCGAGCCTGAGGAAGAGAGAGAAACACCTCCTGTTCCAAAGACTCATGGAGAAAAGATAGCTATCATTGGCTCTGGTCCAGCCGGACTCACCGCTGCATACGAATTAATTAAGAAGGGGTATTTAGTCACGGTTTTTGAATCCATGCCTGAGCCCGGTGGAATGCTGAGAAAGTGCATACCCGAGTATCGGCTGCCCAAAACTGTGCTGGACACCGAAATCAAACGTATAAAGAAACTGGGAGTGGAGATTAGAACCAATGTGACGGTCGGCAAAGATTTAACCATTGACGACATTTTACAGAGAGACTACAAAGCCATATTTATCGCCACCGGAGCCCACAAAAGCAGGAAACTCGGCGTCGAGGGTGAGGGTCTAAAGGGCGTTCTTCACGCCCTTGACTTCTTGAGGGACGTAAACTTGGGGAAGAAGGTAAAACTTGGAGACCGCATTGCGGTCCTTGGAGGCGGTAATGTTGCCATAGACGCCGCTAGAACCGCCCTCCGACTTAGATCCAAAGAGGTTAACATTTTGTATCGAAGGTCAAGGGAGGAAATGCCAGCAAACCCTTGGGAGGTTAAGGAGGCGGAAAGTGAAGGCGTGAAGATTCAGTTCTTAGTGGCGCCGAAGAGAATTTTGGGTAAGGATGGACAGGTTGCGGCTGTGGAATGTATTCGAATGCGGCTAGGAGAACCGGATGAAAGTGGTAGAAGGCGACCGATACCGATCGAGGGTTCAGAGTTCACCGCGGACCTAGACGCCGTCATACTCGCCATCGGCGAAGCCCCTGACCTCTCCTTTCTACCCAAGGGGATGGAAGTTGCCGAGGAAAACACCATCACGGTGAACCCTTTTACCATGGAAACGAGTTTAGCCGGCATATTCGCTGGCGGAGACGCAGTTTCGGGGCCAGCAACCGTGATTGAAGCCATAGTTGCGGGTAAGAGGGCGGCGGTTTCTATTGACCGCTACTTGAAGGGAGGCAACTGAATTGGTCAAGATGCAAGAGAAACCGTCACAGCCTAAGCCTAACTCTGAAGAGGATATCAGAATAGGCGTGTATGTATGCCACTGCGGATTAAATATAGCCGGATCTGTCAACGCTGAGGAAGTGGCAAGATTTGCGGCAACCCTACCGCATGTGGTGGTTTCAAAGGATAACCGATACATCTGCTCAGATCAAGGACAGGAATTAATCAAGAGCGATATCCAAGAGCATAAGCTAAATCGCGTGGTTGTGGCGTCGTGTTCACCCCGCCTTCATGAACCTACGTTCCGAAGAGCGTGCGAAGAGGCTGGATTGAACAAATACTTGTTCGAGATGGCAAACATTAGGGAGCAGTGCAGCTGGGTACATTTGTATGAAAAGGAGAAGGCTACAGAGAAGGCAAAGGATCTAGTTCGGATGGCCGTTGCAAAAGCGGCTCTACTTGAGCCTGAAGAAGAAAGCGAGGTTCCCATAATTAAGAAGGCGATGGTTATCGGTGGAGGCGTTGCAGGTATCCAAGCTGCGCTGGATCTAGCCGACACTGGTTATCAAGTGTATCTCGTGGAAAAGGAACCCAGTATCGGCGGGAGGATGGCACAACTGGATAAGACCTTTCCGACCATGGACTGCTCCATATGCATCCTTGCACCGAAGATGTCAGATGCTGGTCGGCATCCCAACATCGAATTGCTGACAAACAGTGAAGTCACGGAAGTAAAGGGGTACATTGGGAACTTCAGGGTAAAGGTGTTAAAGAAACCAAGGCACGTTACAGAGGAATGCACAGCCTGTGGCGATTGCGCAAGGGTGTGTCCGATCACCACGCCCAACGAGTTTGATGTGGGACTAGCCACGAGGCGAGCCATTTACACACCCTTTGCCCAAGCCGTACCATCCACGTACATCATCGATCGAAACCTCTGCCTCAACAAGGAGAATATAATTTTGTGCGACAAATGCATAAAGGCCTGCGAAGCGCGCGCAATAGACTTCGATATGAAGCCGGAAACAGTAGAGTTAGAGGTCGGCACGATCATCGTTGCCACCGGGGCGGATGTATACGACCCCACCTCGCTTGCGAACTACGGGTATGGCAAGTTTCCGAACGTGATAACCTCGCTGGAATTCGAGCGATTAATAAATGCGGGCGGCCCTTCGGGAGGTAATCTGATTCGACCAAGCGATATGCAAATCCCGGATACTGTAGCCTTTATTCAGTGCGTTGGCTCCCGCTCTGATAAGGGCCACTTGTATTGTAGCAATGTATGTTGTATGAACACCATAAAGGACAGCCTCCTCATCAAGGAGCACTGGCCGGACACCAAAATTCACGTGTTCTACGTGGACATACGGGCCTATGGAAAGGGCTTTGAGGACCTATACAAGAGGGCAAAGAAGGAAGGCGTGATATTCATTCGCGGATTGCCCTCAGAGATCCATGAAGACAGAAAAATCAACAACCTGTGGCTCATCGGAGAGAACACGTTACAAAAGGAGTTGTATAAGGTCAATGTTGGAATGGTGATTCTTTCTATAGGTATCGAGCCCAGACGGGACAACGAACTAGTCCAGCGCCTCCTCACTTTGTCCAGAAACCCCGACGGGTTCTTCATGGAAGCCCACCCGAAACTACGCCCTGTAGACACTCCAACCGGAGGAGTGTTCCTCGCAGGCTGCGCCGAATCACCCAAAGACATCAAAGACAGCGTAACGCAAGCCAGCGCTGCTGCAGCCCGCGCAGGCATCCTGATGGCAAAGGGAAGAATAACCGCCGAAGCAATCACCCCCGAGCTGATCGCCGAAAACTGTACAGTTTGTGGGCTCTGCGCCAGAGTTTGCCCCTACAATGCCATCAGCGTGGACAAAGAAAGGAAAAAGACGGAAATCATTGAGGCCGCGTGTGCCGGATGCGGTACTTGTGGTGCAGAGTGTCCATTCGACGCGTTAATCATGCGGAATTTCACTGATGAACAAATTTACGCACAGATCGATGCCGCGACTGAACAAGACGCGGACAAAAAGATTATGGCGTTTTGTTGCAACTGGTGCTCGTACGCGGGCGCGGACTTCGCTGGAGTGAGCAGAATGCAGTATCCCACTAACGTGCGCATAATTCGAACCATGTGTTCAGGTAGGGTGGCTCCAAAGTTTGTGGAGTCGGCCTTTGCTAGGGGGGCCGCTGCTGTGTTGGTGTCGGGTTGCCATTTAGGCGACTGCCACTATATTAATGCTAACTACCAGACCAAAAGAAGGGTTGAAAAGTTGTGGAAGAAGATGGAGAGGCTAGGGTTGAATAAAGATCGGCTACAATTGGCATGGTTTACCGCCGCTGAAGGCGAGAAGTTCGCGTCTAAAATCAAGGAAATGCAGGAGATCGTGAAGAATGTGAGTGAGGAGGAAATAGAAAAATCGAAAGCGCTTCTGGCGAAGGCGCTTCCGGAAAAGGACTAGGTGGTTTATTATGCCGCTAAGAATATGGCGCAAACCTTTAGACGCGGATAAAATAAAAATTCCGCAGGCCGAAATACACATAATAAAGGACCGGTGCAAAGGATGCGGATTCTGCATAGAGTTCTGCCCCCGAGAGGTACTAGAGACCTCTGAAGAGCTCAACGTAAGAGGGGTTCACCCTCCAAAAGTGAAAGATGAAAATAAATGTACCCTTTGCCATTTTTGTGCAGCCGTTTGCCCAGACTTCGCGATTTTCAGCATTGAAAAAGATTGTGGAGGAGGTTGTTAAATGACGCCAGAAAATAGGGCGGCTCTTACAGGAAAACACTTTATGAACGGAGACTTCGCTTCCGCCGAAGGCGCCATAGCCGCGGGATGCGGATTCTTTGCAGGGTACCCCATAACGCCAGCCACGGAAATCGCTGAGAGAATGGCTCGACGCTTGCCAGAGGTTGGCGGGGTATACATACAGATGGAAGATGAGCTTGGTTCTATGGCAGCGGTTATTGGGGCATCCTACGCGGGCGTGAAATCGATGACCGCCACTTCTGGTCCAGGTTTCAGCTTGATGCAGGAAAACATTGGGTTAGCAGCCATGACTGAAACGCCGTGTGTCATAGTGGACATCATGAGGGGAGGACCCAGCACCGGTCAACCAACGATGGCGGGACAGCAGGATGTGATGCAAGCAAAATGGGGCTCGCACGGAGACTATGAGATCATAGCCCTTGCTCCTTCTTCGGTGCAAGAAATGTTTGACTTAACCATTGAAGCCTTCAACCTATCAGAAATTTATCGCGTTCCAGTTATGGTACTCGCCGACGAAATTGTTGGGCATATGTCAGAACGACTCGTGATTCCTGCTCCTGAGGCGATTAACGTCGTAAACAGAAAAAGGCCTCAAGCCTCTCCGGAGGAGGAGTATTTTCCCTTCAAACCTGACGAAAATCTGGTTCCACCCATGGCTTGCTTTGGAGAAGGATACCGCTTCTATGCAACAGGACTTACACATGACGAAAGGGGACGCCCACGAACCTCAAGCGCCGAAGCCCAGCAGAAACTCGTTCAACGACTTTGCGATAAAATACGCCAAAATACGGAGAAAATCGTGAAGATCAAGGAAACTATGTTGGAAGACGCTGAAGTAGTCGTCATTGCTTACGGAATTTCGTCACGTTCTGCGTTAAGTGCAGTAAGAAAGGCTAGAGAAAGGGGAATTAAAGCTGGCCTCCTTAGGCTGGTCACGCTCTGGCCATTTCCAGATAACCATATTTCAGAGGTAGCTACGCGGGTTCGGGCGATAGTGGTTCCAGAAATGAACTGTGGACAACTTGTTCGTGAAGTAGAGAGGGCAGCAAAGGAGACGCCTGTGACTTTCCTCCCGAAACTGGGCGGGGAACCCCACAGGCCGATGGAGATTTTGAAGGCTATAAGGAGGGTACATTCATGAATGAGGAATTGTTGCACCCGCTCGAAGGGTTCTTAAGAGAATGGATGATGCCCCACATCTGGTGCGAGGGATGCGGAAATGGAATCATACTAAACTGTTTTGCAAAGGCTCTTAGCGAGCTAAACCTGGATCCGAACAAGGTTGTCGTAGTCTCTGGCATCGGATGCATAGGTCGAATATCCGGATACACGAACACCGACTCCTACCACACCACCCATGGTAGGGCTATCGCCTTTGCAATAGGGGCAAAACTAGCTAAACCAGAACTAAAAAGTGGTGGTGATCAGCGGGGATGGAGACCTCTTCGCCATCGGAGGCAACCATTTCATTCACGCTGCCCGTAGGAACATAGATATACCAGTAATTTGCGCCAACAACTTTAATTACGGGATGACTGGTGGACAGTATGCGCCAACAACTCCACTTGACGCTTGGACCACCACAACCCCCTACGGAAACATCGAGCACCCCTTCAATCTGGTTCACTTGGCTGCAGCCTCGGGAGCCGTGTACGTGGCTCGATGGACAACCCTTCATGTTCGAAGACTAACAGAGTCCATTAAAAAGGCGTTACAAAAGGAGGGATTCTCTTTTATCGAGGTAATCTCGCCGTGCCCTGAACTCTATGGGCGATATAACCAGATGAGAACCAGCCTTGACATGATGAGCTGGTTTAAGGAGACATCCGAGGTTCAGCATCACTTTGACCCGGCAAAAGCTGAGATAACCCGCTCAAAAATCGTTTTGGGTGAGTTTGTGGATATTGAAAAGCCCAGCTATGGGAGGCTTCTTCGTGAAAAGATAGCTCAGATTCAGGGGAAAATGCGGGGGGGAGAATAAATGAGGCTGGAAATCAGAGTAGTGGGTTTCGGTGGGCAGGGCATCATAAGGGCTGGGTTGATGCTGGCCATGGCGGCCTCTATCTACGGTGAAAAAAACGCCGTTCAAACACAGTCCTACGGACCCGAAGCTAGAGGTGGAGCTTGCAAGTCTGAAGTCATAATTTCAGATGAAGAGATCGATTTTCCAAAAGTTACCGAACCAGACATTCTAGTTACAATGTCGCAAGAAGCTTACAGCAGGCACGTAGATACCTTGAAGAAGGGAGGGATCCTCCTTCTAGATCCAGATCTAATACCGAAACAGAAAATCACTCCAAATATTCGAGTTTTCAAGGTGCCCGCCACGAAAATCGCTGAGCAGATCGGAAAAACCATCGTTGCGAACGTGGTTATGCTCGGCGCCTTCACCTCCATCACCGATTTAGTGAACGCTGAAGCCGTAAAACAATCCATTCTCGGTAGCATTCCTAAAGGAACTGAAAAACTGAACCTAGAAGCTTTTGAAAAGGGCTATGAGCTCGGAAAAAGGCTTCTAGAGGAGGAAGCTAGCAAAAGCTAGTGCTTTTATCTCTTAGAGTCTTTCCATAAGCAGAGTAAAGTGATCGTTAAAAACGTGCGGTTTAGCCTAGTGTGAAAAGAGTTATAAATTTTGTTTTCAATAAAAGGTGACATGGAAAAAGAACAAAATTTTCAGAGGATTGAGGGTTACTTTAAAGAGGAATTGGCAAAGATAGGCTACGGCGGGGTTATCGGGGTAGCCGGATTTA
>Ga0209725_1001658_pt1 | contig 12450 bp, 9 predicted proteins | sample I18A1metaG_FD_184145 | JGI IMG/M metagenome (GOLD analysis project Ga0209725, IMG submission 184145) | Lake sediment bacterial and archeal communities from Gulf of Boni, Indonesia to study Microbial Dark Matter (Phase II) - ​I18A1 metaG... | ecosystem: Environmental > Aquatic > Freshwater > Lake... | reverse complement strand
ACGTTCTCGAGCTTTCCGAGGAATTCTCTCATAGGTCCGGACATGCGGAACGCCTGCGTCGGGGCGCCGATAGCCAGTACGTCGTATTCGACGAGTTTGCCCGGATCCGCACCATCTGTCTTCAAGCAATCGACGACCAGGCCCTCTCTCTTCATACCTTCGCTGAGGGCCCTCGCGATCTTCTCGGTATTGCCGAATTTGGAATCGTATATGACTGCGGCCTTTTTCAAATCACGTTTCACCTGGAATTCTGCAACTGAGATTGTCCGTTCACGGTGTTAACGCTTGCGTAGCGCACACAGAAGGCCTAATATTCAGACAAGCGCGGTGCCCGATGGGAACTGCATTTGACCGTCACAGGTTTCATCAAACGCCATCCTGTATGCAGCTTCTTTGCCTTGGCATTTGCCTACTCATGGATCTGGTGGGGCATTCTCTTTGTGGTGGCGCCGAAAGGATTTGAGGCCGGAAGGGCAGAAATGGGAGCACTGGCTCTGTACGGGCTTTTCGGAGCGACCGGTTCTACTGTAGCGAGCATTGTCACGACACGCATCGTTGATGGCAGAGATGGTCTTCGATTGCTTTTCTCTCGACTGGTCAAATGGCGAATCGACTTCGTCTGGTATGGTGCAGCACTCTTCATTACTCCTCTCCTGCTCACTACAATCCTCTCGACTCTCTCGTTCGTCGTTTCTCCGGTTTTCCTACCTGCCATGATCACATCGAGGGGCATCGCTACTCTCGTGGGATTCGGTATCATCGTGGGTCTCGTCGCAGGGTTTTTTGAGGAACTTGGCTGGACTGGATTCGCGATCCCGAAGCTTCAGACTCACTATAGTGCTCTTGCTACGGGTCTCATAGTCGGGGTAGTTTGGGGAATCTGGCATTTCCTTCCTGATTTCTGGGGACGCGTTGGCTCGTATGGAGCGTTCTACATTCCCAATTATGTGATCTTTGTCATCGGGGTCATAGCGTACAGGATTCTCATCGTATGGGTCTACAACAACAGCAAGGGGAGCCTCTTGCTGGCTGTACTTATGCATGCAAGCTTCTCAGGTAGCCAAGCCATCTTCATTCCACCTTTGTCCGTCGCAGAATGGGTGCTCGTTCAAGCCGTCTTCGCGGCTGTCCTGTGGCTCGTAGTCGCTGTCGTCGTTGCCACAACGGGAAAGCGATTGGTGTGGGAACCTTCCAGGAAAACGCGGGACTCGGACAAAGTTTGTGGCGGGCCCGGTGGGACCCGCAACAATTTGGCTCCTATTGATGGTTCCAAAATTGCGGGAGGTTTGAATCTCGAAGCATTCGAAGGTACACGCTGTGGAATCCTGAGCTATTCGCTGCTAGAGCTGTCTTCGGAATTCCCGGTTGCTTGGACCGGTTGTACCGGATTGCCATGCCCACACATCCTGTGGCGCGCCTCACGAAAAACGCGCGGAGGATAGCATAGAAGACGAGAGCTATTTTCTTGAAATGCGGGGGTTGAGAAGATCGCTGAGGCCCTCGCCCAGTAGGCTGAAGCCGATCGTCAGAAGCATGATCATCGCACCCGGAATCGTCACCAGCCACCAATAGCCTGACGGAAGGTAGACCTGACCTGATCGAAGATCCGACCCCCAATCAGGCGTAGGCGGTACAACTCCCAGGCCCAGGTAGCTCAAAGCGGCCTCGGTCAGAATAGCGTCCGTCACGTTCAGAGTGAAGACAGTCACCACAACAGGAACAAGGGTCGGCAGAACGTACCGTATCATTATGTCGTACGCTTTCGCGCCCATCATCCTCGCAGCTAACACGTAGTTCTGTTCTCTTATCGTTAAAGCTTGTCCACGTACCATTCTGAAGTAGGTCGGAATGTAGACCACTGCGATTGCAGCCGCTGCATTGTAGATACCCGGCCCGAGTGCTATGGAGACGGCGATGGCTAGCACTATATCCGGGAAGGAGTACGTGCTATCCATGATTATCGTGAGGATCCTGTCCCTGTAACCTCCGAAGTAGCCTGAGACTAGGCCGAGCGCAACTCCTGCAACCATCGAGAGAGAAGTTGACAAGAACACAATGTACAGAACCACCCGCGCACCGTACAGAGCGCGACTGTACATGTCGTATCCTAAGTTGTTAGTGCCGAACGGATGAACAAGTGACGGGGGCAGTAGTACACTGTCAACAGTCACAGTCGGGTCAAAACGGGTCAAGAAAGGAGCAAGCAGAGCGATCGCTACAGCCGCAGCAACGAGCGCGCCCCCAGAGTAGACGAAGTATTGGGCTGATCCTCTTGGGATCGGTATCATTGAGAGGGCTCGGCTGAAAGCAAACCTGCTCATATTCAGAACCTGATCCTTGGGTCAACGTACGCGTAGATTATGTCAATGATTATGTTGACAAAGACCACTAGAAGTGCGAAGAATACCAGTATCCCCTGTATCGTGTTGTAATCGCGGTAGAGAATTCGTTCGTAGATCAGATACCCCATCCCAGGCCATGAGAAGGCCGTCTCGGTCAGCACAGTGCCACCCAGTAGCAGAGCGAATTGCAGACCCATCATCGTAAGGAGCGGGACGAGAGCGTTTCGCAGGATATGATCGCGGAAGATGGTTCCTTCTTTGAGGCCTCTCGATCGTGCGGCGAGCACGTGATCCTGAACGATAACCTCTGAGAAGCTCGTTCTGCCTAGCTTTGCGTAGATGCCCGACATTACGATGCCCAGTGTCAGTGAAGGGAGGAAGAGATGCCAGCTTGCATTAGCCAGAGCCTGCAAGTTTGTGGTCAACAGGCTGTCAATCAGGTACAGGCCAGTTATTCGGGTAGGCGCCATCATTGGATCGATTCGCCCCGAAATCGGGAACAAGCGGAACCAGACGCTGAGAACGATCTGTAGCATTATGCCAAGCCAAGGTATGAAGAAAGAGTATGAGATGATTCCGTACAGTCTTGAGCCTACGTCCGCCTGCGGCTTCTTCGAAAGAACGCCCAATGATCCAACTGTCAAGCCAAGAATTGCTGCTATGATAGATGCGATGATCGACAATTCTAGGGTCGCGGGAAAACGATCCCATATCTCGTAAACCACAGGCCTCAGGCCAAAAATCATCGAGCGACCCATGTCACCGCTGAAGATCCCAGCAAGATATGCGAAGTATTGGACGTGCAATGGCTTGTCCAGGCCGAGCTGCTCCCTCATCCTCTCCCTTTCTTCAGGTGTAGCCTTTGGGCCGAGCACAGCTAGGACTGGGTCACCAGGCAACACTCTGACAACCAGGAAGACTATTGTTAGCACTATCAGAAGCATCGGAATTACTAGTAGTAAGCGGGTGAGTATGTATGCTCTGAGACTTGCCAAGTGCGGTCAGGCTGTGGTGACTTCTTTGTAGAGAGTCCTGTACTGGAAGATTGATGTTGCGTCCAGCAGGACCCCCTTCACGTTTCTCGACGCTACCATTATTGTTTTGCCTTCGAAGACCGGTATGACTGGCGCATCCCTGAACGAGATGTCCTGGATGTCTGAGTAGATGCGGGTCCTCTCGTTTTGATCTATTGTCTCAACGGCCTTGTTAATCATTGCATCCACGGCGGGGTCGCTGTAGAAGTTTCCGGACCAAGAGTTGCCTCCGGTGAGCAGGAACGGGCTTACGTAATCGTCGGGGTCAAGGTAGTCTGGATACCAGGTCTGTATGTAGACTTTCATGATGCCTTTCATTGCGTTGTCTAGGTATGTGGGCCATTCGGCGGTGCTGAGTTTGACTGTGACAAGACCTGTCTTTTCCCAGTTGTCTTTGATGACTAGTGCCATGTCTCGGCCGGGTTCACCCATCTGAGTTGTGGTATACCACAGCTCTACGTCCAACTTGTTCTGTTCCGAGTAACCTGCGTCTTTCAGAAGTTGTCTTGCGAGATCTAGGTTGAGGTCGCCGAGTTGTTTGAAGACCTCGCTGCGTCCCCATAGGAAGCTTGGGACAAGTGTGTAGAGTTTCTCCACCGTGTTGAAGAAGGCTTTGGTCTTTATCTCTTCTCTATCCAGCGCGGCGGCCAACGCCTTCCTCACTGTGACGTCATTGAATGGGGGATCCTTGGTGTTGAAAACTAGGAATCCTATGTAGGAGGATGGGACCTCATACACCTGTAGATTCGTGTTCTTCCGAAGACTGTCGAGATCGACCGGGTTTAGGGCTCTCCAAGCAATGTCGATTTCGCCACTCTCAACTGCGAGACGGAGAGCCGAAGCGTCCCGGTAGAATCTCACTATGATGTTCTTTGTAAGTGGTGGAGTGCCATGGTAGTATGGATTGGCTTCAAGATCCAGCTCTTGGTCTCTGATCCAGTTCTTGATTCTGTACGCTCCCGCACCGCCAGCTTTTGACTCTCCGGCGATCTGATCTGGAGGATAGCCTGCAGGATTCACGGGGAAGTAGGGTGGAGTAGCTGTTAGAGCTGGGAAGAAAGCGGCACTTCTAGTTAGAGTGAATTTCACCGCTGTGGAGTTTACCACCTCAACTTTCTCCACGAAAGTTGTTACGAGCCACGAAGGATCCCCTTGAGTAGCAAACACCCTGTCCATCTGATACTTCACGGAAGAAGCATCCAACGATGAACCGTCGGCGAAACGGAGGTTTGGTCGGAGGTTGAAGATGAAGACCTTTCCTCCTTCCTCCACGCGATAGCTTTCAGCCAGATTGAAGATCAGCTTCGCTGTCCCCGGTTCATATTCCATGAGACCGCCGAAGACGTTGTGGAAAACCTCCCAAGTGTAGAAGTCGTATCCCTTAGCGGGGTCGAGCTGTGTGATTCGATCGGTGGTGCCTATGATCAGAGTATCAGCCACTTTGGGCGGCGTCACTTTGGGAAGGGTCAGGTAGTAACCTGCTGCTGCAGCTACTACGACTACTAAAGCGACTAGACCTAAGATGACTTTCCTTGAGGGCATGACTGCAAACCTACCTCGTGTCTGATTCGCGTAGACGCTCTCTTGCATTGGTTTCATTTTTATGGTTTGCGACTATTTGCGTAGTTCGCGGAAAGGCAGAATCGGGCAGGACACTACGTGGCCTGCCGAGACTTCCTTCAACAGGGGTTCTTGGGCGCAGCAACTTTCGACTGCGTGATCGCACCGCGGGTGGAACCTGCACCCAGAAGGCGGGTTGATCGGGCTCGGTATCTCGCCCTTCGGCACGACCTTATCTCTCCTGTCAGCCGGATCAGGAACAGGAACCGCAGCGAGGAGCGCTCTGGTATAGGGGTGTTGAGGATTGTCAAACAGCTCGTCCTTAGGAGCGAGTTCCAAGATCTTGCCCAAGTACATCACTGCAATTCTGTCACAGACGTAGCTTGCAGCAGACAGATCATGCGTTATGAAGATGTAAGTCAAATCAAGTTCGTTCTTCAACTTCATCATCAGATCTAGGATTTGTACTCTGACAGAAACATCGACCATGGCGACCGGCTCGTCGGCTACTACCAGCTCTGGGTGTAGGATCAATGCCCTCGCGATTACGACCCGCTGCTTTTGCCCTCCACTGAGCTCATGAGGATATCGATCAAAGAACATCTCTGCAGGGATAAGACCCACCGTCTCAAGCATCTTGAGCGCCGTTGCCTTCCTCTCTTGGGCTGAACCTGCCGCGTGGATGCGAAGAGGTTCGGCTATGTTTTGGCCGATCTTCATCCTTGGATGAAGCGCACTCGAAGGATCCTGGAAAACCATCTGCATTCTCTTCCGCATTTTCCTGAATTCTTCGTCCCCTATCTTTGTCATGTCTGTGCCATCGAAGAGAACACTCCCCTCATCCGGTCGAATGAGCCCTAGAATCACGAAGCCAGTTGTTGTCTTTCCGCTCCCGCTCTCTCCCACGAGACCGAAAACTTCGCCTCTTTGCACCTCGAAGGTGACGCCGTCGACGGCTTTCACGTACTCGGCCTGCCTGGAAACGAACCTCTCAATGAAGCTCTTCTGAACCGGAAAATACTTCTTCGCCCCCTCCATTGCCACTATGCTCTGCAATCTTATTCACAACGCAAATAACAAGCAACTTGCCGGTTGTCGTCCAGTGAAAGAAGTGGCGGATGCTTGACGACGCATTTCTCGAAAGCATATGGACATCTAGGATGAAAGAGACACCCGCTGGGTGGATCAACGAGGTCGGGAGGATTTCCAGGTATGGATTTCACGGGCTGCTTCCTCTTCTTCAAGTTGGGAACAGATTGCAGGAGAGCTTCTGTGTAGGGATGGAGGGGTTTCTGAAAGATCGATCTTGTCCCACCGACCTCCACGAGCTTCCCGGCGTACATTACTGCAATTCTGTCAGCGGTTTCAGCTACAACTCCCATGTTGTGTGTGATGAGAATCAGTGTCAGGTTGAGGTCCCTCTTGAGCCCCCTGAGTAGGTCCAGTATCTGTGCTTCCACTAGGACATCTAGCGCGGTCGTGGGTTCGTCGGCGATCAGGATTCTCGGGGTTAAGGCGATTGCCAGTCCGATGCAGACACGTTGTTTCATTCCGCCGCTCAGCTGGTGAGGATAGTCTTCCAAACGTTCGGAAGGTATGCCCAGCTGCACTAGAAGGCCCTTCGCTTTTGATGTTGCGTCAGATCTGGAGAGGTCTGGCTCATGTGCTCCATAGAATTCGAGGAAATGGTCTCTGATCCTCATGAGCGGATTGAGGGTTGCGGAGGGGTCTTGAAATACCATAGAGATCTCTCTCCCTCTGATCCTCTGGAGAACGGCTTCATCCGCTGTGACCAGGTCTATGTTGTTGTAGATGGCTCGGCCGCTCGTGATGTGTCCCGGTGGGGGAAGGAGCCGTAGAATTGAAAGGCCGAGCGTCGACTTGCCAGAGCCCGACTCACCGACGAGCCCTATCGTTTCGCCCTGTTGTAGGCCTAGATCGACTGAGCTGACTGCTTTGACGGTGCCGCGCGATGTTGAATACTGCACCGATAGCTCGTCGACGTTGAGGATACTCATGCTCGGTTGGCCAGCTCCTCCATGTAATCGAGTATGCTCTTCCAGATTCGACCAGGTTCGTGCATCCTGTTCTCAAAGTTGTTGATGTTGACGAAGTCTTCTAGAGCCTTTCTCGTCGCGTCATCGAGGTTGCCGGTGATCGGCCCGCTGTACATTCTGAGTTTCTTGAGGTTCTTCTGAATGACGGCTGCAATATCACGATTGATTGTCAGCAGATTCTTCGGATCTTCCCTCGACAGCATCGTCATATCATAGACCTTCAGGACGCGTTTCAATTCCTCGATCGGCGAGGGGTGGTCATCAACTCGCAGGTCCACATATCGGTCAATGAATCCCTCATAGCCTCCCTTCTCCCTCACAACCAGTAGAGCAGCTGACTGCTGGCCTCTGCGGTCTCCACCCGCAGCTTGACCTGCAGAGAGGGCTTGCATGAGTTTGTCGATAAGGTCTCCCGACGTTTCCTCGTATGCATTGGCCATAGACTCGACGACCTTTGAGCTGGCAAGTATGTTACCTTGGCAACTGTACTCTTCCCCGGTTACGTGTCCGGCCCATTTGAGGCATTCACGTCCAGTGTGAGCAGCTGCTTGCCCTTTCGCGTCCACGATCGCGACTTGACGTACTTCCCGGCGCGGATCATCAGCGAGCAACTTTCGAAGCGTATCCTCCGCCGACAGACCTTCTTCCAACATCTTGATCCCGTTGGGGCCGTACGAGACGTTTGCCCAGGCTTGAGTGGCTATGGCGCCCACGTTGGCTTTTGCCCAAGGTACCACTGCTCCGACGGCAGGGAATTTTGACTGAACGGCCACGCCGAGGTCGCCATTCCTAGAATCGAAAGCCACTATCGAAAAGGTTGAAGGGTTTGCTGCGTGTGAATCATGCCCCACTTTTAAGACGCTCTGATATCAAGTGAGACCGGCGAATTTGATTAAGCTTTGCGGACGCCATCGATGTTATTGGCTGGACAGGTGCGCCGTGGTTGCTAATCCAATGAGAAGCTATGATTGACTGGCCAGACGCGCGAGTTCTTGATTCCCGCTCTGGGGGACCAAGATAGAAACGACAGAACACCTCAACCAACGACAAGTGATCATATAACCAAGCAAACGCGCAGGGGGGCTTCTCCTACTCTTCGACGACCACTGAGCCACATCAAGACACGGCCATTGTCGCGATGGAACCGATCTATCCTAGGTAGGACTTGTGTTCTGTGCGAGCAATGATTTCATCCTGTAAGGCCTTGCCTTCAGATCCCATGCATGAAACAAGAATTGCCTTGACACGAGCACTCACCTTTGACCGGCAAGATACGCTTCCAAAATCGGGGCGCCCACCCCAACACGATTCGGCAACAACACCCCGGCCCTTAACAACCGAACAGCTTGCATATTCGAAGAATCCAATTGTGAGAGAAAGTCCTATTCTAGACCACTAGTACGTTCGAATCCGATCGGAGCCTCTGCACCGCACCAAGAGGAGCGCACACAGCGATGCAAGGCCCTAATCCAAGAGTAGAGGAACATCACCCGAGTAGGTGAACTCGCAAATACCGCAGATGAGCAGCGCAAGAGCCTTAGTCCGCTTCACTCCTCCGTTCTGAACCTAATTCTAAGCTGAGTATTGCGGTTCGTTGAATTTGGTCCAATAGAAAGAAAAGCCCAGAACATATCATGCCAAGTGCAGGGCAGCCTCCAACGATCGGCAAGATAAGAGCTTGCTAGAAGGCATCGGAAAGCGGGGTGCGGATGTTCAAAACCAATCAGGAATTCATCGACTACTGGAATTATCGGCAGCCACACAACGTAGAATAGGCTACCTATAACCAGCAAACATGTACTTCAAACACTTCAAGAAAGGCACACGTGTTGCGAGATACACTGGTTCTGCCGGAGTGAAATCTTATATACATACGTAAGTCCGGGGAAGCGGTGAATAGATAGTGACAGAGGAAGTTTTCGAGATCAAGCTCAATGGAGAACGCGTTCTCTGCAAGAAAGGCGAACCCTTAGCTGTATGCCTTTATAGGAGCGGGGTCAAGCAGTTCAACTATAGCTCCAAGCATCAGAGATCCAGAGGCTTCACCAATCTAGATTGGTGGATGCCGGAGAGATTGCAATCTGAGCAAGACTCTTTTTTGAATCCATACGCCGCTATAAATGAGAAAGGACTATCACTCAAGACTCCCAAAACAGGCGTTGCCCACCGGCTGCTGACAAAAACGGTAAGCAAGCTCATAAATTCGGAATTCCCTCATAGACCTACGATAAGGAAGCCGCCTTTCTGGAGACTAACAAGTAGCTACTTACGGAGGGATCTCCCTCATCCTTTGCCAAGTGAGACAAAGGGAGAAGCGGTCGAGCCAACTATCCTAGAAACGGATGTCCTCGTTGTAGGTTCTGGAATAAGCGGCATCTGTTTCGCGGTAAAGCTGAAGGAGCTGGGAGGCAAGGTGGCGGTAATAGAGGGAGACCATATTTGTGGTGGCCATGCTGTCTACGATGAATCTACTATAGACAGCATTGGGAAAAGGGCTAGAGACTACGTCGAGACCGTGCTCAAAAGAGCAAAAGATGAACGAGTGCCCCTGCTCACTGACGTGGTCTTTAACGGTTTTTTCGATGATGGCGCCTTGGGGATTAGACTAGGAGGGTTACGGGCTGATGCTCCGATGCTGTTGAAAGCAAAGTTTTTCGTATTCGCTACGGGGCTCAGGGACCTGCCCTGCCTTTTCGAGAACAACGATCTTCCCAGCCACATGGTGGCCTCCTCGGCGCTCAAGCTGGCAAACTACTATGGTGTCAAGCCCGGGAGCAAAGGAGTTGTCATAGGGGACAGCGAATATGCGGTAAGAACGGCCCTACAGCTGAAGAAGATCGGAACGAGTGTTACGCTAGTTACGGGATACGGGAATTGTAGGGAAGTGAGGAAGGAGTACTTGGCGGGACTACAGGAAGAAGGGGTGGAAATCACAACTGTTGTCAAAAAGATGAGAGCGGAAGGAAGGGGAAAACTTGAGTTTCTAACCGTAGATGACAAGAAGCTTGCTGCAGATTTCGTAGCATCAGCCGGATGCTGGTCGCCAGCGCTAGAGCTGTTCGGACAAGCTGGTATACATATCGGCTACAGTCATTGGATGAATTGTCTGCTTCCCATGCATGGATGGTACGGCCAAACCGCTAACCCATCGGTTTTCGTCATAGGAAGATCATCCGGAGTTCTTGACGAGCACATTTCTTCAGCCTTTGCGGAAGCTACCGCGTACCACATAGCGAAGAAGCTCAAACTCAAAGTAAACGAGAATCAGGTCATGACTAGACTGAATGACGCAAAAGAAACGCTGAGCAGAAGATATCCTCAAAACTACGAGGCCTATTGCAAGCTGGTCAATTGTTACGAAGCTGGTGAAGTACTGAACGAACCACGACCTAAACCGGTCTATGCGGAAGACCCGCGCAAGGTCTTTGTATGCGTCTGTGAGGATGTAACTTTAGACGATATTTATCGAGGAGTAAAAGTACATGGCTTCCAAGACATAGAGCTACTCAAGAGGTATACAGGGATCGGCACCGGAAAATGTCAGGGAAAGATATGTCTGACTAACGTAGTTTATGCAATATCGGACTTGACGGGAAAGCCTCCTAGTGTGGTAGGCACTTTCAGACAAAGACCGATGGTCGTCACTACGTCCTTAGAATCTTTGGAGGCCCTTCGATCATGAGGACCAAAGTGGCCATAATAGGAGGAGGAATTGTCGGCCTATCGATTGCCTATAACCTCGTGAAGAAAGGAGAAAGAGACGTAGTCATCATTGACCGAAAACACATAGGCTACGGCTCAAGCACGAGGTCCGTCGCACAATTCAGGACGCACTTCTGGGCTGATGAGAACGCATTATTTGCTATAGAGTCCAGAAAGATCTTACTGAAAGCCGGGGGCCAGCTGAACTTCAACCCCTTGGTGGAATCGAACGGCTACTTGTGGTTGCTCTACGATGATGAGATCTTAGAGGCCTACCACAGGAGGAACATGAGATGGAGCGAACTGGGCGTGGCAGGGAGGCTATTAAGCCCGGAAGATGTGAGGGTGATCCATCCCTACATTAACACGCAGGGCATGACAGGGGCTTTCTACGGTCCTCAGAACGGCAGACTGCACCATGACTTCCTCATGTTCGGATATCGCAATGCAATCTTGAAGGAAGGAGGCAAAGTCTTGGAATATCTTGAGGCCAAGAAATTGCTGATGAATGGAAACAGAATAAGAGCTATCGAAACATCATCTGAACCGATCGAGGCCAACAAGGTGGTCGTAGCGGCAGGCGTATGGAGCAACGAGATTCTTCAAACCGTCGGCCTACAACTTCCCATAACGCCGGAGAGAAAAGAGGTATGTGTTACGGAACCGATGAAGCCCTTCATAAAGACCTTTGTGATCAATACCAAGCTCAAGTCATTCTTAATAGCTCAGACTTTGAGGGGAGAGGGTATAGGTTCGTTAGACCATCCGCCCGTGAAAGGGACGCTTCAGCCTGGCAATACCATTGAATTCCTAAGGGAGTTCTCGCGTGCGGCCATAGCTACTATCCCAGCCCTGAGGAAGGCAAGGATGCTCAGAGTCTGGTCTGGATTTTACGAAGTCACGCCGGACCATAGTCATATACTCGGAAGAAATCCCGAATGGCCCGAGAGCCTATACGTAGCAGCGGGGTTCAGTGGCCATGGACTCATGATGGCGCCCCTTGTAGGGAAGGTAATGGCCGAGCTTTTGCTTGAGGAGAAAGTACATCCCCTTATGAAGCCATATAGCCCAACGCGGTTTGAAGAAGGGAAGGAAATCAGGGAGACACTCGTCATCGGCTAGCGAATGAGAAGAACGGACACATCGTCGAAGTGGCGTTGATGATTCCTTGAGAAAGACCGTTGCCATCCCGGAGGAGCTCATGAAATCAAGGACGACGCAGGAAGACATCAGATACTTTGAATCTCAAGGAGTTGAAACGATGATAGGTATGCCTGAAAAGGGCGAGCTGCTACTCGACAAGATTAGGAGTGTAGATGGCCTGATAGTAGGCGTAATGAAGGTGGATGAGGAGGTATTCAACAAGTGTGACAGGCTGAAGGTAGTTGCGTCGTTCGGCGTAGGTTTCGACAATATCGATATCAGCGAGGCTACGAAGCACGGCGTGATCATATTCAATGTTCCCGGCCTATTCTCTGACGCGGTTGCCAATTTGACGATAGGCCTCATGCTCTCTGCGACAAGGAAGGTGCTTGTCGGAGACAGAGGCGTGAGGAATAGTGAATGGACTATGATAAAGCCCACATGCGTAGGTAGTGACGTGCAGGGAAAGATACTGGGGATCGTTGGGCTGGGTGGCATAGGCTATGCCGTCGCTAGGAAGTGCATGTCGGCATTCAACATGAAAGTCATGGTCTACGATCCATTCGTGTCTGCTCAGAAGGCCACACAGCTGAATATCCAGAAGGTTGAGGG
>Ga0209725_1001657_pt1 | contig 12453 bp, 12 predicted proteins | sample I18A1metaG_FD_184145 | JGI IMG/M metagenome (GOLD analysis project Ga0209725, IMG submission 184145) | Lake sediment bacterial and archeal communities from Gulf of Boni, Indonesia to study Microbial Dark Matter (Phase II) - ​I18A1 metaG... | ecosystem: Environmental > Aquatic > Freshwater > Lake... | reverse complement strand
AGGGTTGTGGGATCCGCGCCGCACCGGACTCCAAGGGCAAAGGCTTCGCCGATCACGAGCATGTGTAGGGCGGCCATTGCCTGGTTCACCATTTTGACCACTTTACCCTGGCCTACGGGACCGACACCATTCCCCGGGTGGACAAGATCACCGGGCCGGGTAACATCTACGTCGCCACGGCCAAGAAGCTGGTCTTCGGCCAGGTGGGGATCGACATGATCGCCGGCCCGTCGGAGATCCTGGTGATCAACGACGGCAGCGGCACGCCGGCCCACATCGCCGCCGACCTCCTCTCCCAGGCGGAGCACGACGAGCTGGCCTCCTCCATCCTGATCACCACCGACCGGGGCTTCGGCGAGGCGGTGGCGGCCCAGGTGGAGACCCAGCTGGGGCAGCTCTCCCGGGAGAGCATCGCCCGCTCCTCGTGGGAGAGCTACGGCGCGATCATCGTCGCCGGCTCCCTGGACGAGGCGATCGACTTCTCCAACCGGATCGCCCCGGAGCACCTGGAGCTGGCCGTCAGCGACCCCTTCGCTTGCCTTTCGAAGATCAAGAATGCCGGCGCGATCTTCATGGGGCACTTCACCCCCGAGGCTGCCGGCGACTACCTGGCCGGCCCGAACCACACCCTCCCCACCGGGGGGACGGCCCGCTTCTTCTCCCCCCTCTCCGTGGACGACTTCGTCAAGAAATCATCCATCGTCTACTTCAGCCAGGGGGGGCTGAACCGGCTGGGCAGGGAGATCGTCCGGATCGCCGAGCTGGAGGGGCTTGAGGCCCACGGCAAATCGGTGAGTATCCGGCTGGCGAAGCAGCAGTACCGGGACTTCCGGGCCCTCCCTGTCGGTGGGCCTTTGAAAAACGGGTGATTCAATGATTCCACTTCGAGAGAACATCGCATCCATGGCAGGCTACGTCCCCGGCTACCAGCCGCCGGACATCGCCTCGTGGATCAAGCTGAACACCAACGAGAACCCCTATCCGCCGTCGCCGAAGGTCGTGGAGGCGGTCCTGGCCGAGCTGGGGAGCGACGGGGCCAGCTTGCGCACCTACCCCAGCGCCTCAAGCCAGAGTCTGCGGGAGATCGCCGGGGAGCTGTACGGGTTCGACCCCTCCTGGGTCATCATGGCCAACGGCTCCGACGAGGTCCTGAACAACCTGATCCGCGCCTTTGCGAGCGAGGGGGAGGAGATCGGCTACGTCCACCCCTCCTACTCCTACTACGCCACCCTGGCGGAGATCCAGGGGGCGAAGGTCCGTACCTTCACCCTGTCCGACGACCTCTGGATCGAACGGTTCCCGGAGCGCTACGAGGGGAAGCTCTTCTTCCTCACCACCCCCAATTCGCCCCTCGGCTTCGCCTACTCCCCCGGTTACATCGAGCGGCTGGCCCAGCGCTGCTCCGGCATGCTGGTGGTGGACGAGGCCTATGCCGATTTTTCCGATACCACTGCCCTGGAGCTTGTAAGGAAATATGACAACGTGGTGGTGACCCGGACCCTCTCCAAGAGCTACGCCCTGGCCGGCATGCGCCTCGGCCTGGCCATCGCCCGGCCGGAGGTGATCGCCGCCCTGGACAAGATCCGCGACCACTACAACCTGGACCGCCTGGCCCAGGCGGCCTGCGGGGCGGCACTCCTCGACCGGGAGTATTTCCGGGAGGCCTGCGCCAACGTGGTGGCCACCCGGGAGTGGTTCGCCGGGGAACTGGCGAAGATCGGGTATTCCGTCATCCCCTCCAGCGGCAACTTCGTCTTTGCCTCGCCGCCGGATGGAAACGGCAGGCGGGTATACGACGGCCTGTACGAGCGGAAGATCCTGGTCCGTCATTTCTCCGACCCGCTCCTGGCCCACGGACTGCGCATCTCCATCGGCACCCGGGAAGAGATGGAAACGACCTTGTCAGCATTGCAGGATATCGGATAAAGGGGGAGTCAATGTCCAGAACCGCCAGTGTGGAACGCGTTACCAAGGAAACCTGCATCAAGCTGTCCATCGATCTCGACGGGAGCGGGAAGGGTGCCATCTGCACGTCGGTCCCGTTCCTCGACCACATGCTCGACCTCTTCGCCCGCCACGGTCTGTTCGACCTGGAGATCGAGGCCCGGGGGGATATCGACATCGATTTCCACCACACGGTGGAGGATATCGGCATCGTCCTCGGCCAGGCGATCCGGGAGGCCCTGGGGGACAAGAAGGGGATCCGCCGCTACGGCCAGGCGACGGTCCCTATGGACGAGACCCTGGCCTCCGTTGCCACGGACCTCTCGGGCCGCCCCTACCTGGTGTACCACGTCACCCTGCCGAAGGTGAAGATCGGGGAGTTCGACGTGGAGCTGGCCCGGGAATTCTTCCAGGCCCTGGTGAACAACCTGGGGGCGAACCTGCATATCAACGTCATGTACGGCGACAACGTCCACCACATCCTGGAAGCCTGCTTCAAGGCGACCGCCCGGGCGCTGGACACCGCGACCCAGGTTGATCCGCGTATCCAGGGGGTCATGTCGACCAAGGGAACCATATGATAGCGATCATCGACTACGGCATGGGGAACCTCCGCTCCGTGCAGAAGGGGTTCGAGAAGGTCGGCTTCGAGGCGGTCGTCACCGCCGACCCGAAGCTCGTGCTGGAGGCAGACCGGGTAGTCCTCCCCGGGGTCGGCGCGTTTCGCGACTGCATCCGCAACCTGGAGGAGGGGGGGTTCATCGAGCCGATCCTGAAGGTCGTCCGGGAGGGGAGGCCGTTCCTCGGCATCTGCCTCGGCCTGCAGCTCCTCTTCACCGAGAGCGAGGAGTTCGGCCTGCACAAGGGGCTGGACATCATCCCCGGGCGGGTGGTCCGTTTCCCCGAGGGGATGACCGAAAACGGGGAGAAGCTGGCCGTGCCCCACATGGGGTGGAACCAGCTGACGCTGAAAAAGGAGACCCCCCTGTTCCGCGGCATCGCCGACGGCACCAACGTCTATTTCGTCCACTCCTACTACGTGAAGCCGGACGATCCCGCGGTGGTCGCCACCACCACTGGCTACGGCATCGACTTCTGCTCCGCCGTCTGCCGCGACAACGTGATGGCGACCCAGTTCCACCCGGAGAAATCACAGGAAAACGGATTGAAAATACTTAAGAATTTCGGAGAGCTTGCATGATCGTCATCCCGGCCATAGATCTGAAAGAGGGAAAGTGCGTCCGCCTGGAACAGGGGCTGATGGAGAAGGATACCGTCTTCAACGACAATCCCGGCGCCCAGGCGAAAGTCTGGGAGGACGCGGGGGCTGAGCTTCTCCACATCGTCGACCTGGACGGTGCCTTTGCCGGCGAGCCGAAGAACCGCCCGGCCATCGAGTCCATCGTCAAGGCCCTCTCCATCCCCACCCAGCTGGGTGGCGGCATCCGCGACATCAAAACCATCGAGGCCTACCTGGAGCTGGGGATCGACCGGGTGATCATCGGCACGGCGGCCCAGCGCAATCCGGAACTGGTGGAGGAGGCGTGCCGCCGCTTCCCGGGGAGGATCGTCGTCGGTATCGATGCCAAGAACGGCATGGTCGCGGTGCAGGGGTGGGCCGAGGTGACCGGCGTGACGGCGATCGACCTGGCGAAGAAGTTCGAAGGGTTCGGCGTTTCGGCCATCATCTACACCGACATCAGCCGGGACGGGATGATGGGGGGACCGAACATCGAGGCGACCTGCGCCCTGGCAGAGTCCATGAGTATCCCGGTCATCGCCTCCGGCGGGGTCTCCACTCTCCAGGATATCAGGAACCTGATGGCAGTGGAGAAGAGCGGCGTCACCGGGGTCATCACCGGCAAGGCGATCTACACCGGCGCGATCAACCTGGCCGAGGCGATCGCCCTGACGAAGGGGGCGTAAGCCATGCTGACCAAGCGCATCATCCCCTGTCTCGACGTGAAGGGTGGCCGGGTGGTCAAGGGGGTACAGTTCCTGGAGCTGCGGGATGCGGGTGACCCGGTGGAGATCGCCGAGCTGTACGATAGCCAGGGGGCCGACGAGCTGACCTTCCTGGATATCACCGCGTCGAGCGACGAGCGGGACATCATCATCGACGTGGTACGCCGCACCGCCGAACGGGTCTTCATGCCCCTCACCGTCGGGGGGGGTATCCGTACGGTGGACGACATCCGCCGGCTCCTCAACGCCGGGGCAGACAAGACCTCCATCAACACGGCGGCGGTGCACCGGCCCGAATTCGTCAAGGAGGCTGCGGAGCGGTTCGGCTCCCAGTGCACCGTGGTGGCCATCGATGCCCGCCGGGTGCCGGGGGAGAACCGCTGGGAGGTCTACACCCACGGCGGCCGCAAGCCGACCGGCATCGACGTGGTGGAGTGGGCGGTCAGGATGGAGGAGTACGGTTCCGGGGAGATCCTTCTCACCAGCATGGACTGCGACGGCACCAAGGACGGCTACGACCTGGCCCTGACCAGGGCGGTGGTGGACGCGGTCTCCATCCCGGTCATCGCCTCCGGCGGGGTGGGGAACCTGGAGCACCTCTACGACGGCTTTACCCAGGCCGGGGCCAGCGCCTGCCTGGCGGCCTCCATCTTCCATTACAAGGAGTACACCATCGGCGAGGCCAAGGAGTATCTCCGTGAGAAGGGGGTAGCGGTACGCCTATGAACACGCACGACGACATCCTCCAGGCGGTCTACCGGGTGATCCTGGAGAGGAAGGCACACCCGACGGAAAAGTCCTATACCGCGTCGCTGATGGAGAAGGGGGTCGACAAGATCCTGAAGAAGCTCGGGGAAGAGGCCACCGAACTGGTGATCGCCGGCAAGGGGGGGAGCCGGGACGAGATCGTCTACGAGGCGGCCGACCTTTTCTTCCACACCCTGGTGCTTCTCGGCTATCGGGATATCCCCCTGGACGACATCTATGCCGAGCTCCGGAGACGCTTCGGGATTTCGGGGATCGAGGAGAAAGAGTCCCGACCGTCCTGACGTGCCCCGGAAATGGGCACCCGCTGATAATTTTATTGACAATAAACCTATGCTTGCATACTATTAACAACCTTTGCATAGGAAACCGGCCTACCCTGGGTTGGAAATTGAAAGAGGGGGGGGTGAACATGAATGCCGGGAATCAAGGTAAAAGATACTGAGCCGTTTGAGCTTACACTGAAGAAATTCAAGAAGCAGTGCGAAAAGGCAGGGATCCTTTCGGACGTCCGCAAGCGCGAGCATTTCGAAAAGCCGAGTATCAAGAAGAAGAAAAAGGCTATTGCCGCTCGCAAGCGCGCGCTGAAAAAACAGCGCAAGATGGTCGACTAGGCGTATCCTTGCGTGTGACTGTCCGATGGGCGGACGGCAAGTCTTTTGATGGCGGTTATCGAAAGCTTGCACGGGCCTGAGCAGACTCCGGCCGATAACGCAGCTGGACAGGACGACCTGGGTGGGGGCAATCTCGTGATTGCCCCTACTTTTCTTTTCGGCCCGGGTACCATTTCACTGACGTCGAGGGGGCGATGAATCTTGTAGACATTCTAATCTGGCTGGTGCTGTTAGGATTTGTTTTCAAGGGATTCACCAAGGGACTTGTCCGCCAGATATGTTCCCTGCTCGGCTTCCTCGTCGGTGGCTGGGCTGCCCTGAAGTACTATCTCTACCTGGCTGAAGCAAGCCGTCATATCATCCATCTGCCGCCCAATGTGGCAACCATCCTCTCCTTCGCCTTCATCTTCCTCGTCGTTGGGCTGCTGTTCTATCTCCTCGGTCACCTGCTGACGGTAATCTTCAATATCATCCTGCTGGGGGGGGTCAACCGGATCGGCGGGGTGATCCTCGGTTTCCTCGAAGGGGCATTCATCCTCTCCATGGTGCTCTACTTCGGGGTCAGCAAACCCCTGCCGGACAAGGTGAAGGGGTATCTGCACCGCTCGCGGACGGCTGCGCCGTTCATCGCCACCGGCAAGGAGATCGTCGCCGGCTGGGCAGGTGCGCAACCGGCGGAGAAGGACGCGGTGACACAGAAAAAGGGTGCGGCTCCGGAGAAACACAGGGAATAGCAGATGATGATTCCGGAGGAAAAGATTGCCGAGGTCCGGGAGCGGGCCGGCATCGTCGAGGTGGTCTCCGACTACATCAGCCTGAAGAAGTCCGGGGCCAACTACCTGGGACTCTGCCCGTTTCACGGGGAGAAGACCCCCTCGTTCAACGTCAACCCGGCCCGGGGGATCTTTCACTGCTTCGGCTGCGGGGTCGGCGGTAACGCCGTCACCTTTGTCATGAAGATGGAGGGGATCTCGTTCCCCGAGGCGGTCAAGCTGCTCGCCAAGCGGGTCGGCGTGACCATCGAGGAGCGGCTTCCCACGGCGGCGGAAAAGAGGCGCCTGGACGAGAAGGAGCAGCAGCTGGCCATTGTCGCCATGGCGGCGGAATACTACGCCGGGCTGCTGCTGCGGGACAGGGCCGGTGAACCGGGGCGGCACTACCTTGCCGGCCGGGGTGTGGAGAGTGAGATCATCACACCCTACCGTCTCGGCTATGCGTCGGAACAGTGGGACGGGCTGTCACGGTATCTGCGCCAGAGGGGGGTCCCCCTGGAGCAGGTGGAGCGCCTCGGCCTGATCAAGCCGAAGAGCAGCGGCAGCGGCTACTACGACCTGTTCCGCAACCGGCTCATCTTCACCATCGCCAACGTGCACGGCCAGCCGATCGCCTTCGGCGGGCGGGTCCTGGACGACTCGCTCCCCAAGTACATAAACTCTCCCGAGTCGCCTCTCTACAACAAGAGCGAGACCCTGTTCGGCATCGACATGGCACGGCAGGCGATGCGGGAGCAGCGGGCCGTCATCATCGTCGAGGGGTACTTCGACCACCTCGCCCTCTACCGGGCGGGGATCAGGAACGTGGTGGCGACCTGCGGCACGGCCCTGACCAGCGGGCACCTGCAGGTGATCAAGCGGTACGCCGAGAGGATCTACCTCCTCTTCGACGCCGACAGCGCCGGCAGAAAAGCGACCTTCAGGGGGATGGAGCTGGTCCTGGACGAGCAGCTCCCCTGTTTCGTGGTGGAGATGCCGGCGGGGGATGACCCGGACAGCTTCCTCGCCAGCCACTCTGCCGAGGAGTTCAACGGCCTGCTGGCCAAGGCGCGCCCTGCACTGGATTACTGCCTGCGCGACCTCCTCTCCCGGAACGATACCGGAACGGTCGCGGGGAAGAAAGCGGTCATCGACGCGTTCCGCCCCCTGGTACAGAAGCTCGCCGACTCGCGGGAGCGTAATCTCTACGTCAGCGAGCTCGAAAGAGTTCTGGATATGGAGCCGGGATCCTTGACCAGGGGGGAGCGCACGCAGGCTCGGCCGGCTGTGGCAGCCACGGAGCGGCGCGTCTCCGACCCGGCCCTCTCCCTGCTGGCCCTGCTGGCCCGCTACCCGGAGATCGCTGCCGAATTCCGTGCTGCAGCGGTTGAGGAGCTGCTGCCCCAGGATTTGCGCCCCCTGGCGGCAAAACTCCTGGAGTGTATTGAAACAGGTGCCGGGGTCGACTTCTCCGCACTCATCGCCCCACTTGCCGAGACCGAGCTGGGGAGAGCGTTGACAGGTGTGCTGATGGACGACTCCCATCTTGCGGACATCGACCCCCACCGGGCCCTGCAGGACTATCGGCGGGCCCTGGAGAAGCAGTCCCTCCAGCAGCTTGATGCGAAGAGCCTGCGCCGGGAGTTGCAGTACCTGGATTCCGATTCTCCGCGCTACATGGAGATAATGGCAGCACTGAATGACTTGCGAAACAAGAAATCACAATTACTATAAACTATGAGGGATAACTCCGACGTGGTCAGGGCAGGGCGCAGCCCCTGGTTTCCGGTCGGGAAGGGGAAGTACATGGCCAAGAAGAGCATTGAAGAGGTAAAGCAGCTGATCGATATGGGGAAGGAGAAGGGGTTTCTGACCTATGAAGAGGTCAACGACCTTCTCCCCCCCGATATCGTCTCTTCCGAGCAGATCGACGACGTGATGAGCATGTTCGGCGAGATGGAGATCGAGATCGTCGACTCGGTGCAGAAGGTGAAGATCCCCAAGGTCAAGCTCGACCTGGAAGACGAGGAGGAGATCGAGGGAGAGCAGGAGGAGCAGGAGTTCGAGCCCGGCGCCCTGGGGAGAACGAGCGACCCCGTCAGGATGTACCTGCGGGAGATGGGGTCGGTCTCCCTCCTGACCCGCGAGGGGGAGGTGGAGATCGCCAAGCGGATCGAAGAGGGTGAGCGGGATGTCGCCGGCGTCATTCTCAATACCCCCATCACCCTGAAAGAGATGGTCTCCCTCGGTGACCGGCTGCGCAAGTTCCAGATAAACGGCTCCGATATCAGCAAGGAGGTCGAGGAGGAGGAGCTGGAGGACGACGAGGAGGATCACCAGCGCACCCGCTTGCTGGCCATCATGGACGAGATCCGGGATATCGACATCCGGATGGACGCCATCCTTGCCGAAGAGAATGGCGAAACGGCGACGGCCGACGAACGGGCGAAGCTGGCCGAGGAGAAGGACGGCCTGAAGAGCCGCCTGGCGGAGCTCGTCAAGTCGTTGCGGCTCAAGGACCGCCACGTGGAGAAGATATCCCAGCGCCTGAAGGAGCTCTCCGGCAAGGTGGACCGGATCATGCGCGAAGTCGTCGAGCTGGAGAAGGAGGCCAGGTGCCAGCCGGACCTGCTGGTCTCCTACCTCACCGACCCCAGCGGCGGGAAGGGAACCCCCCAGGCGTTCATCGCCTCCCTCGGCTTCCCCGAGGAGGAGGCGCAGAAGCTGGAGAGAAAACTCTCCGCCCTGGAAAAGAAGCTCCACAAGGTCGAGGAGGAGTCGGGCTTCCGTGCCTGCGAGCTCTCCCAGGCACTGGTGGCGGTCGAGCAGGGGGAGCGGAAGGCCAAGCAGGCAAAGTCGGAACTGGTGGAGGCGAACCTGCGCCTGGTCGTCTCCATTGCCAAGAAGTACACCAATCGCGGCCTGCAGTTCCTCGACCTGATCCAGGAGGGGAACATCGGCCTGATGAAGGCGGTGGACAAGTTCGAGTACCAGCGGGGGTACAAGTTCTCCACCTATGCAACCTGGTGGATCCGCCAGGCCATCACCCGGGCGATCGCCGACCAGGCCAGGACCATCAGGATCCCGGTCCACATGATCGAGACCATCAACAAGCTGATCCGCACCAGTCGCCAGCTCGTGCAGGAGATCGGCCGGGAGCCCTCTCCCGAGGAGATCGCCGAACGGATGCAGCTCCCCCTCGACAAGGTACGGAAGGTCCTGAAGATCGCCAAGGAGCCGATCTCCCTGGAAACCCCCATCGGCGAGGAGGAGGATTCCCATCTCGGCGATTTCATCGAGGACAAGGGGGTCGTCTCCCCCCTGGAGGCGGTGATCAAGGCAAACCTGTCGGAGCAGACGGCCCGGGTGCTGGCGACCCTCACCCCCCGGGAGGAGAAGGTCCTGCGCATGCGTTTCGGCATCGGCGAAAAGAGCGACCACACCCTGGAGGAGGTGGGCCAGGATTTCGAGGTCACCCGGGAGAGGATCAGGCAGATCGAGGCCAAGGCGCTGCGGAAGCTGCGACACCCCAGCAGGGCCAAGAAGCTCAAGAGCTTCGTGGAGTAGCGGTTACCACACGGGTCGCGGCAGGAAACTGCCGCGACCTTTTTTTGTCCGCCCAGGGATACTGACACCCCCATGAAAAAAATCGTCAACATCTACCTGATCACCGCACTGGCCGTTGTCCTGGTCCTTTTCCTGTACCACCGGCAGACCGACCTGCTGGAACGGTTCGAGGAGAAGACGTACGATCTCAGGGTCCAGGCGCTGCACACCCCGTCGGTGGGCACCTCCCCCATTGCCATCGTCGCCATCGATGACCGGACCATCGGCGAGCTGGGGAGGTTCCCCTTCTCCCGGGAGCACTATGCCGCGCTCCTGGAGGTGACGAGGCGGGCCGGGGCGAAGGCGGTGCTGTTCGATGCCTTTTTCCCCGAGCAACAGTCCCGGAGCATCGACGAGGAGTTTGCCGCCGCCATCCGCCGCAGCGGCAACGTTACCCTGGCCTGCGGCATGGAATTCGCCCCTGACGGCACGGTTTCCGGCATCACCTCCAGCATCCCCCTCCTCGAAAAGGGGGCCAGGAGGATCGCCCAGATCAACGTGCTGCCGGACAGCGACGGGGTCATCCGCTGGACACGGCTCGCCATCCCCCATGGCGGCAGGTTCTACCCCTCCCTGGGGCTGAGCGGAGCAGCGGAGCTCCTGGGGGCGGACGGCTTCCAGGTCGGTCCGCGCTCCGTGCGCCTCGGTGACCGGGTCATCCCGACGGACAGCGAGCAGCGGATGCTCATCGCCTACAGCGGCCCGCCCGGGACCTATCCGCGCTACTCCTTCGTCGATGTGCTGCGGGGGAGGGTCGGCGAGGAGAAGCTCAGGGGGAAGGTGCTGTATGTCGGGGCGACGGCCCTCGGCATCTACGACATGAGGATAACCCCCTTCTCCAACAACTCTCCCGGGGTCGAAGTCAACGCCACTGTCGCCGACAATATCGCCAGGGGGAATTTCGTCACCCGGGGGGGGATGGAGGGGCTGATAGACCAGGCCTGCATCATCCTCCTCGGGATCGTGACCGCCCTGGTGAGCTGGAAGCTGCGCCACGCCGTCTCCCTCCCCCTCGTCTGCCTGCTGGTCGCCGGATATGTCTATTGCTCCTCCCAGGTCCTCCAGGCCGGCCGGTGGATAAGCGTCGTCTACCCGGTTTTCGCCATCGTGCTGGTGTATGCCCTCGTCGCCTACTACCGTTTTTTCATCGTCGACCGGCAGGCGAGGGATATCCGCTCCATGTTCTCCAGCTACGTCTCCAGGAGGGTGGTGGACGAACTGGTCAAGAATCCCGCCCTGGCCAGGATCGGCGGTGAGTCGAGGGAGCTGACGATACTCTTCGCCGATGTGAGGAACTACACGTCCTACAGCGAGAGGCGGTCGCCGGCGGAGGTGGTACGGATCCTCAACGACTACCTGGCCGCCATGACCGATATCATCATCAGGTACGATGGCACCCTGGACAAGTTCCTCGGTGACGGCATCCTGGCATACTGGAACGCACCACTCCTCCAGGAGAATCACGCCGAACTCGCCTGCCGCTGCGCCCTGGAGATGATGGCCGCCATGGGGCCGCTCCAGGAGAAGTGGCGCATGGCCGGCGACGAGCCCCTCTCCTGGGGGATCGGGATCAACACCGGTGAGGTCATTGTCGGCAACATGGGGGCCGTTGGCAAGAAGATGGAGTACACCGCCATTGGCGACAATGTGAATCTCACCTACCGGATCCAGGACAAGAGCAGGGAGGCGGGGTGTGCCGTCATTACCCGTGCCCTGCGGGACCGGGTGGCGCACCTCATGGAAACCGAGGAGCTGGGTGAGATCATGGTCAAGGGGAAGAGCATTCCCGTCGCCGTTTATGGGCTGAAAGGGGTGCGGAGCCCCTCGGCCGCTCCCCCCGGGGGGACGACCCGTTGAATTCGAGGATGAAATCCCGTATAGTCACGCGGGGGGATTGACGATGTTCAGACACGCCATTGCCATACTGTTTCTGCTGATCTCTACCGCCGCCCACGGGGCCCACCAGGTCAAGTTCGTGGCTGAAGTGGCCGTGGAGGGGCCCCAACGGGTAGCCCCGGACCAGAACGGTAACCTGTATGTCACCACCAGGGAGGGGGCGGTCGCCGTCTATACCCTCGACGGCAAGAACGTGCTGACGATCAGGGGCAACGATCCCAGCGGTGACCCCCTGCTGAAAAAGCCGGCCGGCATTGCCGTGCAGGGCGACACGGTCTACGTCTGCGACACGTCCCTCGACCGGGTGGTCATCTTTTCCCGGGGGGGAGGATACCGCGACAGCTTCGGCGAAGGGGGGAGCGGCCCCAAGCAGTTGAGCAATCCGAGCGGCATCTTCGTCTACCAGGGGGTGATCTACGTTGCCGACTACGGCAATGACCGCATCCAGGTGTTCGGCCCGAACGGCGTCTATCTCCAGTCCATCGGAAGGACGGGCGAAGGGGAGGCGCTCCTGAAGAGCCCGACGGATGTCGCCGTGGACAACCGGGGGAACGTCTATGCCGTCGACGGCGAGAGCCGGCAGGTGAAGGTCTACCGCCAGGACGGCACCTACGCGGGGAAGATCTCCGGCCCGGACAAGCCGTTTTCCCTGGCCATGGCGGGTGACGGCCTCTTCGTTGCCGACGTCGATAACTACAACATCACCAAGTACGGCTTTAACGGTGAAAAGATCTTCTCCTTCGGCACCCTTGGCGACGACAAGGTCCAGTTCAAGGAGATCGCGGGCATATCCGCAGACCGGTTCGGCAGGGTCTATGCCGTCGACCGGGAGAAAAAGAGCGTGCAGGTCATCGGGACGGACAAGGGGGAGGGGGGCGACCTCCCCCTGAGCGTCGCCCCCCCCACCGCCG
>Ga0209725_1001656_pt1 | contig 12463 bp, 17 predicted proteins | sample I18A1metaG_FD_184145 | JGI IMG/M metagenome (GOLD analysis project Ga0209725, IMG submission 184145) | Lake sediment bacterial and archeal communities from Gulf of Boni, Indonesia to study Microbial Dark Matter (Phase II) - ​I18A1 metaG... | ecosystem: Environmental > Aquatic > Freshwater > Lake... | reverse complement strand
ATGGTAGAATTGAAAGTGATCATGTCCTCAGGAAAGAGTTGCTCGGTGGGCGGCTTCAATCGGTCTATGGTAGAATTGAAAGCCGACACCCTGTGGATCCATGTCGCGGATGCGGATGCGCTTCAATCGGTCTATGGTAGAATTGAAAGCCGTCACGTTGACGGACATAATTGGCTACGAGATTCGAGCTTCAATCGGTCTATGGTAGAATTGAAAGCCCGCCATGGCGAGCGTCCTGATGAATCCGCCACCGCTTCAATCGGTCTATGGTAGAATTGAAAGCATAGGTTTGTCGGCGTCAGCGGTCACATGAGCGTTGCTTCAATCGGTCTATGGTAGAATTGAAAGATAGCCCACAAAGGTCTTCTCATGCCATGGGATCGGTGCTTCAATCGGTCTATGGTAGAATTGAAAGGTAGGCCGCAAGACGAGCTTAAACTCGATCAAATGCGCTTCAATCGGTCTATGGTAGAATTGAAAGACAAGCCGGAGCCTCGCCTCGATCCGGGCGGTGCCGGCTTCAATCGGTCTATGGTAGAATTGAAAGTTCCACTTCGGCAGCTTCACATGCTCTATGAACGGATTGGGTTCTATCGGAAAATGTTAACATTGACATCGTGGCGCGACATCTAGAGTTTGAGGGACTTCTCGACAGCCGTGTTGGGCGAACTCTCGGTCCCGGGTTTCAGTTCATTTTGCCCTTGGAGGACTAGCCGAGCCGCAATCAAAGCCGAAAGGTCCTCGGAATACAGCGACAGCAGAAGCTAGCACAACACATGAAGCGACAAGATAACTAGGGAATAGTTTGAGCATACCCTGTTTGCTGATGCGTATGGAAGCCCTGTTGCTGGACAAGGCTATGTTCGAAGAGATGATTCGTTTCGTGATCGACGCAATGCGTAAGGGAATACCCGAGAATGAGGTTTGGGCAACCCTCGAGGTCATGTCTAGTCAGGATTTGCAGGAAGACATTGAATCGGCCAAGCTAGAGCTCCTAAGGGGCGAGCTCAAGAGATTCAAGAACAAAGAGGAAGCCTTCGAGTGGCTTCATTCCCCCTAGCCTACGAAGCAACATATAGGCGCACTCCATGAGACATGATTCTTGACTTGGATCCAGGTCTTCTCTGGAACTTTCAAACGTGGATACAAAGGTCTTGACAGGCTTAGTCAACAGCGAGTGGATGACGCGATCGAGAATCTTCTGACCGCTGAAGATCCGTCAAAGCTTGGACACAGACTCCATGGTCGCTGCAAGGGCACGTTCTCCTACGCGATTGGAGAACAGTTCAGGTTGAAGATGAATTGTAGAACTGACGCCGCCCGAACATCATGTAGAGTAGCTCCTACGCACGGTCCTCCCGAACGCCTAGGTCGAAGAACATTGTGCAAGTCTTTGCATTCTTCTCTGGAGGGATCAGTTCGAAGTCTAAGCGTTTGTAGAGTTCGACCATGTCCCTTTCCGAGTCGAGGATTACGAATCTGCAACCCACTTCATCGGCCAGCGAATTGGCTTTGCTGAGCACCCAATCCACCATTATGCGTCCGGCCCCCTGACTCTTGTACCTGACATCCCTGGCGATGTGGCCGAGAAGCAGACTCGGCACGTGACGGAAGGGCTTGCTCTCCGCTCGTCGTCGGGGCAAGTCTCTTTTCCTAAGTGATCCCATCGCCAGAGTCACGAAACCAACCGGTCGCTTGTCGTCCTTGGACCAGAAGACATATGTGACGCCGAGATTCTCCCTGTAGTATTCTTGGGCCTCCTCGGGCTTCCGGACGAAATCGCAATATTCTTTTTTCTCGCACTTGAAGTCTTGGAAGTCGTCAGGAGATTTGAATAAAGATACGACGACGTCTTCGTAGGAAAGCATACAGAGGAAGGAGACTACTGTTCCTTTATCCTCTTCGCATCGACGATGGCTTGTTTAAGGCGGGCCTGCATTTGGGGGGAAGCGGGCTTGTCCAGACGCTGCGCTATGAACTCCCACTGCTTCTCAGTGAGGGTCGGAATCGGTTTAGGCAGCATCAGTACTCACCGTTCTGAACAAAACGTCGTCACGATGATGATATAAGCATATCAGTCCACTACTGCTGTTGCTGTTGTCACCAGGGAAGAGTTCCTGAAGCTCCTCAAATGAAGACCCCGATCCTCGCGTCCTTCAGCGTCAGCTGCAACGGGTTTGAGATCATCTGGAGGAATTTGGGGCGGATAGGGAGCGTGAGGAGCCAAAGAAGGGGAGACGTACATCCAAATGCGTCAAATATGTTGACTTTCCGGCAAACATATTTTAACCATTTGCGTTCTTGTCGCTCGCCGAGTTCCAGCTTGAACTCTGATTTGACTCGGTTTCCACAGCATCACGAACCGAGGGTGCCAGCATTGTCTCTGAGTCGCAGCAGTTGACCTTGAGGCATGGAGCGAAGTCATCTGCCAGGAGCCAGAAAGTCAAAATGTAGAAGGCCGCTGTCCTTCGCGCCTGCGAACGTTTTCTGAATGAATGCGGACCCGCTCCGTTTTCCTGATCTTTCGTTACCACCGCGATGCTGCTCAGAGACAGAACCCTCCTACCTTCATCAGACTGCCCGACCTAAAATGGACCGCGAGGTATTTCCTACGCAGTTTGGACAGAGCTCATGGGTCGATTTCTCAAGACCCGAGCCACTGCACTTGCGGACAAGGGACCTCATGACGTGATCGCTGCTGCTCATCAAGGCTCTCCGCTCCGGACTTGAGATGACTGACATGCATGTCGGTCTCGGACCGATCCTTGACAAAGGAAAAATCCTACGTGCAGGGAATTGAAATCGTTGTTCTGGTTCGGTAGCGCCTACGGGACGAGCGGGGACATTCTTGGCCTATGGATCACTGATGCAGACTACTTTGCTCTTGCCTAGCGCGTAGAGATCCACATTATCTAGCACGTTTCTTGCCAGCAGGGCCTGGAAGGGGAGGACCTTCGGAATGTTGGAGGAAGCGACAATTGTCTTGTAGTTGCCTGTCGGCAGTTCGATGTCGGCGCTGAAGGTCTTTGTCTTTATGGGTTTGGCCGCTGTGAAGATATCCACTTGACCTGCAGGGTGAAGATCCGCTTGATGTACGATCTGGCTATCCACTATGCTTAGTCCTGCGGCTGTATCCGGCGAGGATGCTACTCTCAGCCTCTTCTTGCCGATTATTGTCGTTGGAATGACAGGATAAGAATCCTGATCTACAGTCACGTACTTCCAGCATTTGACGGCCGCGCTTACTCAGAATGCGTAGTGCACACTTTCAATTGGGCGACCCTTGCGGGCAACGTGAATGGGCTCTTCGCTGAACTTGTCCAATGCGGTCGCGACGACTTCTGCGACTGAGTCACCCACGGCTGCTACGCCTACGCGGACTAGGGCCACATACTTGCCTCTTGGAATCCAGTCCGGAATAGTCATGGGAGACGCAAGCCTCGCCGTTTGATGAACCGCGATTTTGTCAGCGACGGAGCTCTTGACCAACTCACTTCGGGTGGTCCCAGCACTCTTGGCAAGCTTCGCAAGCTTTCGTTTCGTTTCTCCCCCGACCCTGACGTTTATTGCTGGCACAGCCAATCCCTCCGTCCGTGTGGCGCCCATCGATATGTGATTTGTGTAGGCGATTCATCCACAAAAATCGTACAGAACCAACTTGCCCTCCAACCCGCGTACGCGCAATCCTGTTCCACGCAGAGGCAGACTTCCCCGTAGTCATAGAACATTCTCCAGCTATGGAATGAGCCTGGTCGGAATCTCTGAGCCTAATCGCCTACGTCTGGGCAGTGACTTGCTCCCGGTGCAAGTCTTTTTCATGCATTATTGCCCGAACTACGTGAAGCTCAAAGAGCAGTTCATCTTCTGGAAACTCCTTCCTGACTTCCCTTATGAGAGCTCGAGCCTTGGCTCTTGACAAGCCTACGTTCCTCGCTAGGGCTTCAAGGTCAAACATGTTACCCATGGGCTCTCAACCTAACTCTGGTGGTGCTATTATCTCAAGTCGTCGAAAGCCGTTATTAACGTTGACAGAGGCCACAAGGCTTCTTGTTCGAACGTTTACAATATGCCTGAAGTTCCAGCTCAGCAAGTAGTCCATTCCATAAGTGGAGGCGATCGCCAAGTGCAGAGCATCAGCAAAGAACGCCTCAACAACCACTCCTGATTCTACGTACTTTCGGGCGAGGGCCTCTGCATCTGCAGTGACTGGAAGCACCTTGAATGCTGACACTAGACGAACCAATCTGCTACGCAGCGAGGCGCTACGTACCGCGGCCAATTCGTCCAACACCAAGCTCGAGATACTAGGAGAGAAATCTGGCAGCCTTCTCCAAAGGTCTCTCGTGAGTTCTCTTCGTCGTTCATCCCGGTTGTCATAATATGCACCCACCACTGACGTATCGAGATAGATGCTCTGAGTTCGATTCAACCCAGTATCCAAGTGAGAACATGTTATCGGGTCTTAAGGGGCTTGTGAAAAAGCACGAATTCTCGTGGACACGCTGGGAATGAATCGCGGTGTTGTCTGACTGCCGGGTCATGCCCTAGGTCGAGCAAGGCGAAGTAGGAGATTCCAGACTCCTGAAAATATGTGTGCAAACTGGCATACGTTTTTTAACTTCTTGCCATTATCCGCGTGCGACGATCAATGTCCGTAGGGCTTAGGAATAGGTTGAGGCGTGCACCGTGGAGAATCAGACGAGCCCTCGGAAATGTCGCCTACAGGCTTCGTTTGGTTCGGGCGCCAGGCGCCGCGGCGCTCCCTTCGTGGACAGTTCTCTTCTTCGTCGTAGTTGGCTTGGCCACGTTCTTTCTCGCGGGAGGAGTCTATGACCTTCTCGAGAAGCCTGTCTCTCTTCTTCCTCGATCCAGCGAGCGCGGTTGGACGTTCTTATATCCCGGAGGTCTTGGGGGTCAGACCCTTAATGAGAGCATTCTCTCTGCCTTGTTGTATCTGATCGGGCTGGGCGGCCTATACACGCTCTTCAGAAGCACGCGATTTGCGTACAGGCCGAGAAACGCGTATATTCTTCTGATCTTCGGTTTTGTTATGACGGTACTCGTGATCTACTACACGGGCCAGCTCATCGTTCAGAAAGGTGGCTGACTGAGACTTACCAGAAACGGCTTTTCAATCGTAGCATGTACGCTACCACGTTGGCGAGCAAGTGAATCGGGACAGTCGCGATCACTAAGATCAAGACCGCGCCCATCGTCACATGAAGTATCGGAGAAGCTAACAACAACGCTCCCAAAATGAAGTCCAACTGATCCACTATTGGCAGCGGACTTCCGGGCGTGATGTTCAGTCTCCTCTTGACAAACGCCCCGAAGAGGTCGCCGAGCAAAGCTCCGAGGCTGGCAAGAATGCCCGCTGGCAAGAGGATGTACTGTGAGAATAGGGCAGCCTCCCCAAGGGCCGCCACACTGCCTAATAGTAGACCGTGTGTGAATCCCTTCACGGTCTTGTTTGATCCGAATATTCTGCGACCGTCTGCGAAGTCTCGTCCTCCGTCGATCGGGGCCCCTCCGCCGAACAAAACTGGAGAAGAGTTCGCTACGTAGCACGGAATGGCGATATAGACTGCGAGCAGCAAATCGTTCAGATCGAACGTGTTGTGCGCTCTCCCGTGTGTTCTCAATCAGCTGTTTCCCTGTGACATGAGACGGCGTAATAAAAGTCAGACCGGCATGAATCCATGCAGTGTCAACATTGTTGTGCACTTCAGTGAGCTCTGACGCCCTCTTTGACGTTCCACGACGATTTCTTTCCTCGCGTGTTCCGCCGTGTTCCGTAGTCGTATAATTGTTCGAGGCCAGTGTGCAAGCGTCCTGCGTGCGACAGGTTCAATCCGCCCGAAGGGAAAACCGAGCCGTGCGTGGACTTGGCTTGTCAAGAGTGCCACAAGCTTGTAGCGAAGTGCAACCTCACTCAGGTACGCGAGCTGCCTATTGAGTTCCCGGTTGAGGCTGAATGTCTGCTCAGCAGAGCCCAAGCTGACTCGATAGAGGGAGGTGATCGTGTCCACGACAACGAGCCGCGTTGACGTGGTCAAGTAGTTCTCGACGCCCTCGATGAGGCTCGTCTGAGCTGAGAATGTTTCTGGATAGAAGAGGAGTATGCGCTCGCTTGTTGCGTCAGAGTCTTCTCCTGCTAGCTGAATGAATCGTTGATGCGTGAATGAGTGGTCTGTGTCGATGTAGAGGACCTTCGAGGCGCGACGTGCCGCTTCTATAGTGGTTTGAATGGCGAGCGTTGTCTTGCCGGTTCCCGCCTCGCCATAGACGACAGCGATCTCTCCGAGTGTGAATCCTCCGCCCAGGGCGGCGTCTAGGGGTTCACAGCGTGAGGGAATCACATCCTCCACCGACGCCAACTACTCACACTCGCGAGGTGAAATCAATCAGCCCATCGGCAGTCTAACGGGTAAAAACCACTCTGTTCTCATCTTGAATATCAAATCGATTTCCTGAGTTCGCACGGACCATGTGGTTGTCGGCGGAAGATTGATTACTCCTCTTCGGGCTATTTGCTCGGTCGCCGTGAAAATCGAGGCATCTCTTGCAGTCCTCCTCTTTGCGGTACTAGTCCTGAGCCTGCCATCTGCTCATGCTGACGCGATCCCCCAACCGAGCCGATCAAGTCGTCCGGACAGTTCGGAATCCGGCAGTCCATCTTTCGACATCGTAGAGAATGAGCTGCGGTCACCTGCAGAAGGACCACAGCGCTTGATCGCGATCTTGGTCGAGTTCCCCGATAGACCACACACGATCAGCATCGACTCTATCCGCCAGATCCTAACCGAGATGGATCACTTCTATATGTCGGAGTCGTACGGACTCGTGGGAATCGTCTGGACCGTCACAGACAAGTGGTACGAAGTTCAGACGCCTCTAAGCCGGCTGAGCATTCAGAAATGGAGCTACAACGAGGAAGACATGGACCGGTTTCAACGAGAAGCGGTCAAGGCCGCGGACAAGGACATAGACTTCCGCGAGTACGAATACGTCTACATCGTAGCCGCCGGAGGAGTCTGGGCTCATGCTGAATGCCGCTTTGACGCAACCACGAGCGATGGAGTCAGCTCATTCAGAGGAGCCGTCGTCAACGAAGAAGACGACATGCCCGTGTACGCCCACGAGATGGCTCATCTGCTTCGAAGCAGCTACGCGCCGTTCAATGGCTGCGGACTTCCCGACCTCTACAGCTATGAGGCTGCTGAGAAGGGGGAGGATGAAAGCGTATGGGTCGGGCCTTGGGATCTGATGGATAGCGGTTCCACGTTCAGCGCGTGGAGCAGGATCACCCTCGGATGGCTGACGCCGAAGATGGTACGTCTGACATCGACAACTGCCACTGTCGTTGAGCTTCAGCCCCTAGAGAGAGACGTAGGCCAACGTGCGTTGGTCGTTCCCTTGACGGGAAAAACCTCGTATGTTATTGAGGTCCGACGACGAATTGGCTACGATGAGGCACTGCCTGCGGAAGGTGTCTTGATCTACCTTGCGGACTTGGGCAAGGAGAATGGGCACGGCGTTCTCCGAGTAATCGATGGAAGGCCCGCGACAAAGGCCTTGGGCGATGCACCCTTTGACAGCAACGGAACATTCCAAGACAGCAAGTTTGGAGTCTACGTCTTGGTCGCCTATACTGAGGGTGAGGGTTACGTAGTTGTCGTCTCAGGTAGCAAGATCGAATCGCTCAAGGATAGCGATCAAGACGGCCTGCTCGATCCAATCGAACTTCAGCTTGGCACCGATCCAGGAAATCCAGATACCGACGGTGACTTCCTGAAGGATGGAGAGGAAATCAGCCGGTACCGGACCAACCCGCTTCAAGCTGACACCGACGCGGACGGCCTTCCCGACGGGAGAGAGATCGAACTGTCCACGGATCCATTGAATGTCGACACCGATGATGATGGCCTAGACGACGGGCGAGAAGTTCAGCTTGGCACGAGTCCTAGGGCAGCCGACACAGATGGAGACGGCTTGAACGATGGGAAAGAAGCTGATATTGCGACGAACCCTCTGAAAGCCGACACCGACGATGACGGACTGTCGGATCAGAGAGAACTGTCGCTAGGAACGAATCCACTCGTGCCAGATACCGACGGAGACGAGCTGACCGATGGCGAAGAGCTCCAGCACGGGTCGAGTCCATTGCACCCTGACACAGATAACGATGCGCTGACTGATGGAAAGGAGATACAGCTCGGCACGAACCCTACAATCGCAGACACTGACCAAGACTATTGGAGAGACAGCGTGGACCCGATGCCAACAAATCTGTTGATACCTAACCTCATTCTCATCGCTGTCTTGGTCGCAGTTGTAGTGGTTGTAGTCATAGTCCTGCAAAGACGAAGAAGATCTGTCACGCACGTGGCAGATCAGTTCGCTTTCTGCATGAATTGCGGAACGCCTCTCACTCGCGATGCAGCTTTTTGTATTATGTGCGGTTCCGAAGCACAGTTCCGACGAAAGCTCTCTTCATAGAATGCAGATCGTCTACCCGTCCCACGATCACCGGCGCAGTGCATCGAAACGCTTGTATGATTTCGACTACGGATTCCTGTGATTCACCGGTAGTCTGTGAGCACATTCATCCATTGTGGCGAGAGCCGGTGTGAGTCCTCACTCTTGGCTGGAGAGAAGTTCTCGGACTTGGGGGCGTGGTCTTGCAGCGTCGAAGATTCTGCTGAACCGCTTCAACCATAGCGGATAGAACAGGATCTTGCCGTAGAAGAAATCTTCGAAGATCGCGTTCTCGACCTTGACGAGTGCGCTCCGTACCTTTGCGTACCCGTAGAAGAGACAGAGATGGTGAACGTTCTCTAGCGTCGGGGATTCCATAAACCTTGATGCTATCTCTCTCTCCGAAACGTCGTTGCCGACCTGTGCGATCGTTCTCTGTTTCATTCTTCTGAGAACGAATCGCTTGAGATAGCGTGTCTGTGCATGTCTCTTCGCGAAGGGATCCGCCGCGTCCGCTTCCATCTGCGTCTCTGGTCCTGAACCAGAGCCTGCTCACTTTTTATGTCTTATCGTGATCACGGATCTACAGACAAATGCTACGAAACGAGGTCTTCTTCTACTTCTCCTCAGAGATCTTCTCGAGGAGTTCTTGGTAATCTTTCGCAGACATCAGTGAGTCAAGTTCCTCTTTCAGCTTTGATGGCTTGATGAGGATAAGCCAGCCTTCTCCGTAGGGTTGCTGGTTGACGAGTTCCGGAGTATCAGCAAGCTTTCCATTGATCTCTACAACCTCGCCGGAGATTGGCGAGTACACTTCCGACACAGCTTTGACGGACTCGACTGTCCCGAACGCTTCATTCTTTGCAAGCGTTCTATCAACCTTCGGAAGATCTACGTAGACAACCTCATGAAGAGAGTTCTGCGCATAGTCTGTTACACCAACTCTGCAATGGTGATTCTCCACGCGCAGCCACTCGTGGTCTTTCGTATACTTCAGATCGACAGGGACCTCCCGCTCGTCAACCATTCTTGCTTGCACTTCCGCCCGGCTCGGCAACGATGTCTCGATATCTCATGTCGATCCATATATAGAACCGGATGCTATAGCCACGGTCGCCCCTTTCATTGCTGCACGGTCGGGACTTCGCAACCGTGCATGCGTCGTCACGGAAACCTTAACGAATCATGAAACGCCTCATCTCCTCTAACTGCACAATAGGCGTTACGTTCCTTGATCCGAACCGCATCAACAATGAAAGCCGAAGCAGGAAACACACTTCTCATAGTGGGACCAGCCTCGTTTGAACTTCAAGATGGCAGGGCGAGCGTGCTTGGTGCACCACTCGACTCCACTAGGCATGTCGTCACTCGAGGAAAGCAGATCCCGATCGAGATACACTCCCTATCATCCATGAAGATTCACTTGGGTCAGGATGGCTCCATCGAAGAACTCAGCGGAAGTACGATTCCACTTTCTTGGCGTGAGGCTGCCTCAACACTCGAAGAGCTCGAGGAAGGCACCACAGTCGTAGTCGGTGGAGTAGACACCGGAAAGTCAACACTCTGCACCTTTCTGTGCAATTCCCTCATTCGACAAGGAAGGCGTGTGGCACTTGTTGACGCAGACATAGGACAGGCGGATCTTGGTCCGCCCACGACTATGGGAGGTGGAGAGGTCACGCGGCACGTGACGGGTCTGTCTCGGATTGAGACTTCTGAGCGTCTCTTCATCGGCCTCACCAGTCCAAGCCTTGTCCAAGGCAAGGTGATACATGGCGTCAAGAAGCTAGTCGCTCTCCACGCAAGCCACAACAAGCTCGTCGTTCTGAACACCGATGGATGGGTCACGGGGAAGGAGGCGATATCTTACAAGGTCGAGATGCTCGACGAACTCCGACCCGAGTTGACGATAGGAATCGGAAATGGCAGCGACACGTACAGGATTCTCCATTCCGTGAAAGGCACGACGTTGCTGGCTGGATCTCCTGACACGATCAAGGAGAGAACCCGTGTCGACCGAAAGGAATTGAGGGCGCTCGGCTATCAAGAGTACCTTTCCGGATCCTCGCTCAAGACCTTTCGCATCGACGGAGTCAAGCTACGCAGTTCACTATCCTCGGAGCTCCTACACGTCGCATCTTTGAAGCCATCCCGGGTGGTTGAACTCAAAGATCGTATCCTCGGTTTCCTAGACGAAGATGACTTCCTATTGGAGATCGGTGTTCTGATGGACATTGTTCCTTCCGCGACGATTCTGAAAGCTTGGTCTAGGCTAGCATGCGTTCCATGCAGGATTGAGATTGGAGAGGTTAAGCTGAACAGAGAAGGCAGAGAACAGGGTACGATGAGCGACGGTAGACGATTCTAGCTGAGCAAGTCCCGTATACCGGTTGAGAGACATTATCGGCTAGCGCATCTCAAGTGAACCAAGTGATTTGTTGATCACAACATGATCAACTGACCAAGAGGAAGAGGCCCAGTAGGAGCCAAGGCAGTCCGAGCCATCACCTAAGGTGGACGAGGCTCGCGTGTTCGTCTGGAGTGGGAGAAGAGATAGAGACCGATGAAACCTAGAGTCAGGCCTGCCAAGATGGACTCTAGTGGGAAGCCAGGGATCGGAGGAGGAGAGGGCGTCTCAACCCCCGTCACGAGGTATGTACTCGTAGTCGTCACAGTAACACCGGTCGTAGCATATGAGGTCTGTGTCACAGTTGCTGCGGTAGTGATGGTTGGGCTTGTCACCGTGCCGGTTACGGTAACCCTAGAGGTCGACGTTACAGGAACCGTAGTCGTACCACTCGTCTTTGTGATGCTGGCCACAGTCGTCGTGGTGACCACAGATCGAGTGCTAGTCGTCGTCAGGGTCGATCCAGTGTACGTGAACGCAGTGTAGGTGATCGTTGTCGTAGCGACTTCCGTTGTTGCCGTCACGCTTGTCCAAATGGTCGATGTTGAGGTTGCGGTCGTTGTTGTGGTGGTGTCAACTTGGGGCCTCTGAGCAGGCGCGTCCCCCGGAACCAGAACGACGAGCGCTACGAGGATCACACATGCGGCGACAGCGGTTCGGGCTGTCATTGACTTGTTCAAATGCGCTCCTTCTACATGTTGCCTTCGACGTAGCATATAACGCTGACCGATCCCGCCTCAAGGATCAGGCGAGACTGTTGGCTCTGAACCATCTGAACCATGCCGAGAGATTTGGGTTCCAGAGTTAAGATGTGGAAGTGCTTCCTAGGCCTAGTTGTGATCGGGTCGGAGCATTGCGAGAGCCGCTATTGCGGGCGTCGCCGCGATGCAGACGAGCACGATCGCCAAACTCCCCAAGGCAAGCAGCACGTAGGAGCCTATCACTTCTCCGAGAGTCAGCGCTGCGAGTGCTAGTGCGAGCAACAGAACCGACCCTTTCGCGATACTGGTTGCTCTGATTCCTTTCCTGTTTCTCAACGCCCACACTCCGACCAAGGCTGATGGGGTCAGGTAGACGAGGCCTATCAGCGAACTCGCAACCAGACCAGCCATCACAACCGCAAACTCGGGAGCCCACCCGAGAGTGGAGTAGACGAAAGCGCTCAGACCAAGTATAGCCAAGAGCGGGTAGAGCGCCGCCCTCACTGGAGCCCGCAAGGCCTCGTTGCTTGCAATGAATCCGGCGACAGAGGGACTGAACGAGTAGTACCACGCGCTGAAGACATCCATGAACGCTGCTCCCGCCCTTGTAGACAAGACCAGCCTATCTCTGAAGTTCCGAAGGAACTGTACCGCCGGCGAAGCCTCCGAACCGAAAGTCGCGGTAGCGATGATACACTTAGGCGGCTTCCAAGCACCTGTAGTCGTCGCCACAGTCGTAGAAGTTGAAACAACCTGCGAAGTCGTGGTCGTAGGCGTCGCGGTCGTGGTCTGAGTCGTAGTTGGCGTCGTAGTTGCTGTCGCCGTTGAAGTAGCCGTCGTCCGCGTCGTCGTCTCCGTCACCGTCGTCGAGTAGCTT
>Ga0209725_1001655_pt1 | contig 12463 bp, 8 predicted proteins | sample I18A1metaG_FD_184145 | JGI IMG/M metagenome (GOLD analysis project Ga0209725, IMG submission 184145) | Lake sediment bacterial and archeal communities from Gulf of Boni, Indonesia to study Microbial Dark Matter (Phase II) - ​I18A1 metaG... | ecosystem: Environmental > Aquatic > Freshwater > Lake... | reverse complement strand
CACCATAAAGGAGTTCTAGGCTCGATTCTCGCAGTGATGCTTGGCTACACTGTCAAAGCCGAATGGTTGAGGCTCATCGTTCACTTCGCATACCTTGCTACAGCAATCCCACTAGTTATCCGGGCCTACAGGAAGAATCGTTGATAAAAAAGTGATTTGAATCAACGCCGTGCGACCTATCAGCACTCAACGGATAGGGAATTCTGATGACGCGGTAGCTGATCAGTGAGGCAGGGTTTCCCCGCGCTTGTGCCTGTCCTTCTAAATCGTGGACCGGTAAACCCTGGCTGGAGAAAGCTTTTCCTGTACGCTAGCGTCTTGCTGCTTCTATCCGCTCCCGGAATCACTATGCATTGAACGCAGACTGATATATTCTAGAAAAAGTTGCCGCCAGCAACCTTCGGCTTACATTTAAGCTAGTTATGCCGATAGATTTCGCATGGAAGAGCTAACAGAGCGGTGGAGATAAAAAAGATAGAGTGAAAGTCGATTCTAACCGAATAAGAGCTGGAGGCTACATCGATTAAAATCGCCGTCTTCCACATGGGGTTCATGTATAGTGGAGGTGGGGAACGAACAGCCATCTATGAATGTATTTTCTTGAAGAAGAGAGGACATGAAGTAACGTGTTTCGCTCCGGAAGTCAGACTGGATGTCTGTTATCCAGAATTGATTAAACAGATAGATTTGAAAGGGTTTAATCCCAAGAGTACGGATGAAGTTTCCCCTCACAGACTTAGCGAAGCACCGAATACACGATCGAAACTGAAAAGTAATCTTGCTAGTGAATATTGGACTAGGTAAGGATATGCCTAAAGCCGTCAACGCAGATACAGAGCAGACTGAATTTGCCGAGTCTACTGAATCGAATATGCGATTCAAATACATTGTTCCGCTCGTCCTACTTGTAACTGCTTTCATCATTAGACTCGTCGCTTTGTCCTTTGTTACCCCAATTGATTTTCGGTGGGAGTCCTATCACTATTGGCAGATAGCATTCTACACGTTGCGCATTGGGATCGGCTATGGCCGGATGTGGGACTTGGGCGGTATGGAGTATTTCTGGGGTCCTCTTCCAATTCTGACACAATTCTTTCTTCTCTATCTGCTCGGAACAACTTCTATGCTGCCTTTTCGGGTTCTGAACGGAATCATTGGAAGTATTACAGTCTACCTAGTATACGTCTTAGGTAGACGGCATTTCAAAGATGTTGCTGGGCTTCTAGCAGCTGTTATGGCCACGCTGTGTCCGCTGTTGATTTTCAATAGCGTTATTGGAATGGAGGAAACAATGGGCGTCTTCTTTATCGCACTTGCGCTCACGTTCTTCAATAGGCAGAACTATCTCTTCGGTTTGTTCCTTGGACTTGCGTCCTTATGTAGGATAGAGTTCTGGCCGCTCTCGATCGGTCTCTGCACATCATACCTCATCTTCGGCAAGAATTCGACTGGGCTGGTTGAATCGATCATTGGTTGGTTGACTCCTATGGTTCCTTACTTCGTTCACGTCAGAGGGACAACAGGCGACCCCTTCTATGCTTTCTACTGGAATTTCATAGGAAATATAGCGGGTGTTTGGACGCCATGGTATGTCGATCCCATAGTCAGAACTCTGTTCGGAGCAGTTCTTGTTGGCTCCATTGCTGGCTTGTTACTGCTGTTCAAATATCGCGGGAAGGTTCAAGAGTACATGCTGTACGCGCTATTTCTAGGCTTTCTGGCGTACCATGGACTGACATACGTCATCGGAGGGTTTGCTCCATTGTTCGACAGGTTCTTCGTACTGGATGCGACAGTAGGATTCATTCTTGTCGGACGGTATGTCGCGAGAGTGCCTCACTCAAAGGCTGTAGGTACAGCGATCTGCATTCTAGTTGCGTCGTCTATGGTCTATGCAACCCCTTACTATGCGAGTCTCCAATCCGACATTCTCGGTCTTTACCGGATCGCTGATGCGGTCGGACCAGCGTATGGCGGCGGCACAATCCTGTGTGATATGCCTATGATAACATACCGGTTAGTCGACCATTGGCATATCTCCTATGAGAGGATCTTGGGTACATTGTATATGCCTCTTGAGGATCTGAAGGAAGCTTTGAGCTGGCTTAGGAGCAATAATGCTTCTTGGATCGTTGTGGCTGAGCCCAAAGCTCAAAAAGTGATAGCGTTCTTTCATCATGCACTTGATGGCGAATTCGATAAGCTCTTCAGGCTTCACTACAGCTTCAGCGGAGCTGAATTGTATAAGATAGATGAAGCATATGTTGAAGAGATATTAGGTGCTTGAACGCTACGACTGTAATAATGTTCATTCGAAGTGAACTCGATGGGTGAGAAAAAAAGCTACTATGAGAAGGCGCTGGAACACCCAGTCGCTGGAAGCTGGCATAAGAAGATCTTCAGCATGGTGAAGAACCTTATGCCGACCAACTATGAGAAAATGCGACATCTCGACATCGGATGCGGAGATGGAATCACGATCAGAATGGTAAAACCTGAGGGAGAGATAATCGGAGTAGATATAGATGAAGAGATGCTTGAGCACTCTCGACAAAGAGGAATCACCACTCATATCGCCAACGCCGAAGACCTATCGATGTTCGGCGACGAAACGTTTGATCTCGTGACCTGCCTCGACACCCTCGAACATCTCGAACATCCAACCTTGGCTCTGTCAGAGGCCTATCGTGTTCTTAGAAAGAGAGGCTTTCTGGTAATCACCACCCCAAATGTGACGATTCTGTTCAGACTAGTCTGGTGGATGTGGACGAGGTTCGGAATGGGAAAATTCTGGAAGAGTAGCCCCCATTTGTTGATGTATAATCTTTGGAACCCCACAGAAACCGGAATGAGCCTTATTGAGCGGCTACGCGATGTGGGCTTCAAACCGGAAAAAACTTCAAAGACGAACTGGAGCATGGTGGCAGGTGTAAGGGCAATCAAGATATAGAAAACAACGCTTGGGTTGAGTGCCGAGATTTTGAGATTGCTTCACGTTGTTCCCTATTTTCCACCTGACCACTGGGGAGGAATAGAAGTACACATGCTCGAACTCGCACGATACCTTTCAGCCAATCACAAAGTCATAGTTGTCACATCTTGCTTTAGGGATCAGCCGTCGGTCGCCGAAAGCGACGGGTTCATCGTGTGTCGGTTGCGTGGTCTCACACCGCCTTCGTTCCCACCGGTTCTTCCCAAGATGGAGAACCCTTTTGTGATCGGGCTGGACGCTGCTCTTCATGAGCTGGATGATTTTGATCTCATTCACGCTCACGGTCAAGAATACCTAATATCCTGGCTTGCGGCCAAGTGCGCCTCGAAGAGAAGTATCCCTTTCGTTCTTACAATTCACCACACCGGAGAAGCTCTTGCGCAATATCCAACTGTAAGACTGCTTAGAACAATTCTCAAGAGAACAGCCTTCAGGTTCTCAATAGAATCCTCTAAAGCGACGATAGCTGTTTCGAAAGGAGCCTTTTCTTACCTGCGCACGTTCCGACCTAGGAGAGCCTATCTGATCCCCAACGCAATCGACCTCAAGAGGTTCGAGGGTCTTAGGACAGCCTCAGACTACGTGCTCTTTGTCGGACGACTGGATGCGCTGAAGGGCCCGGAGCTCCTGGTGCGTGCAGCTCCTCTTATCCTTAGAGAAGTTGATACTCATTTTGCGATCGTTGGCGACGGTCCTGAACGCGGACAACTGATCACGCTCACTAAAGATCTAAACATCACAGGCAGGTTTTCGTTCCTTCGGGATGTGTCGTACGAGGATCTTCCCAGAATAATTGCTAAATGCTCGGTTCTTGTGGCTCCTCACAATGCAGGTTACTCTATGCTTGAGGCGGGAGCGGCAGGCAAGCCCGTGGTCTCTGCCATGCTAGATTGGAACTTTGAAACATTGGGCGAGGCTGCTTTGTACTTTCCTCCACGAGACGTGAGAAAGCTCGCTCAGGCAGTAGTCAGAGTCCTAAAAGAAAAGGATCTCGCAGAGCAGCTAGGCCGCGACGGACGCTTGTTTGTTGAGAAGCGTAGGACTTGGGATGTTCTTGCCCCTAAAATAGTCAAGGTCTACGAAAGTGTCGTCTCTAAGAGGTATGACTAGCCAACCAAGCTAGTTTGCGTGCTAGGGCTAGTCTTAGTAGCTGTTAATGTAAGCATACAACCGAAATTCAACAAGTTGCTTGATACGGAACGGAAGCCTGTCTTCGACAGAAAATACCGCAATCTACTGAGGTTGAGGGGGAAGTGTGGAGACTCCAGTTGATCTTTTCGAACTCTAGTCCACAAGAACCTAATGATCGCCCACCTTAGACTGACAAACGGTGTTGTAACTATCAGCTGTCCTCCCGATTTGAGCACTCCGTTGACCTCCGTCAGCAATCCAATCGGATTTGAAACATATTCCAAAACTTCAGATACAATGGCAGCATCCGCAGTATTCCCCCTTACTGGCAAGTGTGATCCGTCCGCTTGAATGATATCCACGTTCCCGAGCGAAAGCTGCTTGGCCTTTAGGGATGAAAACCGCACAAAATCATTCCCAAGGTCGATACCAACCACATGAATCTGTGGATGCGCGCTGGCAATCTTAGTCACGAGGATACCCGACCCCGATCCGACATCGACTATTCTCTCTAGATCTTTTGGGAGGTTTGCGAGCATATAGTCAATACGCCTTTTGTGCCACATTCGTCTTGGAATGAACAGACTTCTCTCAGCCTTCCAGTAGACATCGCCCCTTATCGAGTCGTAGAATCGTTTGTATGCCATCGGTGATCCTATTCTGAGAATTCCATTTGAGAGCAGCTCCAGTCGAACTCTCAGTACATCGAGAAACATTTTCCACGCTTGGCTAATAGGAGATACCGTCGACCCATGCATGTACCTCCAAACGATTTCGATTTCCTTGATTCTGTATCCCAGTTTTTCAGCCTTGACTATTAGGTCGACGTCGAACGCGAAGCCGTCTGTGTTGACGTACGACAATATCTTGGTAAGCGCTTCTCTCTTGAAGGCCTTGAACCCTGCTTGAGTGTCAAAATATCTTACTTGAAAAAGGAGACGGACAACTGCGTTGAATAGCCTGCCCAAAAGGACTCTGTGGCGTGGCGCCCCAGTGACATGTGAGCGCGGATGAAGTCTTGAACCTATAGCTACGTCATAGCCTTCCTGGATAGCTTCGACAAGATTGGGAATCTGCTCTGGCGTAGTTGACAAGTCTACGTCCATGTAGACGATGATGTTGCCGTGCGATGACTCAACCCCGTTCAGTATGCCTCCGCCCTTGCCGAGACGAGTACTTGAGGTTACCACTCTAATCAAAGGGTTCCTCTCGGCAAACTCCATCGCTATCTCTAGGGTGCGATCTGTGCTTCCATCTTCTGCCAATATCACCTCAAGGTCTACTTGAGATCTTTCCTTGAACTTGGAAACGCGGTCTAGACACCGCGCAATCCGTCGCTCTTCGTTGCAGACGGGTATGACAAGAGATATCAAAGGTTTCTCCAATTCCGCTGATGTTTCTCTGGAATCGTAGTTTGGCGGAAACTCTCTCTCTCTTTCTGGTCGTAGATTATCCATGTCTTGACTAGTCAAGTGACGATTGCCTCGGCTCCTAGACGGACGTTGTGACTTTTTCATGATATGCTTGTTCTCGCTTTTGCTTCTTGGCGACCAAATGAGTAGCTATCTGAGGTACCAGATAGGAAAGAGGAGATAGAATAGAATTCAATATTCTGAAGTATGCCATCGGGAACAGCCCCGTTCCCCAGACATGGTAACCTCTTTCCCTCAGCTGCTTTACAGTCCATCTCTCCACATGTCTCTCAAGAGGATTAAATCCCTCGGGAGTTGGAAGGCCGCCGCGCCTCCTGAAGGCCAAGTGTGGAGTAGTGATTATTACAGATTTCCTAGCGATCCTCTCCGCCTCTTGGAGCAGTAGCAGTCCGTGCTCTCTTGGGATGTGCTCCAAGATCTCTGACGCTAGGACGACATCAAATGATTCCGTTGCAAAAGGAAGGTAAGATGCGTGGCAGTGAACCACATCATCATATATCCTATGATACCTCACTTTCTTTAGGAATGGCAGGAACAGGTCTACCCCAACGAGCAACTCGGGCTCTTTGTCGCGCTCGCCTTTTCGCGTGGCCCACCAATCTACTCTCATAAGATACCCCCACTTGCCCCGCCCACATCCTATGTCCAAGATACTGAGCCCGTCTATAAGTGGAATCACAACGGGGAGGTGCATAAGAGGGCTCGACAAGATGTTATCCCACTATTTGTATGTCTACTAGCCCTAGCGCTCCTAAAAACTATGCGCGTAATATTCCCCATTTCTCGAACAATCGATTATAGTTGTCCAAAACAAATATAGGAGATCTCCTAATGATAAGCTCCGTAACGAAACCTAGATACCCGAGTACGTGAGACATGTAATCCGCTCCTGAGGCGATTTTATGGTGGGTGTGTCACTCAGGAACTACAAAGAAATGTATGACCAGCATTATGCCGGTTCTGTCAAAGACTACTTGAGACACATCAACAACTATACTAGAATGGAGAGGATTAGAAGAATTCAAAGTTTTGTCATCGGTAAAAGCGTTCTGGAAGTTGGGTGCGGAATTGGCCCGGCATTGTCGATCGTCAAAGGATGTCGGGTCGGCCTAGACGTCTCGCACACGATTCTCCGAGTCGCCAAGGTACTTTGGCCAGAAATAGAGTTTGTCGTCGGATCAGCGAGTGATCTTCCTTTCAGAGAAGAGACTTTTGACTGTGCAATCTCATCCGAGGTCATCGAGCATCTGGAGCCTCATGATGCAGTTCGGTCGTTGAGAGAGGTGAGTAGAGTCTTGCGGTTCAATGGTCGCGCAGTAATCACAACTCCTAACAGGAGAAGTCTATGGAATTCCAGCTTCCTTACTCGTCTGTCCAAGGGCCTTGGTACCTATCATCTAGCGCTGTACTCAGTTGCTGAACTGATGCAGCTGTTGCCCAACGAAATAGTTCCCGAATTTGTTCAGTGCGGCAGCGAAGTTGAGTTCGGTCCCAAATTCCACGCTTTGATACGTCCAGCCACTTTCCTGAGCCTCGTACTGGGCTCAGTAGGATTGACATACTTGCTGAACTCAAGAATCTATTGCATTGGTCGAAAGGCATGATCGCGAGATCAACCTCGCAAGAAGGACTGAAGCTTGCGAGTAGTACCAGCGTTTCTGAGGCAAAGACTAATCTATGAGTGTGGCAGTTCGTGTTCTCTCAAGCGCAGATCAAGTTTTCTCACGGTTCAAATACGGGTGCGACCATGAATAGAATTGCATATATGGCAGTTCGCCTTGCGTCAACGTTCGGCCTCGCCTTTGCTATTAGCACGTTGAACTGGACCTGGTCTGAGTACCCGAGCGGGTACGATACGCCAGGCCATTTGACTAAAGCCAAGTTCCTGTTCGAAAACTGGCCCACGGTAGACTGGGCTGCAGTCTGGTACCAGGGTGTTCCCATGTTCCGCTGGTACGGGCCGCTACCAACGTATCTGACAGCTTTGATGTCAAAGATCACTAGTTGGTCCGTGGGACTTTCTCTAACGGTCATCTTCATCGCATCTATCGCGGTAACAGGTCTCTGTATTCAACACTTGGTGTTGAAGCTGACGGATGACAAGTTGCTATCGGTAGCAGGCGGTGTGCTCATCGTTTCCTCCTCCTCTCTATGGGATTGGGCGCTGATAGGCGGGATGTATCCGAAGGTCATCGCTGTCTCGTTTCTGAGCTTGACGTTGTTGACACTTATCTCGTACGTGAAAAGCTCCGATAATCGCAGATCGATATCTATGTTTGTGTGTCTTGAGATCGTGCTTGCGCTCGCGATGGTCAGCCACCCATTTGTAGCGGCTGCGGCCATCGTGTTGGTCTTTGTTCTTCTTCCTCGAGTGAAGAGTACAGTCAAGGATAAGCTGATGCTACTCACCGGCACTCTCTTTCTCCTGTTTCTACTTGTGGCATGGTTCTGGATTCCTTTTGTCTTTCCTTTAGCCCCGGGTGCGGGCATTATACGCGAAGCGGGTCAGGCGAGCCCTATTGATTGGCTTTGGTCAAGAGGAGCAGTATTGGTGGATGTTGCGATGACCGTCTCGGCGATTCCAGGTCTTCCCATCAAGTACATCTGGCTTGGCTTCTCGGCACTCATGAGCTTGATTCTGCTAATTCTTTCATATATCTTCGGTTCCAAGGCCAGAGGCGGAGAGGACGCGAACTTTCTAAGCAATTCTAGAGGCCTCAGAAGATCAATGTTCGTCGCTGTGATTCTGTTCGTGATCCTGGCGGTAGTGACTCTTGACTATGTGTACCTGCTGCTCGTCACAATCATGCTCCCAATCTTGGCTTTAGTTGAGTTCCAGAAGCTGATCGGCTCACTGTCGGGAAAAGGGCGTTCGAATGCAGAGCTTGTTAGGATAAGGCGAGTACTAAGACTGTCGCTGATTGTCGTGATCCTCCTCTTAGTGGTCTTTCAGTATCCGCCGATGCTTTTCTCGCAGAAATCACGTGAACGCTCCTACTTCGGCGAGGATGTTGCTCAGGAACTCCTTGCCGATGAGCAGAAGGTAAACATGTACAGAGTCGCGATTCCAGATGACTCCGTTGCAGGCTGGTTCAACTATCGATATAGCGTTCCGCAGACCAGAGGGTACTTTGGTGAAGGAGAGTTGAACACGGAATGGCTTTGGAGATTTGAGCAGACTTTGTGGAAAGGCGGAACAGAGCCTGAAGTTCATTTCATGCTTGATTGGTTCGCTGTCAGGTGGGTTATATCATATCACCCGTATGCCCTGTCGGGTTCTGTGAAAGAAGCAAACATTTTCCGTGAGGTCGCTCGAAACGCGTACCCAGTCTACGGGTTCGAATACAACAGGGCGAGCCAGATTCTGACCGCGACCAACGCCTCAGCTGTTCTAATCGTTTCGAAGACTGCGTTCGACACCGTGTTTCTCAGCTTGTCATACTCGGATTACGATACGCGTTACGCTATCCCAGTAAAGGGTGTGAGGGATGTGGATGAGTACTCCATCGACGACCTCCGAAACTTCGATGCTATAGTTCTCTACGGTTACGATTTCCAAGATCGAGCCAAAGCCTACTCACTTCTGAGAGATTACGTGAGCAAGGGCGGCGGTCTTGTTATCGAGACAGGGTTTTCACCCGAATCGTCATCTGCTGAAATTCCAGAGCCCTCACCGGTTAGCCGGACAAATGCTACTGACTTTGGAAAAACATGGGGCTTTCACTGGCGCGACCATCCTGTGACTGATGGGGTTGATTTCCGTATGTTCTCGCCTGCGGTGTATGCGGGAGCCTATCCTTGGGGTCTTTCCTCATCTTTCAACTCAAGCGTTCGATCTTGGGCGGAATCGATTGTCTCGATTCGTGGTCATCCTGTGGTAGTGGCAGGACGGTACGGCAGGGGAAGGGTCGTATGGTCTGGCATGAATTTGCCCTTCCACATATGCAGCTATAAGAACGAGGTGGAATCGCAGTTCTTTGCCAAAATGATTCGATGGGTCGCAGGGGAGGGAGAGCCAGCCAGTCCGATCGACTTCAGAGCAGTCAGGGAGAGCCCGACGATCGCGAGGGTAGCCTTGGCAAGCTCCTATTCTGGTGTTCTCTTCAAGGAGAACGTCTTTGAAGATTGGAGCGCGTACATATCGGATGGCGCGTCTACTCGGAGCCTTAAAATTTTTGAGGCGGGACCAGGGATGATGTACGTCCGTATACCCGAGGTCACAGTGTATCCTGCAACTGTGACATTTGAATATCGCAAGTCAGTTCTAGAGAGCGCTTCAAGCCTTGTTTCGACGGCTACCATTGTAGCCCTTCTTTTGTGGGCAGCCCTGAGTAGGGCGCGAGGCTCTTTTAGAGGCCCAAAGTCGTCAAAGCAAGGCTAGTTCTCATCACGCGATCCAACTATCACTTCCGCTTGCCTGCGGTACCACTGTTGAAATCTCAGGAATCTTCTCGCCAAGACATCTTGTTCGACCCTTACGAAATACGCTACGGCTAGGATCGAGAAAAGCACAATTCGCAGTGAAGTGGCATAAATCACGTACTGAAATTCTGTGAATGGCATCACATCGTAAAGCGGCCGTGAGTTCTCCAAGATCGAAATAGCCTCTGCCATGACATAAAGGGCCACGAATCTTTTGTCTACAGCAAGGATTAGGATCAGCGGGAATATCCAGACGACATACTGTGGGCTGAAGAACCACTGTGTCTGGAGCCAGGCAAGTATGCTGAACGCGACGCCGTTCAACAACTTCCACTCGTTTGACAGGTCCAACAGGATGACACTGGCCGAAGCGACTACGAAGATCGCTCGCATGCTCTCAGGATGCAAGTAGAGGGTAGTGAGAGAAGGAAAAATAGGACGGAGAAATTGATCTGCCACACCGTAGATAGATTCCCAGTTCCAGCTGAAGGTGGCGTAGTGCAAGAGCAATCGCGGGATCGAGGAGGGTTCGATCATCAGCAGCGGACTTATCGCCAGAGCAACAACCGCGAGGGGTGTGCCGACAATCTCTAAGTAGAACCGGAGGGGTTTTCGAGTTGAGATCCCATGCTTTAGATAGACTAGGAAGAGCAGGATTGGATAGACTCTAAGTAGCAAGCCGATCGTGGCAGCTACATATGACCACTTTCGATTGTTGCCAACAAATAGGTATAGCGAGAGCAGAGCGAAGAACGATGGGATGGCGTCGTATCGGCTCATTGAAAACCAAAGAATGCTCGGGCTCGATGTGTAGAGAAGCGCCAAAGCTACGCTTCGAGTTGAGGAGAAGCGCCGTCTTGCCAAGAGGTAGATTAGAGCTACAGTTCCCGATTCAAAACCGATGTTTACGCCTTGAAAGCCTACGAAGTATGATTGGAGTGAGCCGCCAAAGACAAGGTATATTGCGTAGAACAAGAATCCCGCCAAGAATGGGTACTCGAGTGTGCTGAACGGGTACTCTGGAAAGACCTTGGTATATGGCAATACTCCATATCTAACCGATAGTCGCGAGTATTCATACGCGACTGTTCGGAACCAGCCCCCTGTATCCCACAGAGTTGAAACATGAGTATACTTATCCAAGTAGTTTGAGTAGGGGAGAAGAAGCCAGTAAATCACATGGATGCTAAAAGCGGAACTAAACAGCAGAAGTAGTGTCCTTCCTTCACGGTCTAACTGGGACTGAGAGGAGTTGCTTAATGAGGGCAATAGACACCGCCGATTGACTAACGACATTTTCCTAATAAAATAAGGCGCGGCAAGCTATATTAGAGAGTTGAAGCACAGCTCTTTGATGCGGTTCTGCGTCTACGCCCAGTCAAAGCTACTACGAAAAGGCTTTCCAGCACCAATAGCCGGAAAAGTCGGCGTTAAGGATTCGACTGCTCCATAAGCGTAACCGTGTAGTCTAACCGCCCGTACCGGTCGACGTCCTCTGCGAAGTCGGGATCTTGCAAAATGCAGTTAACCAGAGCTTCGCCTGTGCCGAGATCGAGGCTTCTCGCTACACCATCAGCCAGATTCTCGATCTGAGCTACGGTGTTCCAAATGTCCGTGTCAATGTAGCCGATTAGACGCCAAGAGCGGCCGTAGCCTCCAATGTCCTTCCGGTAGGCTACTGCGCGGTCCGGAATAAATTTCTCGTCGAGCCTCCTCTTCTTCAGTCTGCCGATCTTCAGGACATGAGGAAACTGGAATGTTCCGAACTTGACCGCTCTAACCGCACCTGCCTCGGTAGGCGTTAGATAAACTGTGTCCATGCGATCTTGACTCATGTAGTAGCTCTTATCTTGGCTAGGCCAGTAGTTCTCTTTGACGACTTTGAGCAGATGCTTCTCCTTTGTGCCTGAAGGCCCGTTATTGTCCGGGTCGCTGTAGTAGACTAAGCCCGCGCTGGTCTCAACCTTCCAAAGTCCATAGATGACGAGTGTGCCGTCCGCTTTGCTGTATGAGCCGTGCCCGAAAAACTGGTTTTTAGCATCATAATCTCTGGCATGATCCTGAATTAGACTCGCGAAAGCGTCTTGAAGAGGAGTTGCTCCGGTTTTTACAGTTAAAGTCAACTTGGAGTAGTAGTTCACTTCACCTTCAAGAGGTGAGAAAACAGCGTTTTTGCCGAAGACGTTGCAGCCAAATAAATCACATACTGTTGAGTAGGCTCTCAGCCATACTGTTGCGTGTGCTGTCTTAAACTCCGTGTTTCTCGCTTTAATATATGTTCGATCAGCTATGATGCAGTAGTCGTTGGCTCCAGTCTCAATTGAGCAGTCGTCGAAGTAGACTATGCTGTTGCCGATATATACAGCGTAGGAATCATCGGCCTTCCCGATTACATGGTCGAATCTGCTGGGAGATTTATTGCAAGTGGTCACATCTATCAGACGGTTTTTAACGTAGAGGTAATCACAGTAATTTACCTTTATCT
>Ga0209725_1001654_pt1 | contig 12464 bp, 10 predicted proteins | sample I18A1metaG_FD_184145 | JGI IMG/M metagenome (GOLD analysis project Ga0209725, IMG submission 184145) | Lake sediment bacterial and archeal communities from Gulf of Boni, Indonesia to study Microbial Dark Matter (Phase II) - ​I18A1 metaG... | ecosystem: Environmental > Aquatic > Freshwater > Lake... | reverse complement strand
GTAGGGTCTCTGCTGAGGTAACATCCTAGCCTCCTCCACTTCTTCAATCTTGATCCTAAGCGAGTTGTTCTCTTCCTGAAGATGGACCAGCTTGCTGAACAGCTGCTCACATCTCTCGACCAGTTCTTGATTATCCCGCAGAAGATTCTCCCAATCCTCCCTGAGGATTCTCACAACCCCATCCGTCGATTCACCTACACTTCTCATAGAGGAATGACACCTGGCCAAACGATCCGATCCACTTTGACGGCCCACTGTTCAATTGAACACTGGCGTATCTATAGCCTTTGTCTAAGACACACGAGCGGAGATCTCGGCGCGCGTGCCCAGGACCGCGCAGAGGCCACTAAAGGAAAAGATCGAAGGCAATAGCTTAGCCTAGAAGACGAAAGAGCCTCATTTAGGCGGCGCGCTATGTAGTTTTCCTCCCTAGAATGATAATATCCCACCGCAATGGAACAATACGGTTCATGGTCTTCCACAAAATGAAAAAAGGACGATTGAAATTGAAATTGAACCACTTATGTGTCGTTGGTATGTAAGGAATAGTACTTCCGGTTACTGCTTCTATCTTGAGCCCCTTTTCCTTGAGCATATCAACAATCTCTTTGCGGCTATATTCCCTCATGTGTCCATACTTCTTGTCAATCATATGTCCAGTCACTTTGTTGTTAGGGGTCTGGACTGCAAATTTTCCGTCTCTGACTAACACACGGATGATTTCATCTATGCTCTTTTCAGGTGTATTCAAGTGTTCAATAACCTCAGTCATGGATACGAAATCGAAAATCTCCGACCTGAAGGGTAGACTCTGAGCGTCAGCGAGGACGTATTCATGTGGCGTGTAGTTTCTAGCAGTCCTAAGATAAGGCAGACAAATATCCAATCCAACAGCGTTTTGAAATGCAACTATTCCTCGCCCAAAGCCACAGCCAACATCAAGTGTTCTCTTTGGATTGCCTGCAAAATTCTTCGTTATGAGATTCTTGACAATCCATGAATAGGATACCGGAGAACTCGCCTTCTCAAGACTTGCTTGCATCATTTCGATATTGAACGCATGTTTGAGATGGAAATCTTCAGTAATCCAGTTCTCAGGTTTGTCTGCGCACTTTACACGATACAGGCCCATATCGCCATATTCCTTCTGGGTTCGATACAGATAGGATTATTACAGGATTATTATTCATCTCAATCTGGCTGGGAAAGTCATATACGGTATCTTTGGCATATCAACGACATCATCGTTGGTCTATGGTTACCAGATAACAAAACAACAGATATTCCTGGTCGTCCAACCATGAAGGCCGGAGATAGTTTGGGTAAAGCGTTAGCATCGACAGTATTGTACGTCTTCTTCCTCTTTTGGTACATGCGGTTCATTGTGATTCAACCTCTGGGACTACCAGGGAACTCGTCCATCTCGGACTTCTATTTCAATTTCTTTGTTTGGAAACAACAGTTGTCCATGATACGCCAAGGCTTTGCACCGTTTGGAACCTTTTGGCTAGGCAACCATATTGGTGGATATCCTATCTCTCTCACACCATTCAATGGATGGGAGGACTTGCCAAACTTTGTTGCAACAGCGATATATGCTGTAAGTGGAGACTTCTTGCTGACTCTAAGGCTCATCATCTATGGCAGTTTCATTATGTCTGGCGCCTTTTCGTACATATATGGCCGCAAGATAACGAAACAACACACTTCTTCGCTTATCGCTTCGCTCGCATATACATTCAGTACTCAACATTTTGCAGACTTGAACTATGGCCACATGAACTTGCTCGTTGGGTTCTCCACCGTCCCTATTGTGCTACTGATTTGCGAAAGACAATTCGAGAGACCTAATCTTCACAATGCAATACTGGCGTCGCTCTCTTTGGTGCTCCTATTCTTTGTAGAGTGGCAATGCCTACTCTTCACAATAGTCTTTCTCACCTTTAGGTTTGTATGGTTTCTTGAACAAAGCAGATCCCGTCAAAGCGACTCACGCGAGCTACTACGATACAGTGCTGGATCCTTCGTATTGTTCACGTTGTTGACGGCGCCGTTCTTGGTTTTCACATTGTACTACTACGGAACCAAGTGGACCACAGAGGCACTTGTGGGAGTTCCGGTCTCGTCTTACTTCATTCGCTCAACGTTCTTCCGATTAGGCTGGGACATACCTTATAACTACATAGGGATTACTATCTTATCGCTGATTCTTCTCCCTGTGATCAGAAGAACTTGCTGCCATAGAACAACGCCAAGGCTGAAGGATCAGTACGGGTTCTTTCTCATAATGTCTGTGTTCTTCATTTTCTATTCGGCAGCGAGTCACGCACCACTGAATGTTGCATCCTTGGCGCATAACTTTCTTCCATTTGCATCATCTATTCGTGTTGTAGGAAGGAGTTCTGTTTTCGTCTATCTGTGTACAGGCATATCCGCCGGAATCGGATACTTGAAGATCTCCAACCATTTTAGGAGCTGGCTTGATCCCGAGAACTACCAAAGGCCGTTAACAAAACTTCTGAAGCAGAGTTTACCATTGGTGGTTTGCATTCTGATATTCGCGGACATAACCCTAGGATTCGAACCAATAGCAACGGATTATCCATATCTCCCCTCAAATTCGGGTTACAACTTTGTAAGAAACCAGCAAGGAGACTTTAGAGTCATGGAGATACCACAATTTTACGGACTCTCCACGATAACATCTAACTACGTTGGACATGAAGTACTGGACTATCGTCCACTTTACCTCAAAGAAAGGAGAGGATTTAGTGACATCTACGACGATTTTCTAAGACTCGACCAAAACTTGCTTTTCTTTTATGATAGCAACTCCGGAGATCTGGATCATTGGATTGTTAGTCACCCAGAATCCTCAAAATACCACGTTGGGCTAGTTAGTTCTAGTCACATGGTCCAGCACCCTGTTCTCTCCATTTCTTTGAATTCATCCAGGCCAGGAGATCGAGTTGAACTGCGGCAGACTCTGCAGGGAAGACCCGAAATCACAAGTGACTTCTTCTTCGCCGTCACATTCCTAATGAAGGACCACAATTCGAGATTGGATATCATAGTAGAGCTTGAAAATGACCAGTTGAATAAGGCTACCTTAAACTATTCGTTGTGTACAGATGACCAGAGTTGCTCCAATGACAACCGGACCATTCAAGTGAAGTCTCCAAATGCTTGGAGTAGCGTCCAAAGAAACATGTTAGCAGACCTTCAGGGTGGTTTTCAAGGAAAATGGTACGGAAGAATGGTTCGGATCATTGTACGAAGCCAGCCAATAACCAGGGACATTCGTGCTGACGCCACTGTGTTCATCGACTCTGTCGCGATCTACAAACACGTTGACATATTCACCAAAGCCACTTTGTACGGAGTTAAGTATCTCATCCTCAACACTGACATAGATTTCCTGTCTAAATGGATGATGATGAAAGCATGGTCACTTGTAGCCGACAATGACAAATTGTTGAAAATCGCGTCTTACTTAGAAATCAACGAGGATTTTAGACTGGCTTATAGAGACAGTAGCGTGCACATCTACGAGAATACGCATTTCAAGGGCTTGATCTTTCCGCTGAAGCCAGAATCGAAGACCGGTATGAAGACTACAAATATCCTGCAATCAGTTGATGCATTTGTTAGTTCTTCAAGAACAGATCCCAACACTCTGTTTGTGTCAATTGAGGCAAAAGAACCCTGTCTGCTCATTATTAGCCAGAACTATTTCAAAGGATGGGAGGCCACAGATGGAAGCAGAGAACAGGAAATCAGTGTGGTACAAGGAACGTGCGCGATATATCTTGACCAAGGCACTCACCACTTGAAACTACATTTTGAGCCTTACGAGCAATCCTTGCTCCTTTTTCCTTTCTTCTACTTCCCTGTACTCTACATCCTAGTGGTAGGGCGTAAAGTCGGCTTTGCCAACAGAAAATGTCTAAAACTTCTGGGTTTATCCTTCGCAATCTACGGTTCATTCCTCGTAGTAGTGCCGTTATTGACCCTCGTATTGTTGAGAGTCGTCCCTGAGCTTCCTGTTTTTCTACGTATTCTGATCTGGCTTGGCTTATCTTCAAACATTGGCGCTGCCATGATTCCAGTGCTTCTTGAAGGTAGAAATACGAATGGCTTGTCCATCAGAGCGTTGGCTTTGGCGATGGCCTTGCTTTCAATCCCTATCGCCTATTTGATGCAGAATTTGGGAAACGTGAACAACATAATGGATCACTGGCTCATATCTGCGACATCGATCTGCACATCAGTGCTCGTCTTGCGCAACGTGACAACTGTGGCGAAGTCCGAAAGAAGGTCGAGCATCCTTGACCTAGTAACAAATCCCAGATGTTGGCCCGGTTTTGTTCACAATCCTAACATTCAGCGCATCAGTATTCTGGTTGCGATTTTGGCTTCAATTGTCACTTTTTCGTCTCTTTTCTCATTTCACGTTGCTCCGGTATGGGAAAACAACTTGTTTAAGGGATATGCATTCTACTATAGCTCAGTAGGAAGACCTGCGTTTCTGTTTGCAGCGGCAATCATGATAGGACTAACAAGACTATTCTGGCCGTGTAGGGGGAGAGAGATGTTCTCGACATACACGTTGGTACCCATCGGTACAATGATCAGTTCCATGCTAACTCTGAATCTATACTTGAGTGGAAGCGAGTACGTTTTCGTCTCGTCAAACCCTTTTGAGAGCATTGTTTTGGCCACACTTGTATGCGTGTTCGTGACGATCTCATTATTGATGCTGCATGTAGAGCATGGGCCCATTGTAATGAGGGAGAAGCCAACTCTGGAAGAGGCATTTGCAAGATCTCCGGTAGGCATTCTCGCGGTTCTGGTACTGCTCCTGTCTATTTGCGGTATGATCTTCCAGGACAATATGAGTATTTCCGGTCAATTATTCGGTTACGGCGCGTTTTCCATCTTCATTCTTGTAGTTTTTCTCTACACCATCAGGAGGACCATTGGCCTAGAATGATCTAGAGCACAGGACGAACGGAAGATGATGTCTTAAGGGCCGCCTTTGGCTGATGGATCCAAGTCTTTTCCATGCAAACTATGAAGGTTACGGACGACACTGGGAAAACTCGTGACATTTCTAGCGCGCGCTCGATACTATTGGTTACCTTCCTGACGACATCTCTGCTAGCCCTGGATATGAGATATGGTCAATTTCATTAGTCAAAAAGGGTTTGCGCGCGCTAGCAAGGACAAGCACAGCGAAAAATCCGAACTTGGCACTACACTCAGAGATCGAGATGAGGCTAAAATAGCTGAAAACGAATAAGTGCAGTTGCAGCAAATACTGGAAGACTCGTGAAGTCCTTGTCGAACGTTCTGCTAGTGTCCGCTCCTGCTACAGTTTCAATCGACGAACCTAGCTATAGCATCTCACCTCCTCTTGGCCTAGCCTACGTCGCAGCAGTACTGGAGCAAGCTGGCCACAGTGTCGAGATATTGGACTGTACAGCATCCGCGCTGAGGAATCGAAAGCGGACCGGACAACACGTCCAACTGGGCTTGTCATGGAGAGAGATTCAGGAGGAAGTAAGAACAAGAAAGCCTGAAATAGTGGGGGTGGGCTGCCCATTCACATGCCAAGCTAACAATGCTCACAAAGTAGCTGAAATAGTAAAGCATGTTGATCCCGAAATCCCGGTGGTGTTCGGAGGCGCACATCCGTCAAGCGTTCGAGTTGAAACGCTTCAGGACCGAAATGTGGATTTTCTAGTCATAGGTGAAGGGGAGTATACATTTCGAGCCTTAGTTGACAGTCTTGGTCAAGGGCGGCCTGTGGATAGGCTGGATGGCTTAGGCTTCAAGGAGCGCGACAGGATCAAGTTTACGCCAAAATCGCAATTCGTGGAAAACCTTGATGAACTTCCTTTTCCAGCTAGGCATCTTTTGCCAATGAGGGAGTACCTAGCCTCTGACAAGACAAGAAGAGCAGTCGAAACGTTCCCTGGGCCGGCCACAACAATGATCACATCTCGTGGTTGTCCAGGCAGGTGCACTTTTTGTTCAATTCACAGTGTTTGGGGTTACAAGTGGAGAGCGAGAAGCCCAAGTAACGTCGCGGATGAGGTTGAGCAACTTGTCGAGGAGTACGGAATACGACATATTCTTTTTGAAGACGACAACATATCACTTGACAAACAGAGGATGCACGAGATATGCGATGAGATTATCAGTAGAAGATTTGATATCTCGTGGAGCACTCCCAATGGTGTTTCCATAGCCACTCTTGACAGGGCTCTTCTGGCAAAGATGAAGAATTCTGGCTGTCATTCGATATCACTTGGTATAGAAAGTGGCAACGAACACGTTCTGAATCAGATCGTGCGAAAAAACCTCTCCCTAGGCATTGTCAGGAAAGTTGTGAAGCTGGCAAGGGAAGCGGACATCCAAGTGACCGGCTTCTTTGTCTTGGGAATGCCCGGAGAAACACTGGTCACGCTAAAAGAAACAATAGAGTTCGCTAAATCCTTGGACTTGGATTGGGCATATTTCTTTATTGCAACTCCATATCCTGGCACCGAACTCTACAAAATCTGTAAGTCTAATGGTTACTTGAACGAAACCGATAGAACGAAACTTAATCCACATTTTCCTGCAATAGAAACTGAATTGCTGTCTGCCGAAGACGTCCAGAAATACCATCGAAGAGCATACTACGAATTCTTCGTGCATCAGTTCACATCCCATCCGTTGCGCTACCTGAGAAAAACGCGTATGCTCAGAAACATAATGAGCATCTACTTCAACTACATTTGGCACAGATCCTTGAGTCTTGCATTGAGACAAACGTGAACACCGACCATGCCAATGCTAGGATTGACGGAGGAGCGGGGTTGGCTCCGTTGCCTGACGAATGACGGTAATACTGATCCAGATTAGTTTAGGTGCAAGATGCACCTTGAGACGATACTCCTGTGGTGGATGAGGCTTTTTCTAGGCTCACAACGAAGGTTGTGGACAACGATGGGAAGATTCTTGACATTTCTTCCAAAGATCTCAGAATTGCTCTGATGATTTGCGATTTGAGAGTTCCTTCTCTTGGGCGCTTGCCCCTCACAACATACCGCTCTCTGGCCCAGACATAAAAGAACCTGTGTACAAAAGGTGGCAAAGGGGGAAATATCGGCTGCTTCACAAACTTCATACTTAAGTGAAGACTGCTGAGGAAATCCGATAGCGTTCCATATGAGAACGACCTGAGGTGGCCCGGCGAAAACTTGGCCAAAGGGTTCGAGATTCTATTAGGCGTGCTTAGAAGAATCTTGAACCTTGAGACCCGGCAGGCCTCGGCGAAGACTTTCTGAAGGTCAATAACGTGTTCTATAACTTCACCCATTACAACTGTATCGAATGAGTTCGTTCTGAATGGCAGGTATTCGGCCACACCGCTGACGAAGTTGCATCTCTGCCACTTCGCCTCAGGTATCTTGGGCGGTATGACAACGTCTACCCCAACAACAAGACTGTTCCTTGTTTCAGCGAACCAGGTGAGGAGAGGAGAGTCTGCACAGCCAACATCCAACACGCTGCCTTTCGACTCCTTCAGCAAAGCTAGCATCCGCAGTTGTTGAAGGATGCCATAGAAAGTCCCCGCAACATCAATCGTTGAGTGGTTATAGTTCTTGGAATACATTTCTTCTCGTTTTTTCCATTCAATGGTGAGGTTGACATCCTTCATCTTCCTTGTTCTCCAGATCAGTATTGTCGTGCATTGAATACTCCGATGCGTTCCATTCTACTATCTATGAAACAGCTCGGCCAAGTCCTAATTCTGAGTATATCCGAAGTAGTTCGTTCGCCACGGTACTCCAATCAGAGTTCGAACTACTGTCAAAACGATCCACACCAGAAGTGATCGTTTCGTTGCCATATGCCCTAGCCATACTGTATATTCCACTCGCGCCGCAAGTTTGCAGCCTATAAGGCAGCCACACAATATCAGCAGCCGAGAATAATAGTCTCATCTCCTCCTCGCTTAGGAAGTGCTCAATGAAAACGACGCGCTGCTGAAGATCTAGTTGTCGCACAAGTCTGTGGAGGCTTTCAACATATTCTATCTCCGAACGGGTGTGCCTAAATGGGATCGCCCCAGCGATTATGAGAACGTGGTCTGCGAAGTTCTGCGACTTCAGAGCTTTGATCGCTGTGTCATATCCTTTGTCGGACTTTATGAAGCCGATGCACAACAGGATCTTTCGTCCGTCTAGATTCAGGATATCTTTGGCGCGTTCTCTCTGGATTTTGGTTACGAGGTCTATGCCATGTGGAACCACAACTAACTTTGCATCATCCACCTTGTACTCGTTGTGGAGGACATGTCGACACGAATTCGTGTGCACAGTTATCTTGCGCGACAACATGCACATCATCCTCGTAAATGCTAACACACCGATCTTCTTAACGCGCCTAGGCAGAAATGTTAGCCCGTATCGGAGAAAGAAATCTTCATTCATTGTTTGAAGTGGAATGACTGTGTGCAGAGTCACGACCGCTGGATAGCGCAGGATTCTGAGAACCAAGAGTATGAAAACCAGTGGAATACCATAGAAACCGTACATGAGATATTCATGTTGAAAATGGATTATTGATGGTTTTGTCCTTAGTAGCATTCGTAAGATGCGAAACGGATACCTGGGGTCACTGCTCGCAAGGTGATCTGTGACAACCGATATTTCAAGAGACTTGTCAAGACTCCTCAGGGAAGAAACTAGTTTCTCAGTATAGTACGCTACGCCGCATTGCATTGGTGGATACGTTGAAACAATGCTTATCATCAACTACATTTGACCCTCTGAAAGCAAATTTCATGTTTTGCCTTCATAGCTAGCTCAGCCGAAGAAACCTAACCCATATTAGGAGACTTCAGCCTTCAATATTCCTAATCGTTTCGGATTTAAGTGGTTTGTACTCTTCAATGGAACACGCTAGCAAGCGCGCGCTCAACGTTGGAAGAAAGTTGAAGGAAACAAGATCTCCCGGTATTTGGGTCTCTCTTCTTTTGTTTTTGGTTCCTTTCTTGATTCGTTATGGCTGGGCTCTGTATTTTGCCCCGGTCCCTTTCCTGACACCTGACGAGCTTATCTATCCACTCGCAGGCAAGGCGTATGTTCACAGTTTGGTTTCCTGGGATTTGACAGGGTTCGCGGTCAACGCTGAACATCCGCCACTGTCAAAACTTTTCACTGCGCTTTTCATATGCCTGTTAGGACCACTTGGATTTTCAGATATTGTCGCTCTGAGAGTGCAGAGTTGTCTCTTTTCGGCACTGACATGCGTAGTAGCCTATCAGGTTGGTTCGAAAGCTGGGAGAACCATTGGTCTCCTCTCCTGGGCGCTTTTGTCCTTTGACCCGATTTCCATAGTTTTCAGCATAGCGTCGCTCGATGTCACTTCGTTGTTTTTTGCATCGTTGGCATTCAAATGGTTTCTAGAGGTGAACGAAAAATCCGTAAGGCCTTGTCTGCTTTCAGGCGTATGTCTTGGTGCGGCGACCCTTTGTAAGTACACGGCATGGCCGATAATGCTAGGTACATTCGCTTTGATCATGTTTCTCACTAGGGTATCACGCAGGGTGTTCTTAGTCAGCTTGTCGGTCGTCGCGGCCGTATCCCTGGTACTTGTCATCCTTGGGAATCCTCTTTTCTGGCCACCTCAGGTGCTGGGATATTCGGGTTATCAGGTCTTCCTCGAAGCAACGAGCGTGTACAAGGTTGGCCCTGAAGGATCGGTTGTAACGATGTTGGATTGGATAGAGTTAGCCATCAAGTCCTGGAACAAGCCGCTTAGACTGTTCTACTTATCCATGTTCTCTGATAGTTTGATAACATATCCATTTTCAATCTTCAGTCTCTCGTTTTTGCCTTGGATTCTCTTGGGGTCCCTCATCATTCGGGCTGGACGATTGACAGATCATTCCGAATTCATCTTGAAGAGCCTGTCTTGGTTTCTGATTGGCTTCTTGTTCTTTTGGCTTCTTGCAAAGTCGCGTGGAGAGCCGTACTATGCGGTCTGGCTTGAGCCTTCCGCCGCCATATTCTCAGGGTATTCGCTCACACGCTTCTGGGGGTGGTTGAAACGATAGTCTCCATCATAGTTGTCTCAGCGTTCATCATTGCCTTTCTCGCAGCGAGCAGATTGCTTAGACTGGACCTACGTGTCATGGTGTTTTCTTTCACGCTGACTATTGTCAGTGGGCTGGCGTCATTCTCTGCGTTCAGTGCACTCACTCAAGCGGCCGGTTTTCTGTCCTCGCTTCCGCCGGGAGAACAACTTGCCATCATGCCGATTGTTTTTGCTGCTCAACTTCTTGTAGGGACCTACGTGGGTTCACATATGTCAGGTCTGAGTTATGCAAAGTTTCTAGGATTCACAATGGCTGTGTTGGGTTTCACGTGTGTGATTTCCTTTCCGTTCATTGTTCTAATATTTATGGTCATGTAAGATCCTTGAACTGCTTTGGATTCTATGCCCCGACCGTCAGCCGAGTCCTTTCATTCACATGAGGTTCGCAACGCTACGGTCCAAACGTTGCAGCGCGCTCTTGAAAGTGCGGAAGGTGACGTTGGTATTCAAGTATGACCTGGGAATCTCACCCAAGGAGATCTTAGGGTTGCCTAGCTAGAAAGGCTCGATTTCTAATCGCTCGCGCGCGAGGTCGGTTTCATTTGTGTTGAATGCGTTCATAGGCAGTTCATTTGAGGAATACCTGGCCGATGGACTGCCTACTATTGCAACGGCTTCAGCCCATTTCTCGTATTGTGGCTGCATTTGACCCCACAAAAACAACAGCGAGAATGCGAACCCGACAGTCACGGCGATGACTAGACCACTCACCTCAAAGGGCGGAAAGAGGCTGAACGGATTCGCTTCATAACCCACGCCTACCCTCATCATGATTTCACTTGCGACACGAGCAACGAACGCGCAGATCCCCGTAACCAACCCGTAAAGACCTGAACGAATGAGGAAGCGGACATCAGCCGGTTCATGAAGAAGCCGAAATTTCAAACTCGAGCGCAAGGCATCCCACTCATTTCCCGAGCTCTTTTCTACCCCTTATGTGGTCCTCATAAGTTGCACTGGTAGCGTTATGTGACGAAGTACATTAGGCTCATTGGCAAAATGAAAACTGACCAAAACCCCCATCTGAATCCAATCTGGATTCTGATCCGCTTGCCATTGTCCTTCCTGTGGTCCACCTATCCCAGCAGCGAAATACACGTATATTTCTTGCCTGTGAAGAATTGTTAGGCTATTGTTGACATACGGTGCAGGATTTGCTTGATCTACGTCAGCCAGAGTTGAAACTATCCTTCTAACAACATCAGCAGATCCTCCGCTCTGTTGGCTCATGAATGATTCATAGTGAAGTACTATGTCATTCGGAGTAGTGTTTCTGAGTTTTATGCGATAAAGGGGGTTTTGTTGTTGAAGAGACTTTGGCTTAACCCACGCAGAACTCCACACATGATAACTGTGCACCTTGTCTTGATACTCAAAGTTGTGCGTTACATCAGAGACAATGATGGCGTATGTGTTTCCCTCCCAAGGCCCCCCATCTTCCTCCGGTGGCCATGGAACTTGGCATTCGAAGGTATTCCCCCTCTCTGTAACCAGTTTCAGTTTGTAGTATTGGCTCGTCAAACCGGAAAGCGAGGTCAGGCTTCCAAGACCGCCAACATTGATTCTCTTAAAGTCTGGAAAGAACCCAAAGCCATTCACGGTTTCTCCTGAACTCACGTATCTGTTGGTCCAGAACTGTAGCTGCCAATTTGCGCTAGCATAGGTGTCATTGGGGAATTCGCTGAGCCACACCTGAACAATGTGCAGAGTGACTCTTCCGTCATTCGAGAAAGTAGCATTTAGAACATTGTCCGCGACGATTGCTTTGATGAAGGTGACATGCTCACTAGTTCGTTCCCAATCCATCCGGTTTCTGTCAAGCACGGTCTGATTGTAGCTGTTCGTCAGACCTTGGATTACGAACGTGCTCACGAGACATATGAAGAAGATCGCTATGATGAACATGGCGCTTATTGCGCCACTGACTCCTTTCTTGTTGAACTTCAAGATCTCCATCCACCCATGATCCTCTATTGAACTCCTTTTAAATACATTGTCCCATTCGTCGAGGCTCCTCCAGCTGGCCGCTCCTATTTACATGTGGTTGCACTCCGGTGGCAAACAGGCGTTACCACACGTTCAGCGCGGGCTCCGCATCTTCCTTTCGGCGCGTAGCCGCTGTATCTCCCCTACCGCCCAGGTGGTGAGTTCCTCAAGTTTCTGTATCCTGTTCACAATCTGGTCGTACTCGTCAAGTTTCCTTTTCACGTCGTCGGTCAGCTGTTCAGCGATCGGGTTTGAGATGACGTGGAGGAATGGTTCGACTATTCGGTACTGTTCTCGGCGGTACTTTGGGTTCAGGTCGTGCA
>Ga0209725_1001653_pt1 | contig 12465 bp, 7 predicted proteins | sample I18A1metaG_FD_184145 | JGI IMG/M metagenome (GOLD analysis project Ga0209725, IMG submission 184145) | Lake sediment bacterial and archeal communities from Gulf of Boni, Indonesia to study Microbial Dark Matter (Phase II) - ​I18A1 metaG... | ecosystem: Environmental > Aquatic > Freshwater > Lake... | reverse complement strand
CTGGATCATTTCTTAGATCTCGCACCTCTGCACCAGCTTCCTCGGCTTGGTTCCTTGTACCGGTCACACGCAACGCATGTTCGGTATCATACCCTCTCACCGAACTTTCACCCACAACTACTCGAGTGGGCTTAGCTCGTTTCAGAGACCTGATAACCGCTGCGGTTATCTCGGGATCTGTGACAGCATCCTTCTCGTAGAACCCAACATTGGGCTTCACGAGAATGCTTGCCCCCATAGGAACCAACTTCTCTACTCCACCTAGCAATTCAAGAGCCTTCTCAACCAACATCTGAGGACCGGTGTTCGAGGCACCTCTAACGACAACCACACTAGCTGCCTTGGAAGCAGGACTGATCGTGGACATCGTGGCAACGGTCTTGGTGACTGTGGCTGTGATGGTGCCCGTTGGGGTCTCAATGACCCTAGGCGTTAGGAGACCAAGAGACCTAGCACTTAAGAACCCGATCGCGCCTGCAGCTAGGAGTTTGAGAAAAGTCCTTCTGCTGACCGAGATCCTTGAGGCGCCTTTCTCTTCTGTTTCAGGCCGTTCCACTCAAACCCGCTCCAAGCAGAAACGTTAGCGTGGCTGATTAACGCACAGTATTAAGCGTTTACAATCATTCTTCGGCGCCCTCATTTCCCGGACACTCAATTACCTTTATATCGGTTCATCGTGATAACCCTAGATGTCAATCGAGTGATTCTAGATTGGGCCGTTTGACCAGAAGGCAGTTCATATGTGCCGCATGTGGGGCGGCTGCTGCAGCTGTTGGGGGGTATTACTTGCGCAACATTGTCCCTGCCCAAACACCTCAACAGATTGTGTCTCCCTCGCTGAAGGAAGCGATGCACTATGACCAATTGGGGCAAGAAGCAGTCCTATGCAAGCTCTGTTACAGAAAATGCTTGATTCAACAGGGCAACAGGGGAACATGCAACACTAGGGAGAACAGAAGAGGCAAGCTGCATACGATGGTCTACGGGAAGACCGCAGCTACTCACATTGACCCGATTGAGAAGCTTCCTCTCTATCATATGAGAGTGGGATCGACCTCTCTCTGCTCAGCTTCTGCAGGATGCAACTTTCATTGTCTCAACTGCATAAACTGGTCAATCGCCTTGAAGACTCCAGAAGAGGTGGAAACTGTCACGAAGTCTCCGGTGGAGCTGGTACAGACGGCAAAAGAAAATGGAGCTGGGATAATCGCGTTCACTTATAACGAGCCGACAATGTTCTATGAATATATCTACGATGTTTTCAAGCTGGCGAGGGCCGCAGGGATCAAAACATGTTTTCACACAAACGCAACTATGAACACGAAACCACTTGAGGATCTTTCACCATACATAAACTCAGTTGTCGCAGATCTCAAGGCCTTCAGCAACGAAACCTACCAGAACCTGACTTCAGGGGAGCTTGAACCTGTACTACGATTCCTGAAAGATGCCAAGAGGCTGGGCTTGTGGCTGGAGATAGTACACCTCGTAGTTCCGACAATAACTGATGACGACAAGAAGATAGGAGAGATGAGCAAGTGGATCGCAAGCGAACTTGGTTCCGAAACCCCTCTTCACCTCTCGAGATTCTTTCCAAGCTACAAGCTAGAAAGGCTATCCGCAACTCCGCTAGACACAATGACGAAGGCGTATGAGACAGCAAAGAAATCAGGATTGAAATTTGTCTATATGGGAAATGTTCCGGGTCAAGGCCTTGCCGATACTTACTGCCCCAACTGCCGCCGCATGCTCATACAACGGAAGCAGTTTGCCGTATACTGCAATGATGTGAAGGAAGGAAAGTGCAAGTACTGCGGAAACCCTGTTCCTGGGGCATGGTAACGAAACAGGCCCACATTTCTCTTGGAGAGATCCGTTCAGATGCCTTCCAAGAAGAAAGCTGCCGTCATAACAGTCGTACTTCTCGTTGCTACCTATGGAGCCATTGTCATAGGTTCCAAGATCTTAGAACAGAAGCCGAAAGTTAGAGTCGTCACCCAAGACCAGATACTTCCTTGGTTGGTTCGCGAAAATGGAACACTCCTAGAGGAGGACTTTTCGAGCAGACTCGAAGGATGGACCCTGACGGGAGAAGGGCGGCGATTCATCGGTCTAGAAGGGAATTGGTACGGTATCTGTGAGAACTGGGGCACCATTGAGCCCCCGAGTTCTGAATGGAGTGATTATACGCTGGGATTCCGAGCTAGCGTCTATTCAGGAGTAGGTTATGTAGACTTCAGGGTCGTGCCAGATGTTGGATTCTATGGCCTTGAGTTGAATCTGAACAAGGGATACCGGCTTCTCAAAACGGTGGATCGGATAGAGTACACTCTGTTCCGCTACTCAGGGAAGGTCGAGCAATATAGGTGGTATCAGATCAAGATTGAACTAAAGGGGAACACGATACGGATCTTTTTTGACGGCCAACTTGCTATACACTATACAGACGACAGTAATCCGTATAGAGTTGGAGGCTGCAGATTTCGAGCAGGATCGCGCTCTGTGATGCATATTGATGACTTGTCTGTGCATGGCATGAAGCTGATCCAGAGCGCCAAATGGCAATCGACCAACGGCCCCCCTGGCGGAATCGGCTTTGACATAACTGCGAATCCTAGGGATCACAGGATCCTTTTCGCTGCGGACAATCCATCAGGAATTCTGAAGAGTGAAGACGGCGGAAGAACTTGGAAGCGAAAGAACCGCGGAATCACCGCATTCTCCGGCCCGTCCAATGACGGAGTACCAATCTATTCAGTTGCAGTAGATCCGAATGATCCGCAGATTCTCTGGGCAGGGGCCAGCGGCATAAGAGGAGTATACCGATCGAGTGACGGAGGAGAAAGTTGGACAAGAAAAGACAAGGGAGTACTCGAATGGGGCGAGATAACGGTAAGGAGTTTCGCCATCAAGCCTGGAAACTCTAGGATAGTCCTAATGGCGGTCGAGGTTGGAACCGGCGGAAGGAAGTTTGAGATGCCTAAGAGTTGGGGGAGAATCTATCTTAGTAGCGATTTCGGGGAGACTTGGGCATCTGCTTGGAACGGCACAAGCTTGGTGCAAAGGGTTCTCTTTGATCCTAAGGATCCACAGATCGCATATGCTTGCACAGGATCCTTTGATCGTGTAAGCCTTGAACATCATGGGGAAGGAACAGGCATACTCAAGAGCACTGATGGGGGGCTCAGCTGGAAGCCGATTAACAATGGGTTAGAGGTCCTCTACATAGGATCTCTTTCAATGGATCCTCAAGATAGCAGGATCCTCTACGCAGCTTCGGGAGCTCCAAAGTATGTTTCGCCAATAGCCTCCGGAGGAGTCTACAAGACCACTGACGGAGGAGAAAGCTGGAAGAAGATACTAGGCGACGACGCTTTCACAATGGTGGCTGTTAGTCAGTCAAATCAAAGAATAGTCTACGCTGCCAGTGAAAGAGCTTTCTTCAGAAGTGACAACGGTGGAGCAACTTGGACGAAATTCTGTCACCAGAAAGAGATCGGGTGGGGACCGAAGGGACTCAGGATTTGCGTACCAACCAGCTGTGTTGTGGACAGAGAAGATCCTCAGTTCATTGTTGTAAACAGCTACCTAGGCGGCATACTGCGATCTGAAGATGGAGGAAAGACTTGGCTGATAAGCAGTCAAGGATACGCAAGTGCCGACTTGCAGGGACTCTCATGCCCAGTTGACTCAAATGTTGTCTATGCGATAGGTAGGAGTGGACCATTCAGAAGTCTCGATGGCGGCAAGACTTGGGAAGGGATCGCAAATGGCATAGCCGCGGTTCGAGACTGGTATGCCATAGCTACCAATCCAAAGAATCATGGCGAGGTTCTTGTTTCTGACCAATTTGACGGAAGAATCTTCAAAAGCATAAACTCTGGGATAACATGGCAGTTAGCATACAAGCACCCACTTGTGAAGGAAGCAGACCCAAATAATAGGCATGGATTCAAGGTAATGGCATATGCGCCATCTAACCCGAAGATCGCATACGCAGGCATGAGGGTTCAAAGAGCAGTCGTTGAAGGTAGCCTTCCAATACGGTCCAGCTATGGCGTCTTCAAATCGGTTGACGGAGGAGAAACATGGAGAGAAGCCAATCGAGGCCTAGAGAAGACCATGCGTAACATCAATGCAATTCTCATTGACCCGAAGAATCCTGACATGGTCTACTTGGGGCTGCTGGGCGATGGTGTCTTCAGGACCACCAATGGCGGAGCCAGCTGGGTTGAGAGGAATACGGGGCTAGTTTCGCTGGATGCGCGCTCTTTGGCAGTTGATCCGACCAACTCAAGCATTGTTTACGCTGGTTTGGGGGAGGGGGCCGGAATCTTCATGAGTACTGACGAAGGGAGAAGTTGGGAGGCTATTAACAATGGCATAAGAGTTGAGTGCCCTTCCTACTTGCAGCGCGTAGGCCAAGTCAGGCCAGGAACCACGCTTGTGAAAGCTTCTAGAGTTACTCGAGGTGACTTCTACTCAATGCCTTGGACTAGCATCGATGCACTTGCCATGGACATGAGTAGAGAAATAACCTACACAGCAGACTTCTCACTCGGAGTATATGTCTCTCCTGATGGTGGAGCTAGCTGGCACCCAATCAACTACGGCTTGACGAATAGGGCAGTTTGTGCCCTGTCACTTCTACCTGACGGCCGCACATTGTTCGCTGCAACATCAGGAGGAGGAGTCTATCGATTAGATATTCCTCAATTGGAATCCAAGGTTGCCCTAAAGCAGATTGGGATGCCATCCTTCACTGTGGGCTGGCACGGGTTGACTGATCTCGTCATTGCAGATGACGCAATGAGAATCAAGCCAGTAACCTCTTCCACGAGCCTTTGCTAATGAAGAGCCCGATAGCCTCTTCTCGATGACCTCTGATTCCGCATTTGAATCAGACTCCCAAATAAGAGCCCTAACATGAACAGGGCACTCAGAAGACTGACAACATAGTACACGCAACCGAGAATCGACTGAAACACTGCTGCAGGGATGATGACACTTATCATTCCAAAGAATCCAGTCGTTCAATGGCTCTGATGGCGCGTAGTTAAACGTCTGAGATGACTTGAGCTGTGACAGTGTCCTGTATGGGGTCCAGCTAGTGGCGAAGAGAGGTTCCACACGGAAGCTTGCCTTAGACCTGTCGAGACATAACGTATTCACCATCGAAGGCTCTCCAGCTGGCCATGTTGAAACACTCTCAAAGTCTGTTTCCCTTGCTTCCTCTTGGCGCCAGACCCAATAATGCATCCCATCTACCCGCCAAGTGACCGTTCCGAGAATATCATCCTGAACCGATATCCCCTGATCAGAGTAAGTCCGGCCTCGTCTCGGATTCTTATCAACGTATTTCACGCAAACCCATGGTTTATACATGACACTCGATGGGTAGACCTTGTTCAAGACATCAAACTCTATCTTGAAAGCATATGGGAAGTTCTTTGCAATGTTCGGCGTCCACCATCCCCATTCCCACCCCCAATAATCGTCAATCAGCATCACACGAGAAAGGTCCGGTTCAGCTCTTATCACCTTTGGAGTTGCTCCTTCGCTTTCCGGAGTTCTCATCGCTATCCAGAGCCCTCCCATATCGCTGGAGGAAACTACTCTGACTGCACAGGTAAGACGACCTCTCTGACTCATGAGGACTAGCGGGCTAACGGTTCTTGTGATGTTTGCTCCAAGACGAAATACTTCATCTTCGTTGAACGAAAGCCAAAGCCCACGTTCCTCTCCCGGACGTATCTGTTCGAACCTCCATTGAAGGATGAAGTACTCGCCGTCTTGCGTCGTTTTCATTGGGGTTGGGTAGAAACGAATTGCGTCTGGTTTGTGGATCGTTCTAATTTCCAGCTCTGGCCCAACAATTGCTGATGATTTAGAATTTCTCAAAACTATCCACCAAGTTCTTTTACCAAGCACCTCTCGGTCCGATACATCTTCCTCAACTGCATAGGCGCGCATGAAGCGGTTCACATTGACATCCAAATAGTACTCAGCTTGGCCGTTGCTTTGAGGGGGGAGGACTAACAGGCCCAAGACAAATGCCACGCAGACAAGAATAGTCGCTCGCCTCGTTGCCGGTCACCTCTACGGGGTCGAATGGTTGGGAAGATCCTCCGACAGGAGAATTCTGGTGATGGCATATTTGAAGATGAGGCTTCTGAGAGAAGGCGAATCCGACAAGTCTTCTAGATCCTGAAGCGAGTCTCATCAACTAGCAGCTCAGTATCGGCCAGGCTGGGCGCTATGAATTGAGACCGTGACTGACTCCCAAGAAAAAGGCCAAACATAAACAGGGCACTCAGAAGACCGACAACATAATACACGCAACCAAGAATTGACTGAAAGACTGTCAAGGGCAATGCCACTTATCATTCCAAAGAATCCAATCGGAATAACCATCCTGAGCAATCCGACTTGACAACTTGAACGCTTCTTTGAAACAGCACGAAGCGCCAACAAGAGCACCAATATTGGACGTACAAAAGCGGATAGTAAGTGGCCTCTGACGGATGGAATCGGACACCTTTACGATCCAGTGTCTTCCCCTAGGTCACACGTTTAAGGCTTCGCTAGTTGAAGAGACGGCTTGTCGAAAAAGACGGAACTCGGTCTTCAGTTGAGTATCGTGGGCGAACTACAGGACAGGCATGCGCGTGGGACAGAGAACCCTTCTTACCGATTGACCTTAGTAGCGTCAGATCTCTTGTCTGAGACGACTGATCTGCCATATGCCCCACTGTTGTCTGGCTAGGCCGGAGAACGGATTCACGCCAGAAGCGTACCCTAGACCTGTCGGCGTGTAACATGTTCTCTGCTGACAGTTCTCCCGCTGGCCATGTTGAAACAGCTTCAAAGACCGTATCTCTCGCTTCTTCATGGGGCCATTCCCAATAGTGTAGACCTTCTGCGCGCCAAGAGATTGTTCCGAGAATGTTGTCTTGAATCGACACACCCCAATCAGAATACGTTCGGCCTTGTCCCAGAAACCTATCAATCTGTTTTGCCTGCATCCACGGTTTGTACATAAGGCTTGATGGAAAAACCTTGTTCAAGAGATCCAGTTCCATCTCAAATTTGCGTGGGAAGTTCTTTGCGGGGCTACCGGTCCACCATCCAAAGCTCGATCCCCAGTCCAACTCGAGACGGAGCGCAGTCGGCTCTGCTCTTATCACATTTGGAATTGCCTCATCGGTCTCATGAACTACCACAGACACCCACAACCCCTCCAATTGATTGGATAGAACTGTTTTGACCGCGCATGTGAGTCGACTTCTTTCAGAGGTGACTATTGGTGGGTTAACGATTCTTGTGATGTTTGCCCCAAGATGGAACGTTTCACCTTCGGCGAAAACGAGATAGAGCCCACGTATCTCTTTCGGAAGTATCTGTTCAAACCTCCATCTGAGGACAAAATACTCTTGGTCTTGAATTGTTGTCGCTGGGCTTGGAGACCAACGAATCGCATCCGGTTTGTGAACTGTCCTAATTTCAAGTTCTGCCCTAGGTATCTTCGACAACTCATAGTTTGTAAGACCTACCCACCATGCTCTCTCCCCATACACTTCTTGGCCAGATACTTCTTCATCAGCAGCATGCAGAACTAGAACGCGGCTCACAACAACTTGCAGACGGAATTCTTCTTGTCCCATTCCTTCATGCAGCAGAACCGACATCCTGAATAGGAGTACTGCAGTGAGTACCAAGGCTACTCGATTCACTACAGAACCCTTCTGACTAGGCAAGCGCTTGAGAAACATCGCCGTGCAGAACGTTATGGGAACTTCACCCCATGTCTTCGTCCTCTAGCACACGCATTTGGGAGATCTTGGTAACATCGAAGATCGGGCGTATATGCATATCCAATAAGGCTCTTGACAAGCGCTCTGTCGTGCGACTTGATTCAAACCGATGTGATGTCAATCGGTCTGTGTCTAGCCTATTGTGGGCCGAATTTGATCCAGCTGGCCATGTCGAAACAGACTCGAAGCATGCTTCTCTCGCGTCCTCAAAGAACCAGAACCAACAATGCATTCCGTCTACGCGCCACGTGATCATTCCAAGCAGGTCATCCTGAACTGATACACCACGCTCGGAATATGTTTGGCCTCGCCTGGACAGTTTCTCAACTTGCTTTGCGAGAACCCATGGTTTGTACATGACACTTGATGGATAGACCCTATTCAAGGCGTCTAGTTCTATCTTGAACGTATACGGCAAGTTCTTTGCAATGTTCGGCGTCCACCATCCCCATTCCCACCCCCAATAATCGTCTATCAGCATCACTCGAGATGGATTAGGTTCGGTTACTGTAACCTTCGCAGTTACTGCATCGCTCTTAGGAGTCCTCATAGCCACCCAGAGCCCTCCCAAAGTGCCTGATGGAAGTACCTTGACTGTACATGTGAGATGATTCTTTTCATTCACGATGATAGATGGGCTAATGATTCTTGTGACATCTGCTCCAAAACTGAACGGCACATCTTCTTCAATAATAAGCCAGAGTCCACACTCTTCTTTCCACGTCAATCCTATCTGTTCAAATCTCCATTTGAAGACGAAGCAGGCTTGATCTTGAATCATCTCCGATGGGCTTGGATGGAAGCGTATCAGATCCGGCTTGTAGAGGGTTCTGATCTCAAGCTCTGCCACAGGAATCTTCACTGACTCGTAGTTCCTCAGAGCTATCCAATACGTTATCCTCCCGAGGACTTCTCGGTCGACCACTTGCTCTTCAACAGGATATAGGGTCAAAGTGCGACTTACGAGTATCTCCAAATACTGGTCAACTCCGGAGATCCTTTCGGAGGGAAACACTAAGAGGCAGAAGAGGAGCCCCACAGTGAGCATCTGAATCGTCCGTCTCATTGTTGGCCCCAGCCCACTCCCACAGGCATGTAGCATGTGATTTCTTGATCTATTTATAGCAGTGTGATAATTCGCCTCGCTCAGGGCCGAAGGCCTCCCCGGATACGATTATGGCCTCAAGCCATTGCAGTACTCAATATTCAGCGATAGGCCTTGTTACTGCCAGCGACATCGTAAGAGTCCGACTGAATACGTTTTTCAGGATCTTCTTCTCGCCAGAAGTGTGACGACGCTAATCGCCTTGAGCGCAGCCACTACGAGCAAGATTCCTAGCACACCAAGAACTGGCAAGAGGAGACTTACCACAAGCGCTCCAGCCCATGCACCTGCCAAGTCGCATGAGTAAAGCAGGGTAAGTCCTCCTCCAAACCTAGGCTGAAGTTCTCCACTTTCTAGGATGTGTCTATTTGCGGCTGAGAATTCAGCGCCTACAGTAGTCCCAGACATGAGAGACATGAGAAAGATGACCAGCCCGTTAGTCAACGAAGGCATCGGAAGGCCAGAGGAATAGATCACGGCAATCGCGCTAGTAAGGAACAATGAGCCGCCGAGAACAGCCATGTCAATCGGAACGAGGGAACGAGCCGTTGGCGGCCTTTGAATTCGCATCATCACTAAGCTTCCGACGAAGAGACCAAACATAAACGTAGCAACCAGTAGACCAACGACTTGGTACACGCAGCCGAAGATCGATTGAAAAACTATTGCGAGTACGACGCTGCTCATCATCCCATAGAAGCCCGTGGAAAGAACCATCCAGAAGAATCCAATCTGGCGACCTCTGCGCCTCCTTGAGGCGACGACAAGGATCAGAAGTGCGATCAACAAGGGCAGCACTAGTGCAGAGTGGGTAAGATCTTTGATGGACTCGTAGACCCTTGCGCCAAACTCCGAGAACTGCGAGTTCCATATCCACAAGTCGTAGAAGACTGCAGATGGAAGGAGGTCGGTGTTGATTCTCGCGTCCGCGGCTTGTGAGATGGATTGGAGAAACCAGTGATAGCGTCTAGGGTCGAGCTTGTACTCAATGTGATATTCTGATAGAAGAGCGGTCTCGATCCTTCTTTCGTCTAGTCTAGTCGCCAAGGTTTCGGCTCCGATCTCGTCAAGGTTCAGCAAGTCAGACGCCAGAAACAGGTTCACATCTCCCGGGATCGGACGCACATGTTTGAATATGGACCTCAGGGTTGTCATAATACACGCGTTTAGGAAAGCTTGCTCTTGGCTCAGATAGGATGATGAGCCCAACACCGAAACGGACATGATGCCTCCTCTGTTTATGAGCTTGCTGACTGATGCGAAGAACTCCCTGGTGTACATCCTGTTCACGAGGATCGTTGATGGCGGCGGAAGATTGACTAAGACTACGTCGTATTTTGAAGCTGCATATGCAACAAAGAATCGCGCGTCCGCGCTACTTATCTTTGCTCTTGGATCAGCAAGTCCCACTGCGGACGGGTCCACGAACATTGTCGCTGCTTGTATGATTAGCGGGTCAAGCTCTACGTAGTCAACCGAGACAATGCCATGCTTCATTGTCTCTTTCAGAGAGCCTCCGATCCCCCCTCCAAGCAAGAGCACATTCTGGGGGAAGGGATGAAACAACAACGGAAGGTGTGTAATCTCTTCTATCGTAGCTAGGTCTGGTGTCGGCAGAGAGTGAGCTGGGACGCCGTCTACGAAGATGGTGAACTGCTCCTCACGCCTCGTAACCGCCACATTGCCGTAGATTGAATTCTGGTAGAACTGGATGTCATATCCCAACCATTGGGTCGCCGCCGATTGATCCTGCATGACATCCGCGAACCCCGATGTCACGATCAACGCCATCAGCAGGCCTATGTTCAGGCGCTGCAACCGACCCTTTGACAGAAATCTCAGAGTAGGAACCTTCTCCCAGACAGCCGACTGACGAAAAAGCCTATCCGCATGAGAGGCGACGATAAGCGATGAAATTGCGCAAAGTGTCCCGACAAGCATGGATACTTGAAACGAATGAAGGTATTGAACCGCCGGCAGGCTCACGAGGCCTCCGATGGCAGCTCCCACGGATTCCAGAGAGTAGGGAAGGGCGTGCAGGTGACTGTCAGGCTTAAAGGAGGCCCAGATCTCAGAGGCAAAAGCGAAAAGCATTCCTCCCAGCAGGGACACGGGGAAGAGAAGGAGAAGGGAGAACGCGACTATTGTTGTCAATGTGACGACATGTCCAATGGGCAGGCCAGCCCATATCTTGAGGCATCGTGTCGCATAGAGTGAAAGTGGTAGTGCTATGCCCATCAAGAGCTGCAATGACACCATGCCAGCACGGAGGTTGATGGATTTGGGGAATACTCTCGATGCGATAAGAGTTCCAACAGTGCCCCAGATAAGCCAACTCGACAGAATGATACCTATCGATAACTCATTACCCGAGAATATTACGATCAGTTCCCTGACGAGCATCACCTGAGCCAAAGAAGAGCATACACCTATGAGGAAGATAGCCAAGGAGCATGCTCTCGGGAACGACTGCAGGGGCTTATGGTTCAATCTAGGCCGATCCTGACACCTGTCCGTCTGCCGGATTGCACTAGATAAGAGTAACTAGAGGAAAGGCAGTGCGACTACTGCAAGTAGCAGGGCCAGTATAGCTGTCAATGTTGCCGTGGCCAGCCCAGCGATGACGGCTTTCCCACCCATCTTCCGTACGCTAGCCAGATTGACCTTCATCCCGACTCCGGCGAAGGATGTTGCGAGCAGAAAGGGAGCAACGTAAAGGGAAAGGATGGACTTCAACGCCGGCCAGTCCTTGATAGCTGACGATGGTAGTCCCACGGCAGAGGCCCAGTCCAGCATCGCACAAATGAAAGTGTTGATGACAAAGAGGACTGCGAACGTCGGAACGACTATTCTTGCCTTCCCAACGAGGTTGGTGTCGGCTTTTCGATGTAAGTAAGATGCAACGACTACGATAGGACCTATCATGAAGATTCGAATGGATTTCACAAGTAATGCAGCGTCCAAGGCTACCTTCCCGATATTAGCCGCTGCCGCCACGACCTGAGCTGTCTCATGGATCCCCGTCCCAACCCATATCCCGTACGCCACATCGCTTCGACCCAACCAAGATGCGACGAATGTACCTGCGTAGAGCAGCGGGTATGAGAACATGGCCATCAGGCCGAAAAGAGTGACGCATGCAAGAGCAAGCCCTGTTTCGTCTTCAGAAGCTCCAATAGCTGGCGCTGTAGCTGCGATCGCGGACGCACCGCATATACATGTTCCGACACCGATCAACGTTGAGAGGGCGCTACTCAAGCCAAGCCTCTTTCCGATACACATGCCAAGAAGATACGCGATCGCCACAACTAACAGAGCATTTACGGCTCCGATTCCAACCCTCAACCAAATATATGCGGTTACAGTCAGACCCAGCGTTGCTATGCTGGCTCTCAGAAGCGCGCTTGAGCAGAAGTCGACTCCCGCACGCAATGCTTGCGGAACTTTCACAACGTTCGCAAGCACTATACTGAATATGAAGGACCACATAAGAGCGCTAACCGGCTTGTAAAGCTGCCACGTTACAAACGATATCACCGCCACACC
>Ga0209725_1001652_pt1 | contig 12466 bp, 16 predicted proteins | sample I18A1metaG_FD_184145 | JGI IMG/M metagenome (GOLD analysis project Ga0209725, IMG submission 184145) | Lake sediment bacterial and archeal communities from Gulf of Boni, Indonesia to study Microbial Dark Matter (Phase II) - ​I18A1 metaG... | ecosystem: Environmental > Aquatic > Freshwater > Lake... | reverse complement strand
AGTTACTCCAGATTGCGAAGAGAGCTGGGGATCAAATTGTCAAGCTGATGAATAATGACATCAGGCCTTCAAAGGTTATGTCGAGAGAGGTCTTCGAGAACGCTATCAAGGTGGACTTAGCAATAGGGGGCTCCACCAACTCATGCCTCCACATTCCTGCTATTGCAGCTGAATTGGGAATAGATGTAGGGCTAGACCTTTTTGACGAGTTGAGCAGAAAGACTCCGCAGATAGTTGCGATAAAACCCTCTTCGGAATATCTTATGGATGATCTGGAAAACGCTGGAGGGATACAGGCTGTGATGAAAGAGCTGGCGCCGCTTTTGAACCTTGATGTTCTTACAGTCACGGGAATGAAGCTCAAGGAAAACTTGGAGGAAGCAAAGGCAATCGACCGTGAAGTCATCAAGCCTTTAGACTCACCGTTCCACGCCCAAGGAGGAATAGCAGTGCTCAAAGGCAATCTCGCCCCCGACGGTTCTGTTGTGAAACAAGCAGCTGTAGACCTCAAGATGCTACGACATACCGGCCCCGCAAAAGTCTATGATTCTGAAGAGAAAGCCGTCGAAGCCTTGACTGGAAGTGCCATTGAAGCAGGAGATATCGTCGTCATAAGATACGAAGGACCTAAAGGCGGCCCGGGTATGAGGGAGCAGTACGATTTCATGACTCTTCTATGTGGAATGGGACTTGACAGATCTGTTGCTCTCGTCACCGATGGGAGGTTTTCAGGAGCGACGAGGGGGCTTGCTGTCGGACATGTCTCACCAGAGGCTGCTGAAGGAGGACCTATTGCCGCCTTAATGACAGACGACCTTGTGGAGATCGATATTCCCAACAGAAGACTTGATGTCAAGCTGGACGATACAATCATAGCTGAGAGGATGAGGATCTGGAAGCGCCCCCGACCTTCATTCAATAAAGGCTTCATGGCCTTATACGCTGAGAGGGCTAGTTCGGCGAACAAAGGTGCGATTCTAACATGATGTTGATTAGAGGTCTTTGCCTTAAGTGAAGTATTATTCGAGGAGTGGCATTGTTCGAGGACGCTGACTAAAGATTTTCATTCTAAAGTAGGCAATTCACATCAATTGATATTAGGCGCGCTGGAAGATAGTCAGCGCGACGAAAAGGAGAGTTGATTGTAGTGAACGAAGGACTATCGCCATACATTTACAATAGGATTACTAGGGTCAGAGGAAGAGTTGCAAGTAGCATCATATCGAAGAAGGAGAGAGACAGACTTGTGGCGAGAGCTGAAGAGGTTTTAGGAAACGAATGCTACGGCTGGAAAGCTGGCATAGATGGCTTCTGCCTGCAACTCTTCACTAATAGCCAGCACCTCTATGAGTTCTGGGTTGAAAACTGGTTCTCTATGCCTCGTGAAACAAGATCCCATGGAAGACTTTACGCTGTTCTAGATTCGGAATTCAACAATGGTGAGCCGTATGCGTATTACAACCCTGAAACAAAGACCGCGATAATCTTCAACACTGAGTACTATGGCCAATGTAAGAGTTGGGCCCTAGGCATAACATGCGACATAGCAGAAGACCAACATGACATACATAGTATTCATGGAAGTTGCGTGGAAGTCAATGGAGACGGTATAGTGATAATCGCCCCTACAGGCACTGGAAAGTCAACTCATAGCTATGCTCTATTGAAGATGGAGGGAGCTAGACTGCATAGCGACGACTGGATCTACGTTAGATTCATAGGTGGAGAGAAGGGAAGAGCGAGTGCAGACATTAGTGAGAGAAAATTCTACATTCGAACAAACATCGTAAGAGTCTTCCCTGAGATCAGAAAGCTGTTGAACAAATGTCGTTTAGAGAATGTTGAACCTCTAAAGCAGGAAGAGGTTCAGAGGCTCAGATCGGAAAAAGTTGAGGAATCAAAGATAAAGGAGATTTTGAATGACCCTCTTATCGCTCACGAGTATTCAAGAGCGATGCTGGATCCACTTTGGATAGGTGGACTTGAAAAGTTCGTGGACACAACGCGTGCCAAGAAAGTAATTCTCCTGAAGAGGGACAGAAACGATCCTGAGATTGCGCGTGCAGTTGAGACAGAAGCAGCTGTCGAATACTTAACGACCCAACCTGAACAATTCCTGAATCCGTACTTGATCGTCAAGACTCCTGACAAGGTTGAGATAAGAAAGAACTTCTTCAGAAGATTGTTCAAGTTCGCGCCCTGTTATTTGGTTAATACCACGGAGAGTGTTGAGAAAGTTCAGGAGACGATTAGAGATATAGTTAGAGGAAAGATCTAGCTTCTCTTCGCTTTGAGAGCTAGGATCGCTTGAGCCAAATCTCCTCCGCTCTCAATCAAAGCCTTCCTCGCCTCTTCAGCCGAGACAACCGCTTGCTCAGCCACAAGCCTTACATCATCCACCGAGATCGAGGGAGCTTGCTCAACCTCTTCTTCGTGCGCTTCCTCTTTCACAGTACCTCCGGCGACTTGAAACATCGTCTGTCCTTGCATCGTTATCGTCGTCACAGTAGGATCATCGATCACTATCTGCTTGTCTGTCGTCCTTATCACAACTTGCCTCACGTTCGCGATCTCTTTCATGTCCATGCCCATCTTCTGCATCATTCTAGCAGCTTCTCTTCCCGTAGGCACACCTCTGGCAGAACGTAAAGCCTTGTATGCCATATTAGAGACCTCTTGAAATGCAGTTTGAATCTCCGAACTGAAAAATCTATCGACGCCTCATTCTCATAGACCGGTTGATCTAGACGTTCGAATGAAGTTCCCAACCCGCTAGAAGAAAATGTGAGCTTTAGGCTTGCACTGTAGAGAACCATCGAGAGCGTGCAGACTAATGCGGGAAGGCTGTTAAGGGATTTGGATCAAGACATTCCAAACTCATTCTTCTGAAATCCCTCTCCTGACTTTGACAGCAATCCCCTTCTTGAAAGATAGCATCTCTTCTCCACTGAGCATCGCGCGACCAACACCGAGCAGACGGCCCTTCTGGTCGACCACAATCACTTCGTCTTGAGGCCGAATCTCGTCATCGGCCCTAACGATATGCTTAGCGAAGGCGTTTCTACCTCTCTTGATGAAACTGCTGACATCACTCCTCACCACGACAACAGATGGAGGGCTCTTCAAATTCCTTAAGATCCGTCTGGCTCCAGCTAGTGATAGGCTTAGATGCCCGTCGGTCGGTCTGAGAGTTGCCAACAGCTCGTTTCTACAGTATATGAGCTTTATCCTCTTCGTCTTGCTCGAACGAACAACCTCCACGAGACTTGGAAAGAGCGCGTCTCCAACATTTCTTCCGAACTGGAAGTTTGCCACCCCTCTGAGCTTAACCAGATCTTGCCAAGAAGCTTTCTCCTTCAACTGCTTTACCTCACAAGCTATCTTAGAATCCTTAAACAATTTAAGCATCAATCGACCCACTGAGTCAAGGGAGCTGCGAACGAAGTTGAACTGCGAAGTTTGCGGGCAGCGAATTCTCGGGAAATCGATGAGAGTCATAATAGAAGGGGCGAAACTTGAAGTATGCAGCGATTGCGGCAAACTCGGGAAAGAGACATGGGAGCCGACGAGACCACGGAGCGTTATAGCTCGACCCATCGTCAAGCAAAAACCGAAACTGCAAGATCTTCCTAGAGAAGTAGCTGAATACGAGCTGCCTGAAGACTTTGCAAAGAGGGCAAGAGTTGCCCGAGAGAAACTAAGCCTAACGCAAGAAGAGTTGGCGAAGCGCCTCAAGGAAAGGCTTTCCATCATACAGAAGATAGAGTCCGGAAAGATTATCCCAGATATGAAACTGTCACGACTCCTAGAGCATGTCCTCAGAGTCAAATTGCTTGTGCCTAGAAAAGAACCGACAAGATTTGAAGGCCAAGCTGCAACTCCTCCCGAACTGACACTTGGAGACTTGGTTCAATTCAAACAGAAGAGCGACAAGGAAAAACGGCTATAACCTAAACTCCGTTAGATCAATAGGCTGTAAAGAAGAGCAGTAGAACGATGCCTAAGATAACTGTACTGAGACTCGGCCACAGGTTCGAAAGGGACGCAAGGCTCACATCGCATGTAGCATTAGCCGCAAGAGCTCTTGGCGCAGATGAAATCGTGATAGCAGATGTGACGGATGAGAGACTGAAGAAGACTGTAGACGAGATTTCGATGAACTGGGGCGGGCACTTCGAGGTGAAGATGGGGGTCCCTTGGAGAGAATTCATAAAGGACTGGCAGGGCAAGGGAGGGGAAGTGATTCATCTCACTATGTACGGTCAACACCTGTCTGATGTAATCAGCAAGATTAGACGGTCGATCAAGGATAAGTTGATTGTTATTGGAGCAACAAAGGTTCCAGGTGAGATATATCGGATGGCTGACTATAATCTCGCAGTCTCTTCTCAACCACACTCTGAATGCAGCGCACTCGCCATATTTCTACATGAACTCTTTCAAGGAAGAGAGTTTGAAAAGAAGTTCCTTGGAGCAAAGATCAAAGTCGTACCTAAAGAGAGAGGAAAGCGTATCATAAGGCTTCGTTAAGATCGCGTTCTTTGATATTATCGGTTGCTCATTTGACGAGCCGTATCACATCGACTCTTTTTACGCTATCTCTCTCCAGAAAGAATTTTACGCCTTCACATTCAAGAAGTTCCCCACCCAAGACGTCAAGTGAGAAGTCTTTTCCGAGAGTCAGTATGGCAGCAGGTTCAACGGAACCTCCGTGAGACACAACTAAAGCCCGCTCGTCATCGGGAAGTTCTCTACAGATCTGCTTTACGGCTTCGATCAACTGCCTCCCTTTCTCCTCCATAATTGGATGAAGCGCTCTTACTTTGAAGAAAGCCTCGAGAAGAGTCAGCTTCTGATCTTCAACGACCTTCTTCACTCTATCTTCGAAAGGCCGAATCTCCTGTCCCGGAAGCGGGCCGAACCGCTCGTCAACCTTAAAGATGGTATATCCAAATTCTTCTAGAGTCTGTATCGCTCTCTTCTTCGGGCTTGAATAGCGGTACAGGTACTTGCCTTCTAGAGTCTTTCCAGCCTTTCTAGCAAGTTGCCTCCCTTCCTCACTCAGAGCGTCGTCGCCGCCTCGAATACTATGTCTTCTGACTTCAACCACTTTCATTGTGACCCCTCGCTTAATCGACCCTTTCGCCATCTTTCAAACAATCTTTCGGCAAAGATTAATCTGTTTACTAACTATCTCTAATATTGTTACTGGCCGTCTCGGAGGCTCTTAGGTTGTCTTTCCTCGATGAAGAGTTCGTCAAGGTTGCTAGCTTGTTCGGAGGGGAAGATGCGGCAAAAGTCGTCAAGGTTTTGGCGAAGATAAAGGAAGGTACCGACGACGTTATAGCTACAGAGTCAGGCGTCAGATTGAATACCGTCAGAAAGATCTTATACAAGCTTTATGATCACGCTCTCGTATCGGCAACTAGAATTCGCGACGAGAAAACCGGCTGGTACATATTCTACTGGAAACTTCAACCGGACCAGCTGGACGCCTTCATTAGGAGTCGGAAGAGAAGAACCCTCGAGAAGCTTAAGTCGAGACTGGAGTACGAGCGCGCCCACAGCTTCTTCATCTGCAAGAAATGTCTTGATGTCCGAATCACATTTGAAGAAGCTATGGAATCCGCTTTCAAATGCCCTAAGTGCGGGGGCCAACTCACAGGGATAGACAATAGTACAGTTATAAAATATCTCTCAGATCTTATCTCAAAGCTTGAGAGAGAGCTAGTTGAATGACACTTCCAACAAGGACCAATGCGATAAGATACCTCAGTAAGATCGGATGCTCGAAGAGTGTGATAGACCATTGCATCGTCGTGTCCAATCTGGCTACTGCAATAGCGAGAGCCTACGAACGAAGAGGGATTCCTGTCGACATCAAACTGGTAGAGATAGCTTCGTTGCTGCATGATGTCGGAAGATCTGTAACGCACGACGTTAGACACGGCGTTTTAGGCGGCGCCCTGGCGAGAGCAAACGGCTTTGACGAGAGAATCGTGCGCATAATTGAGACTCACGTTGGCGCAGGGATTCCACAAGATGAAGCTGAAATGATCGGGTTACCTAAGAGAGATTTCATGCCTAAGACGATTGAGGAAAAGATCGTTGCATACGCTGACAAGCTTATGAAAGGGAAGAAGAGAGTAGAAGTAGCTGAGGTTCTTGAGGAGTTCTCCAAAACGCTGGGAGCCAACCATCCTGCATTGAATAGATTCAGAAATCTCCATAGAGAAATCTCCACTCTAACGGAGAGTGATCGACTTGGAAGTAGTGATTCTAGAAAAGCTACGGAGAGATGACCTCGCAAGAGGGCTACGCTATCTAGACGGCTTGCTCAAAGATATTGCATCGGGACTTCATGTAACACATGGAATCATCGGACTGACAGAAAGAGGATTGATCAGACTGGAAATCAAGGGGGACGATGAAGAAGCATTCTGCGAGATTATTCAACGTAGATCTGGAATAGCTCCAGTAGACTTGTCGAATCTTGAGCTCAGTGACATCTGTAGAGGTCTCATTGTAGATTCAGGAAAGGTCGGCTACGGCTTGTACGTCGATATTGGGATAGTGAAGCCGAAGCCAATAGACGGCCTCTACCCTCTACATTCTATTCGAGCCCAATTGGTCGAAGGACGGCAACTACCGATAAGACAGATCATAGACAAGTATCACTTCTACGATGACTTCCCCCTAGAGGTAAGAATTGCGGAACTGAAAGACGGAAAGATAGAGGTGGAACTCTCAGATAGACAACGCGAATCGATAACTGAATGGAGCACCCTCCCTTTCGATAGAGTAATCATCTACCATGCCCTTCCTGACGAACTACAATCTGCAATAGAATCATCAAGCCTAGAGAGAGACTTGGCCAGAGTTGAGAGTCTGAGTCTAACGACGCACCTATTGACATGCAAGATCGGAACCCAAGCCCCAGGAATCATTGCAAAACTAGGGGCGCATTTGAAGGGAAGTAGACTCTTCAGTTTTAGACCTGAAAGATGGCTACGCAGCTAACTGTTAATGAATCGACAGAACTCTTTGCCATCCACTCTTCTCAATTCCAGTCAACCTTCGAGATTCAAGCTATAATGCTTATGAAAGTTTTATTCGCTTGATCTATCCAATTGATCTCGACCCACAAGAAACAGTCAACTTGGCGTACGAGAAGCTTGGGTGGTCTCTGTAGGTGTCGAATCGAAAGATTTCGTAGCGGCCATAATGCAGACATTGGGAGGTAGACCGGATGCCTAAAGAAGCTTGGAGAATTTTGGATCTGGAATACCCTGATCCATACATGAATCTCGCGGTTGAAGAAGCTATCCCAAGGAAAGTTGGAGAAGGTAAAGTCCCCAATACCGTCCGCTTCTGGAGAAACTTGAACGCGGTAGTCATAGGATATTTTCAAAGCGCCAGACTCGAAGTCAACTTCGAAGCGTGTAGGAGCCTTGGCATAACCATCTTAAGAAGGTTTACAGGTGGAGGAGCTGTCTACCAAGACCAAGGAAATCTGAACTACGCAATATCCATTCGCAAAGGACACCGCTTGATTCCTGAAGACCTGTTAGAAACCTTCAAGATCCTTTCATCAGGCGCAGTTGAAGGGTTGAGAATGCTGGGGTTGAATGCGGAGTTCAAACCGCTAAGCGATATCCAGATTAACGGCCGAAAAGTCTGCGGAGCTGCAGGTTCAATGAGATGGGGAACGGTTTTCCATCATGGCTCCATTCTGATAAGCTCGGATCTAAGTACTCTCTCGAAAGTCCTGAGCGCTCCAGAAAGAAGATTGAAAGACAAACATGTTCGAAGTATTAGGAAGACAGTTACAACAATCAGAGATGAACTCGGTCGAGACATTTCGGTTGATGAGGTGAAAGATAAGCTCAGGATGGGAATTGAGAAAACCTTTAAGATCAAACTTGTCGACGGCAATATAACGAGAGAGGAGAAGCTTTTAGCCGAAGAATTGTTTCAAAGCAAATATTCGACAGAAATATGGAACCTAGGAAGATAACTTCATTTGAAATAGTTCCTGAAGGAACTGGACTTTTAATTGTTGATTATGATTATGAGGTAACGAGAAAAAGTAGAAGCTCTTGAAGAAGAGAAGAAGAGGACGTGAAGTCGGAGACGATAAAGAGATTTCTGGTCGAGAGATTCCTTCCAACCATTCTTGTCTTCTTGGTCTGCGTGAATTTTGGAATAAATACCGGATTTGCTGAAACAGAAGGCAAGTACAGAGTAGAACTCATTGTGCCGACTACGGGATGGGTCTATCCAACTGAAGAGATGACCGCTCAGATCAGCACATTCCTTGACAAGACTAAACCCCCGGAGCCGGGGCAACCTCCTCCACCTCTTAATCCCGAGGACTGGATCTTCATAGGAAACGTACCGCTCAGATTCGAGGTGAAGGATGATGTGGGAAACGTGGTGGATCTCGGCATTCCTCCAAACCTAAGCACTAGCGACGATGGATTCTTGGAGGTATCCTTCCGTGCACCTAACAGAGAGGGAAAATATGCGATGACGGTGTTCGCCGTTATAGAAGGCGTCGAATGCTCCGACTCCGAGGAGTTCACGGTGTCCAAAGAAGAACGAGTCGTGCCAACAGTAGTCCCAACCCCAACACCCACGCCACAACCCCCCACAAATCTAGTATTCGGGGCCCAACACTTCTACATCGCCCTTGTCGCCATACTATGTATCGTAGCGGTCGTAGCCACTGTGCTTACCATTAGACGGAGAGACAAGATGAGAAGAAGAAATCAAAGAAGCTGACAAGTAATTGAGCAATTCCTCAGGAGCTATGGCATCGAACCTGAAAAGATAGAGCTTGTCGTTTATGAAGAAAGCGCGATGGCATATCATGCCTATTATCTGTCTTAAATGTCAAGGCACGAGTGTTCGTCAAGCCGAAGAGGACCAAGTAAGGTAGGGTTCGCCGCAAGTTTCAACGTAAAGACTTTTAATACTTAATCAAAGGGTTTTCTCTGCAACAGAGACGGTGTCCATGGTGAAGTATGCTTCGACGATCGATGAAGTTGAGAAGATCCTACGAGGCATAAAAGGGATAGTTGATTTAGAAAGACTGAGCAATGATGACCGTGCAGAAATCTTGGACCTTGAACAGAAAGCTGAACAGATCCTGATGATGGGTCTCGCCAAGACTGTAAATCGAGGTCTAAGGGACGCTATCGATAGGGAAGTAACCTATTCGGCGATACACGATCCTGACCTTCGACATCCGCCGGGACCGACCGTGATCTGGGTTCGTGAGGGCGAGACGATAGGAGAAGAGGTATGGGATAAAGCGATTATCGAGGGGCTAAAAAAGCGGGAAGATATATTATTCATAGGTGAAGGGTTCGTCCTTTACACGGACAAGATTCGAAGAATGCAGAAGACAGAGATGACAGTAGTATTCCCAGGCCTAGCTGTCCCTGAACTTCAAAATATGGACAAAATAGAAAGTGTAGTCTCAGCTACACTGTCCGCTCCAGCCGACCTATATGTTAAGGGAAAACTAGGTTGGAGCACAACAGACCCGAAGATCGGGACGATCCTAATCGGCTTCAACCTCGTCAAATAGTCCGGGCAGCATTCTCTTGGGAGTTGCGAACGTATTCAAGAATCTCTGTATGATCCTTAACATCAACCCACATTTGAAGGAAGCGTATTTCTCCAACTTGCTTCCTTACATCGCTAAGATGCCTACTCTTATCATCGACGTATAATATCTCACTAGGCTCTATCTTAACTCCTTCTTCTTTCAGATCTTCAAGAAGCTCTTTTATCATCCTGTGTTTGTCTGGATGTGGTTGAACCTTGGGGTGCCCAAAGTACCTGAGAAGATCAAGTTTCTCTAATGCTTCGAGGCAGGACTCGGGCATATTCCAGCTCGCTAAAGAAATAATGATGCCTTGTTCCTTCAATCGCTGTAACATCTCTCTCACCCGCTTGTAGAGGCGAATCTCACTTCCGATCTTGTCGACCAGAGTGTCTTCGTCTATTCTCTGAAAAGGCGGATTTGTCAATGAAATATCCGGGTGATCCCACAATGTTTTGTCAGCGTCAAATATGACGAGTTTGATGCTCAAGTATGTTCGCCATTCTGATGTTTCATGCCTTTCCTTCGATCTCGTTGAAGAGTCTCCTAAAGAACATGGTCAGAAACCTGTGTCTTTCCCTGGCAATCTCTCTTCCAGTCTTCGTGAGCAGTCTATCCTTAATCTTCTGAAGCTTCTGACGATATTCTATAACGGGATTGTGAATGCGTGGATTCTTGAATCTCTGTAACCTGTAGTTCTTAGGGATCTTACCATAGAGGCGATAGCCATGTTCTCCCCCATATGCATAGGCTCGAGCAACCCCTATCGCTCCGATAGCATCGAGTTTATCGGCATCGGAAAGAACCTTGGCTTCAAGTGTCATAGGCTTCCTCATGCCCCTGAACCTATGGGACTCAATGCAATGCATCACCTGACGGATTTTCATCCTAGGGAATTTCACTTCTTTCAAGATCTTCTCAGTCATAGTAGCGCTTCTCTCAGCGTGACATATCTTCCCTGAACTAGCATCTTCATCTATTCTGGCGATATCATGCAGCAATGCAGCGGCCTTCAAAACTTGGAGGTCAGCCTTCTCTCTTTTCCCGATCTTGACGCATAGTTTGTATGTTCTCTCTACATGGCTCCAATCATGAGATGGAGGCGCAGACCTAAAGAATTCTTTAGCTCTTGCCCTAATCGTGGCTGTCTTCAATTTCTTCCGGATCCTTGCGCAGTCGACGTAATCAACGCCTGACGATTTCTAGCAGATGAGGAGTTATGTATGTTTCTATCCATGCCGCTAAGGCGAAGAGGGAAATTGAAAGCGCAGCAAGGGTCAACGCATCCTTGAACCCTTGCTTAAACTCCTGCATATCGGCATTTCTGCCTCCAAGCTTCGTCAAAATCAATTTGATCGATACCTGCTGCCAAACGATTATTGATGCAAACTGGAGTATGAAGGCTGGAATCTCGAGGATTCCATGAGGCGTCAAGCCGACTATCGGATACACCGCGCCATACGTGACACCAGCCCATACTGCAATTGCCCCCAGAACGATTCCATTCAGAACTAGATCTAGCCCAAGCACAAAAAGTCCGACGAATGGTGCCCAGACGATCATCTTCGGAGGATTCCAGAATGCGCCAGAATTGTTCAAGAAAATGAAGTAATATAACGCTTCAGAGAAAGGTGGAGGAATCCCGATGTAACTTCTCTCCGACCGGATGATCGCATTCACCAGCGAAATCATTGAAGGCGTTATCGTAAAGGCCAGAAGAGCCACGAAACCTGAAATGAAAACCACAGATAACAGAGCTGCTGTGACCGCCTTAATCTGTGTCCAGTTGCGTCTGAAGCAGTCTCTCAATATTCTTTCAGCAGACAATATGAACTGGATTTGCCGCATGTCCGAGCCTTTTCCTACTTCCAGAACTAGCATGCTATGCTGGTTGCTGTTTGCCGCAAAGGTCGCAGAATTTGGCATCAAGCAAGATGGCTTTGCCACAGTATTGGCAGTACTTCAAACTGGGAGGCAATGGGGCTGGAGACACCGTAACCGACGCAAGCGTAGGTGTTTCTGGCGGCAACCCTTCCATTTGAGTCCTCAATGTATTCATTAGCTGGTCCTCCAATTTCCATTGACTCTTGAAGTGTTCATTGTACTCTTTCAGTTGCAAGTAGAACCAGTATATCCAGAATAGCCCAGCAGTTATGATCGTCAGGATTATGTAGAGAATCGTCTCTCTCCGCTTTGTCTCGTATTGTGCTGGAGAAACGAATTGGATATCAAGATCTTTCAGTAGAGCTTCAAGGTTTCTGCTTGAGTCGATTTGCCTCTTGAAGTGCTTGTGTAGATCGTTGGTCAAGAAGTGGAAGATATAGAGTCCCACTATGGGGCTGACAAAGATATAGAGGACCGCCCAAACAGCAGCCGATCTCTCTGTCTCGTCATACTCAGAATCCCTATTGAGCAAGGCAAGTGCGGACATGGCGTTAGAGGATTTCCCCTTCTCTTTAAGCTTCGCCTCTAGATATGGCAGTAGGATTGACGTGAAGATACGTTGCCTTCTGAAGTGGTTGTTTCTCCTCGCGATCATATAGTAGAGCGCTACAGCTCCGAAGATAGAGATTACGAATCCAATTAATATCAGACCGATCCACGACAACATAAGGACCGCTGCCATGGAATCAGTAGGAAAAGGAGCGGTAGGAGTGGGTCCTCTGATGCCGGCTGCGATCGCTGTCAATATGAAGCCTAGAAGTATGGCGGCCCCTAGAATAGCCAGAAGCAGAGGAAGAATAGGCACGATCATCCAGATATATCCCATGATCCGGTCGGACTCGAACCTCTTCCCTACTGCATATTCTAGCTCTGGAAGACGACTTGCCATTCCCAATCACGCCGTCAAGG
>Ga0209725_1001650_pt1 | contig 12471 bp, 16 predicted proteins | sample I18A1metaG_FD_184145 | JGI IMG/M metagenome (GOLD analysis project Ga0209725, IMG submission 184145) | Lake sediment bacterial and archeal communities from Gulf of Boni, Indonesia to study Microbial Dark Matter (Phase II) - ​I18A1 metaG... | ecosystem: Environmental > Aquatic > Freshwater > Lake... | reverse complement strand
GGGTTCAGCATGCTTGAATTCTGGGCATGTGCTTGAGGGCAGGACTTGCTTCCAATGTTTGATAGTGAGCTTGAAGCCTTAATCAGGAAAGTGGAGGAGACGCTTTGACTGGGCTTGTTATGACGAGGTGGGAAAACGCTTGTTCTTATGACCAGAATAGAAACGGATTCTTAGTTCTACCGTTCTTCGATTAGCTTGAATAGAGATAAAAAAGTGTTGAGGGTTTTTGGTTTCACATTCGTTTTGCTTTACTTTACCCATACCCAGTCTTGGCCTAGGATTGGCGTTCCATCGAATGCTGGGTAGAGGTTGCCTGTTATGATTAGTTGAACAGTCTCTCCCACATGCCCAGACAAGGTCATAGCCACGACTGCTTGGGTGTTGAAGTGAAGCACCAGGTCCAAGTAGCCGTCGCCGCCGAGGGCGTGGCCACCGTCACCATCATCAGTATAAGGCGTTGCAACGTCCTCGTAGCTCCAGCGGAGTGGCGCGACTCCGAGCGCAGTCCCGTAACATATTCTCACTGTTGCAGGATCTATTGTCATCACGTCGAAATCTGCTGTGCCGCAGATGGCAACCGCAAACACTCCTTTGCTGGATGCTTTAATTGGGTTCGGCCAAGAACCAGGCTTAATGTCAACATAGACTGAAATTCGAAGTGGCGCTAGATCAACGAAGCCAAGGAATACGCTTACGTCTGACCCTCCAATGGGTGGATTCCTGTACGAGTCACCCGAGAAAAGAAACCGATATTTGCCATCGACCGCTTGCGACGTTTCAATCTCAATTGTGAAATAGAACTCATCGGTACCAGAGCCTGGTTGCTGTATCAACTCGTCGAGAAAAGATTGAGCAGGATAAGTATCGTAATGCTCGGCGTGCCACCAGGGGACAGCCCATACCCAGTATGTATTGTCGTCAACCCAGTCGGCAACATTTGTGCTTTGACTTTTAACGGATGCCCAAGTAACAAAACCGAGCGGAGGATTACCGCCTTCGCCTCCGAAGTAGTCGTATGGATCGTAGGGATATAACCAGAAGTGTCCTAGCCAACGTTCAGGAGTTGAATGAACCAAAGACATTATCGTCTGACCAGGTATTCTAGCTTCTGCGGGCATATTTGCGCCACCGAAGGTGTCCATTCCATTAGTAACCAACCACTGATTTAGCGCATCCACTCCGCCGATGATGTCAGCACTCGTCACTTTGAAGGTTAAAATTGCAGTCGATTGAGCCTTTACTGGAACAACAGCACTTGTTGTTATGCATGCCAGAAACAGCGTTACTATCATTGTTGCCATTACCTTTTTCATTTTTCATCTCTCCTTTGTGTTCGGTTTCGGCTCATCTCATAGCCTAGGCACCTATAGCCTACCTGGAAGTGCCGTCTATTTCTAAACAGCAAAGTAGAACCAGTTGAACAGAGCTAATAAGAAGATTTATCGATAGGACTATACCCTCCCTTCAAAAGTCTAAACAGGTTGATTGACTCCGCCTGCTTTGGGAGAAATTGTCGGCTGGGAAACCTCGTAGAAGGTTTGCCATTCCTATTTTCTCATTGCCTGAGTGTAGGGAATGCATCTACAAGAGGTCGGTGTACTGCTGGAGTCAATGCCCATCAAACATCTGGAAGAGGCGTAGAGAATAGGTCACAATAGAAACCTCGACAAGGATGAAACTTTGCGGAACATCGCCTACTTTCTTGACATCTCGCCAAACTTCAAATAACCAGCGAAAGAATGTAGTGATCGGGTGAATAGAAAATGAACAGTGTCAGCGAGAAAGAGAAAGGGATTCAGTCGAGAATGGTCAAGAGGCTAAGAAGTGATGGCGTGTTGGTTAAAGAGCGTCCCACGTTAAGTCCGCCTGGCAAGCTCAAACAGCTAAGAGAAGCCTACATTCCAGACATTGTAGGAATAGACGAAGATGGAAAAGTGTTCGTTGTTGAATGCAAGACCGGTATGTTCAATAGACCTTCTGAAGGTCTAGGTAGGCTGCTTCTATATCGGAGATTAGTAAGAGATCATTTCCCACAGTTCAAGGCGCAACTCAAGGAATATTACAAGAAAGAAGGGTATGAAGAGATTGCTAGTAAAGCAAGGAAGGAAAAGGTAAGGTACGTCCTTGCGCTAGGCAAGGCTCGCAGTAAGGCTAGGGAAGAATTCTTACGGAAGTTTATAGGCGGCATTCGCGATCCAAAAGTTAAGCTCGATTTTGTGTGACTCTTTTTGTCTATGAAGCTGAAGAAGACTACTGGGGCTGGAAGTAATAGATTAACTATTTCATCTTCTGGTTGCTACAGGCCTAAGCTGGAATAGTTCTTGATTTTTCTCTGTTTCGATTCCCAGTAGGCTTTCCTCTCGCTTGGGCTGAGCTCCGTGTATGGTAAGGGTTCAGCATGCTTGAATGCTGGGCATATGCTTGTTAGCAGGACTTGCTTCCAATGTTTGATACAGAATGGCGTGAATGATCGAGGATCTTTTACGGTTCAAAGATACTCGCAGCCAGCACACTCATGCATAAGAGCCCAACCCCTGATAGAACCTATTTTCATCGAGTTTAGGTAGAAGTAGAGTCTCTCCCTACTTATGCTCAGAAGCCTCATATCCTGCCAAGCTCTTCAAAGAAAGATCCCTAGCAGAAGCCCCAACGAGATTAGAGCAGTGGTTCCTAGTACGATCAAGACGTTCAGTGCCATTGCGCGCGCCAAAGAATCTATCTTGTCATAACTTTTCACGACGATTCTGCCCGCTGTCCAAGCTAAGGGCCCTGTTGCGAGAGCTATCATACTTGAGAGAGGGGTAACCCCCATAAGAACTGGCAGAACGATTGAGATGTAGACCGATACCAGTAAAAGTACGTAGAGCCTCGAAGCCATCTTCCTACCCAATAGAAGCATCAAATGCCTTCTACCTGCGGATCGATCAGCCTCGATATCGGGGAATTCATTGAGGAACAACAACATGCCTACGAGGATGCTTACTGGAACGAAAACGGAAAGGGCAGTTGCGCTGATCAACCCAGTCTGTGTCACATATGCGCCTAACCCCATCAGCCCGAAGTTTGTTCCCGCGATGATCTCACTTACGCCATGCAAACGCGAGAGGTATGGCGTGTAGAAGTAGATTGAGAGCCCTCCGTAGACTACTATTGCCAGCATAGGCCAGAAAAAGATACGGACAAAGTAGATGCCTACGAGAGCCGCTCCGAGTAGGCAGCAAAGGCCGAAAAGAAAGGCTGTTGACGGCCTTATATGACCTTTGACGAGTACATCGACTCCACCGCTGAACGGCGTCTTAACAGTCATCTGGTCTACTCCCATCTTGTAGTCAAAGTAATTATTGAAGACATTTGCAGAGATATGTGCGAATAGAGCACCTACTAAGGCTAGAAGAGCGTTGACAGCGTTAAATGGGCAACGCTCATAAATGGCTGCTGAAAAACCGGTCAGAACCGAAACTACGGTTAAGACCAAGAAGTTGGCCCTTATCAAACTCATCCATTTGCCAGCTGAAAGATAAGAAGGATTTGGATTTGCACCCCCACCAACGGGTGCAGTAGTAGCTGCGAAAAAGATGGAAAACGACTTGGAAATTCGAATTCTACTTGTATCGTTCAGCAATATCCTCGCGGTTCCTAATCGATTCGTCTCTAAAGGTTTCTATTGCAAGCGTAGTTGGCGAAATCCTCTAACAACCATGAATGCTCCGCTGGGACATTCAAGCGCTTCAGTTTCGATATGGCTTTCTGAGCGTAGAGGCGAGATATCTGCAATGCCGACTTGACGGAAAAAGGGAGTTCCAATTGATGTGCCACAGTGCGGGCTTGGCTGCTCTCGTCAGAGGATGCAACTTCATCCATGTGATCCGAACGGCTTTCCCCGACAAGTCCCTGCTCAAGTTTCCTATCGTTGGACTGCATATCTATAACGTCATCTCTAATTTGAAAAGCAACTCCTACAAATTTTCCGTATTCTGACATTATATCAGCTTGAACTTCTGTTCCCCCTCCCAACAATGCTCCAATACTCGCGGCGGCCATGAAGAGTGAGGATGTCTTGAGCTTCGCGATCTCCAAGTAGGTTTTAACATCAGTCCTGCATTCGATCATTGTGCCCATCAGCTCACCTTTACTCAGTTGTGCCAGAGCCTTGGCGAATCTCATGTCGACGCGTTCATCTTGGTAGGATGCCATGATTTCCGCTGATTTTGATGCGAGGAACAGACCTACAGCGATCGCTCTACCCTCTCCGAACTTGACGTGGACCGCCCCTCTTCGGCGTCTCATCAAATCTTGATCTATCAGGTCGTCGAATATCAGAGAAGCAGCATGGATCATCTCCATCGCTGCCGCGGCGTCCAAAGCTTTCTGCGGGTCCCCTCCTAGGGTCTGGCAACTTAGGAGAAGTAGAATCGGTCTGAGCCTCTTTCCACCTGAGGAGCATAAGTATTTGACCGGTTCAAGCGCATGTAGGACAGGGACTTCTGGTCTATCTTTCAAGATCAACTCGAGGATACGTGTATCTATGGACCGGCGCTTTTCAGAAAAGATGGCTTTGATAGTTTCCATCTCGAATCAAGTCCGAGTTTCTGTGAGCGTACTAAGAACGTCTTTTGGTTCCTTAAGATATTCTCTGATTTCATAAGCTTTGCCATATCGACACCACGGCCTAGAGGACGTAGGAGCGCATTCCTTAATCCGGCTTGAACTGAGTCTCAGAATAGTCGACCCTCGTTTCTCAGCGTTCTTTCAACGATCGGGGAGCCTAATAATCTGACGAGAATGTTAAATACGAGATCAGACCTCATCACCGCGTCAGCGATACGTCTACGCCTTAGCCCCCTTCTTATCGGAATAGACAACTGGCTTTCAAGGAGTCTGCGATAGCTTTCGACGGAGTGGCCGTTCTCAAGGGATCGTGCAACACACGCCCCAGCGATTGAGCCTGACACGAGTGCCGTAGGGATGCCGCTTCCGTTTACAGGTATCACAGCTCCCGCTGCGTCTCCAGCTAACAGAACCTTTGATGTGCAAACCTCTTCGACCAGACCGCCAGCAGGGACAATTTTGAAAGATTGAGTAACGATCCTTGCTTTGGACAGTTTTGAGTTCATCTCGGGTCCTTCGAGTAGTCGTCTAACGTAGTCTACGAATACATGTTTCCGATCAATATTGCAGAGCGGCACTCCAAGCCCAACGTTTGCTACACCCTCGCCTTTGGGAATTATCCAAGCATAACCTCTTGGAGCCACGTCTTTTCCAACATAAAGCTCGATCGTATCCATGTCAGAGTCGACTCTCTCCATTAATGCGTTGAAACATAAGACAGAATCCCATGCGCTGTACCCCGTCTTCAGGGCGAGGCTTCTTGCCACGATCGATGGAAATCCATCAGCACCGATCGCGAACCTTCCGGTTATGGAGTGGAGCACCCCTCTAACGTTTGCCAAGATTTCTACACAGTTATCCTTCTCTTTCACCTGCCTGACATTTGTCGAGACAAGCGTCCTGATCCCTCGTCTCTCAGCCTCTCTTGCAAGCTCTGCGTTAAAATGGGACTTGTCGAGCACAATACCATCAAACTCAAACTCATACCTACTCATGTTAGGCGCATTCAGGCGGATGAACCTGGTCTTGTTTGCGACGGTCTTAGGTTTGATAAACCGATAAAATTCGTCCAAACCAGTTGCTTGAGGAAGAAGCCTATTGACCTCTGTTTCTGATGGAACGAATTCCCCGCAGACGACTGGGTCACCAAACGTTCTTTTCTTCTCTGTGACTAAAACTTCACAGGTGTCTTTGCTTGCCGCGAGAACCGCAGCCAGTCCCGCTGGTCCTCCACCCACAACGACTAGATCGAACTCCAATCCCAAACCTCACGTTGCCTCAGGGAGCGGCTTTCGTATCTTTTGAATTGAAGGCTGTTTATGATGGATATGTCGAAGTGGCCTCGAGCTCCTTTCTGTGAGGGAATGAGGGGACCTTGGCTGTCTCTAGTGTATCTTCCTGTGGTCGGTAGCTCTTTGTGGAGTAGAATCGTCTTCCTCCCATCAATAGTTTCAATCAAGCCTTTGAAGGTTCTTCCAGCATAGAGAAGGTAGTACAAGTAGCAGTGCATATCAGATTCGGTATAGAAGAGATGCGGATATCGAATAAACTTCCTACCAAGCCTCTCCAAACAGAAAACTACTCGAGACGAACATTCATCAAGCAGACTCATGACAGCTACCACTCCAAGGCTCTAAGACGTTCGGTTCATTGGAGTATTGTACAATGGAGCATATGAAACAAGCACATGAGGTGAGCTTGTCCCGCTCTCTTGAACGGTTTCAATAGGATGAGCTCAAGCTGGTCTGGCTAAGCTATTTCGCTTCTTTCGTCAGATTTCTGAATTTGCATTCTGGCGCTACTTGTCTGATTCTCGCTGGGATTATTCTGTCCGCAGCTTATAGATCATTCTCGTAGATGTCGATTGCTCTGAGTGAATGGTCCTCGTAGAACTTCTGCTTGATCTCTATTGCTCTTGGATCTCCCTTGGCCTTCCTCTCCCAGAATTCAATGTGGAGGGCTACCTTGGGGATGTACCAGTCGCATAGCACCTCCCTCTTCGCTCTTTGGACGCGATAGTTGTATTCATGCTTGTATGGGAGGTGTTCATGAAGCCAGTCGTCCAGATATCTCTCGCCATAAGACTTCGTGATATGCCCATACTTCGCCTCATGGCCAATCAAAATCGTCTTTGCACACGGTACGCGGTCGAACTCTTATGGCGTTATCCATCGCTTCCTTCCCAGCCTAATCAGAACTATGAGGTATCATGCTGCGATAGCTGGCGGACTTGGTCTCTAGACTTTAACCTTCTCTATGCACCATCTTCCAGCGTAGTCGTTGAACCAGACGACGTAGTCGTCGTCTCGAAGGCTCAGCTTCTCCCTAACCCTCTCTGGGATCTGGGTTCTCCCTCCGCCGTAAACCTTCGTGATAATCTTGTCCTGCCTATCCATGCATGTAGAACCTGCCCAAGCGACGGTGCAAACTACGAAGCAACTTATCAATCCAGCTCTTTAAGATTTCACGTAGACTTTACTGCGCAAAGAAAGAACGCTATAGACGTATAGCATTTGCGTAACCGCAGCGTATTTCGGAGGAGCTTCCTACGGGAAAGAATCGGCTAGCGCACTTTAGAGGAAGAGGTGCGATTCAAAGGCTGAAACGTGAAGAGTTGAAAGAGATCTTGAACAACGCTTTCCTAGACCGTGAAAAAGCAGAGGTAGTCTCCCAAACCGAGTCACGCCTCCTCGATGTCGACCGAGGTGAGGTCCTACGGAACGCCCGGTACATACGGACATTCACCTTCTAGCCTTCTCAGCTTCTCCAGCCCGTAGTTCTCAAAAGGGTTCGCGAGGAGACTTGTGTGAGCGGCCATGGTCAAGGCCAAGGATTCCGGAAATTGAATCGATTCTAAAATCCGGATTTTGAGGGTTTCATAATGCCCCGGAAGGACTACTCAATCTCAATATACCCTGAGATCTACCAAGCTTTCAAGCTTCTCTCCGATCGTTCCGGCTACAAGCGTTTGAACGAGGCTGTTGAAGGCTTGATGCTTAAGTGTATTAGGAACGGTTCGCTTGGGCTTCCGCCGATCTCCAGCCGAATGGAGAGGCTTGAGATGCGGATTAAACTCATAGAGGAAAGGGACAGAATTAAGAAGGCGCTGGGATGGGGGAGCGTTGAAAAGGGGGTCTCATAGCTTGTGGATAGGGCCTACTGACAGCCTTTCAGGAGGCTTAAAGATTTGATAATGGTTCAGGATATGCGTGAAAGGTTGAGCGAGAACCTTTCTATACGCTTCAGCAAGAGGGACCTCACGCTCATTCTGAAGGTTTCTAGGACGAGGGGTGAGGACCCAAGCTCATTCATCAGGCGAGCTGTGCTCTTGGAGCTGGCTAAACTCGGTTATCTAAGCCAAGAGGAGAAGCAGGCGCTGGGAATCCCGGATGAGAAGCAGCGTTGAACTCAACCCTCGAGACAAACTGACTGAGAACCTTAACATTCGACTCTCGAAGAACGATCTCGCGCTGCTAGCTAAGATCAGTCGGATGCGCGGTCAATCATCAAGCGACTTCATCCGTTTAGCGATGCGCCGCGAGTTCGCTCGGCTGGGCTTTCTAAGCGAAGAAGAGAAGCAGGCGCTCGGCGTTGCGAATGAGGAGTAGCATGCGCGGTCCGGGGAGGCCTCTAACCATTCAGCCGGAAGAGAAGGAGATCCGCTTCAAAGCCGGCAGTATAAGCCTCCCTGAACCGATATGGCTGAAGCTTCAAGCTCTACGGAAACGCTGGATGGACCCTTCCTTAAGCGCAACCATCCGGCGAATCTTGGTGGAGTGGTTGGAAGCGCATCCAGTCCGAAGTGAAGATTGAGCATGCCGCATAGCTGGTCCAAGGCTAGAGGCGTACATTTCAGGGGCAGCTGTAGAGCCGCCGAATTGATGAATGCACTTCGCCAGCCATACTACGTTAGGAAGGATGGGGAGCTTATCCACGTCCAAGGGAAACGCCGGTTCTTCGAGGTTGGCGAGGTTGTTGAGTCGCCGAAACACCTGTCGCCATCGCATCAAGCTTGGACCTTAACGCAGCTACGATACGATCTTGTTCAAGAATTCACAGCAGCCGGAAGAGAGAAGAGGAAGCGTCTCAAAGCCGAATTGCTGATGATCAAGCAGCAGCTCTTCAAGATGAGGTGAAAATCAACTCCTCAACTCCAACTTCCCTCAATATATAGGGGAGGGGGGTATATCCGGGGGGCTAAATCTGCTTGCGAAAGAACCCTTCTTCCATCGGAGGACCTTACTGTGCGAAGAAACTTGGTGACGCGCGTCACGAATAATAGATTCCTTAAGGGATCCCTTATTTCATCTTGCGAAAGGCAGGGACCCTCCTATATACTGGGGGGGTAGAATCACCTCTCTAAAGACTTGATCGTCGAGCGACATAAGACACACACAACACAACGATCGACTTTGATGTGAGAAGAGTTATGTATGTAAAAAAGAGGCGGAAGTCAATGGAATAGCATCAGTGGAGGTTATGTTTCCTTCTTCGGCGTGGGTACAACTCCGAGTTGCTGCATCCAGCTCAGAATATCCAATCTTTCCCAGCCTTCCACGAACTTGCCGCCAACAACGCGCCTGATGAGGATAGCCCACGTCGTCACCTTCCTATTTGTGGGGGGACGCCCCATATATTCGCCTTTGTTTGTGCCAGTCCATGTAAAGCGCGTAACTATCTTATCTCCTTCAGCGACCATGTCGTCAATGGTGAAACGAAGGTCTGGAAACGCATTGAACATCTCGTTGATAAATTGTTTGTAGCCCTTTAGGCCGCGTATTTCCCTGCCGGCGCCACCGTGATGAACGAAGTTAGTGGCAAATATTTCGTCTATTGCTGCCATGTATGCTGCCCTCCCCTTGTTAAACTCCCCAAATGCACGATTCTGAAGCGCCTTGATTTCTTCTCTGGACATGATAAATCACCCGCTAACAATAGATGAGTGCTTGAACACTTAAGCTTGGGCTGGCATACCCATACGCTCGCGGAGCAGAGACAAGGCAGCTGCGCCGGTAATGAGGCGCCAAGGAACACACAAAAACAATGGCGCGAAGTTGTTCATGCAGATCCTTAACCTCATCATGGTTGCTTCTTAGGCCACTTCCATGCGAACCAGACAATCAAGATTGAAGCCACAATTCTTGAAATATGCATCAGAACCTGATAGGCAGGTTCCGCTAGTGACCCAAGCCAATCAAAGAGACAAATACCAGTGTAGACTACGCCTAGAACAACATTTGTCCAGCGATTTATTGAATCCTTCAAAGTTAGGGATAGAAAAGCCATCACCAACGGAACCAACATCATAACTGTCGTAAGCAAAACCAGTTCAGGTGTAACCTGGAAGCCTGCCATTTCTCCTGCAGCTATTCGTGCTATTGCACCTGGCTCAAAAAGCGCCGACACCAATGAAACCAAGAATGCCACTGTCCAAAACAGCCAGAGCACTGAAATCTTTATCCTCCAATCTTCCAACGTATTCAACTGTTCCTATTTTTCCCTAGAACCGGCCTTATGGCAACGATTGGATAAGTCTTGGCAGCAGCCGTCACTAACTTGTTGAATTCATCCTCAGTTGTTTCCGTCGTAATTCCAACGCGTTCCGCATGGGAATCCCGTACATACTCTGCGAGCCTAGGCACTGCAACTGTTACATCGTTTTCGATTGCCCTTGCGAAGCATTTCATTGTTTTCCCTTCCTGAAGCAGGTCGACCATTGACTCTTTGCGAAAGTTGCGCCACCAATTTGGCAGAAAGGCAAAGCACCCGGGCACGACGATAAACTCGTCTCTGTACTTTGCCATATGAAAAATTACTGAGCGTTTCTTTTGTGTCTTTCTCCCTGTGTAGGTCATTACCACCCAGCGTTTGGGTAGCAAGAAGCGAAAACGTGAACGAAGAATAGGCTCAGCGATAGGATTGAGTAAGATGCTGAAGAGCCTGTAGTACTTCATACTATCGCTTCCGCGTCCTTCTTTCCTCAGTAGGCATACAATCGCTGAATGCTTAACATTTTGCATGACATGAGCTTTCGAGAAAATATCCTAGTAGAATGCAAAGTCTAGAATCCCGATAAACGGAAGTCGTTTCAACGACTCGTAGAAGAATTTCTCACGTTTGGCCTTTTCGCCGATTTCCGGGAACAGTTCGATAATTATCCTGAAGACGGCCCCGGCCACTGAATCGACTATTCGCAGAGATTCACCGAAAAGTTCAGGCTCGTAGAAGGCTGCGAAGGCGAGTTCGGGGTGAGCGAATAGTCTTTCGAGGTGAACTTGGGATGGGTGCGCCAGCAGTGACATCTTGCCGTAAAGTGCGCCAATCTCTTCCCTTTCCTCCTCAGTCAGAAATGAAAGCGACTTGATGACAGTGTAGTAGCCTGGGAAGGACTCCTCCGGTGAGATCTGACTGTGAATGGATACGAGTATCGATTCGAGTGTGAACCGCAGTGTCCGTATGCCGTCGAAGTATGCGCCGCCCAAGATTAAGAAGATAGCGGATTGCAGCTCTGGCCAGAAGGCTGTCAGGTATATCCCTAGCTCTGATTCGTAGATGTCTTTGTAACTGCTGATCAGAGGAAGGATTCCATCGATCCAGTTTTGAAGATGATCCACGAGGATCTCGGCGTTTTCCCTATCTCTTGAGAAGGTCTCAATCTCGTTCTGCCGCAAGTGCTCTGTCTGCATTATGATGTATGAGTGTTGGCGCAGCAAGATCTTCCAGAGGACCCGTTCGAACCAAGAAGGCAATCCAATCATGAATAGGAAGGTATGTTCGCTGTCTTTTTTAGAATTTGGGCTGCAACAGCCTTAGATATGGGCGTCGAGGAAGGCATTGGAGTCTCTACTCACCTTGGGAAAAGACTTGACTGTCTGTGAGAACTGTGGTTTCGAGTTTCCAGCGTCGTATGGTCCCCGTTGCCGACTACTCTGCCCCAGATACGGGTATAAACCCAGCTGCGAAGGATGATTTGTTCGCACTATTATTTCTCTTCCGGTTTGGTTTTGTATACGGTCGCATTCAAGGCGATTTGAAGTAGGTTAAGGCTCTCCAAGAACTTGTCTAGAATTGAATCGTAGAGTTTTGCATATTGCACGGGAAAGCTATGGCCAAAGGATCGAAGCAGGCCAACGATCCTTGTGTCCGTGGGATGATATGGAAAAGATGCATCCCTAAGATCGATGATGTCCCTCCATGTTTGAAACATATTCTTATCATAAGCTAGGTGGTTCTCACAGAACCACTGTTCCACGAGTTTGAGAAGCTTCCAATCCTTCTTAAAATCCTTCAATTTTAACCTGATTGGATCCAAATCGACTTCGAAGAGTGTTTTCAACCCTCCCAATTTGACTAAGAAATCTTCTTCATTCTGGCAAGGAACATGCAGTCCGTTTACCGCTTCGATATCTTCTCTGAAAAGAGGTGTATCCGTTAAGTGTTTGAACAGAAGATTGCAGCTTTTGATGGTATTGACTATGACGTGAGCTCTTAATGATGCAATCATATACCTTTCAAGATACTCAATTTGCTTTGTTTGAGCGTCTCTTTCTTCTTGGATTCTTCCAGCTGCCAGGATTACTTTGATGTAGGATTGCACCGTTGACAAGAATCCTGGCAAACTTTGTGCCTCACGCTACCCGAAAAATAGCCTCCATTGTTTTGTAATCTCATCTCTATAGAGAACGGCGTCACTCTGTGAAGCTTGCAACGCAAGTTGATGGAAGTTGCTCCGCTCATCACCGGAGAAGGCTCCGTCAAGAAAGAGTTCGTAGTCATTCTTCGGTGCATAGGGATTCTTCCATTTCGGAAGGTTCTCTAGAATGAGTTTAAGGGCCTGAGGATGAAAGGCGACGAGCCCTGGAA
>Ga0209725_1001649_pt1 | contig 12474 bp, 13 predicted proteins | sample I18A1metaG_FD_184145 | JGI IMG/M metagenome (GOLD analysis project Ga0209725, IMG submission 184145) | Lake sediment bacterial and archeal communities from Gulf of Boni, Indonesia to study Microbial Dark Matter (Phase II) - ​I18A1 metaG... | ecosystem: Environmental > Aquatic > Freshwater > Lake... | reverse complement strand
GAAGCGTCTGCTATGTCCACCTGCTTGTTGATTAAGGCGGCGATCCCGGTTCCTGATCCCCCTCCGCTAACGGCTATCTGAGCTTCAGGATGCTTCTTCATGTATTCTTCTGCCCACTTCTGCGCCAAAATCAGCATGGTATCCGAGCCTTTCTGATTGATCGTATAGGTGGTCTGTTGTCCTTGCCGGCTAAAGTAAATGAAGGCTATCGAAGAAACTACGACTATGGCAAGTACCGCTACTGCTATCCATCTACCTATCTTCCTTTTTTCGCTCAATTGTTCTTCCTCTTTTTCTCCATCCAGTATGGCAGAGGAATACATATATCGTGCGCAAATGAAATATGAGAGATAAAGAAATCTATATTCTTCATATAGAGAGGTTTTATCCGATGGAAGAACAGCTGGAAGAAGGTGAAGTGAGGAGAATTCAGGTGACTGGACGTGGCTCATACATCGTTTCTTTGCCGAAGAGATGGGTGGAGGATATAGGGTTGGGCCGCGGAGGCCAAGTCGTGGTCACAAGGGAGGATGGAACGTTAACGGTCACTCCTAGGACGATGGTGAAGAAAGAGAAGCCTAGTGAGATCAGCTTTGCCATTCTGCCCAAATCGGACGTTGAGTCAATTATCCGAAGAGTTATCGCACTCTACCTTGTGGGTTACAATATCATCAGGCTCAGATCTACTGAGGGACGTTTACTCGCAAGCGTGAGGGATGCGATAAGAGATACGGTAAGAAAGAAGCTCGTTGGGACAGAGATCGTAACTGAATCTCCTGAAGAACTTACTCTACAGGTTCTACTCAGCTACCCGGAACTTTCCGTTGAGGACGCATTGAGGAGAATGGTCATAATCACTTCCTCAATGCAGAAAGACTCGATGCAAGCTCTCAAGGAAGGAAACCCTGCTCTAGCTGAAGAAGTCATCAAGATGGATGATGAAGTTGATCGCTTCAGCTTCTACATAGTCCGCCAGATAAAGACAGCTGTACAGAACGCCAGAACAATGAAGGAAATCTGTCTATACTCTCCGAGAGAGTGTCTGGGCTATAGACTCATCGTTAAGAGCGTAGAGAGGGCGGCTGATCACGCTGTCAAGATCGCTGAGAACGTCCGTTCAGTTCAAGTGAGAATAGATCCAAAGCTGCTTGAGAAAATATCTGAAATCAACTCCTTCTCGAACAGCGTATTCGAGGACGCAATCAAATCGCTCTTCAAGAGAAGTTATGACTCAGCAGACGAAGTGCTGAAGAGAGCGAAGAAAATCGAAGCCTACGAGAACGAGATAGTGCCCGAGATCTCGAAACAGAAGATCAAGGGACCTGAGATGTCGAGCCTCAGGCTGATCTTGGAGAGTCTCCGAAGAATATGTGAATATGGAAGCGATATAGCTGAAGTTGTCTTAAACCTTACCGCGGTTAAGCCACAAGAATCCTAACGATAGCGGTCTGAAAACCGTAGCCTTTGTATTCATACTTACCTCTTATGTCAAGCGCCTGCAATTGGTTTTCGGGGTTTGAGATTTTGAAAAGGAACTAAACCGAGTCTAATCAGATAAAGATCAGGTTCGAATGAAGGAAAATAAACTATTCGAATAGAATTAAAAAACTCATTTTTGCACCTATTGATTCACCGATAATACGCGTCTTATATTACAACCGTGAATTACGGAAATTCGGGAAGAAGTTTAAACTTTTCTAGGATTCTACGAAACGGCAAGTCTCTCTTGAAACACTCAATTTAAGTTTGAAACCTCTGAGATCGCTTAGTTTTGACGGTTTCTTGCGCTGTTAGTAAAACGGTTATTTTACTACCATAAGGTTTAGCGAATTTTTCAAAAAATCTAAAAATCCTGTACTAAGCGAATCGCGTAAGGAAGAGCTCCAGGATATATGGTCATAGTGTATTAGGGCTTGTAGTAGGGTTTTCCAACAGGAAGCGCCAGAGAGGTACGAAGGATTCAGAGCTTCATACCATTTAAGACCATATGGAGATACAGAGATTCAGGTGTCTGTAGGTGGAATCCCGCTCCAAGTCATCCATCTTACCGAAGACACCTGCCTTAGAGGCATATCCTCTCTAGCTTTCTTAGAGGACGATTCCGGAAGTAGCGAAATCCGAGAAATCGAAAGAATCCGGAGATCCATGTCTTCAAGCGACAATCGCGTCTTCTAGTTGGCTAGATGATGGCTCTAGCTATGGGTTTTCCGGAAACCTGCTTTTCAGAGAAGATCTAGAATGCTGACTTGAGAACCGCTTTAGGCATCGTATTGGTTGGTCCAGCTCCGCAGAATATAGGTCGCCTTTTCTACCGCGACCTTTGCAACCTGTTCGATCTCTCTGAACGATGGTTGGTCCGTTATACCGAGCTTATGTAGCGCCGTTCGATATAGACCCACTGTGACTTCGTAAGGGTTGAAGTGAGCACAGAAGTTCCTCACGGTACGCAACGCCCTCACCAGTTCTCTGTCACGGTCTTTCACGATGCCAAACTTCACCGCTTGTCCGAGTAGGAACGAATCTGAATCCTTCAACTTTCTGAATAGACTCTTGTTCCTCTCTTTCAACTTCTCAAACTGTTCAGGGTCGGCGAAGTTCTTAGGTGATTTGAGAGCATACTGACAGACGAAGTCTACGGATGACCACTTGTGATCCCGGTCATCGACTCCGACCCAAATAATATCCTCTTGACTCCAAAGAGTTCGCCACACAAAGCCGTCGATCGCAAGAACCGCGTACAGTACGGCTGCTCGATATAGGCGGTTCTCCAAGGCTAGTCTCGCCTCATCGAGATAATGACCATACGCTGCGCTAAGCTCCAGAGTCTTCAATGCGTCATCAAGGTATGATTCTATGCTCCTCCTTGTGCCGTCGATGATCGACCTCCTTTGAGGATACACATCGACGCAAATGGGCGGCGTATAGGTTTCATCATATATCAAGAGCGCGGGAATCTGTCTCCCGAAAAATATGGCAGGCATCCTCTTAGATCCGAACACTTGCCGTATTGCAGCCCTCTGGATTACGGCAGCGGTTATCGCGTCAAAGTAGGGACGGGTGCGCTCCTCATCACCATACCCATCCGTGTCCAATATATTCACATTTACGCCAAGTTCTTGAAGCCGCTTGAGAATATCAAGAATCCTCTTAACATCACAGTCCTTAGGTTGGACACTGCTATCGTAGTAGAAGACAATCCGAGTCGAACGGGTTTGACGATTCTCAGGAAGCTGAATAGCCATCAGGATCAGCTACCTATTGATTAGGGAACCCTGCTAGTTTAGTTTCGCGTCATAGTCTTGAAGGTTTAATTTCGACGATGGCAAGTATAGAATAGAACGGAAAGGCGAGGGTCATGTCTAACCAGAGAAAATGGGCTATTCTGGTAGGAGTGAACGAATATATCGATCCGGCAGTCCAGTCGCTGAAATATAGCGTAAACGATGTCAAGTCACTTTATGAAATACTAGTTGATCCAAACAGAGGAGGCTACGAGAAGGATTATGCGTTGTTGATAACAGATGGAGCGGAGCGAAAGCGCTTACCTACTAGGAACAACGTAATGTATGCCGTCAACTCGATAGCGAGAATTGCGGAACCGGATGACACGATATTATTCGCGTTTTCTGGACACGGCATGGAAGAGAAGGGGTTAAGTTACCTGTTGCTCGCTGACGCAAGAACGGGAGTGCTCGCTGATACGGCGATCCCTCTCAAATGGGTTAAAGACCAGTTTGGCGAATCTCCCGCAAAGGCTAAAATAATGATACTTGATGCGTGTCACGCAGGAGCTATGATCGGTAAGGCAAACATTGGACCAATGAGTGAGACATTCTCTAACGAAATCTTCAAACTAGCTGAGGGATTTGCCACACTCTCTTCTTGTAAGCTTAATGAGGCATCGCATGAGTGGACGGAAAAGCAGCACGGGGCATTTTCATATTATCTAATTGAAGGATTGAAAGGAGAAGCCGATAGCGATAAAGACGGACTCATAACTGTGCCTGAGGCTAGCAGATATGTTCATAGCAGGGTTATAGAATGGGCTTTCAAGAGAAACTTTCAACAAAGCCCAACTCTTGAATACAGAGTTTCTGGTGAGATGCTGCTAGTACATGTGCCAGAATCATTTCAACGAGTAACTCCAGCCATAGTTAGCAATGCTAGGGACAAATCCGTAGCATCAATTACTCTTTTGCATCGAGAGGTATTCGAAGTGGGCGAACCTTTCTCAGAGTTTGCTTATAGGGAAAAAGAAGGTTCTTGGTACGATACAGAACATAAGGCTATTAGTACGCTCAAAAGACTTGCAAATTCGCTTTGCGCTACCCTACTGGACGTCTATAATGTCAGCGAGCTAGTACCAGATGAAAAAGGGAACTACAAATTTCCGGACGGGCTTATTTCAATCTCCACCAGCTTTGACTTTGATGAACAACTCATCGATGGGGACATGGAGCTAACGATCAAATATGATGTGAATCGTCGGACTTTGATTGACTCATTGGTAATAAAACTATCTGCTGAAAAGTGGCGTTCGCTAGAATATCGATTTAACAGGAAATTTGACGTGAACAAATTGGTGGAACTATGTAAGAAGTCTGACATCAAAATAAAATCATACGACCCCAGTGGAGAATCCGCATTTGTCACCTCCGCGCCGGGATGGGGCGCATTCGGAAAACCCGCTACTGTACGTTTTTGGAATTCAGACGATGGATCGGTTGTCAAGATATTTCAGGTAAACATTGAGGGTGAGTTTGAGCTCGAAGACAAGTTCTATGAAAAGCTAAACCCCAGAACGATCGTGGAATTTGTTTACCCTGCTTTTATGTCCAGTTGAAAACTCTTTGAAGATTAGTATCAGTCAAACTCTTAGCTCCAAATCAAAGGAGATTGTTGATTAGACTCAACATTAGATACTTTTCTTATACTCACGAGTTGAGAAGGGATTAATCTGTTAACTGTCCTAGGCTGCCTTCACTTCAGTTACTATTTTAACTCAGGGCTTCAAATAGAAGTCGGAATCGAGTTCTGGGTCGTAAATAGCAAGAGGTCTTTGTTGGTTTAAGAAGCTACATCCATTGCAGCCATTCTAAAGTGTAAGTAAAATCTCTTAACTGATCTTTTGAGCAAAGTCTAGGATTATATGCGAAGCGTAGCCGGCGAGGAAAGAGAGAAATAGCCAACCTATGTCGCTCTGAGCCACAAAGAATAGACGCGTGTCTTCAAAGCACATTTCATAGGTGAGGATTCCAACCACTATTGGGCCCACGATCCAATGCCAGAGCCCTTGGTGCTCAGGACCATGCTCTGGACCCCCAGGTTCGGGTATGTCTGGCCCTTTCCCACCCAATATGCCTGCTATCGCCATTACAAAGAGTGTTGGGAGTGTCAGTTGCGGAATGGTTCTGTAAAAATACCAGAAGACCCCCGCGAATATCCATACAGAGATAAAGCCAGCGATCAGATGAGTTGAGTTGTCTGGCACTAAGCCCACCAAAAGCCTGTAGATAGGTAACGAACTAGTTGGGTCAAGTCAAATCTTTTAAGGCGGCGATGGAACTGGATCAGAGTTTTTATTGTCTCCGATCCATAGCACCTAAATCCAGTCAGTCCGATCACATTCGCTCAGCCACAAGATTGTCCGTTATATTGGCCTGATATACTCCAAATGTTTGAGCTAAGACTTCCAAAGAAGGTTGCGAATCTAGCGTAAGCTTGAGATAAGCCTCGTCAATCCAGTTCGATGGGTGCAGTCCAATGTCTTGCAGTGCCGTTATGGCTAAGAAGCAAACGAATGCAGCTCTTTGGGAGCAAGACATAGCCGCAGAGACGGATAGACTTGTTAGAAAACGGTCGGCTGTGGATTCGTTCGGGTCTTTCAACAGCGCTTCAGCCGGTTGTTCGCTGGACTGTATTATGTTGGCAAGAATAAATACCATTTCTGTTTTCTCAGACATACATATGCTGAGTTTTCTCAGTTCCCTGCTCGATTCTTTTTGGCCGGCAGCTTCGGCAATATATGCTGCGGCATCAATCATGCCGCCTATCTTCTGTGCTATTTGTTCAGCTCGGCTAACCTGCTCGTTAATCGTCTTCACTGTGTTGGCCATTTGTAAGGTCAATCTGATGGCGGAAACCTTAGCTACTTGTTGTCTGTTCGTAATTATAGTGCCGTCGGAAGGATTGACCACGAGCATTGACTTCAAGGCATTGGTGTCCCTGTTCCTCATATCCCAAGTCCCGTATTCGACGCCGCGATAGCCAATTTTGATCACAGGCATGAGTTTTTCATCGGAATGTAAATTGATTTGAGGGTGAACCCCTATTTCGTTGCGGGCAGGGTTTAGCCATCCGAAGTATATAGAAAGGAACGAGAATCCTACGATAGTCGCTAGCGTCATCATGGTAATGCCGATACTTCTCAAGGCTAGATGAGACATGTTCAACAGCTCTCCGTGCTTTGCTTTCTGCAAGGCAGCATTACTGTGTCACCCAGCGCCTTGACTTCATCGCATAGAGTACACTTACTTTCAGCCTGCATTCTGTAGGTTTGCACCGTTCCGTTCAGTATGCGATACATCTTGTACATTCCGGGCTCGCGTTGAGTTTCAAGCCCTGTCAAGAGGTGGAGAAACTCGTTGACGGCTAGGCTGGCGACGATGCCGTTGAGCGAGATTACGGCAGGCGCTTCCTCGGGAGTACCAGAAATGTAACTGTGGTGCGGCTTGTCGCCCGCTTCGATTTGGGCTATCTCCCTGCTAAGCTCCAAAGCGTTCAGGTAACCTGTGCATTCTAAGCAAGGACTGTTCGGCAACAGGGTCATCACTCTTCCGCCTGCCGAGCGTATCTTGCCTTCTTCCTCGCATTGAATGTCCAGCCCTGTATCAATTACAGGAATCATGTATTGGTACGCCATTCTGTTAAGAACTAGCCTGCTCGATAGATTATCAGTGCAGCAGAATATCACATCAGCTTCGCGCAACTTCAGAGCTATGGGGAGGTCGTAGACTGAACCCCTGACTGTCACGACATGTAGGCGTGGGTTGATTTGCGCTGCAAGCCTAGCCATTACCTCCACCTTCGGGCGTTTGTTTAAGACATCTTGTGGCGTAGTGCCAACTGTTCTCGACCTGTTTGTTTCTTCAACGACATCGGGGTCGACGACTATAATCTTATTCACGCCCAAGTGAGCTAACTGCTGGAAAACGACGGAACCCGTTCCACCGACACCAACGACCGCAACAGTCATCTTTTGCAGTCTCACTTGGGCTTCTTTTCCGAGAGCTAGCATCTGCCTGTGATAGGTCATAGGAAATGAACGTGCGTCATTTGAAAGTGAACTAGTGGGCGTTATCTCTACAATTCGTTCTCCAACTACCTTCACAACGTCAACCGGAACACTCCTTGTCGCGTTTCTCAGCCAGACTCGCGCATCAAGGCTCGATCTGCCTAGGACCATCGCAGCGTGGTGTCCCTCCGGAATTCTTTCTTGAAGTTTAGGCATTAGCAGTTTCTCACCCATGTCGTCTATGCTTGAAAATGTCGTGTCGAGCTCCGTGAATGGGTGGCTGTGTACCATGATGACTGAAAGCGTAGCAAGTCGTGCGCGCTTGACGACGGGCATCAGGAACTCCGGATCTATCGTTAGACTTGCAAATCCCTTATGATAGAATCCTTTGTTCGGGACTTCAAACACTTCCCTGACCAGTAGTTTGAGACTTTGACCGGGGTTGGATACCGCTGCAATCAAGAGGGCCGCTTCTTCTTGCGTGCCACTTGACAGCGTATGTAACCTTAATCTTTCAAAATCCTTTTGAGAGAAAACTATTTCTGTTTTCATTTCATCACCGAACCTCCATGAACCTTTGAAGTATGAATTTCACGAACTTCCATAGTCTCTCTTTGGAAACGTCCCATGACTGCGGTTGCCAACAGAAAGTGGACCAGGCTTGATTTCCGACCGTCGTGTTGCCCATGCCGGCAGGATTTCTCCCGTCGGCAAGCCTCAGCGGAGCATCAACAAAGAAGCTGGGCATAGCGCTCGGGTACTGAACCGGAACAACGACTAGTATTCTTGTCACGCCTTGATTCCAGCCACCCGGAAGCGGCAGGTTTAGAATCTCGACATGGAAAGAGCCATCAGCTTGTTGAGTTACTGTACAGTCTGCGTATTCAGCCTTGAGTTCCTCAAGCTCCTCCAATACCCTAGGCAGAGAAGAAGGGGATGCGGACAACCTGTTCGCCTCTATCCGACTTTTCCCGGGGGAAGGTCGTAGAACTTGTCGCCGTTTTTCAAATGGACTGCCATGTCTGGCGTTATCAAAGTATCAGGGCCGTGGCCGTGTTCCTCCCTGAACAGCTTGTTTTCAGAGGGAACACGGAACAGCTCGCGCAATTCTCCGCCAGTCATGGTCTCCTTTGGAGCTACAAACTTCTCCTTATTGAAAAAGACGACTATTCCATGCTTACCTTCTGTTTCGACTACTTCCATTTTGTTTCACCTCACTTCCTGCCATTTTCGACATGCTCTGCGCTCACTGCGCTCCAAGAGAGCATAAACCGGCGAAAAAACGTATTTTTCGTCTCTTTAAGAAGAAAACGACACTTACGTCTCACTCCGTAACGGATACTTTTCTCAATTTTGCGAAAAGTTCTTTTAATATACGCGAACCCTACATGTCAATAGAACCAGCGGCATTTGTGCGCGTCGAAGTCGGTTTCGAAGTTGTCGAGCCCTGCCACACGAATTGTGAGAAGATATGCGGGCGTTCTCACCGAAGAACTTGGATTGCCGTGGATGGCCGTTCGTGTTTTCCTGTATTTCTTCGAGAAGAAGATACAAGGAGAGAACCCCCAATATTCCTCGTACGAGACTTACATAGGCTTGCGAAGAGAAAGACAATCCTCATTGCCCCTGTATGCCAAATCGGAGAAAATCTCAGAGAAGAAGATTAGTATGTGCTTGGAGGATCTTGTCAGCGTGGGCTTCGTGGAGAGAGTGTCGGCTAGACTTCAGAGAGCAAAACGCACTGGCAGGTTGCCCAAATGTCTGTATCAACTAAAGAGCATGGCGGACATCAAGGCGGCTATAAGATCCAAGCTGAGAGACAAGGAGGATTCAATCTCAGAGGCTCTGGATCGGATGAGTGAGGTCGAGGAAGCCGCTGGACTAATGCCGAAAGGAACTGCTGTCAAAAAAGGAGGATGATAGAAATGGTAGAAAGCAAAACGATGCTAGAGGAAGTGATACCGCTTTACCTTGCCTATCTCTCTGGGGGAAGGATAAAAGGAAGAACGCGCCTGCAGAAACTCGTCTTCTTGACACAAAAGGCAATCAAAGACGAAGTAGACTACGATTTTCAGAAAGGATGGTATGGGCCTCTTTCATTTAGGTTAGGCAAGATTGTGGATAGGCTAGTCAACCTTGGGCTGCTATGTGAGACAAACAGAAAGACCCCGTCCGGAAACAAGGTTATCGAATACCACATGATGCCGAAAGGTCAGGCGTTGGTGCAATTTGCCATTCAGAAAAAGATTCTGCCTCAAAGAATACGAACAAAGGTCGAGGAAGTCGATAGGGATTACGGGTCGAAGCGATTCATAGAACTACTCAAGAAAGTCCACGAAGACTATCCTGAATACATCCAGAAGAGCCCGTTGATCAAGCTCTAGATACTCGGATCATTTCTACGTAACACGAACACATTTCAGAACCAATTCCGGCAACATAAACGCTCAGGACCCAGATTGTTAACTAGTTCTTGAGCTAGTTTCTTTGCAGATTTAGTATAAAGGTGCCTTCCCTGAATCCTCCAAGCGCCATTATCGAATAGTAGATATGGGACGTTGAAGAACACTATCTCTCGACCCAATCGAGTTGAGAATTCCTCAGAAGGAGGCTTTTTATTTGAGCATGTTTCCAATTCGATGTCCAGAATGTAATTCAGTAGTATCTAGTACAGAGAGGTCTGGTGAATACTACTGCGCTAATTGTGGCAGCAATATTCAGATTGACCACTCCCGTTCTGACACCGTTTCAGCCAAACTTGATAGAATCGCTGAGAAGCTAATGGGCTTATACTGGTACTGTGACTATCATGGATTTGACTCTAGCAGCTGGAGCTGCGAATGTAAGGAAGCAACTCATGAGACGAGATATGAGAAGATCAAACGATTGCTGACCCGAGTAGAGAAGACATTGGATACGAAACCGACATGGCGGCGGTATCATGCACGTGGGGACGTCTATAGTCTAAGAGAACTCGTTCCTCGTATTTTGGAAATTAAGAAATGGGCTGAAGAACCAACTGGCTGCGCAGTCTTCGTCGAAGGCGAAGATGATAAGGTCGTGATTGATGAATTTCTCAAGAGACTGATAGGAGTGGAGTTGTCGAATTATGGAGTGCACATTTTCACAGCACTTGGAGGCGGAGGGAAAGAAAGAGCGGTAGATTCGGCAAGGTATGTGGCGAGAGTTGGTGAAAGGGTAAACCGAAAGATACCGTATCTCATAGTTCTTGACGGTGACGCTTCTGGTTGGGTCAAAACTCAGAAGGAGATTGAAATTGGCAAGCTATTCGTTTTGTCAGAGAAAGAAATCGACTCATACCTATTAGATCCGAGGGCAATAGCAGAGGTTTGCAATGTGGTCGAAACCGAAGTTGTGAAGAAGTTGAAATATTCTAAAGGCGGTGGCAAAGAGACGCTTGAACACGTCATACAAAGTTGCGGGGTTCGACCCAGTCCCCAGGTAAAACAGCTGGTTGCGCGGCATCTCAAGGCCGTACCTGGAGATTTCATTAGGATGCTGGAAACTATCCGCAAAATTCGATCGGGTTAAAAGTGTCTAGTCAAGAATCCATTCAGCAGGAGTTATTGTTCCGTTTCATAGGCCCACAGTTTTTCTTGTAGACAAGATCTCTGATTTTCTGATCTTCTTGAGGTGTTTCTCCTTGATACCGGCGAGGAATTGCTTCCAAAAATAGAAATAGTAATAGGCCCAATGCAAGGGCGCTATTGGCTGACTAGCCAAGTTGGAGCGATTCAGGGAATCCTGCATAAGCCAAAATGACAAGAACGAGGTTATCGATACGCGTGTGCATGTTGGAATCTTTTACCGTTGACCATTTCGGAGAGTAGGCATCCTCGCGGCTCTGCTGCTATGAGAGTCTGCAGATTGCGCTAAGTTGATTTACCGCTCAAGTGCAAGCTATCTTGGAGACGAAGAGAATGTCGTTCAAAATTAAGGTGGACACTAGGGGCTTAGACTTCGACCCTGCAAACATAAAGGTCAAGCTGAACTGCCCTGAATGCCAAGCACTCAACACGGTCGCTCTAGCGCAAGTACGACGCGAAGAAGTCATAACTTGTGTGGGTTGTCATAAGACCATTAGGTTGGTCGACAAGAACAAGAGCGTTGCCAAGGGCATATCTAACATCAACGACGCGCTAGATGATTTAAGAAGGAAGCTGGAAGACCTAGGCCGGTAAGACCGCGAAGATTGAAAGCTGGTCGAGGGCAGGCTGAAACGGCTACGCAAAATAAGGAAGCAGTAAGAGTCCGAATAATTCCGAATACCGATTGATAGTAGATTTGACTTATCGCTTCTTTCTTCCACGTTTCTTTCGTTTCTTGAAATACGCGATACCGACATTATAGTCGCCAATTGAGAAGCCTACGCCTCCTCCCCGTTTTCGGGGCATATTCTCACCTCCTCAGTAACAACTATCTGATTCGGCGTTTTCTTCTGGAGGCACCTAGAGAGCCTTCAGGGAGGCCGAAAAACTTCACTATTTTTGCTCCCCAAGTTGCAGGCTCGTAGTCGCCTTTGTAACTTCGCACAGGTCTGTCCTTCTTGTCCAAGTTGCAATCTATACAAGCGGGAACCAAGTTCCTAAAATAGTCTGAACCTCCACGCGCTTTAGGATTCTTGTGCTCAACATGCCAACTTCCCTTTTCGCCATGTCTCCCGTAGTTTGTAAACGCCAGTTTCTTCCCGCAATAGAAACAGTAACCATCGGTCTTATCGTAGATTTCGCTAAGTTCTTCCTCGGAATGTGGCAATCCTACGAGCACCTTTCGCTAGTATCCAAATATGAGACGATTGATGTATATATCCAAGCATGTTTATAGGTGATTTCGTCATCTCTTCTTGTGCGACCGTCGTGATTTGAACCATTGATTTCCTATTATTGTGTGTGCCCACAATAATTCTGTCAGGACAGTTTTCGGGCTCTGAGGTTGCGCTAGCTTCGTTTACTATTTTAACTCAGGGCTTCAAATAGAAGTCGCAATGAGTTCTGAACCGTAAATATCAAGAGGTAGTCGTTGGTCTAAAAGGGTCCTGACGCTGTCTTTCGTCTGCTACTATTTATAGTGATGACTATTTATAGCGACTTCTATCTACGTTCTTACTGATATTGTTCGGTGGGACAATGAAAATCGACTTCTGGCTCCTCGATATAAAT
>Ga0209725_1001648_pt1 | contig 12479 bp, 16 predicted proteins | sample I18A1metaG_FD_184145 | JGI IMG/M metagenome (GOLD analysis project Ga0209725, IMG submission 184145) | Lake sediment bacterial and archeal communities from Gulf of Boni, Indonesia to study Microbial Dark Matter (Phase II) - ​I18A1 metaG... | ecosystem: Environmental > Aquatic > Freshwater > Lake... | reverse complement strand
CCCTGAAGATGCTTCTGGCAGGGAAGATGACCCGGGCGGGCCGAGCGCTACTGCCAACCGACGTCGTCCAGAGGTCGGACTAGAACCTGAGGATGCCAAAGCCGAAGGGCCGCAACGCGTCTCCTCGTAGCCTTCCGAAACTCCCGCCTCGAAGCAGAACGTCTGTCCGTCAAATCAGCAGCACCGTTTAAATGAACGCACAAGTCAGATTTGAGTTAGTGGCTTGAAATGTCGATCGAGTCCAATCCCGAAATTCTGGGCGGCAAACCTGTGATAAAAGGAACAAGGATTCCTGTCGAGTTGGTCTTAGAACTCGTTCAAGCCGGCTATTCCGTCGACGGCATCTTGAAAGAGTACCCTCACCTAAAGCGCGATGCCCTATTGGAGGTCTTGCAATTTGCCAAGCGCGTCCATGAGTCCGTCAAGTATGAGAGGGTAAAGGCCTTGGAAGCCTAGACTTGCCACGATTCGTACTCGATGAAAATGTTCCGCTCTCACTCAGGGATACCCTGACAAGAAAGGGATACCAAGTAAGACTCGCAGTTGAGGTCCTAGGCCCTGGAGCTAAGAACCACGATATTGCAGATCTCGCGAAACAGAGCCATGATATCGTTCTTACTTTCGACGAGGATTTTCTCCGCCTTCGATCCGAACTTCGAACGCTCGTGAAAGTGGTCTACATCGACCTACACCCCCGAGACCCGCGGGAAGCTAAACGCCTACTGGACAGATGGATCGACGAGTGTCTCAGCATGCTCGACGAGGGAAACGTGGTCAGACTCACCAAAACAGGACCGGTTTTCCGGTAATCATCTACGATGTTCAAGCCATCGGGTGCGGCGGATGAATCTCGGCAAGACAGTAGATGCGAGGTCCCGCGGGGAATGGCGCCGGTGGCTCGCCAAACATCACAAAGATGAGAAAGAGATCTGGCTGATCCTCTACAGGAAACCCTCAGGAGGAGCAGGAATCGCCTACAACGACGCCGTCGAGGAAGCCGTGTGCTACGGCTGGATCGACGGGCAAACGAAACGGATAGATGACGCGAGATACGCGCTTCGCCTCACGCCGCGCCGGAGGGGAAGCAGCTGGTCAGAGTCGAACAAGGCCCGCGCCCTGAAGATGCTTCTGGCAGGGAAGATGACCCGGGCGGGCCGAGCGCTACTGCCAACCAATATCCGCCAGCGCGGAAAGATCAGGTAGAACCTGAGAGTATCAGAGTCGTTAGCCTTCGACATTTTTTTCAGCTAGTTCCGCACTAGAGTTTCGATCGCGCTGGGTTCGAGTCTCTTAGGATCAGAAAGAATGTTTCTTATCTCTAGGAGTTTGGAGTCGACGATTGGTTGCTGGCTCCAGATCCGTTTGGAGCAGTTCAGCCTCTTGGCATGGAGGGTCTCATTCCGGTTGAGGAGATCGTGGATCGGGATGAGTGCCGCTGTAGGACACTCATAATCTCGTTTGGCGCATATCATACTCTAAACGAACGTCACGTCTTTCAGTCCTCTAAGATCTTCGTCGCTAGTGTGAAGCTTAGCCTCAAAATGGCGTGCAGTCGCATATACGAGTGCGTCCGCGAAGTGGAGCCCATGAGACAAGCTGTAGTCCGCGGCTTCGAGAGACAGCGTTTGGTCAACCGGCACGACTGTCGTCTGACTTAAGGCCGCGACCGCCTCCAGTGCTACTTCCTCACCTTTGACTTGCTTTACCTTTCTGTACACCTCGTACAGGACAACCACCAAGGTGACGATCTCATCCGGTCGAACTCTGTCGATGAGTCTATTGTACTGAGGTGCCTTTGGACCGTTCGTAAATCGTTCTATCCAGCCGTAGCTATCTATGCAAATCAAAATCGGTCTGTCTCGTCGCGCAGATCCTTCGAATTAAGCCCAAGAGCCATACCCTTGGTCTCCTTCAACGCACGCACAGGAACATACTGTAGGACTCCATGTTTGGCGATAGCGATCATCTTATCCCCCGGCTTTATCTTGGCGTCCTTGCGCAGCTTCTCAGGTATGACCACTTGATATTTCTTCGATACTGTCACGGTCTCAATCGTTGACCACCGCGTTCAACGAACTGTGAATCGACATAAAAAGTGCTCTGTCAGAGCATTCAAGGCGCGGGTTCGTCCAAAGCGCCCGGGGGATTTGAACCCCATGGCTCCCATGCTTGGTTAGATGAACACGTGATGTCTATTTGTAGATGACGAGCTTTTCGCGTCAGACAATCTAGCCTCGTTCATGTACAAGGCGCGCCCTACACTAGACTCTTCGGTTGACATCAGTACCTGCCGCATGGTGCCACGTAGCTCACATTCTAGCGGGAAAATACTGATCCGAAGACGAAAGACAGCATCATACAACCTGAGGGTATTCGAGTCTTCGGTCTTCGAGACTATCCCATCCAGCCCGATACTCTCGTTCTGATCGCTCGGGGTTCGGCAATTTCCATGTCGAGCGTTCGGTCAAACTAGATGGAGTTGGACTAGGGATCTTTCACTGTAACGTTCTGCTTCTTCCAGCCTAGGCTGAGCGTCATGTGCTGAAGAATATCCCTACCTAACAGAACGATTTCTACGTCATCACGTACATCAAGGATTGAGCGCGCTTCGAAAATCACGGACATTGAAGACTGCTCCAAGGAGAATTCCCTGCTCTGGCTTTTCTCCGATCCCCGGAACAGTCGCGCGGGATAACAGCGTCGCGTGGGAAGACGGAAAAGCCATCAGGCTCAACGCTTCACGTGCCTCCTCACAGACCATTCTTCCATCGCGCCGGTAGCTTGCGGGTATCGGAGCCGAAGGGGGATATTGGGCACAGGTTCCACGGCTGCCTGAACAAGCGTCGTCGGCCAGCCCGCGCGATTGAGTTTGACTTTATATGCTGCCTCCGCATATTTGGTATGAGAAGGAGTAAGTTAACAGCTTGGGTGTAGTCCGTGAGCGAGCGAGTGACTATAACTCTCAAGAGAACGTTCCTGCACGAGATGAGTAGGCTAATTGATGGCGTGAAAGTGAGATCGCGAAGCCATCTCATTGAGCTTGCCCTTAGAGAATATCTCGACAGACGGGCAGCGGCTCAACCAGATCCCTTAGACAGTTGGCTGAAGACGACGGTTGACGGTGAACCTTCTGATGCCGTCAGAGAACATGATCTGGTGGCATGATGTTCATCGATTCCGTGATCTGGATAGCGTACAAGAACAGAAACGACTCGTGGCACCAAAAGGCTAGGGATCTTCTACCGTCCATGCTAGCGACGAGCGAAAGAGCCTACGTCACTGACTATATAGTTCTCGAAACCGTCAACCACCTTCTCCGGAGAACGGCATTCGGAACTGCAAAGGAAACACTAGATATGTTCCTAAGATCACCTCGAATCACAACAATATACAATGAGGAGAACACGTTTCGCCAGACCTACGACCTGTTCGCCAAGTACCCCGGTCTCAGCATCACAGACGCAAACATCGTATTCCACATGCTCAGGCTCCGTGAAAGAATACTCTTCTCGTTCGACCGAGGGTTTGACTCGGTAAAGGAAATCTCAAGGATAGAAGAAGGCAGCGGCGAGAATACCAGAGATTGAGCGACTAGGACCGATGAAGAAGCACACAATCTCATCGTGTCGATCGGAACATTCTGTGCCCTGACCCGGGGTATCGGAGCCGACAGCGCTTAATAGCCGCTCCAATGCGACCGAAAGTTCGAGAGCGCCCAGGTCATGCTTTCCGAGAGAACCGACTGGTCCGTCCAGAATCCGGTCATCGCTTGGCTAATGGATCCTGTCGAACCGTCAATGACGTATCTTGTGTTCCGTGACTTGTTGGAGCCGCGGCCGAGCAGGGGCAGCTTGGAGCATCTACGAGCGCTCGCTCCCTCTAGGGGGTGGGCCGCAAGAATACTGGCGCGGCAACGGGAGAAGACTTGGTGGGCGACAAGGAATACCTGTTATCGGCCGAAGTTTCAGTCGACGATCTGGCAGCTTCAAGTACTCGCAGACCTTGGGTTGACAAAGAGTGACGAGAGAATAGCGAATGCTGTTGAGTTCTGGTTCGAGCTTCACTATGCGAAAGATGGCGGGTACTCGCCGGATGTCAAAGGGCGTAGGGGGCACCTGTGCACAACCGGGAACATGGTTCGGAGCCTGATACGTATGGGATACCTGAGAGACGAAAGAGTCCAGTCCGCAATCCGGTGGCTTGTGGACCAGCAGCTTCCAGACGGGGGCTGGGACTGCTTCGGGCGGCCGAAGGGGACGATCGACGCATGGGAAGCTATGAGCGCCTTTGCGGAGATACCTACCCCCAAACGAACGCCAGAGACAAAAGCGACGATTGAAAACGGCGCGGAGTTCTTTCTCAGGCGAAAACTCTTGCACGAGGGACCCCCCTCCCGCGAGTGGGTAAGATTCCACTATCCATGGCATTACTTCTACGATGTTCTAGTGGGTCTAGATTTCATGGTGAGACTGGGATTCGGGAATGATCGACGCTTGTATGAAGCCCTGTACCTATTGATTTCGAAACGGCGTTCAGATGGAAAATGGATACTCGAGGGCATCCATGGCGCACGCAAAGTGAAGAAACCGTTCGCGTCAGTATTTCCGCTTCAAATTGAAAACCCGCGTAAGCCTTCGAAGATGATTACGTTCTTAGCAATGCGCGTAATGAAAGGTTTGGAACAGCCACGAACTAGGGCTCAGCATGAGTGAACCTAAGCGAGCCCAGGAAACAAATTCCCAAGTTAGCCGAACGACGCGCGCTTTGAGCACAAGCGCTCCTATGACACGCGACCGTGTGTCGATCTTCTTCGCGCCCTGAGATGCAGGGTCGCCTGTGACGAATCAAAGCGTCTGTCGCACAGTAGGGCACAACGTGGGATGTCCAGTCGTCGTGCGATAGGAAGATACTGCGCTCGTCGCAGATTCTATTCCGGCGGATTTCATTCCGTGTCCGCACTAAGAACGGATCTGTCGAAAATAACTCGGACATAAGTCAAGGAAAAATGGGATATTCCGTGATCCATAGGTGGGATCACGGCCTTCGGAAGTATCTCGAATACGTACCGTAAGATGTCGCTCTGGTACGCCTCAGGAATCTGCCACAGACTGGTGTGCAGGTGCGGTTTCATGTTCTTCGTCTCGGGGCTGTTGCCAGATAATGCGATCACTTGGCCACGTTTGACGACATCACCGATCTCGACAAGATTCATGGAGTTATGGGCGTACTCTGTTATGAACATCTCATCACCGGCTCTATGCACGATTCTTACATACCTTGCATAGCTGCCTCCGCCCTCAGATTGAAACACAACGCCGGAAGCCATGGCAAGCAAATTGCGCCCGCGAGGCACGTAGTAGTCGACCCCCTGATGCTGATCAGACGTACCCGGCCTGGCATGAGTCGAAGACGGATTGTCAACCGCCTCTTTTCTGTCGCCGGAGAAATTCCTGACAGTACCGATCTTGTGGTCCAAATCCACATAACTCCAGAGTAGATAATCCTCGGTATCAAGTGGCAAAGTCAGGAATCCCTCCATCAATCCGATGTCTGCCCTTTGGTTTCGGTCCAGCACGACATCGTAACCCTCTGACACCGCTGTGAACTCCTCTGTAGACCTACACATGTATCTGAACTTCCTATCTGCTTCAACGTTTAGCCTGTACGACCGCGTCTTCATGTCTTCCAGCTTGTAATCGCCAGCAGAGTCCGTTACAGCTTCGGCAATCGTTCTGCCGCTGTCATCCTTCAGTTGGACCGTCGCGCCAGTAACCGCAGGTTCTTCCCCATCTTGCACGCCGTTACCATTGTAGTCAAAGAATAATCTTCCATGCACCCAAGCGAGCCTGACGGTCTCCATCATTGTTTGCGTAAGTGTTTGAGTCTTGGTGACCGTGTAAACTGATGGGGCAAGAGACGAGCTCTGCCATCTATCAAACTCGTAGCCTGCCAGAGCAGAACCTGCCGCGAGGCCGCTCACGGCAGCATACTTCAGGAACGTCCGCCTATCCATCGCATCCACTCGATCAGACTAGCTGTAGAGCAGCCACTGCTTCATCTGCGAGGTGGGGCAGCCGGTGTCATAGACCCTTTTGAACTCAGCTGGGGTCTGTTTGCCTACGACGTAGGCTGTTCCGCTATTTCCGAATCTCGTTTCCTTGATAGGTGCGAGGCTGAAGTAGCCTGCTTGTTCGACCGGCGTCCTGAAGATGAAGATATAGAAGGGCAGGTCCGGGTTGTTGTAGTACGTTCCGTAGTCGAGCTGTCCTGCGTACGCTTTCCAGCTCTTCGTTCTTGGCTCATAGTAGATCATGTGCGCGTGTCCGTAGAACTTGTCGTCGACGATGATTTGATGAAGCACGAAATTGGTTGCTATTCCGAGTGACTTGGACCATGCCTCCATGAAGTATGTTTCATCTCCGCAGTCTCCGAGTCCTCTATCCATGCTCAGATACCTTTCCAGATAGAACCGCAGGTTGTAGATGGAGTGATCTGGCACCAATTCGCCGTAGACTTCAATCGATGACTCGGTTACACCTGGAATGTCTCCTGTTCTGGTGGAGTACGTCCAGTGTTCTGCGAATCCCGAAAAATAGAAGTAGTCTTCTATGTTCTTCACGTTTGAATCCACAGAGCCTTCGAACCACCCTCTCTCGAATGCAATCTCTCTCATCTTCTCCAATATGTGAACATCATACCTGACCCAACGATAGTCCTTCTGGCTTGCTCGTTTCTCCACGAACTTCCAGAGGGAATGCGGGCCATCGATCGTTCCGATGCTTGACGTGAATGCGAGGCATATCTTGGCCTCCAGCGGATAGTCCTCGAGGGGGATCTGTCCTCTGTTTAGCTGGATCTCGTTCGTCTCTCTCAAGAATCTTAGAAACTGAGTCGTGTCATTTTTGACATCTTGTCTGACCATCCCATCCCCTATGGTTACCCAGAGCCCGTTCACCGCTGAAATTGCCAACGCGAGCGTATCGTCTTTCTTAAACTCATTCTGCAATGCTAGCCAGTAGAGAACCTGTAGCTCAGTGTTGTACTTTGGTACGGCGTACGTGAAGTCTCTCGGGTTGGGTGTTCCGCCCTTCATCATCAGCTCGAATGCTTCCTGGACCTCAGGATTCGTAGCATTCAATGCCAAGTATGTGATCTTGGCCACGGCGATCGCATTCTTCAGATCAGGGATCTTCCGCAGTTCCTTTGCCAACTGAACATACGGCTGAGTACCGTTTGACTCCAGTAGTCCAAGGTAGTAGCTGACTGGCTGCGCGGCGCTCACATTGACCCATTGAGCTGTCTCAGAAGTGAGGGCCACTGACAAGGTCGAAGTCAACCGAGTCTGTTCAGATGATGTCAGCGGAGAGGTTTGCTGAGTTGTGGAAGTTACCAGCTGACTTGGCGTCTTGGGAGCAAGCGCCCAATAGCCAAACCCGGCGACAACCAGAACCGCCATCAGTGCAACTGCAAACAACTTTGAGAGCTTGCTTGTCAAGGGACCAGTCTCCCAACTCCATGAGTGCAAGCTGTGATTCTTGATCCAAGCCTATGAGCGATCAACTTGCCATTCTACTTCCTGCGTCCACGAAGGTAGAAGACTCCGACTGCGAGGACAGTTACGAGCATCAAGCCCAAAATGATGCTCGAGACCTCGACTTTCAATGCTCTAATCGTGAGTTGTGTCAACATTGTTGTGATCGCCTCAGTTTCCGGTACGGTTGTGGTCTTCGTGGTCGCAGTCTCAACGGGTTTCACAGTGACTGCTAACGAATCACTGCTCTGCAAACGCATCCAGCTGGCGCCTAGGTAGACCGCTGCAATGTCTAGCAGCCCAGTAGAATTCATGCGACACGAGGTCTTGGCAACACCTTGCGAGTCTGAAGTTGCCGTTGTTGCGGGCAAGAAGTTCACGTAGAATGTTATCGGCTCATCTTCGACAGGCTTGCCGCCAAAGTCGGTGAGAGTCGCCGCCAAGTTAAGCACATCGCCTACTTTCAATAGCTCGGTGACTCTGCCCAATACTATCTTTGTCAAGCGGCTGTCGAGAGGTAGCTTGTCAGTTCCATAGACGTATTTCTTGAAGAATGTGGAGAAGTCGTATTCAGTCATGCGGCTCAAGTGTCGAAGAATATCTCGGTTTGAGAATTGGCCTTTCATTCCACCGTAGTTAGCCCATAGAATTCCGATGATGTCATCGAGGCTTTTGTGTCCGCCAGTGACGTTCTGAACAGTCAGATCCAGCAACAGAGAGACAAGCGCACCTTTTTCATAAGTCAGGAAGAAGTACTTCTGGTAGTCCTCTCCTGCCTCGTACGCCCTGACTACGGGAAGATCGTACTCCGTTCCGACAATTTGGCTCAGGTAGTCCTGATACTTCTCCCTGAGCGCAAAGGGATCCGTGAAGTATCCCAACACGAGCAGACTCTTCGACTCATAGTACCGCGCGGAGCCCTCCGTGAACCACCATGTCCACGTGCCGTCTCGATCCGTGATCTCAGCTTGCATCCCTCCTGGCGGAAACTCGTTCCAGACATGAAACAGCCGATGGACAACCTCCCGCATCATATCCCAACGAGCTCGCGGGTAGTTCGAGAATGGGCTCCAAACGCATAGTCCCTGACTGTATGACCACTCAAGCCATGCAGCAGTGCACAAATCATCTGCAGGAGGCACATACGCCATGAAGTGATGATCCACCGGCCACGCCCCAAATATTCCAGCTATGTGTTCGAAGATCTTGAAGGAGAAATCAGTTATGTCCTTCTTGTCCCCACTATTCCATCTTGAAAAGACTGCTACTGTAACATTTGCCTCTTCGATGCGCCGACTAGAAATGTCGAAGTCTCCGAGCGCGATGGTCGATGTGACCAGGTCTTCCAAGTCTCTCGGGCAGAAATAGACATCCTTTTTGACCCATGGAGTGAACGCCCTCCACCCCGGAGGCAGATCGAAGCTTACGCATATCGACCTGTACGAGTCTGAGACTACGGGAATTATGTAACCGTAGGATTTGTATGAAGCTGGTTTTGGGATCACAAAGGTAAAGGCTCCCAACGCGATTCCAAATTCTCTCCCCAGGTATCCCGCATAGGAGTTAACGCGTTCAATGAAGTACCTCATCTCGAGGTCATAGTTCACCTCTATGATCTTCGAGTCTCCCGTCGCAATCGTCCAAATCGGTGCCTTCTCAGTCGCTTTGTATCTGACATCTAGCCTGTCGCCCTTCTCGTTGGTCGCATGGAAATCTAGTACAGGGACCGGGACGGCGTATCCGCCCAGCCATTCGTGCATTGTCAACGTGATGACTGAGGGCGTCTTCGAGTCGGTCAAGACAACTTTGACATGAGCCACGTGTCTTGCGGCGCTCTCACTGGTGACCATCATCGCGTAAGTCAGGCTTGGTCCTGCAGATTCAGCAAGAGCTCGATAGGAGGGCTCTGCTTTGGCGGATGCCGTGAGCAAGGACGGAGTCGCCGACAGCGCAATGATGCATACAAGAACAGTGGCAAATGCTCCTCCTTTCATTGAATGAACTCCCTATAGTTGGTTGGCCGAGACTCAGATCAAGGAGCAATACTAGGATGACCGAGGCTTTGAACTATAACATTGACGATCTCGACACAGCGTACAGTTGAGGCTCGCAAAGGAAGAACTGAGCGCGCTTCAGAGCTCATGCGGCCTTTGCCATCAGCATCTTGCCGCTTCTCAGTTCCTTGGTCAGCTGCCCTCCCTCGATCAGAATGCTGTAGGTCTTCGTCGCTGACCAATCGGTCAAGAACGCTTACCCGTCAAGACGGGGCTTCTGATCAGGATCCTGCTGTTTACGGTCTGTACCATTTCCCATCCACTGTTGAGGTATCTTTCAAGCTGCTTTTCACTGATGAGTTTGTTTTGAAATCTTTGAGAGTCTTGGTCTTGCCTGAGCTTGTGAGGATTGATGCTCAGCTTCTTGATTTCGTTCTCGTAGACGCTGAGTTCTTCTGCTGGTGTAAGATCCTTTCCAAGTTCCCTCTCCCTAGCGACCTTCACGTCGAGAAGGTCTATTCCCAACAGGTTCTTCGCGATACTCTTCAGGGCCTCGATCTGCGCCTCCTTGACGACAGCGCTCTCTTCCAGCTTCGATGTGGTGCTGAGAAACGGCTCGCAGGCCTTGTACTGTTCGCGCATGTCTTCGATCATGTCTGGCGGCAGCTTGCCCTTGTTGGTGCTGTAGCGCGCACAATGTCGCCCTTGTGGCCTGCGATGAACTGCAGGTACGGGTGGCTGATCTTGCCTGTCGATTCGGCGATGATGAGCTGCGTCTCTGCGTATGCCCGCAACAGGTAGGGGCGCTTGCGGACTCCAGCCTTCCTCATGTACTTCCTGATCAGATGCGTTATCTTTCTCGTTTGGACGAATCTCTTCGCGCCGGCCCTAGGTCTCTCGTGCGCGATGATTGGGCTCTCTGGCGTCAGATCCTCTCGAACCCCCGCCCTCTGTTCCAAGTACTCTTTCAGGTAGGTGCAGCCTTCACTGGAGAGGAACGTGAGGTACTTGTGTCTGCCTTCACTCAGAGACGGAAGAACTCAGATACTCCAGGACCTAGCCTATTCAATTTGCCTGCACAAGAGGTCTCGGATGAAGCTGCGTGTGGTCATTACTTCTCGGACAAGAACTGAGGCTCGATTCAGAGTCCTTCCGAAATTTCGTATTCAACTCTATCTCTGAATGATTTGAACGTTCTCAGTAGTGCCTTATCCTCTGTGGAGACATAGACTTTCTTTCTGGACTTCTCATATAGCTGGACGGCGAGCGCTATCAGTTCCGGGTCGCCCTTCTTTATCGCATGCTGTGGTTTCGCTTCGAGTTGGCTCAAATGCTTTCTGACGTTATCAATCAGTTTCGAGTATTTTCTGTAGTTCACTGTCTCTAGTTTGATTAGGTTGTCTTCGATGGCTTCATTGATGGCTTCTACTGATTGGAGGATCTTGTCAGCTAAGACTGGAGATTTCGCCCTGATATTTCTTGCAAGCTTCTCGGGTTCGTCTATGAGCTCTCTTGCTATCGCTTTCGGAATCAGAACCTGGTAGCCTTCCTTCTTCCTCCGCTGTAGATATTCTTCCAGTGTGTTTCTTCTGCTCAGGACTATCAGGATTGAAGAATCGACTACGAGTCTCTTACTCATTGAGTAGCGCCAATCTCATCCAGGAGCGAGACGAACTCGTAGTAGGTCATTCCCAGGATTGATGCGGCTTGCCGATAAGTCATCTTTCCCGCACTCACTTTCTCTGCAAGTTTATTCAGTCGCTTAATTCCGTCATCTCCAAATCTAATTCTGTACAGATTCAGAAAACTCTGCTGCTCGAAGGCTTCCATCAGACTCGTTGGTGAAACCTCAAGCTTGAAGTCGCTTGGATAGTAGAGCCTGATCTTGTCTCTCACTTCGCTTCTAACCACTCTTGCAGCCTCGAGTTCCCTGAGATACTTGTAGACTGTTGGGAGAGGGTAGCCAAGGTGCTTTCCAAGATCTTCAGCGTTCTCGCCCCTATGCTTGCTTAGATGAGCGATGATCCTAGCCTTGTTAGGGTTGCCAACTTCTTTCAAGATCGAAACAGTTCTTTCCGACATGGCGCTCATTTAACAAAACATATAATGCTAACTATTTAAACCCAGATCTCATCACTACCCTTCCGTCAGGCAGAGTCATCACAGGATCCCGTCGTTCCGTGAGTAGTCCGTCGACCTTTCGTCTCAGGGGAGAAAGGACTCGCATAATGTTTGTGGCGGGCCCGGTGAGATGCGAACCCATCCAGTGGAATTCGGCGGTCCTACACACTAAGAGTCTTCCGGGCGAGATCCGGTAGAGTGTTGACGCGTACGGACGACGAAAAGGCATCGACGCCAAGACTGGGACTGTGACCTGATCAGGACGTTTACTGCTATTCTAGTGGCAAGGAGGATGAGTAAGACATTCGCGGACTCTGGGATCACGTTTTCTCCGTTGGCATCGACCTTCATGAGGAGCGAATCCTGCTCGCCAACACTCTAGGTTTCGATCTCCTCGGCGATGTAGATGAAATTCTCGTACACCACGATCTCATGTGTCTCATCCGCGCCCGACCCACCCCGGGTCTTGTAGGCCGTGCTGCGAGCCCAGCCTGCAAGTTCGAAACCTTGTTCTAATCCGTACTGACAGTCTTGTTTGTGCTAATTCCCGTACTGAACTAGGCAACTCCGGCTCGTCCGAAGATAGCTAAAGGATCAGCCTTCACTCGTGTGTTCGGCCGAGCCTACGCTTGTATGGTTGTTGCGATGGCTGCTAGCAGGAGGATTATGAGGCCTATCACTAGGCCTGATGTTGCAAGTCGTAGCTGAAGTTTTTGAAGCCCCACCAATTCAGGCGAGGGTCCCCTAGCCGCCACTTTAGCCACTTTGGGAGCCAGCACCTTAAACGCGTAAACTGCAAGCACAACCAAGGTGGCTACGAGTACGTGCTTTAT
>Ga0209725_1001647_pt1 | contig 12483 bp, 11 predicted proteins | sample I18A1metaG_FD_184145 | JGI IMG/M metagenome (GOLD analysis project Ga0209725, IMG submission 184145) | Lake sediment bacterial and archeal communities from Gulf of Boni, Indonesia to study Microbial Dark Matter (Phase II) - ​I18A1 metaG... | ecosystem: Environmental > Aquatic > Freshwater > Lake... | reverse complement strand
TCTCAAGTGCTTGATTGAATTCGCCTTCGGTGAAGGAGCCGTCCATCTGGATCAGCGTGATTGCGTTTGACTTTGGCATGAAGGCAACGGGAAGGTCGGCCTCTCCCTCCTTGTCTTCAATGTCGGAGGGATCCAACGCGATCTTGCCTTCGATCTTGCCGACGGCGCACGCGGCGACAATCTCCCTTAGCGGAATACCGGCGTCTGCCAAGGCCAGGGATGCCGCAGTTATTCCTGCACATCTGCTACCTCCGTCCGACTGCAGAACCTCGATGAATATGTCTATCGAAGTCCGTGGGTACAGCTCGGACATTATGGAGGTTTCCAGGGCCTCTCTGATCACTTTGGAGAGCTCAAGCTCTCTTCTCGAAGGCGCCGGTGACTTTCTCTCTTCCACCGAAAAGGGCGCCATGTGGTATCGGCATCTGATAACGGCTCGATCCACGAGTGCGATGTGTTTGGGGTGAGCCTCTCGGGGGCCATACACCGCGGCGACGATGCGGTTCTTTCCTTGTTCGATGTAGGCCGAGCCATCGGCCTTGTCCAGAAGGCCAACTTCCATCCTGATCGGCCTAAGCTCGTCGAGTCTTCTGCCATCGACCCGTAGGCCGTTCTCGTCGATCAATCTCATTCTGGACTCCGTCATCTCCCTTCTACCTCAACTCTCTACTCATCATCTCGCTCACACGATCCGTAAGTCCTCGTGTGTGTGCTTCCCGTTCGATCATGAACATTGCCGCCACAGCTATCTGCTCGTTCTTCGGCTGACGGCCTGACACCAAGACCGTTCCGTTCTGGCCTACGACTATGTCGCAACCTGTCATCTTCTTCAGCAAACTGATCATGGATCCCTTCCTGCCGATTAGCCTTGGTATCTTCGCTGGCGAGATGTGGACCACTCGTCCTGAGGAGACTTTTCCGAGACCACGACCCCTAACAGTCAATAGCGGGTCACGCGTCCTGTCGAAGGCGATCACCTCGGCCATGACAAGATCTCCAACGTTGAAGAGGCGCGTAAGGTCCTTCCTTGCCGTCATCCCGCGGGCCGCGGGAGTCTCCGATAGTGGGAGCATGGCCGGGTATGGAGCAGAAATGTCCAAAATCCATCCAGACATCGCAATATCCACAACGCGCCCAATTACGAAATCATCAATCCTGGGAACATAACATCCCTTTAGCGGAACCACGACAAGCTTGTTGGCTACCGAGTCCGCGAGGCCTATTCTTGACGCGTATATCTTGTTGCCTTCCCTGTACGTGTTCTCTCCCGGGAAGTATGATCCTTCGGCGAGCAGCTCTCCAGGTGCAACGAGCTGCTTCTTCTCAGCGAATATCGTCAACTACTCCATCTCAATCTTGTTGCAGCGGGCTGATGGGCAAAGTTGGCCTACTTTAACACTTTTGTCTGCACAGTTCCCTGCGTGAGTTTCCCGATCCGATCGATGAACGAACCGTACAGACCCGCCGGCATCTCGACAAGTGCCACCAAGGATCCGTCAGCTTGCCACTCTTCCTTGGTGATCGTGCCGAACCCTTTGATTGAGCCGTACGCCTTTGCTGCATGTTCCGGGAAAACCTTCACGGCAACCTTCATTTTGTCGATTTTGATCGGCAAAAGTGTTCGAAGCTCATCTATTACGGCCTTCGCCTGCTCGTCTGCGGGCTTGAACGGATCGATGACCATGCGAATCTGCGAGAAAGCCTGTTCTATCCTCAGCGGCGGGTGAGGCGTTCCAGTCCTTGGGTCGATGCAGTTGCGTGAGATGAATGCGATGATCTGTCTCCTCTTATCGTCCACAAGCTGTCTTCTCTGCTCCGTGGTAAGTTGGAGTTCACCATGCTTCATGATCTCTTCGGCGACTGCAACTGGGTCGGTGGTCCCGAAGGATTTCTGGAGTTTCTCAGCTGAAGCCCTTGTCCCTTTGCTTGCGTCTGCGTAGATCTCATCGATTACCAGCATTTGTGAGATGGGCAGGGGCTTGCCCATCTTGTAGTCGAGCGCCGGCTCCGGCTTGACGAGGATCTCGAACTTCTCGCCGCTCTTGGTCATTCTCGCCGTGGTGTACTTCTCGCTCATTTGGTGCCAGCCTTTTTGGCTGACTCTAGCTTCTTTAGATACTTGTCGACATCGGCGGGCGCAAGCTTCACGAACTTCCTTGTCGCTGACGGGATCAGCGCAATTCTAATCTTCTGAGCGTCGATCTTCTCTTCAAGCACTTTGCTCATGCACTTCAAGGCCAGCACGACGCTCTCATCGAGACTGATCGCGTCCTTGTACTCCGCCTCAAGGATCTCGTTGGCTGCATCTCCTCCTGCTCCGATCGCCCAGGCCCTGTAGGCAAGGTAGGCGCCGCTAGGATCGGTCCAGAAGATTCTGCTACCCTTCCGGTCGACGCCTCCGAAGAGAATTGAGATCCCGAAGGGTCTGACGCCAGCGTGCTGGGTATACAGCTGCTTGATCTCGCCGATTCTTCGTGTGAGAATCTCTACGTCGATCGGCTCGTCGTAAAGAAGTCGATTACTCTGGGCGTAGATCCTAGCCTGGTCGACAAGAATGTGGGCGTCGCAGCTCAGCCCAGCCACTGCCGCACCCACGTGCTCGTCTATCTGAAAGATCTTCCACATGAAGGAGGGATCTTGAAGCTTCGAGGTGGCTCGTTCCTCAGCCGCCAAGACAACCGCCTCCGGCGACGCGATTCCGAGAACTGTTGCACCTCTCTTCACTGTTTCAGACGCGTATTCAACCTGGAAAAGCCGACCGTCTGGAGAGAAAACGGTGATGGCGCGGTCATAGGCTCCAGGCACAGAGAACATTGACAACTATCTTCCCCTTCCAATCTACCGCATTGCTTTTTTTCCGCAACCCTTTGCTCCCCGTTGCGGGGATGATGCTAGGTCGCTTTCTCCTCTTAGTCTCCTGACCGGCTATCTAAATCCAGCGTTTCGGAGAAAACGTTGCTACACATGCTGTTGTCGCCCATTTGTAATCACTTCTCTCACAAGTCGTGACCGAGCGTAGCTGCTCTATTCTCAAATGGTTCTCCTGACTCTTCCGCAGCCAAAAGAGCGAAAAGGGACCGCCGCACGAGATGATTATGAAGAGCGGATGCTGTTAATGAAAGTCTGTAGCGGGAGCTGGATGCGAGACTAGTGATAGAGATAGATGTCAAAGAGTTCTCCGGCAACCGTGACGTGCTGGCAAGAGTCATTCAGGAAAAGCTCAAAGTTGAGACGCGAACAGAACGCAAGGTTATTCGGATAGGCAGAAGTGATCGACGCGAGGCTGATCCGAGCCTACAGGAGGTCAAGGACTCGATCAAGCACGCACTCCACCACATGGGGATGGACGAATATCATGTCGTCAGTCAGGGAGGGCTTCTCACCATCAGAGAACGAAAGGTCCGAGAACGATATGCAAGAAGAAAGGGAGCCGTTCCGTCCGCACGGCAAACCGTGCCGTACTTCTTCCCCGGATGATGACAGCGCACCTCAAGAGAAAAGTAGAGCCGAGAGCGCACGGGTGACCATTCGGAGCCCCACCAGAGAGGCATGTTCCAGCGGACAAAGGGCTGTTGGGAACGCTGCATTCTGGTGAAAGCGTGTGGGTCCGCCCGTCGCAGAGATCGTCATAACTCTAAGCCGTCTGTGTGAGAGAACATATATACAAGCGCGATGTTCGCCGTTACGTCGGCTGGGAATAGGTCACGACCTCGTGAGGGTCCGGCAACTTTCTGCTTGGATCGACTCGCAATAGGAAGGGATGGATGAAGCCTAGGAGAAGTCGAAGGCGCGATGATTGACTCGACCGCCAACCGCGCGGTCTAATAATACGTGGGATACTGTCATACAGGCGGCGAAAAGCTTCCTGTTCTCTCGGAAAAGGAGAAGAAAAGAAAATACACCGTACAAAAGAAATGGAACAAGAGTCTATCAACGCAGTCGTAGAGCTGTCCGAAACGTACACCATACAATCCCCTCGATGGTCCAAGAACACGCAGAGCCTATCGGAAGCGGAGCCAAAGCGTCTTTTCTTTCGTATGGGGACAGGAAGCCGCTGAGGCTGATGCGGTCACGATACCACGCACGGACGGGTACATGATCTTCTTACGCAAACCTCTGCGGAAGAGGGAATGACCATTGATGGATTTCTGGATGTTCTAAATCCGCAAGATGAAAGAATCGCCTCGACTAGAAGGCTTACTCAAGGTCGACCACAGCATACCGGCGAAGAGACCAGGATTCAAGTCGGACTACCTGACACTCACGAACGTAGGACGAGAAAGAGCCGCAGGCTGCAATCCATTCTTGCTTCCGCGGCCCTTAACCGATGATGAGCTGTATGTGTAGCGCCAGAGGCATCAACGAGTAATGCTAGATAGGCTTAGCGAATGGGCCGCTCTAGCCGAAGAGATATTGACGAAGAAGAATCCTCGAACGGATTTCTCAACAGGAATAGAGATCCACGTTGACAAGAGGGGCAAGATCCGCATGCGTGTTCGGCCGAATATTAGACGGCGGAGACGGAGACGGCGAAGCCTAGAGGATATACTCTCCAAGTATCCTCCCGGCACGACCTTGAAGGTTGGAGAACCACTGCCAGCAGCGCCGGCCCACCAAGAGCAAGCAGCCAGCCGCTAATGACGATACATCAGGATAGAGATCTTCCGCAGAATTGGCAGAATCGTGAGTTGGATGATATGCGTCTTTCACAGTGCCGGCAGTAGTTCATTGCCCCAACGGTGAGCATTGGAGGCTTTGTCGCGATTGCGAAACCTGCTAATGCTAATGCAACGCCGGCGCCGATCCCAATCATGACGAAAGCGAAACCTACTCCGAGACCTTCGGCTGCCACGGCTGTCGTTATTGATGTCGCGGTAGTGAGCAGAGTTGTCGTTTGCGTCTGAGTCGTCTCAATCGACTGACCAAACCTAACAAGTGTAAGGATCCGAAACTGGAGCACATGGTTACCTTCAAAGACGGCAACGAAATGATCTACCGATGCTTGCTCTGCAAAGGTGTTGTGTCGTCACGTGACCTAGATCGAGGTGCGTGAATTGGCTGAGGAAGAGGCAAAACCCAACCTTGCAGTATTGCGGCCCACCACCTGAACCGACTCGTCGCGCGTGTAGAATTGAGCAGCCCTAGGAAGCATTATATTCCGTGGCAGTGTTTTCACGCCTTGTGCGAACCAGTGCGCTTACTATTCCCCGCAGCTCTTGTTCTTGCGTCGCTGCTTGTGATAGGCGGAGAAATCTATACTGCGTCGGTTGTTCACAAGCCTGAAAGAAAACCAGTTCCGAAAGGGACCTTTGTCATATACGAAGGAACGTTTCGATTTGCGTTTATGCCACCACCACCAAACGGTGCGGCCCTAGCACAGCAGGTGTTTTACCTTGAAGAGGCTGCACATTACTATCGCTTGATTCTTGAAGAAGTTGGCCTTCCAAAGTTTACTAATGGAACGCGAGTCAGAGTAGCGGGCATTCTCGTAGTTCCATCATCGTGGAACAGCGCGCAGGTTCCCTCGTTTGATGGAGACATCTATGTGGAGAGCATAGTGGAGTTGTAGTTTCATTTGTGCGCCATGAACTTCTTTTCAAGACGAACTCGTGTCCTGATTCTCCTATTCATATTCGCCGTCACAGGTGTAATTGTACCCAATCTTGCGAGGGCATCTAGTGGAGCCTCGGATCCGGCATATGGCGCCACTGACCCGTCCTATCCCAGATCGGACAGCCCTTGGTTGCAGGTACGTCCTGACAAGTTAAATTGGCCAGGAGTCGTACCCCCTGAACCACGTTTCGTGGAAGGAGCCGAGAATGCGACCCAAGTTGAAGTCTTCGATATCCTTTCAAGGAAGGTCACAGGGCTTCCTTCGCAGCTGGTTCAATCGAGTTCTAACACAACGCCACCATTCGAAGGGCTCTTGCCTCCTGGCGAAGTTGTGCAGCCCGTATCCGTGCCTGATGATCGTGTGAGAATAACGCCTACGACACCCTATCCTTGGCGAACTATAGCTAAACTCTTCATCACTGCTGCGGATAGCAGTCACTGGGTTTGTTCGGGAGGCATAATCGGGTCATCGTCCGGCCATGGTTTTCATGTTTTGACCGCAGGTCATTGCGTCTACATGCACGATCACGGAGGCTGGGTAAGCTCGATAGAGGTGATTCCCGGCCTAGATCAAACCTACATGCCTTTCTACCATGCATGGGCAAAAAAAATTCGCACCTACACAGGTTGGACTCAGTATCAGATGGTTGAGCATGATTGGGCGGTCTTGACACTAGATCGCAACGTGGGCGACTACACAGGTTGGATGGGGCGAATGACTGCTCCCTGGTGGGATCCCGTGTACACCGGATCGCTGAATACGGCTGGCTATCCTATCGACCGGTGCTCTGGTTTGTGCATGTATTTTGATTCCGGCAATGGACGTAGCGCTGACGAGTATAACCATTGGTACTATCTCTACGCGGCGGGGGGGCAAAGTGGCAGCATGGTGTGGGTCTACTACAGCAATGGAGATCGTTACATACTCTCGATCCTTACTCACATCTATGTTGTGAATGGGAATGTAGAATATTCTGGCGGAACACGACTGAACCAGGACAAGTATGATACCATCAGTGTTTGGACAAGCTCTGACACGCCACCGACTGACTATGCTGACCTAATTGATGATGGCGAAGAATACTCTGGTTTTAGTCCAACTGCGGTTACGCCGCGTATGTCTGACTTCACTGTCTGGTCGAGAGTACGTGACATAGGCACGGCGCCCTCGGGCGGCTTTAGGGTATCCTACTATGCATCTACGGACACTAAAATAACATCGTCAGATTACTTGATTGGGAATGTGTATGTGTCTTCGATCTCTCCATTTAGCATCGTGGACACTAGCTGGTCGAGCAAGTTTCCGAGTAGTATACCGCCAGGAACCTACTGGGTTGGCTGGATCATCGACAGTGCAAACAATGTCATAGAGTTCGACGAGACCAACAATGTAGCGTACAAGAGTTCCTATCAACTGACAGTCCAAGCGCCTTTTGATTTCTCATTGTCGAATTCTGGTGGGATCACCGTTACTCAGGGTACTTCTAGGTCTAATACGATCTACGTGACTTTGGTTAGTGGGCAGTCGCAGCCTGTCAGCCTATCCTGCACGAGTGGTCTTCCTTCAGGCGCGTCATGCTCATTCAATCCTCAATCTGGCAATCCAAGCTTCTCCAGCATGTTGACCGTCAGCACGTCTTCCTCGACGCCTACGGGCTCCTACACGATCACGGCAACTGGGACTGGCGGAGGGAAGAGTCACACAACCCAGTTCACGCTCACAGTCAACGCTCAGCCGTTTGCTTTTTCGATTAGTACGCCTTCTTCCCAGTCGACTTCGCAAGGCGGTTCCGCTACTTTCACGTTCACTATGCGGACGACTTCTGGTACCCCCCAGTCTGTCACTTTGAGTCTTCAGAATCAGCCTGCGGGCACAAGTGTCTCTTGGAGTCAGAATCCTGTCACGCCAAGCACTGGTGGAACTACTGTTACGCTGACTGTTACGACGAGTTGTGGTACTTCCGCACAGACGTACAGTAGCCTGCAAATCACAGGTTCTGGGGGCGGTGCATCTGCGTCGTCGAATATGTTCAGCTTGAGTGTTGCATCCTCTCCGGTTTGTACACTGTCCGTTGCTCTCGTCAGCCCGCCCAGTCCACCAAACGGTGGGACAGTGACCTCCTCGCCTGTGACACTTGAGGCTCAGGTGAGTGGTAGTGGGCCGATTCTGGGTGCAACTGTCGAGATCAATGTGGATGAGAGTACGGTCTGTTCTGGCACCTCCGATCCAGACGGCCTCTACTCCTGCCTTTTTGTGTTGACTCAGAATGGATATACCTACAGTTGGAACGCCGCTGCCTCAAAGCCAGGCTACAACCCCGGCACTTCTCCGACCTGGACCTTCACCTATGCTTCTGGGACCATGCCTGTCAGTTCAGTTGGAGCGGACATAGTGAATGCACCTACGAACACAGTCATCTACGTGCTTCCTGATTGGCAGACTGGTAGCGGGCATACGAAGCCACCCGGCGTGGGAACCGCAGCCCTCTCAGACTTCACCGCGCTGGGTTTCATGTTCGGCGCCTCAACGAACACTCAGATCATGGCCTTGGATACGAACAGCACGTACTTCGATCCCGCAACTGGCGCCCCGAAGCTCTCCAACAGCATCTTGGTCGCATTTGCAGGTCCTGACGTGAATGGAGTGGTCAACTACTACGAGAACAGTGGCGTGTCGCCGGTCACCTTTGGGTACACGACGATTGATGGAACACTCTACTATGCTTGCTGGGACCGGCAGGGCAACGTGGTCGCAACCATGCCATACTCAGCAGGGCAGGATGGGACAGCTGACATGTTCGTTGTGGAGTATTTCAAGGACGCAAACAACAATAGGGTGTTCATCATTCTAGGGCTCGCTTGGAAGGGCACATACGTCGGCGGAGTCTTCTTCAAAACCTACATCCTACCAGACATTCAGAGCTTCACGCATGGCTGGTATATCTACCGATGGGACGACGTGAACAGCAACGGCCTACCCGACCCATACGAAGTCAACACCACACCCGTAAGCTTCGGCGACTAAAGTAGGTTGCACGACTCTATCCTTCACGGAACCTAACCCTGAAATGCGTTAGGCTAGGCACACTCGCATCGAGCGGATCGAAGGTGAGCCACTAGGGGGACTTGTGACTAAGGTAGGCTGAAAGCGAACGGCGAGAAGAACCTGAACGTCCGCGTCCTAGTCACAAGAGTCCGCAAGTACCTTCCACAAATCGACAAGGACCTAGCGCTCGTCAGGGAGCTCCTAAAGGTCTACGATAAGGCGGGGTGATACGATGTCATGGGAGATAGGCGGGACCTACAGGAGGAGCTTCCCCTGTCAGAGTTGTGGGACTCTGCTACAGGATGTCTACCCGCCGGATGACATTCACACACTCGCAAGCCGTTACTATTACCCGATACCTTCAGACGTTTGCCTTGCCGTCGACTACAAATGTAAGAACAGCGGCTGCGGCAGGACGAACACCATCTACTGGTATAGCCAACAAGCCTTCCGGCGTTCGCTGGAATGGTACGATACTGGCTCGTATTCTGGGTCGTACGTGAGCACCTTTGGAGCGTCGGGTGTGGTCGCGTCAGGAGCTTAGATGCGAGCGACGAAAGCGCTGTCCACGGTGCAGCGAACGGTAGCCTAATGTCGGACATGCGTCTACTGACTCTTTTGGGTATGACGACGCCAGTCCCAGGCAGACGCCTCGATGCTGAGGGGCGATGACGAACTCTGCGACGGTCGGACCCCAATAGTCAGGCTCGATCTCCGAGTTCTCCCATTTCGACTTGGTCCGATCCCATTCATATGCAGCCACAGCGCCAGAAGAAGGGAACAACACGCAATAGCCACGCAGCCACCAATACCAGAGTGAGTAGCCAGAGGATCGGTTTTCCGCGGCCCCTCTTGGCCACTTCTTGGATTATCGTGTGAAGTCGCGGTATCAATTTGATGAGCTTCTTGGGGTCACGTTGATAGACTTCAAAGAGCTCTAGTTCACTGTCGGGGAGGGGCGAAACATATCCGCAGGTCTGGAGTTCCTTCTCTATCGTTTGGAGTCGAGCGATGGACAGCTTAACGTAAGGCTCTACGTGCAGATGGTAGGCAGCAAAGACCGCAAAGAGACCAATCGACGATATCGCGAGCAGTACGACCAATGCTGCCGCTCCGGCTGCGGGTTCGATAAACGAAATGCCGAATAACGCGAACGAACCTGCTATGAATATGGACCCAATGACCCATCGAACGCTGTCATAGTGATCACGATTCATGTGAGCGCACTGATACTCGGCCAACAAAAGGTCAAGTTCATCCCTAGGCATCGACATTGCCATCACTTCGCCGACACCGCCGGGGCCATATAACACTGCGTCGTATAACCACGGGCATCACCCAACTCGTCCTTGCTGTGAGGTGGAGATCTCTCAGCCATAGGGCCGGGATAACGTCATTTCTTTCAGCATAAGATCTGTCTGGGACTGGCTTCGTCATCCCCGGCGGGTATTGCGCACAATGACCTATAACTCCTTTCTCGAAGCAGTGCGAGATAGCCTTGACCGACCTGTCTGGAATCTTGACAGCTGTGCATCTGGACCTGAAAGAGCGTCAGGAGAGAGCGCAAGTCTCATGAGCACACCAGCTAGCATTTGTACGTGGCATGATAGTGAATTGGAACTCTCTAGAGAGATCGACTTTCTTGCACGACTTGTTGAGATCGACACGGATTCAAACCTAAAGACCGGCTATGTCGACTGCGCAAACGTGATCAAGAAGGAGGCCGAATCGATCGGCCTCAAGACTGAGATATATGATTCGGCCGAAATGGCGTCTGACAAGAAACCGAGACCGAACGTCGTTGTCCGCCTTGACTTGGGCGCGCCCGAAACGATCCTGCTTGCAACGCACTACGATGTCGTCGCGCCCGGAGCGGGCTGGACTCGCGAACCGTTCAGACTTACTCTGGAAGGAGACACGGCCTTCGGCCGCGGAGCCGCCGACGACAAAGCCGCAATTGTGTCCGCTATGGGAGCGTTGCGAGAGTTGACTGAGATGAGCCCTAAGGCGAATGTCGCCCTTCTCGCCTGTCCCGAAGAAGAGATCGGCGGCGAACTCGGCCTTGGATACGTGGTCAACCAGGTCAAGCTCCGTGGCGACGCCGCCATTGTGTTGGACGCATCTCCATCAGTGGTTTCGATCGGGGCCAGTGGCATACTATGGGGGAAGGTGGTCGTGAGAGGAAAGCAGGGACACGCTGGCTACCCTCACGCGGCAAAAAATGCAATCGACGAAGCGATTCCGTTCCTCGAGAAACTATCTAAGTACTCCAAGATCCGGGAGAGAATCAGATCCAAGATTCCAGCTCCGCCTGATTCACCGCACAAGTGGATCTGGGGAAGATTCTCGGTGACAATGCTCAATGCGGGCCAGAAGGAGAACGTCATTCCAGGCGAATGCGAGGCGAGATTTGATCTCCGCGTGTGTCCAGACGAGGACTACGAGTCAGCAAAGAAAGGCTTTGCTAAATACTTCGAAAAGCTTCGGGACGCACAGAAGGTCGAAGCAACACTCGAGTACACTTTGCAGAACCCGTCCAACTACTTCACTGATCCAAAGCATCCTCTCGTCAGGAAATTCGCTTTGGCGGCGAACGAGGCCTTCGGGCGGAAGATTCCAATAGCTGGAGAACTGGGCGGAAACGACGGACACTATTTCGCGAAGGTCGGCATCCCCGTCATCAGCTTTGGCCCGATCCGAGACGACTGCCGCTTTCACGGCGTCGATGAGTTCGTATACCTAACAGACATCGACCTCGTCAAGAAAACGATCGTCGAGCTTGTTTCAAACTGGAATCTCGACATGAAGTAGCTCCTGAGAAGGAGCAGGAGCGGCGGTCTCGCCCTTCGAATCTACATAAGACATCATGAGACCAGAGTCAGCAACGCCCATAGGCCGAACCCGAAGACTACCGAGCCTGAGATTCGGTTCACCCATCGCAACCAGTTAAGATCGAACCTCCTCCTGAACAGGCCTACGGTACCACTCAGCACGGCCCACCACAGTACAGACCCGGAGAATACTCCTACTACCAAGAGCGACGCCGAAGCATAGTTGCCGCCGCTGGGCACGCCCAATCCAGCGAAAATGGCCACGAAAGAGATCACTGTCATCGGATTCGTCAGCGTAAGGGCGAAGGTTGAGACGTAAGCCCCTATGAGGTCATGCCGTTTGACTTTGTACAAGTGTATTGTGGGGGTCGCTGTGAATGTTCGAACGCCAAGATAGCATAGAAACAAGCCGCCAGCAAGCCGTAGCCAAATCTCCTGAGCCACTAGGACGCCTGAGATGAAGAACAGCCCAAAGCCAGCAATGCTACCATAGATCGCATCCGCAGTCGCAGCGCCCAAGCCGGTGAACAGTCCGGCGCGTTGTCCTTCTGCTAGGGTGTGCCGTATGCACAGCACACCAATAGGTCCAACTGGTGCCGCAATCGAGAAGCCCATAATGAGCCCTCTTAGAAGGAAGCTGTTGTCCACTCTTGCTCCTCTACTTCGTCGTCGCGTGCTCGTATCTTCCTCTCCGTAACGGATAACTGTGAGCTCCATACCCTTGACGCCGAATTCAAGGGTTGCTAGCTGAGCATTGAACGACGACTCTCGCAGACTGATTGCACTAAGTGTCTACCACTGCATCAATGATGGCTCGCTAGCACTGTTCGCCTCAGCATTGCCGGTCATGAGACTTGCTCTCGGATTGGACTTCCTCCAGATCGGCACCATTCTGAGTCTTGGGCTTGTCGCGACGATGCTGCTTCAGCTGCTTTTCGGTTTCCTTTCAGATCGAGGATGTGCCAGCCAGGCATTGGTCCTTGGATTTGCTGG
>Ga0209725_1001643_pt1 | contig 12502 bp, 16 predicted proteins | sample I18A1metaG_FD_184145 | JGI IMG/M metagenome (GOLD analysis project Ga0209725, IMG submission 184145) | Lake sediment bacterial and archeal communities from Gulf of Boni, Indonesia to study Microbial Dark Matter (Phase II) - ​I18A1 metaG... | ecosystem: Environmental > Aquatic > Freshwater > Lake... | reverse complement strand
TTATTTCACGCAAAGTTTTTTCAACAAAGTCCTCTGGATTGAACATGCGCTGCTCGGTTAGACAATTATTTGCCGTAATTATATAAATTTATTTGCCATAGCAGTATAAATTTGCTCTAAACATATAAATCTACAAGGCGGCAAACTGTTTCACGATATCCTTCTAGCGCATGGACTAACATGTACAAAGTTGCGAGGAAGAAGTAAACGATATTTGAAAACTATCATAACTCGACTGTTTGGGTCTTGTCTTGACCGTGCTCGGAGGGAAGAGTAAAACCAACCAATTGAATCTTACTCCCGCATTTATTGCATTTAATTATTAGTTCCTCCAATGCTTCGTTTTTCACTTTTGTTTCTAGGATAACATAGACGTTTTCTGTTTCGTCATCAGGAGAAATTTTGACTCCGCAGTTAGGGCACGGAAAGTCTCCTTCTCCCTTTATTTTTGTTAGGTCTACTTTGTATGCCTCAGACTGTTTCATTTTTCTTTTCTCCTTTGCGGGACGATTCTGGATTTTGATTTAACTAGAATAATAAGCTTTATGAAGGTCAAGTCTGTTCGCAGAAAATTGTTTCTACGCATGGTTTTCAGATTAGTTTTGGTTTGAACTTTTGAGCTGTCGTTTGGATGGAAAAATGATTACTCAAGTATGCGGTGCTATACAACTGTTTTTCACGCAACCCCAAAGCAATCTCGATAAGTTCCGAGATGGTCTTATATGTGAACTTCGGCGTCGGGTTTCCCCACTGAATCCCAGCACACAACGGGTCTACGTAAATAAAGAATCTTCTGTCCTTATAGTCGTAACAGGCTTCATAAGGCTTGCCAAACTTTGGCGCGTCCAGAATTTTGAAGGGCCAGAGCTTACACGCTCTTGGCTTGTTGTGTTGAAGCCCGCACAGCCATGTGTCAAAATATTTATACAAGAAGACGCAGGAGCCGTCTGACCTTCTTCTTAGGTAAAACTTGCTTATGCTAGGCTGAGTGACCCCCGCGCCATATAACCGTGTAAGGTTTAGCCACTCCCTAAATCCAAGAACTACATCAAACCCTTTGCAACAAACACCACACACCGTACAGTTCCAAGACCCAACATATCTCCAAGGCACAGGTAACATAGTATTATCAGCCTTGACAACCAAAAATAACCAGAAACAAAAGCTTCAATAAAACAGTTTCCAATAGCCAACTAATTTGTAATTCCTAGCAATTGGAGTAGGCTTCAGAGAAGTCTTGGCTGGATGCGGTTCTATTTTTTGGCTTCGGCTGGTTTCGCTTCTATTCCAATTGCTACTATTGCTATCACTAGCCCAATCACGAAAACTACGCCTACTATGCCGTAGAATGTCCATTTGTCAAAGTCAGAGAAGTAGCCAAGCCAATGTCGAAGAACTCCAAGAACCAAGCTTATGACCACAACGATGGCGCCCAGCGAAAGCATGGCTTTATTCATACTTTCACCAAATTTAATAGGGCTTAAAGCTTAAAATAAACCCTTCCATGCCGACGGTTCTGGAGTTTAAAGCTCCATTCCTTTCTTCAACTTATACACATATATGGTATGAGACGGATAGCCCAGCCTCGGATTTTCGCAAAAATTGTCAATTTTTAAGGGCTTCCATCCTAATACTTCATAGTCATGAGAAACCACTCGCGCTCCAAACCTAAGCTCTGACTCTAGTTTTGGCTTGATTTTCTCATTTGCACTCGTTGTGAGATAGAGGAAGATGACATCTGCCTGGGTCAAGTTTACCTCGAACATATCGCTTTGAAGAATCTTCACCTTCTCTTCTAGGCCAAGTTCAAAGATTGAGGTGAGTGCCCGCTTGGCCAAGTCTTCCCTAAGCTCAACTCCTACTGCGTTTGCTCCAAACTCTTGGGCAGCCATGATAAGTGTTCGGCCGTCTCCAGCGCCCAAGTCATAGAATGTTTCGCCGGGTTTTAGTTCGGCTAGAAGGAGCATTTGGCGAACCACTGGGAGAGGCGTAGCAACGTATGGTGCAATGAACAGCCTCAGTTCCTCCATGAATCTTTGTCTCTAATACACATTTTTTCTTTTTATGGTTTTCTAAAAGTTAGGCGACATAAACGGTTCTTTTCTTGGATATGGGCTGTCTGGATTCGCCACATTTCATGCAACTCTGCTGACAGAATTCAAGATATTTCTCTTCATTTGTCAGAACTGACTCAGCAGCCTTGCTGCATAGACCGCTCGGCTCTTCGCAGCCCGCCTCTTTGCATAATGAAGAGATAAGTGAACAGCACGCCTGTGCATCTTTAGCGTTGAACGCCACTCGATTAGTGCGCACGAGTAAGCAGAGCTCCCGTGCTAATACGCATGTTCTGATGAACTGGAATCGTTTCAGTGCTTCTTCTCGCAATTTCTGACGACTTAACTCCAATCCTCTCGTCTCCTATAACGGTTAGAACTAACTAATTTCGAATTCTCTCTTTTATAGTTTAAGAATCCCAGGTAACCATAAACCTGTTTCGTCTTTTCGTCCTCATTACTTGATGTAAAAAAACTAGGCTAAATGGACAGAATCTTGCTCAGGTCCCTCACATTGGCTACTACCAAAATGTTCTTTTCAGCGCCTTCCGTTCGGCTTCTATCACCAACTCAAAGAAACGGTCTGAAAGCTCCTTTTCCTCCGAAAGAATTTCCTTCACATCCGAGGTTTTCAATTTTCTCCCAGATAAGGCAACTACGGCGGGTTTGCCATACTGCGATGTTAGTCGAGCAGTTTCTTGAGCTTGCTCTTTTATCTTTTCTTCGCTTTTCGTCGGTTTTTCACCTTTCTTCTCGATAAGCGACCTGATTTCGTCCTCTTCTCTTCTTAGAACGCCGATGGCTGCGGATCCACACTTGGGACATGCTGGTTTTTCTGGTAAATCTTTCACGCGAATCATTTCTACGTAGTCCCAACAGTTTGTGCAAACGAAAGTGCGAGTTTCATTGAGGAGACGTGCCCTCGCTGACTCCACCAGTATTAGCTTCATTCTCTCTGGAGGAATGAGGTCTGTTTTCATGCTCACCTTCTCTATGCCGATACGGGAGATAGGTGTGGCAACCCCTTCAGTTTCGAGTTTCTTGACCTCAATTTCACCCTTTCGAAATTCGTTAAGAACTCGAATTGTGCGTTCGAGGTCTAAATCCTTCGTGAACGTCTCCTTTAGCCCCTCCTCATAAATGGCTGTTCCCTCAAAACTCTTCATCAACTTCTGAAGGCTAACCCTGCTGAAGTCAGCCCATTTCTTGAGGGCTCCAAACCTTCTGGCTACGTGAACCATTCGACGTTTGAAAAGTCCAGTCTTCACAGTTGCCCTTGTAAGCAAATCTCGAATAGTTAAGTCAGACATTTGTTTCATTTCATTAAACAACGTGACAATGCTGTCTGCGGTGGCGGTTCCCGCAGTTTGGAGGAAAATGCGGTACGGGTCGTGCTGAACCACAACTGTATATCCTGTCTGCTCAGATATTAAGTGCCCAATCAACTGCGCCAACGCACGGTTTGTAAGCGACCCAAAATTAGTGTGAAGGATGACAAAGTCCTCCCAATCTTCGAGGATTATTCGTTTATCAGTTGGAACAGGAAGGCTTTTCTTCACTTGCTCAACTGTTTCCTGCATTGCGCGCATAATTGTATCCTTGTCTGCCGGATACTTCTCTGCCAGTTTGGCGGCAACTTCCTCAGGTTTTATGCCTCTACGCATCTTATCTTCAATAAAGCCTCGAATCCAGCCAACTTCTTGAGCCACCTCGAATGGGACTGGAATTTCTTCTCCAATCCAGCTTGGAATGGCTCCAGTTGGGTCATCGACGGATTTTACGTAGATGTGGTCGCCATAAACGTTTGAGATTTTCCATGGGCTTCCGCGGATGATGAACTTGACGCCTGGCTTCCCATACTCAGCGACAAAAGCCTCATCGAGCACCCCGATGGCACTGTCAGATTTTTCATCAACAACCAAGTATTGCTTCTCGTCAGGAATCATGGATAGATTTTCAAAATAATATTCGTACATGGCTTTGGTTCGGCGGGGCTTTATGGCAAGCATGTCTTCAAACGAGACCCACGCAAATCTCGGGAAGCGAGAGTGCATGTACGTTAAGATTTTCTGAATGTCTTCTACAGTGAGGTCAGTGTATGGATACGCCTTCTTGAAGAGGTCGTAAATCTCGTAAAAGTACAAGCGCTTCTTCCTCATCAACAAGCCTATAATCTGATGCGCTAAGGCGTCGTAGGGCTTCTGCGGTATGTCAACTGGCTCCAACTCTTCCTTGAATGCCATGCGGGCGATGACCATGGCTTCCAGCGTGTCGTCAGAATCCATGGTGATAATAAGCCCCTCAGCTATGCGCCCAATTCTGTGTCCGCTTCGACCAACACGTTGAATAAGTCGAGTCACCTGTCGCGGGCTCATGTATTGTATTACCAGGTCTATACGCCCAACATCGATTCCCAACTCCAGCGAAGAAGTGGCAACCAATCCCTTCAGTTCGCCACTCTTTAACCCACGCTCAGCCGCAATTCTAGAAGGCTTAGCCAACGAACCATGATGAATAGAAACAGGAAAGTCCACATCCCAGACTTTAAATCGGCTGGCCAAAACTTCCGAGATGGCACGTGTGTTCGTGAAAAGAAGAACCGACCTCTGTTTTTCAATGATTCGACGAATGAGGCGAAGTCGAGCCGCCACCTCAGGATGAGTGAAAAGCGAAGACGCAAGCTCAACATCCTCAGATTCTGGCTGCGGAAACAGAATCTTCAACCTCATGAGCCGCGCAACTGGCACCTTCACAATTTCAACATCACGTCCGTTGCCAACGAGAAACTGGGCAACCCTCTGTGGACTGCCAATAGTGGCAGATAATCCAATTAGCTGAAATTCCCGGCCCGTAATCCATCGAAGCCTTTCCAGAGCCAGCGACAGTTGGCTTCCACGCTTGCTGTCAGCCATCTCGTGAACCTCATCGACGATCACCCACCTGATCTGTTGAAGATGTTCACGCATCAGTTTGCCAGGCATGATTGCTTGCAACGTTTCTGGAGTGGTTATGAGCATGTCGGGGGGGCTACGAGACTGTCTTGTCCGTTCTCTGGTGTCTGTGTCGCCGTGTCTAACTGCCAACTTGATATCTAAATTGTTACACCACCATTCGAGGCGCTCGAGCAGGTCTCGATTTAAGGCTCTCAGAGGCGTTATGTAAAGAACTTTTATTCCATGGGGTCTTTCTGGCGTTTGAAGGAGCATGTTAAGAACTGGAAGGACTGCTGCCTCGGTTTTTCCTGTGGCAGTTGGCGATATCAGAAGAACATTCTTTCCTCCAAGAATTTTTGGTATTGTGCTTTCTTGGGGCTCTGTTGGAGCCTTAAAGCCTCTCTGCTCAATCAGCCTGCGAATAGGCTTTACCAGCATCTCGAAAGCGTTCTTTGGTTGATCTGTCGAAGCCTGCATATCTCAAAGCCAAAGAATACAACAGAAGCGACTGTAAAAGTGTTTTGGAACCTAAGTCAGCATAATTTTTGTATAAATGTTAATAAAAGGCTGGAAATAAAGCTCAAATCTGCCTTTGTTGGGAATTCTTCACCTGAACCATGGAAAATTTTTTATTCAATATCATTAAACTACGATGTTGGATTGTAATGGAGGAAGACGTATGGCTAAATGTCCGAAATGTGGAAAGGACGTTGCTTCGGCAAGAAAAACTTGGAAAATGGCTGGTCGCCCAGACAAGAGCGGTAAAAAAGTAGAATTGACGATCGGACTCTTCGACTGCCCCAAATGTGGACCATTCAGAGTTGTGTTAGCAAAGCGAAAGATTTAGGCCTTCAGCACCGTTAGGCGACCAACATGCCAGAAAGCCAAATGAAACCTAAAGTCTGCCCATCATGCGGGGAAGAGGTGAAGGAACCCTACAAAACGTGGGAGCTTATCGCCCCGTTCCCCGACAAAAAAATGCGAATAACCCTCACGGTCTTTGGCATGTTCAAATGTCCCTCATGTGGAAGAAGCTTTAGGGAAATAGTCAGCAAGATGAAAATGGGAGCTGAAGGTGTAGAAATCTAGATACGCACGGTCTAGAAAAGTTTTACTTCCCTCCTCCTTTTTATATCCGCAAATCGGTAAGTTTTTAACACGCAGCAACGCAATTTTCTTTTAACATTGCTTGCATAGCAGGGGCTGAAATGGAACAGACAAAACATTCTACAGCGAAGGGGTTGCTTAAGAAGGACTCTGTGAAGACTATCATCTTGCTAGGCATAAGCATAGCCAGCGTTTTCATTTTCTGGTTTGGTTTGAAAGCGGCCTTAGGAACCGAATACCCGCTGTTGGCGGTTTCTACTGGAAGTATGCATCCTACTCTCCAAATCGGTGACCTCATCATGGTTCAGGGAATAAACTTTAGTCAGGTTAATGCGAAGGCTGCTCCTTACGGAGATATTATTGTCTTCCGAGGGGAGGTTATTGGGAAGCCAGGTGACCTAATCGTGCATAGGGCGGTGCGGTGGGAGAATGTAAGCGGAACAGCCTATATCAGAACAAAAGGGGACGCCAACTCAGGAGAAGATGGCGGTCGGGTTACACCAACCGACCTGATAGGTAAGGTTGTTGGTCGGGTGCCCTGGCTGGGTTACGTGGCTCTGTTTTTCCAACCTATGGAAACGAAGTTGATAATCATCGCATTAATTATTGTTTACATTTTTGTGGCTTTCTTCTGGGAAGACATAACGAAACTTATAAGAAGCCTTTATAAGAAACCGCAACCTCAACCTCATGATTTTGTGGAGAGGTGTTTGGATGCCAAAGATTAAGGCTTCTGTAAACATTGAAAATGTGGTTGCCTCTGCAACCCTAAAGCAGAGAGTAGACCTAAACGCGGTTGTAAAAGGCTATCCTGGCGTTGAATATCGCCCAGAACAGTTTCCTGGGCTTGTGTTCCGCCTAAAAAGGCCAAAGACTGCCACGCTGATTTTCAATTCTGGAAAGATGGTCTGTACAGGCGCAAAGTCGGAAAAAGAAGCGCGCAGGGCTGTTATGAGAGTTATTAAAGAGCTGAAGAAAAGCGGCATAATTATCATTAGTAAGCCTGAGCTAAAGATACAGAACATCGTTGCTTCTGCCGGCCTAGGAGGAACCATAGATTTAGAACGTTCAGCCTATGCACTTGGAAGAACCATGTATGAGCCTGAGCAGTTTCCAGGACTCATTTACCGAATGGACGAACCCAAAGTAGTGATTCTATTGTTTGCGAGTGGAAAACTGGTCTGCACGGGGGCCAAAAAGGAAGATGACGTATACGATGCTGTTAACAGGCTTCATAAACGCCTAGAAGACGAAAAATTGATATACTATGAATGACCGCGAAACGTCTCTTTCCAAGGTAAGCACGATAACTGTTTTGTTCTCATCATTTGACAGTTTCTTCTTGCACCCTTCTATACCAGCCTCTGTTTCTGCGAATCTACCGTGTTTGATTCGGAATCTAAAACATCAAGTATCGTTAAAGTCCCCGAGCCTTATACGGCAATAAGAATAGATATGACGGAAAAGAAGATTGTGAAGATTAGATGTCGTCGATGTAGCCACATAAACCTAATTCCGTCAGACAAAGTTTTTCAAATTTTTAAGCCAATAAAGTGCGAGAAATGCGGGGAAATCATTGTTCAGCCCAAACAGCTATTATGAAGTAAACCGTCTCTATTGGTAAGATAGTTAAAAGGGATAGCCTTGAAATTCGTTGACGCTCACATCCACCTCTCGGACCCAGAATACAGCCAGACAGTCGATGAACTCGTAGGGGACGCGAAGCGCTCGAATGTTGTTGCCTTAGTTTCTAACTCCATGGACCTCCAAACGAGTCTCGAGAGTCTTCGATTAATTGAGGAACATCCACGTCTCGTGTATGCCGCTTTGGGCATTCATCCATGGGCTGTTAAACAACTGTTGCCAAACGAGCTAGAAGACACCGTGAATCTAATCCTACAACATGGAACAGCCAGCAAAAAAATAGTTGCGGTAGGCGAAATTGGCTTAGACTTCACATATCCGAAGGACACGAATCTTCAAGACAGGCAACTCCAAGTATTCAGAGAAATGCTTAGTGCCGCCGAGAAAACATCTCTTCCAGTTATCATTCACTCGCGAGGAACCATAACTCAGATTATGAGTATCTTACCATCCTACGGATTGCGGAAACTCCTGTTACACTGGTTTAGCCACCCGATAAAGTTACTGTCGCAGGCTATAGAGCGTGGATACTACATCACTGAAGGACCTCCATCCGTATATTCGCGCCATATCCAAGAGATCATCAAGCAAACCCCCCTCATGAACCTCTTAACAGAAACTGACGGGCCAGTTCGTTTCTCGGGTCCATTCAAGAATGAAATGACCTCGCCTTCTTTCATTCCACTCGTCGTAGATGCCATATCCCAGTTAAAAAAGATGAACAAAACTGATGTTGCCAATCAGATAATCCAGAACTTTGCGGATTTCTTTGGAATAACACCAACATAAATCCAACCGCTTCTATTCGGCGTTACTGAAGCACAAGTATTAAAAGACACGAACAATTCTTTGAACCAAAGAAAACAATTCGATGACGGAGGCAATTGAAAGCTTGGGCAAGGTGCGAACAGAACAAGTAAAACGGATAGCCCAAGAACTAATAAAGCGAAACCCTGACAAGTTCTCAACAGACTTTGAAAACAACAAAAAACTCGTAAAGTCTCTCACAAGGATTTCTTCAACAAAGCTGAGAAACCGAGTAGCAGGCTACGTAACTCGCCTGGCGAACATCATGCAAACAGCCCAAGCTGGCGAGATTCCCGAAACTGCCGAGGCGACAGAAGCCTCCGAACCAGAAGAAACAGAATAACGCTTTATATCGATGGAACCCACAACTGTTTGAAGAAAAGGAGACGGCTAAAGTTGTCTATGATGAACGACTATCGAAAGGGTTGGGCTCTACGCTATATTAGGGAAGCAAAGGCGGAACTAACTGCTGCCCAAAAAACGCCGTATATGGCTCCAGGCCTGATTTTGGAAGCCATGCGAAAGGCTCAGATGGCCATCTACTACAGCCTAGGCGACCCTGCCTACGTGGAGACGATTGTGCATCAAACCATGATGAAGAAACAACCTATAGAGGACCCAGTTTTGAGATGTCTCGTCGAAACTGAACGAACTGTGCAACAGATTGCGCAGACGCCAGAGTCAAATCATGAAAGGGCGATTAAGCATGTTGATGACCTCATCCGAATCGCATCAGACATAGTGGAACTGTTTACAAGCGAAAAAGCATAACTAAACAATAAGCGCATTCGTTTTACACATCCCAGACGGTGAGAACGTGTCCTTTCCCTATGTTATCTCTCACGAAAAACTGAATCTCTACATTAGTGTACTCGATATAACTAGTCTTTACTTACACGAAGAAACCATTCCTGACATCCTGGACCAGCTTGCGCAGTCTATCAAAAAAGACGGCTGCCTTAAACACCCTGTCATTGTGGATGATAAGACTCATGTTGTTTTGGACGGTATGCACAGAGTTGCTGCCCTAGAAAAACTGGGGTACGCTCGAATTCCTGTTTGCCTGGTGGATTACGAAAACCCCACCATTACGGTGGGTTGCTGGTATCGAACGATAAAGGGAATTAAAGCCCTAGAACACGTCATCAGTCGACCATATCAAACAGGGCTCACTTTAGAGGAAGTTAATGAAGTTGACGACGAAAAACTCGGCGTTTTACCTGTTGCTGCCGCGATCAAGAGTCTGGAAAAGTCCTTTTTTGTTTGTTCTCCTTTTCGAAACCTCAAAGAGGCTTATGATGTTATAAAGAGAATTGAGGAGAGACTGAAAAGGTCTGGTTTTGAGGTCGCTTATGAAACTGAGTTGGATGCGCTTAGTAAGTTGCGTGAACAGGATGTTGATGCGGTGCTTTTGACGCCGAAACTTACCAAAAGCGCCATAATTTCCACTGCTCTTTCTGGAAGTGTTTTTTCATATAAGGCTACGAGACACGTTATCCCAGCCAGACCACTCGATCTTGATGTGCCGCTCAATCTTCTTAAAGATAGTAAAAAGCCTCTTGAGGAAGTGAATGAAGAACTAAGGCAGATGCTTCAGAAAAGGCGTTTAAGGCGGGTTGCCGCTGGTAGCGTCATCAAAGGAAGGCGATATGAAGAAGACCTCTACCTCTTTGAGGAATGAACATGCCTGTGAAAGTCAAAATAAGACTTCTCGGAGTTTTTCGAGGGCTTTCTGGAAAAAGCCAGTTTCAAATGGAATTAGAGGAAAGAGATGTTGTGAGAAAAGTTGTTCAGAAGCTGACTGAAGCGTTTTCACCAGAATTTAGGCAGGCGTTAATTGACCCTGAACTGAATGATCCACGACCAAATGCGCTCATTCTCGTAAACGGAAAAGAAATTAGCGCTTTAGAGGGACTTGGAACACGGGTTAGTGACGGCGATGAAGTTGTCATTATTCCCGTGTCGCACGGTGGCTAAACATAACAATTGCTGGGATGTGTATGCAGATTTTTGCCATAAAAACTCCATTAATCAAGCCTAAAGATGACTTAGTGACAGTTCTTCTCGAAGCCCTTCAAAAAGAGAGTCTTGAACTTGAAAACAGAGATGTTTTGGCAATATCTTCTAAGGCGGTGGCTTCGGCTGATGGGCGCCTCATTGAACTAAAAACGATATCACCTTCAAGAAGAGCGCTAGAGTTAGCGAGAAAGCATTTTCTAGAACCAGAATTCGCTGAATTAGTGCGGAGAGAGGCTGACCACGTTTATGGAGGAGTTGAAAAAGCCATTCTCACATTAAAAAACGATGTTTTGACAGTAAACGCGGGTGTTGATCACAAGAATGCGCCAGCTGGTTTTGTTTCTGTTTGGCCCTCCAATCCTCAGCGTCGAGCGGAGCAGATTCGAAAGGAAATATGGAAGCGTACTGGCAAGGATGTGGGAATCTTAATAATTGACAGCGCTGTGGCGCCTCTTAGATTGGGAACAAGGGGCATGGCGATTGGAGTGGCTGGCTTCAAGCCTATGAAAGATTGTAGAGGGCAAAAAGACCTCTTTAAGAAGCCTTTGCTGATTACTCGACACGCAGTTGCTGACGACCTCGCGTCGGCGGCTCACCTAGTGATGGGAGAAGCAGATGAGGAAACGCCAGCGGCTCTCATTAGAGAGGCACCTGTAACTTTCGCTGAAAGAGTCCGCTCAGAAGAGATGATAATTGAACCAGAAGAATGCGTATACATGAAGTCATTCTTAAGATAGAAGATGGATATTCCCTAATCTAACGTTTTTGAGATGTTTTTTAGCAGTCTCATAACATTGATATGCCACGCCTCGGCTGGTTGTGGGCAGGTCATTCATTACGTATTTTGGACAAAACGCTAACAGGGTGTAAGGAATCTGCGGGTCTATGTCCGCTATAAAGCTTGCCAGACTGTGAACCTCCTCAACGTTCACATATCCTGGAACAAGAAGTGTGCTCGCAGTTAGAATGGGCAGGTCAGAACGTTCTTTAAAATATTTTTCTCCAATCATCTTAAAACTCTCAAGAGTAGACACATTCGAAACCCCACAAAGAGCCCTATTCAAGTTTTCATCCCATGTTTTTAGGTCAAACTTAATATTTCCTCCGCTAGTGAGGGAAAGCTCCGCCGCCTTCATGGCAGATTCCCTCTTCCAGTATCCGTTTGTTTCCCAGCAAATTCTCAGGATACGCCCTTCAGTCTTGGCTCTTTCTAAGGCTGTCTGACTTGTTTTGAGGGCATGAGGCATCTGCACAGAGGGGTCACCACCAAAATAGCATATACATGAAACGTGGGCATCCGCCTTATCTGCCAAGCTTTCAGCACTCATAACAGGACTAAGCTCACTGGCAAGACTTCGATAATGCCAATTCTGGCAAAAAAGACAGTCAAGGCTGCAACTTCCGTAAAACACGGCAAGATTTGCGTAGCCAGTTTCCGCGCCGCGCCTATACGCATATTTTGGGTAGCCCGCTCCCGTACATCCGGGACAGAACCACCAGGCAACGCAGTTGGTCGGCAGGGGGTCATAGTACCAGTGGAGGATGCCCTTTTCTGCAGTTCCACCCATCCGAACTAGCCGATTATCCACGTTAAAGACCAAGCCACAAAAACCTTTTTCACCCACACTGATTTTGCAGTCGTTGGAGCATACGCCACACAAAAGCCCATTTGGGTTCCTCGGCGGTTTTGGAGGGAGCCCAAACATTGTCCGACTTTCAGCGTGAACCCTATCGGTGATTTTTAGTGCTTCCTCAGGTTTTTCTCGGATACAATGCAAGCACACCCCGAGTTGATTAGAAATTGTGAGTGACTGCTCGCCACAGATTTGGCATCGCCCCAATGAGGTACACCCAAAAGATGTTAAGCTGCTCGGGGTTTTTAGTTGTTATTCTCCAGTGTTTTTGAAAATAAAGAGCACCAGCACCAAGAATAATGGA
>Ga0209725_1001642_pt1 | contig 12507 bp, 12 predicted proteins | sample I18A1metaG_FD_184145 | JGI IMG/M metagenome (GOLD analysis project Ga0209725, IMG submission 184145) | Lake sediment bacterial and archeal communities from Gulf of Boni, Indonesia to study Microbial Dark Matter (Phase II) - ​I18A1 metaG... | ecosystem: Environmental > Aquatic > Freshwater > Lake... | reverse complement strand
TCGAAGAAGGTCTGGTATCAAAGGCGGGGCTTCTGGGGGGGCTTTCAGGCGGTGTAGGGTGAGGATGTGCTCGGACATTCTGCTGTCCGAATCAGCTTCCGGGATGTCCTTCATGATGAAAAGAAGGTCAAAACGTGACAGAAGCGTCACGGGCAGGTTGATATTATCTGCAATATTTCGATACGGGTCGTATCTTCCTAGACTTGGGTTGGCCGCCGCAAGAACCGCCGCTCTCGCATTGAGTGTGGCAACAATGCCACCCTTGGCCACACTCACAGTGTGCTGCTCAAGTGCTTCATGTATGGCGACTCGATCTTCAGGGCGCATTTTATCGATCTCATCGATACAGGCGATCCCTTTGTCTGCTAGCACTAAGGCTCCAGCCTCTAGGACCATGCCTCCGGATTTTTCGCGGACAACAGCCGCTGTCAAGCCGGCCGCGGTTGTTCCACGTCCACTTGTGTAGAGTCCACGAGGGGCTATCCTCGCCACGTATTGCAGTAGCTGACTCTTTGCGACTCCAGGGTCGCCTACAAGGAGTACATTCGTCTCGCCTCGAATGACGATACCATCAGGTAACCGCTTTGGTACGCCGCCGAAGAGCATGTAGAGGACTGCTTCCTTGATGTCGCCGTAGCCGTAGATCGATGGTGCGAGCGACGCCAGCAACTTGCGGTGGATGAACGGATCCCTAGCGAGTTCACGGATTTGCCTCTCATCTTCGGGCGTTATTTCAACAACCTCAACCTCTTTTCCGACTACGTCAACGAAATTAGCGTCAAGTAGGAGATCGAAGGTGCGCAATCGGGCTTTGCGTCCTAGGAACTCTTGTTGAGCCCTGACCACACCGCTTATGGAGACTCGATCTCCGGGTCGAGCCACGTCTACCAGATCTTCTGTGAGTTTGATGTCCATCGCCCTAGGCAGCTGACCCGGAGGTAGGTCTTCAGGTCGTTCTTGTATGCGGATTTCCTGAGAGTTCATGAAGTTAGACTGCTTTTCCAAGAACTCAAAGACCTTTGACCTGCAATGAGGACAGACCCCCGGCCCTCGCATCAAGATCCCGGCTTGTTCAACATATGTCAAGGCGTTGCACTTGCGGCATTGGAATGCGGCCTTGATTAGCAACGGCTTGACGGTTGTTGATCTGACGATTATTCCATCAATCAGCACGAGTCTGCCAATATTCTCGGACCCAATCCTGCGCAGTGATATTCGTTCAGGGAGCTTCCTGAACCTAGCGCGCAGACGTCTAATGATCTCCGCATACTCTGGATCCTCGATCTTGAGCTGTGCCCATGCGCTTCGATCGAGGTATTCAAAGTATTCATCTGGTTTGTCAAGAATCGAGCGGGCGAGGTCGGGATCGTAGGCAATCAAGTCTTCGAAATCGACAACTATGGACTTTGTACCCGCTAAGGCAGTATGCCCCAGACGTTTCCTGTACTTGTATTCGCTGTCCGTTCGGAAAGAGCGCAGGAACTCTTGGAAACGCTCTTCAGGTTTCTGGAGTACTTGCGCCGTCAAGCCCTCAAGCCCTGCCCCAGAAGCTTCGACTTCCATTCCTCAATCGTCTTGTTCAGAATGGAATAGAGTGCGCGCTCCTCGTACGTCAAACCATGGAGGAGTTCTTCGGAAGGAGTAGGCGAAGCAGCGAGGGAAACTAGCTTCCTAATTCGGCAGTTAACGATGTCGCGTACTAGCGTCTCGGTTCTCTCAAGCTCCCTGAGCTTGCCTTGGTCTTGCTTGCTCAGCTGTTTGAGATCGGACAGATGCCTGCGGAGCAGGCAGTAGAAGCTGGGCTGGAGCGAAGGCAACTGTCTGGATGCTGGGATGGTTTCTCGCCAGTGAATCTTGGAGAGTGTATTGAAGGTGAGAACATCTTCCTCTCTGAATCTCCCGTAACCATTACTCACGAGTTCCCTTGCCATCCAGTAGGGAATCTCCACCTCCTGCCCAACTTTTGCAGTTGACAGTTTGGTCATTCTTGACGATGTTTCGGGAATCTCGCGCGCAACAACTATTCTAACCTGAGAATTTTCAAAATCAAAATCTATGTCCTCTACTGAGATCATTGCTTCCGTCAAGAATCAACCACCAAACCCAATGGCGCCTCTGGGTTCACCATTTAAACACTTTGTCGAGTTATTCGTTCTATTTTGTCTAGATTTCCTCTGGAAGGGGAAAGATGTTCCGAGAGTTGAGTGAAAGTGTGAAAGGTGATCGTTCGTGCAGGAATCGTGGGGCCAATGCTTTTCAGGCACGTAAACAGACTTGAGCTGCACTGGAAACGTGATGATTGATCGGTGAGTGATCGTGGAAGTCGCGCTATGGGCTGAGAAATATCGGCCGAAGACATTGAAGGAGATGCGGAATCAGCAGCAGATCGTTGAGAGATTGAAGCAGTTTGTAGATACGCGAACGATGACCCACTGCCTATTCGCCGGGCCTCCAGGAAGCGGCAAGACAACCGCTGCGCTTTGCTTGGCACATGATCTCTTTGGCGAGAGATATCGAGATGCGTTCATGGAACTGAACGCGAGCGATGCACGAGGCATCGAAGTGATTAGGACGACTGTGAAGGAATTCGCTAGAATGGCGACTATCAGCAACGTGCCGTTCAAGATCCTCGTACTTGACGAGGCGGACAACATGACCTCAGATGCGCAGCACGCATTACGAAGGACGATGGAACGCTACACAGACACTTGTCGTTTCATCCTAAGCTGCAACTATTCCGGAAAGATCATTGAACCAATTCAATCGCGCTGCGCCGTCTTTCGGTTCGTCAGGCACTCAGACGAAGATGTCGGTGAGTATCTGGACTACATCGCCGCGCAGGAAAAGGTCGGACTCGCTCGCGAGGGCAAGAAAGCCATCTTGGAGATGGCTGAAGGCGACATGCGCGCGGCTATCAATACCCTGCAATCCGCAGCAACCTTCGGCAAATCTGTGACGGAGGAAGGGGTTTACAAGGTCGTGGGCAAGGCAAAGCCGCTTGACGTTCAGGAAATGCTGAACCTCGCCCTAGAGGGCGACTTTATGGAGGCAAGAAAGAAGTTAAGGTACCTGCTCGTTGAGGAGGGCCTCTCAGGCGGTGATATCGTCAAGCAGATTCACTCTGAGCTCTTCAAGCTGAAACTGCCCGAGCAGGCCAAGCTTGCGCTGACGGAGGCGGTCGGTGAGGTTGATTTCAGACTGGTCCAAGGGGCGGACGAAGAAGTACAACTAAGTGCACTCCTAGCGCAACTGGCCTTGAAAGGTGCGAAGTAGCTTCCAGGTGTCCTCCGTTTGCCTATTCCTTGGACGATCAAGCATCGTCCAAAGACCATGCGAGAGATTGCCGGTAACAGTGAAGCCCGTGACAAACTTGCCAAATGGATCCAATCATGGTTAAAGAAAGCTCCAAGAAGGAAGGCCGTACTGCTACACGGCCCACCAGGTGTTGGTAAGACCGTTTCAGCCGAAGCTGTCGCCCTAGATCTCGGCTATGACTTAATCGAGGTCAATGCCAGCGACAAGAGAAACCGCGAGGCAATAGACAGAATCCTAGGCACAGCAGCATCGCAAGGGCAATTGATCGGAAAGAATCGTCTAATCCTGATCGACGAAATCGACGGTATCAACCCTCAGGAGGATCGAGGTGCCGTGAGCGCCGTAGTGAGCACGATTTCGAACACCAACTATCCTATCATCCTAACAGCAAATGATCCGTGGGATCCAAAGATCGCTCCACTCAGAAACGCTTGTGAGATGATCGCTTTCAAACGCTTGAGCGTCCGAGACGCTATCCCATATTTGAAGACCGTCCTTGAGGCCGAAGGAGTAGACGCGGAGGACGTTGCTCTAAAGTTGGTCTACGATAGAAATCAAGGGGATATGAGGGGTATCATCAACGACCTCCAGTACTTAACCACTGGAAAGAGCAGACTCGCATATGTAGACGTGCAGCCCCTAGCCTATCGAGACAGGAAGGACACCATATTTCAGGCCCTTGCCTTAGTCTTCTCTGCGAAGGACATCAACCAAGCCAAACGAGCTGTGGATGCAAGCGATGTCGGCTATGAGATGCTTTTCGAATGGATATACGAGAACGTACCAAGACAGCTGTCCGACCCACGAGATATGGCCGCAGCCTTTCAGAATCTAGCGAAAGCCGATCTTTTTCTTACGAGGGCGAAGAGGACTCAAGGTTGGGCGCTACTGAAGTACTACTTTGATTTAATGACGGCGGGGGTCGGGCTTTCCAGAAAATACACGAAACCAGCATGGGTTCCGAACAGGTTCCCGGAACGAATCCAATTCATGTCGCGTTCTAGGTCCGTGCGAGCTGTGCGCAATCAGATAGCAGCATCGATCGCAGCTAGATGTCATATCTCATCGCGGAGAGCGCTCACTCGGTTCATCCCACACCTAAAGCTAATCTTCCAAACAAACGAGAGAGAGGCTGCAAAGATTGCGGCGTGGCTTCAGCTCGATGAGGATAGCGTGAGTTTTCTCGTTGGAGATGAAGAACGTGCGGCTGCGATTCTGAAGGCGTCTGTCTCCGCAAGCTAATGCTCGCGGCTAACTCTGATTATGTGTCCAAGTTCCGGCAGGATCAGCTTTTCCAGTGCTGTTTGAACGGCATTAGGTGAACCTGGTAAACAAAAAATTGCCTTTCCTTTGATAGTTCCAGCGATCGCGCGGCTCAGGATTGCCGGAGAGCCAATCGTGTCGAAGCTCACTTTCCTAAAGAGCTCGCCAAAACCTGGCAGTTCCTTCTGCAGCATAGGGGTGATGCTCTCGACGGTGACATCTCTCCGAGACAAACCCGTTCCACCTGTAATGATCACTGCATCAACATTCTTCGATGCCAATGCTTTCCTAGTAATCTTCTCTATCATTGGCCTCGAGTCTGAGATCAGATTGCGACCTTGAAGGCGATGACCCGCGCGAGTGATTGAGCGTTCGATAATGTCCCCTGATGTATCCTCAGGCTTCTTCCCTGCCCTGAGCTCGTTGAATTTCGATGTGCTGCAGGTTATGATGCTTATTCCTAGGGATCGCGGTGCGGTGGCCTTGTGAAGTTCAGGGATCTTTCTCATCTATCGTCGCTTGATCTTTTGTTTGACTTTGAGATAAGTGATGGCTGTGTCGGGATACTGACCTTTCTCGTCTTTCTCATATTGTTTGGTCATATCCCAGATTGTGAGAAGATATGCTGAGGCAGCCGTGAGGGCTTCCATCTCTACACCAGTCTTGGCTTGGCCTTTGACGTAAGATTCGACCCTTAGGCTGTTCCTCAGCAACGTATGCTCATTGCGGACTGTCGTGATTGGTATGGAATGGCAGAATGGAAGAATGTTCGGCGTATTCTTGGCCCCCATAACAGCCGCGACTTCTGCAGCAGCGATAGCGTCACCCTTGTCGAGCCTACCAACCCTCAAGCGTGCAATCGTAGTCGGTTTGAGCTTGATCTCTCCAACAGCCACTGCTTCCCTAATTAGAACCTCTTTCGGTGAGATATCGACCATCATGAAACGTCGCATGCTCAGAGACCTCAGATCAGCAGTACAACCCTTCAGAGGAATTAGCTATTGCTCCTGAGGGCCAGAACCAAAGCTAGATTTCGCTTCGAATTCCCAAATCTCATCTTCTGATGAGCTTTGCCAACCAGTCAATGTTCTGTTCCCTATGTCTCCAGAATAGGTCGGTTATCAGATAGTCAAGAGCGAGATGCCTGAACCCCGGGAATCGGCGGCCTACGAATTCCATGATTCTCTCAGGACTTGCACGGTCGTGTCCGAAAAGGATGCGAGAGTATATCTTGCCTTCCCAAGGAGGGATGTGTTCGAGGGCGTCGTAGTCGTGGAAGAATTCGTAAAGCATGTATCCGGCGGACTGCGGCCCGACCCCATAGATCTTGTCCAACTCCTTGAGACGCTCAGTTCTTCCAAGACCCCATAGCCTCCCCTCATCGATGTGCCTTCGAACTAGTTGGTTCGCCTGGCGCTTGAGGATCTTAGCTCTGTAACCAACTCTCAAGGCGCGTAATTCCTTCTCGGAGGTTCTTTCAATCGCCTTTGCTTCCCAGAAGGCCCATAGCTCATGCTCATCGAACTCTGCAAGCCGGCCGTAATGTTCGAAAAGACTGTGGAGCATTGCGACAGAGCGTTTAACCACGGTGTTCTGTAGCATCACGGTGATGACCAGGTACTCATAGAGGGAGTATCCGCTTTTGGGGCGCATTCCCCGCCAACGTTCAATCACGTGGCCTAGGATCTTGTCCGTGCTATATCGTTGCACGAATTCTGCTATGGCTGTTGAATCCAAGTCGTACCGCCGCGTGACCTCTCGGACAATCTTGGAGAATACACGGGGCTTCAGGGCACGTGACGAGAACACTGTTAAGCGAATCTGCGGCTCATCGATGGTCCCCAGAGCTCCCATCTTTAGGCCATAGATATCCTGTGCAAGTCGTAGAGTCTGCCAAAGCACGCCCGGCATCCATGCCTGGTCATTGCTGGGGAAGTGGTGCGGTTTCCACATAGTGCCATCGAAGTGAAAGGGAGAGGTTGGATAGAGATCGACGCTCCTACCGGCGTGAAGTCTCAGCGGTCGAAGAGGCATCCGTCTCATTCATCAAGAGCACGTTCGATGCTGCATTTGTTAACTGTTTAGGTTGCAGTGAGTAGATGACCGATTGACTGAATATCTAGAATCTCGGGAATCGTTTCTTTTTTGCGGACGTTAATGCCGTTTCCAGTTGCTCGCGCATCGTTGAGGCAGGTATGCTCTGTAGGCCCAGTAACGTTGTCTTTCCGCGGACGCCTTCACCAGATTTTGATGCTGCTATCATCCCGATCGCGCCTAGGCTTCGAGTGTACTTCCAGATCTGAGTATGTCCTCTAGGTTGATCGTTGTATTCTTCGCAGACCGCTCTGTACTCGCGCTCGACCGCGCCTATGGTGGCGTAGGCTTCTTGGGTTTCTTCTAGAACTCTAGCCAAGGCGAGGAGCATGTATTTCTCGTGAGGCGACAAGGCTGCGATGTATTCTCCGCGAAGCATCGGGTAAACGCTTCCAGCTGCTTTTCTTACGTGGTCTGCGTTCACACGTTTTGCGCTTTCAGCGTCAGCGTACTTACCAGCACGCCAGAGAAGCTCGATCGAATAACGAGCGTCACCGCTCTGTCCGCCAATGTCTGCCACGAGTTGAAGCGCGTCATCTGCGACGGTGTTCTCTTTGAAAGCTAAGTTGACTCTGTCTTTCAGGATGTCGATCAGTTGGCGGGAATTGTATTTGTCGAGTTTGACGATGTTTCGTTGTAGGGTGTCGATGGTGCTCTTGTCGAGTTTTTGGAGGTATTCCGGTTCGCGGAGTATGCAGATGAGTGAGAGGCGTATTGGTTTGCCGATTCGTTCTTCCTGTATGCGGGTGAGGTTGTAGAGTGGTGTGGCGCCTTCAATCCTGATGAGGTGTTCAAGTTCGTCTAATGCGAGGATTAGGTGAATATTCTTGTCGTCAAGTACATCCATTAATGTGTGGAGGAGCTCTTCAGGTGCGAAACCACGCTTCGGAAACTCTGGTTCGAAATGAGTCAAGACCCGTTTTATGATCATGAAGAGGCTGCCTTTCGCTTCACGGCAGTTCACGTGAACGTAGTGAAGGTTGATCCTGCGGCTCTTTGCAGCCCTGACTAGGTCAGTCCCGAAACGCTGCGTCAGAATCGTCTTCCCAGTTCCCACGTCACCTGTGATCTGGACGCGTTGGCTTATTGAGAAGGGGCTCTCAAGCGAGAATCGGAAGAGCTGGCTCAGGAAACGCATCTGCTCTTCGCGGTGGGGAAGCCTACTTGGAATGTATTCCAGCGAGAGGGGCGACTCGTCTTTGAAAACAGTGGGCCGAGCTAATGTCTCCTTCAGGATATCTGAAGACAATTGAACGAGAGCCCCTACTCTCAACATGATTTAGGCTACTCCATCTTATGTGCTTTTGTTGTTAAACACGATAAAAGCAGGAGAGCCAAGTGAAACTGATTAAGACAGATTGTGTCGATTCAGCAATCCGCGAAGATCGGACCTATCCCTAGCTCCTGTGGGATTCGATCACCCGGTAGATTTCATCGCGTTCCGATGGTCCAATCTCCTCTATGGATCCGTTCACTCTGACGAGTTTTCGACCGCTTCTTCGGGGCGTAAGTTTCCCAATTATCTTGGCAGGAATCCCATGAGCACTCAGACCGCGCAGAATGAAACCACTCTTCCGAGTATCGGCGGCGATCAGGAGACAACCAGAGCTCAAGAGTTTCAGCGGGTCAACTTGCATCAACGAGCAGATCTCGAGAGTTTCACGTCGTATTGCGATTTTCGATTCGTGAATGAGGAAGCCGACTCTTGATGCTTCAGCAAGTTCCCATGTGCCGTTTAGTAGTCCTCCTTCAGTAGGATCGTGCATGGCTCGAACTCCGCCAGCACGCACAGCAATCAGGGCGTCATCAACGACGCTGATTAGTCGCCTAAGGCCTTTGGCTTGTTGAATCAAACGCGCCCCAGCCTTCGACGTAAGCGTCTCCGAGAAATCGGCCGCGAGCACAGCCGTACCTTCAATGCCAACAGCTTTTGTCATTATGAGATGGTCGCCTGGTCGACCGCCTCTCGATGTAACAAACTTGTCCTTTGGAACGGTGCCAGTCATGTAGCCGATTACTATGGGTCGCAAGAGATCTGGAGTTACTTCAGTGTGGCCACCTACAACCGCAACTCCAAGCTCCTTCGCGGCTTTGTCGATCTGCTTCATTATCCTCTCGACAACTCCAACATTGGATTTCTCAGGAAGGAGCAGTGTACATAGGAACCATCTAGGTTTGGCTCCCCTGCAAGCAACATCATTCGCGTTCAGGTGAACCGAAAGCCAACCAATATCAGATTCAGCACCCGTGACCGGATCGGTGGAGAGAACAAGCACTTGATCGTCCAATGAGACTAGCGCCGCGTCCTCACCTATGGACGGTCCCAACAGAACCCTTCGATCTTTCGTGCCCGCGTAACGAAAGACGCTGCGAATCAGTATGTCTGACGGTATCTTTCCAGTCCTGAATCGTCGCATCGAGTACCGGAACCTACAAGCTCCATGGTGTTTTAAGCAATCAGGTAGGGAAACGGAAACATTGTTATGTGCGGTGCGCCTGAAGGAAGGTTTTGAGGAGTTCTCGAAATGATCAAATCGATTATTGATGTTGCCGTGGTCGTATCAAGTGGGAAGAAGTCAGCTGAATGGTACAAGGACAAATTGGGTTTCGAAATCCGAACCAGCGAAGACCACTGGATTACAGTAGCTCCGAAGGGCTCCGATGTTGTTCTGCATCTTTGCGAGACAACCCCTCTGGAGCAGGGAAATACCGGTATCGGGTTCAGAGTGGACGACTTAGACGAGACCTTTAAGGAACTGAGCGACAGGAGCGTGGAATTCACAGTGAAACCTAAGAAAGCCGATTGGGGCAGCTTCGCGAGATTCAAGGATCCCGACGGAAACGAATTCTGGCTAATGCCTAGTTAAATCGAACCGAGGCCTTCTTGGAATATGACTGAAATGAGTCTTCAACAGTTCGTTCAGTCCATTCTTGATCGGCTACAAAGTACTGCCAGCATCAAGACGGTGTATGGGGATCCCATCGAAGCCCGGGGCAAAACCATCATTCCCGTTGCGAAAGTCGTCTATGGGTTCGGAGCTGGATCTGGGAAAGGAAAGAAGATTGAATCGCAGGAAGATGAACACGCCGGTACCGGCATTGGAGGCGGCATCGCTGTCAAGCCGGCGGGCGTCTTGGAAATAACTCAGGAAGGCACGCGCTTCATACCAATCAGCCAGACCGGAAAAATCGTTGGAGTTCTGCTAGTCGGATTACTTCTGGGTGTCATACTGGCCGGACGGCGCTCCAGAAGAAAAGACTAAGTCCCGAACATTTCGGCGGGCTCGCGCACTCAAGATCAATCTCATTTCGGCTCAATTGGGCCAGACTCGTCATCGCCCGCTAACAGGGAATTCCACTGAGCTCACTAATTTGTCTATCTGCCACGCGTGTTACAACCTTATGATTGGGCTCAGGAAAGGGTGGTAAGAGGACTACGCCGAAACTTGATGCGAAAATAGCGCCGAGTATTCATGTGACACCGATCGGCTTCGAGAGCTTCGGAGTAAGATCAATGTGCACTTTCGTTGAAACGCCCGACGTGAGAGTCTTGATCGATGCTGGGGTTGCTCTGGGCCCGCGATTCCGTAAGTTTCCACATCCTAGGGAATACCAAGCGCGGAATCTGTGCCGTGCGAAGATTCGAGATTGTGCTGAGAAGGCTGATGTAATCATCGTCTCTCACTATCACAACGATCACCATACGCCGAACTACACAGAAACCGTTTGGTTGGGAAGTAGCGCTGAGATAGCTGAAAGCATCTACAGAGACAAGGTTGTTCTCGCGAAGGACGTTAGGAATGCAATCAACTTCAGCCAGCGAAGAAGAGGGTGGATGTTCCAGAGATTCGTCAAGAAGCTCGGGAGCGAATGCGAGGTTGCCGATGGCAGAACTTTCGAATATGGCGGAACGAAGCTGAAGTTTTCTCGCCCAGTGCCGCACGGAGAAGAGAAGTCAGAACTCGGATGGATAATCATGACCACAATCAGTAGAGGAGAAGAAAGAATTCTACACGCATCAGATGTCCAAGGGCCCATGTCCAAGAAAACCTTGCGGATGATCCTCAAAGAGAGAGCTAAGCTAGTAATCGTTGGCGGTCCTCCGTTATATCTTGAAGGTGTGAAGGTCAAGAGATCCGCAATAGACAAGGGAATCGAGAACGCCTCACGAATCGCAGCCGTAGTTCCAGCGACAGTGTTTGAACATCATGTGTTACGAACGGAGAACTGGAAAGAACAAACAAGACTGGTTTATGACTTGGCCAAGAAGGCCGGCCACGAAGTGGTGACCGCAGCCGAATACTCAGGCGTCAAACCTCAGCTCCTAGAATCAATGCGACAGCGTCTATACCAGGAGGACCCGCCATCGGAGGAGTTTCTAAGGTGGACGCAGCTCCCCCGTGATAAACAGAGACGTGAACCACCCCCGGTCTAGAACTCGATCGGTCTCCTTTCTTCTTCAGTGCCAAGAAGAAGCAAAAAACAGGAAAGGGTGGGGACGGAGAAGTCTTGGCTAGGCGCCGGCCAATTTTGTTGCCAATCGAAATTTCTTCCCGCACTGCTGGCAAGAGTAGTGTTTGATGTGCAGGGCTGGGCCCCTTCCGTCTTTAGGGTGCATGTCCCACTCTTTCGCTGGACCTGCGACTTCCACGCCACATTTCAGACATTTCACCAAAGGATCTCACCTCGTTCTTGGCCGCAGTCAGTCGGCAGACATGAGGAGAGAAGATTGGCTCTTGCTACTTGGCTCCGGGTCGCTGTGTGGCAACATTCTGGGTGGGGTTTTCCTCACGTCTGGGACGGCCGACTGCCATGTTCCTGCCATAGCGCTTCTATGGTATATTAATGTTTCATAATTGGAACATTAATATACTTAGTTAGTCTATCGATATATCGAAAAGCAGCGTCATGGCTTAAATCGAAGTTTAGTGTATATGTAGCACACTTCCACAGGAGGTTCCAAGCAAGATGAATGGAGAAGCCAAGAAACAATTCGCAGTAGCTCTTGCCTCCTTCGCTCTAGGCGCAGTGGTCGCTGCTGTTCTTGGAAATTCCAAGGCTCGCGATAAGCTGAGCGAGGCTGGCAAGAAGCTTCTACAGAGAGAGGCGTAAACCGGGCGGCTCATAGCCGCTTTACCTAATCCCTCTCTTTTTTGTCAGACTTCCTTGACCTTTAGCCTGCCTCAAGATCAGCGTCCGCTTGTCCGTTTCTTCCGAGCAAGGCCTAATTCTCAATTCTCCACTTCTGAGCCATCAAGGCGCGCGAGCGGAGCCTCCCGTCCGCTGCGCTCGACAAACCCCGGTATAGGGAGGTAGCCAAGTGAAAATCAAGAGCTCAATCTATGTCACGTTGACAGCGAGTTTTGCTGCTGTCTACGCTGTTGGCGTTGTCTTTCTTGCTCCAATCAGCTTTCAACTATTCCAGGTGAGAGTGGCGGATGCTCTATTGCCGCTCTCCATGATCTTTGGTTGGCCTGTCATCTTGGGGCTTTCCATTGGAGCTTTTGTAGCGAACTTGTTCGGAGGTCTCGGTCCTGTCGACGTAGTAGGCGGTTCTGTTGCGAATTTTGTTGCAACGTTCATCGCGTGGAAGATCTCCGAGAATCGTGGGAGAGCTTGGGCAATTCTAGGGGTGGCATCAGAAATCCTTGTGGTCACCCTAATCGTCGGTAGTTACCTCAGCTATCTGTTTGGTATGCCACTAGAAATGGGATGGTTAGGACTCCTTCTTGGAAGCGTCATAGCCATAGGACTACTTGGCTCAATTCTCCTGTTTGCCTTTTCGTCAGAGCGAGTCTCGGTGATCCTCAAGACGTACGGTCTGCCCGTTCGAGG
>Ga0209725_1001641_pt1 | contig 12507 bp, 12 predicted proteins | sample I18A1metaG_FD_184145 | JGI IMG/M metagenome (GOLD analysis project Ga0209725, IMG submission 184145) | Lake sediment bacterial and archeal communities from Gulf of Boni, Indonesia to study Microbial Dark Matter (Phase II) - ​I18A1 metaG... | ecosystem: Environmental > Aquatic > Freshwater > Lake... | reverse complement strand
GCACACAATTGCACTGATGTTAGCGATGCTGAGGAGAATCCCAGGCGCCGATCTATCCTTGAAGTCAAAGAGGTGGGAAGGACTCAAATTCGTGGGTGAAGAGTTGGCGGGCAAAAGGCTAGGCATTGTAGGCTTGGGTGCCATAGGGAAGGAGGTCGCAAAGAAAGCCAAAGCATTCGGAATCGACATCGTCTACACGAAGAGACACAGAGACACGAACTTGGAAAAGGAGCTGGGCTTGTCATTTGCTCCGCTACAGACCCTCCTAAGCGAATCAGATATGATCTCGATCCATGTCCCCCTCACGCCTGACACAAAAGGACTAATTGGCCGAAAGGAAATCGCGCTGATGAAGAAAGGCGCGTATATCATCAACACAGCCCGAGGGGGAATCGTAGACAGCGATGCGTTGGCGGAAGCACTGCGAAGCGGGCTAATAGCGGGAGCAGCAGTGGATGTTTTTGACACGGAACCTCCTGACTTTTCATCTCCATTGTTCAACGTCGAGAAAATCATAATGACTCCTCACATAGGCGCGTATACCGTTGAGGCCATAAGGCGAATGGATTGCATAGCAGCAGAGAACATATCCAAAGTCCTCCGCGGTGAGATACCTGAGTATGTGGTGAACAAGGAGGTCCTGTCCAGCCAGAAGCTCAGGATGAAGACCTCAATCTGAGAGATGCGCGATTCACAGTTCCTCGCGAGCCCTCCTCGTGGTAATGCAGTCGTCTTCCGCCAATGTTCCGGCGGGCATTCTGAATTGCCCGTCGTTGATTGGAACAGAATCAGTAGTCATAGTCACATGTTCAGCGCTGTTGAACAGGCTCTCGCTCGTTCAGGTTTCAACCCAGCAGATCCTATTTCCTAGCGGCCGCTATGATCTGCAGAGCCTCTCTTGACAGCTCGGATATTTTGGTGAAATTGCCGGCTTCGATGAGATCTTTCTTGCAGATCCATGTGCCTCCGACGGCCCAGGCGCCGGCCTTGAGGTATTCCGCAAGGTTGCCTGCGTTGACTCCTCCAAGAGGCATGAACTTCACGTCTGGAAATACGGCTTTCATTGCCGTTATGTGGCCTGGGCCCCCGGTTGAGGCGGGGAATACCTTGATCACCAAAGGAAGTTCTTTGATGCTTCTTCTCCGTCGCGTGCCGAGTGTTGCGGCTTTTATTGCCCTTTGAACCTCCGACGGCGTGAATACGCCTGGAATAGACACGACGTTCTTTCTTGCACAGTATGTGACGAGCTCTTCGTCCAAGTGAGGCGAGACTATGAAGCGCGCTCCAGCGGACAAGGCTTCCTTCGTAGCCGCGACCGAGAATACGGTGCCCGCGCCGACCAGCAGTTCGCGGAATTCCTTGCTTAGCAACCTTATCGCTTCCATGGCTCTCGAGGTGCGCATGGTTATCTCAATCAAGTCCAAGCCGGCGTCCATGATAGTTCGAGCCAGTTGCGGTGCCTTGCTGGGATCCTCGATTACCACGACCGGAATGATGCCTGCCCTCTCCATTCTGGCTAGGACGTCCTGCGGCATCATAACGCCTGCTCCTGCCCTCATCTCTGAACCCTCCCCGCTCCACCTTCCCTAACGAACCGCTCGATCTCTTGAATAGTCGCCAGGTTCGGCCTAAAAAAACATGCTATGTTTCAGCGATAGGCCGCGGAGCCGCGTGCCGGCGGCGCCGCGGGATCCATTGACAATCTTCACTCTGACAGAGCCATCCAAAGAGCACCGACTGCAGAAGGTGGGGCCTGAAACGATTGGGCTTTCGTCCTGTCGCACATAGAAAACCTGATGCATTACCAGAGAACATCATACGCCAGACTATTCGTAATTCAAGCTGGATCATGCCGTGGACAAGTTCGTAGTGCAAGGTCTTGAAGACATTGTGGGTGAGGATCATCTGATAGCCAACAGAGACAGGATGCAGAACTACTTGGTGGATGAATGCCCTGAGCCCGTGAGACCCATGCCTGCAGATGATCTCGTATTAGTCAGGCCCGCTGATGCTCAACAAGTCTCGTCTGTGTTGGAACTTGCGAACAAACATCGCATTCCAGTCTTCCCGAGAGGCGGTGGAACAGGCCTCGTGGGCGGAGCCGTCCCGACACGAAATGGCGTAGTTCTTTCGATGGAGAGGATGAACCGAATCGAGATTGACAAGGATAACCTGATGGCTATCGCAGAGGCAGGAGCGACCCTCGAGCAGCTGCTGAATGCTGCTAGCGAGTCCGGGCTATCTTTTCCGCCTCATCCTGGCGACGAAAATGCTCAGCTGGGCGGGCTCGTCGCTACAAACGCAGGGGGGTCAAGAGCGGTAAGGCATGGAGTGATGAGGAACCAGGTCAAAGGGATGAAGGCGGTTCTTCCAACCGGAGAGATACTGAAGCTTGGCGGCCGATTGCACAAGAACAACGTAGGCTACGATCTGATGCAACTCATAATAGGTAGCGAAGGAACGCTCGCAGTCATAACCGAGGTAACTCTCCGACTGTACCCAGAGACCCAGGCAGCGGCAACCATCATTGTGCCGTACAACGACCGATATGACGCATTATTGACTGTACCGAAGATACTGCGAGACGTAGGCGCACCGCTCGCAATCGAGTATGTTGAAAGACATCTAATGGACAGGACTGCGAAACACATCGGCGAAACCTGGACGGTCAGCCAGGGAAATTGCTATCTAATCATGATAGTAGCGGAGACCGGCAGGGATCATGTGCTTTCTGAATGCGTGAAGATAGCGGAGATATCTCGACAGAATGGAAGCCTAGAACCGATCTACGTTGAGTCAAAGAGAGACCAAGACAGAGTCCTGAGAATAAGAAGCAATATCCATTTCGCACTGAAGAGCGAAACGGTGGACATTCTGGACATAACCGTGCCAGTCACTGAGTTGGAGAGGGTGATGCGCTCCATAGAGGAAATCGCGAAAAGGGACGAAGTTTTCTTGCCCGTTTTGGGACACGTCGGCGACGGCAACCTGCACATCAACATAATGAGTGGACGAGTGGGCGTGCCGGAACACGCGGAGGCGCTGAGAGACGAAATCTACCACATTGCCATGGAAGCTGGTGGGGTCATAACTGGTGAGCATGGCATTGGAAAGATCAGAACAGAGAAGCTACAAGTCTGCCTCTCGAAGAAGGAAATTGAACTGATGAGGGCCATCAAGAGAATCTTTGATCCGAACGGCATATTGAATCCTGGAACCAAGATACCGGCTTAGACCCAGAGTCATGAGGCGAATTCCTTCTACTACAGTTCGATGATGCGACTTCTAGAGCAAGACAGACTGGTATAGCAGACGACTCTGCTGAGCGTGTGTGACTTCTGTGAAGTACGGCGCTTCCCTTCGCAGGTTTCACGCGCCCATGGCGTACCGAGCCGAACCCAAACGTCGGTGCTGCAAGTCAAGTCTTGATCGCGAATCTCGGATTGTCGACAACTTCGACCCTGCCGCGCCGTTCAACGACAAGTTTTGAAAAGCCTTGTTCTTGGACACTTTCGTAGTCATGCCCGGCATCCGCTTGATACATAAAGAAGAAGACCAGCTTTTCTGCTCCCACGTTCACTGTTCGATGCCCCCATCCCGGAGGCACATAGATCACATCTCCCTTGCTCATTTCTAGGCATTCTGAATTGCCGGTCCTTGACTGGAGTAGAATCAGCCCCTTCCCCGCCAGTCCTAGGTAGACTTCGGAGGATGCTTCCTTTGCGTGGAAGTGTCCCTTTGTCATGTAGAATTCGTCTCCAATCCTGCCTGGATACAAAATGGTTGTGCCAAAGTTCAGGTGTCCGAGTTCTTGCGGCTGGAGACACTCATACACTTCGTAGATGATCGGGTCTTGACCGGAATTCAAGATGGTCTCCGTGGCTTGCGTGTCAGCGAAGAAGCTGTCCAGATCTTTCAGCTTGCGCTTCGTTAATGTCGAGGGCAATAGAACGCCTTTCCCAAGGTCCAGTGAAACATGCTTGGGCTTCAGCGCTATCTCCATGGGCTCACCGGGTCAGCTGCTGAGGTTTGAAGCATATTTAAGGAAACGCACTCGTCCCCTGCCTCCTCTCCTCGCTGAGAGTATGGATCCGTAGTTTCGCGATAGCTCAGCAGAGACCTCGTTCCCAACAACCAAGTGGGTTCTATTACATCAGATTCATGATTCGAATTTGCGCTATCCCATGACGTTTGGCATGTCGCGCTTCCTTTGCGCTGCCTCTTCTTGCTCTGCACCAGCGTTGCAATTTGGCGATCCCCCTACGTTTCTTCATGCAAGGAAAGTCTGCTATGTGAGCTCGCGAATGTGCCATATGTCGTGATATCTCAGAATCCATGGCCTGAATCACAAAATTCATCTCACACACTCATGCGATAGTCTCGGGCACCCTGCTGGAGAAAAGTTGTTGACCTGTAGATTCGGGTTCTATGCAGCACACGAGCAATATGACCCTAACGAACTGCTGAGTTTTGCCGTGAGGGCTGAGAAGAACAGCTTCGACACGGTCTGGAGCAGCGATCACTTCCATCCCTGGGCTCACACAAATGCGGAGTCCGGCTTCGCGTGGGTATGGTTGGCTTCAGCGGCTGAGAGGACGAGAAGAGTCTCCCTGGGCACAGTCACGCCGCCTCTGCTCAGGTACCACCCGGCCCTTGTTGCACAGGCTTTCTCGACTTTGAGCTTCATGTATCCGAACCGCGTCTTCTTGTGCTTGTCCACCGGAGAGGCTATGAATGAGGCGCCGCTGGGATTGCCCTGGCCATCCTACAGAGAGAGGTTGAACAGACTCGAAGAATCCGCGGCCATAATTAGAAAGCTGTGGACAGATAGCTTCGTAGATTTTGAGGGAGAATACTACCGACTGAGAAAGGCCAACTTGTATACGAAACCCAGGGGCAGAATCCCACTGTACATTGCGGCTAACGGACCATCCACCGCATATGTGGCCGGCAAGTATGCCGACGGACTGTTAACGAGCGGCCGCGTCTTCGAGGGAAAATTCAAGTCTGAACTGCTTCCTGCTGTCGAAAGGGGAGCTAGAGACGTTAGGAGAAGCGCGGACGAGGTCAAGAAGATTGTCCACATCGTAACCTCATACGATGAAGACTTCGAAAGGGCGGTCGAAGGCTGCAGATTCTGGAACGCTACTCTGGTGCCTGGCATATTCAATGCTGAGGTGTACGATCCCAGAGAAATCGAGGCAAGAGCCCAGCTGATACCAAGGGAGGATGTAATCAAGACGCGTTTCATAGTAACTAGGGAAGAAGAGGCGATAAAGAAAATCGAGTCGTACCTAGACGCAGGTGTCACAGAGGTAGAATTCCTTAGCACTAGTCCAGATCAAAACAAGTTCATAGACTTCTTTGGAAACAAGGTTCTTACGTACTTCAGAGACCGGAGCGGATAGAGATTACTCTGCAAGGAGAAGCTTCGGCGCCTTTAACTGCCAGCGGAGCCAAAATAAAGAACGATCTAGCTACTTTCCTGCGCATTAGGAGTTTATGGAGGTTCGCAACTTCCTCTAAGATCAGGATTCCAGCCTCCAGCAGCATCCTGTGAATTATTCGCGACGGTGTCTTTGCGATCGGACCCACCACGCCTCTACCGCCCCAACCTCCGATGCTGAGTCCGTCTGTGCCCACTACTTTGGGCCGCTTTCCGACCAGAAAACGGGCTGCATCCCTGCTCAGGTGCGGCCACTTGAAGAGGTAGGCGGGGGTGACACCTCTCCTTCTCGACCAGCCAGTGAACATGAATAACATTTCTCCTCTCTTGATATGCCTACCATAGTAGAGCAGATCTTTCTTCGTTATCTCTTCGCCCTCCTCCTTGTTGCTGAGATCTATGACGACACCTTCGCCTGAAAGATCCTGCAAAGTGTAGTGTTCCAGACGGTTCGAGTCAGGGATGACGTGAGATGGGAAGTCTATGTGAGTGCCCATATGCATGTGCATATTTGTGATGAGACTTACAGTAGACCCATCTTTGGCGGCGAGCTTCAGATACTTGATCTTCAAGGGCGGCAGAGTGGGATACGAGGGCATGTTTACGAACATTTCATGAGTCAAGTCGATGATTTGAGACCTCTGAATCATCTCTCATGCTTCCAAGAGTTCGGCTCCGGTTGTCCGATTCGAACACGTGTAGTCCGGCCGAGACTATTAACCAGACGGCCTGGGCCGGTGCCGGCTTTGGGTTCGTCTGATCGCTGAGAGGGTGCATCGGCCATTGATCTTCTATGGTACTGTTTCATCCATCTGCTTCTGTTTCGTCTGTAGCATCGCATGATGCGTTTCTTGGCTGGTGCGCCGATGGGTTTCTTTGGGCTGTGTCTTTTCGCTTCGACCAGTTCGCAGTTTGTTCGGGAGAGGTAGCCTGTGTCACATGAGACGGATGCTCCAGTGATGCGTTGGTTGAGGCTTCTCACAGTCGCGGTTCTAGCTCTCGTCTTAGCGTTATCTTCGACGCACAACGCGTTCGCTACCATCAACAGTGTCTCTTTGGAGCCAAGATGCGGGCCTCCAGGGACCGGCGGTATTCTTGCCGTCACATTCACGGGAAGTGTTCCTGAAATTCAGACCTATCCTGACTTGCCTCTCGGCTGTGACGAGGACACAGAAGTCATGGGCTGCTGGTTCACGGTTCCAGAAGGTGTCGACCGAATCACGATTACGATAACAGAGAACGACGCACCGTCAAGGGTACTCGCCTTAGATGTGCCCCGCCCCACTGTCGGCGGCTTCATCGAACCCGTGAACAAGCTCGCGTTGCTTTCGCCGTGGCTCGCCCTGATAGGCCTAGTCGGCTGCATCGGTACTCTAGTTGTGGTCGCTAAGAAGCACCGACCGTAGATTCTACTCGGCCTGATCCCGGCGCAGAATGATTTCGAGCAGGATGGTATGTCGTTTTCATCATACATCGTAGATTATGCACAAACGAGTGCGCTTTTCGTGCCAAGCTTTAAGTCAACTGACGGCGCGAAAAAGGGGGCTGTGATAATCTTTGAGCGACACAAGCAAGCAACCGCTAGTCTACGCAAGGAAGACTTCGGGGCTGATACGGCGACTCTCCGCGTGGGACGCGATGATATACAACGTTGTCTTCATGGCGCCGACCGCCGTGTTCGTGTACGGCATCTGGGCGCTACTCACGTATCCTGGCACCGACCTGCCGATCACAGCCATCGTCTCCGCGCTGATCTCCATCCCGATCGGCCTATTCTACGCCGTATACTCGGCGTCGATGCCCAGGTCTGGCGGAGACTACATCTGGGTCAGCCGCGTTCTTCACCCAGCCATAGGGTTCAGCATCAACTTCTTCTTCTTCGTAGCCATCCTCGGCGTCGCCGGCTCCTACATGCCGTGGTTCACGCAGTACGCGCTCGGCCCGATACTCGAAGTAGGAGGCTACGCGGACCTAGCCGCAGTCGTCGTGACTCCAGAGTTCACCTTCGCCTTCGCCGTAGTCTTCTTCCTATTCTCGGCCGCGATCATCTCGCGCGGAGCCAAGGCCTCACACAACGCCTTCTGGGTCTTCTTCGTACTGATCGTGATAGGAGTGGTGACCTATGTTTCCGCGCTGCTCTACGCGGGCTCAGCCGGCTTCAAAGCCAACTTCAACGCGCAGTCGGGAATGAACTATGATGAGGTCATCTCGCTGGCGACTGCAGGCGGATACCCGACCGGCATGGTCTGGTCCGCGACGCTACTGGGCTTGGCGTTCACGTTCATGAACTTCCTAGGCTTCAACTCTTCAATCTACATGTCCGGCGAGATCAAGGAAGTCCATAGGGCGCAGCTCATCGCGATACCGGTAAGCGTCATACTCTTCGGCGTGATAATGTGGTTCATCTACGCGACGACGTACTACGTCATGTCGCCCGAGCTCATCGGCTCGCTGGCTTATCTGTTCGGGACAGGCGACCCCGCCTACACGCTGGCGTACCCGCCGTTCTTCCAGAACCTATTCAGGTTCGCTGCGCCGTCGCCGCTCGTCTACGGCGTCGCCATCTTCGGGTTCGCGATGATGACGCTCTCATCCTCGATGACGTACATCTTCGTCTGCGTAAGGCTGCTGTTCGCATGGTCGTTCGACCGAGTAGCGCCAACCGCACTCTCGAAGGTGGACTCCCGGTACGGTTCACCGTACGTTGCTCTCATAGTTGTCAGCATCGTCACGATCATCATGACTGGCCTGTGGCTTTACACGCCATGGCTGAGCCTCTTCGCCTACGCAGTCTTCGGCTGGATGATCATGCAAGGCATAGCCTCAATCTCAGGCATGATCTTCCCGTGGAGACGCAGAGACATCTTCGAGGCCTCGCCGAGGATCGTCAAGATGAAGGTTGGACCACTCCCGGTGATCACGATACTCGGCTTCATCACGCTGCTGATATCGATCTGGATCGGCTACGCGAGCATCTCACCCGCGATGGTCGGGACGATAAGCCCGACGACGATGGAGTTCACAATAGGCCTCTTCATCCTTGGCATAGTCCTCTACTACATCTCATCGCTGTACCACCGACGAGGAATACCGCTCGAACTCTCGTTCAAGCAACTTCCGCCAGAGTAGGCGCGCAACCGCACGCCTACCCACCCCTTATTTTTTCTGCTACTGTTTACGACTCCATAAGGAACGGAGCCTAACTCTGATGGCTCGCACCAGAGTATTCTACGCAACCGACATCCACGGCTCCGAAGACTGCTACAGAAAATTCCTCGCCGCCGCCAGAGAATACAAACCCAACGCGCTCATCCTAGGCGGAGACATAACCGGCAAGATGATAATCCCCATCGTTGCGCAGTCCGCAACGGAATGGACCGCCACGCTCCTAGGCGAACGGCTCACCATGCACAGCGAGGCCGAGGTCGAAGCGGTCGAGAAGAAGATACGCGCCATCGGGTATTACACGCACCGCGCGCCCCGCCGCGAGGCTGAGGAGATACTAGCCGACAAGGAGAGACTGGACGCGCTCTTCTCTCAGCTGATGTGCGACTCGGTGAGCAGCTGGGTCAGGCTGGCGGAGGAGCGACTGAAAGGTTCCGGCGTAAAGTGCTACATCTCCCCAGGAAACGACGACACATTCGCCATCGACTCGATCATTCAATCGTCTAACTACGTTGTCTACCCGGAAGGCAAGGTCGTCATGATAGACGAAGAGCATGAGATGATCAGCAGCGGCTACAGCAACATGACGCCGTGGAAGTGCCCAAGAGACATAACCGAGGAAGAGCTGGCCGAGAAGATCGCGGCGATGACCTCGCAAGTCCAGCGCATGGATAGGTGCGTCTTCAACCTTCACTGCCCACCGTACAATACCACGATCGACCAGGCGCCGAAGCTTGACAAGGACCTTAGGCCGTCGGTTCAGCCGGGCGGAGGGTTCGAGATGGCGCCGGCGGGAAGCACAGCCGTCAGGGACGCCGTCGAGAAGCATCAGCCCTTGCTCGCACTGCACGGACACATCCACGAGTCAAGAGGCACATTCAAGATAGGCCGAACGCTCTGCATGAACCCAGGCTCCGAGTACGCCGAACGGATCCTCCGCGGCGTGCTCCTCGACATCGACGGCAACCGCGTCAAAGACTACATGTTTACCTCAGGCTAGGCTCCGCCCCCGCAGATAGAGTACCCTGCTCGGGGCGGCCTCTGGCGCGTAAGAAGACTTATTTATCGTCGGATCTATCGTTAAACGAAGTAATGCTCGATGGCAACCGTGACCGTCTCCTCCAAGTTCCAGGTAGTCATCCCTGAAGAGGTGAGATCTAGACTGAACCTTCGGCCCGGCCAGAAAGTGGTTGTCATCGAAAAAGACGGCGTAGTCCACCTGATCCCGTTAAGACCGATTAAAGAGGTCCGAGGAATAGCGAAGGGGATCAGGACCGAAGGAATTCGCGACGAGCTAGAAAGATTTTGAACCTCATCGACTCATACGGTTGGATCGAATACTTCTCCGACGGACCACTGGCGAAGAAGTACGCACCACAGATCGAGGCCGCAAACGAAGACAACACAATAACACCAACGGTGGTCTTGTACGAGGTCTACAAGAAACTGAAGAAGGAGAAGGGTGAAGACTTGGCGCTCGAGGCATACGCTGAGATGACGAGAACTAGGATCCTCCCGTTCGACCAGGCCGCAGCACTCATCTCGGCGGACACGAGCCTTAGAAATGGCCTGTCCATGGCCGACGCGATAGTCTACTCAACGGCAAAGTCCCATCGCGCCCAACTGCTAACGAGCGACATACACCTGAAAGACCTCGAAGGCGTTAAGTTCGTGGAATGACTGAACCGTGCAACCATCGGCGCCATGATTGGGACGAACAGATCCGCCCGATTTGCATCGAAAGGATGTCTTAGCATGACGCGTTACCACCTTCGCCGCTCCGACAAGGAGCTGAGCGACCCCGACGAGATTGAGCGGGTCCTCGCGTCGGTAAGGATCATGACGGTCGCGTGCTGCCTCGGGAACGAGCCGTACCTGTTCACAGTGGACTTCGTCTGGGAGCCGCATGCGCGTCAGCTATGGTTCCACTCCGCCAGCGAAGGCCGAAAGATGGACATCATCAAAGCGAACCCGCGCGTGTGCGTAACAGTCGTCGAGGATCGAGGCTACATCCACGGCGAATGCGACCACGCCTACCGCTCACTCATCCTAGACGGAGAAGCGCAAGTGGTCACAGACCTAGCGGAGAAGCGGCGCGGACTCGAACTCCTCACCCGAAAGCATGAGCGCCAGCCAGAGACCGTACTCGCCCGCCTCGCGGGCGACGAAGAAGCCTTACGAAACGTCGCAATCGTGCGTATCACAGTCGACGCCATCAGCGGAAAACAAGGACCGAAACAACGAGAATCTTGTGCGACTCGAACTAGGTCAAATCTGATGCGACGTACCTTAAGTTCCGGGACAGATGGCCTGAGCTCTCAGACCCGTGACCGTCACACGCTTGTTCGTCTTGACCGAAGCTTTCGTGCCTCGATGAAGAAGCAGAGGCATTCCTTAGGGACGCAGTGGAGCCTCCAATAGAGCAGCAGGTCACCATCGTGAAAGAGGCCGTGAAAGAACTTGGCAAAGAATCTAGCCAGAACCTCTTGCCGCTCCACATCCGCAGGCTAACACTTCGCGATGAGCACCTACTGTTGAAGGAAAGAGGGGCATTTTCAAGCCTTCCACGACGCCGTACCAAGCTCTTGTACGACGTTGAAATGCTCTTGTACGACGATGTATTTAGATAGGAACGTTGATGTATCAGTCGCGTGAACTTCCATGGAAATCGAAGAAATCTTCCAGATCGGCTCGTATCAGAAGAGATCACGTTTGGACCTCAGAAGGCTAATGTCAATAGTTATGTGATTCTTTCTCCGGTGAGGTTCTCTCTCACCTACAGATTGATAGCGTCCATTCTCGAACCTTCCGACGAGGAGGGTGTGCTGAGCTAGGCTTCCAGCTGATTACCCCGGACTCTGCTTCGTTGATGCCGTATCGCTTACCAACTTCCACGCAAATCTGTTCAAGAGTGTTTCGTCTGTGGAATCAGGTGCGCGTGGTCGATCAACGAAATCCTTCTGCCCACTCGCTTGCGGCATTAGGCCTTCGCAATATCGGCAGGCCACCATGACTACTTCTTTGATGAGCTCGCGCTCCTTTATGATCGTTGCAGGAGTTTGCGTTGTGGGAGCTGGGAACTGTGTTGGAGGTCGTCGGTACACTTAGCGCGGACGTCAGGAATTTGGCCGTCATTAGCGTGGGCGCTTTTCGTCTCGGGTGTTGTGGTGTGCGTGCGTGCAGGTTTGAACCATCATTTTGTGCGGCGACTCAAACTACTCGGTCGAACCGGTCACAACTTGCCACGAGTCCCGGAGAGACGACGCTACCTTTGACGCCCACCGGCATCAACCCGGTCACATCCTTATTCCCATTGACTGAAGCGGTCATAAGACGTTGAGGATTGAGCCTCGAATCTACTCTAATAGGTAAATAAGAAAGCGCGTCTACCGATACGTGCGCTACTACCTAGGGATCCCGCCGCGCGTAGCCGAAGCCAGCCTAGGAATCGAACTCGAAGCACGCCGGATTGCGGAATGCATAGTGATCGCTCTCGCCGGACGCTCGGATTTCTTTTCGGCCGTCGAAAAGCTTGCCCGTCAAAACGGCCGAACCCGGGCGGAGCGTTGCCATACTCGTGTGAATAGTCCTTCAAATAGACGCCCGCACGACGAAAAGACCTAGCCGTTTTCGCTAGCGAAAACAGTTTTGCCTAGGCCCAAGACACCGACCTGAGGCTTGCAAAGCTGAATACGCCCCGAGGGCTCCATGCTCATGAAGCGTGCGTCATCGGTGGGGCGCAGATGTCTTCAATGCAGAGTTCTAGGCTAGGAAGGAAACTCCAACTCTCCGAAGACCACAGGCGACCCAGGGGAGTCAGAGTCAGCGTCAGCCTCGACGAAGAGCTGATCAACACGCTGGAGCAGATCAGGAGAGACCTCAGCGAGCCATCATTC
>Ga0209725_1001638_pt1 | contig 12519 bp, 16 predicted proteins | sample I18A1metaG_FD_184145 | JGI IMG/M metagenome (GOLD analysis project Ga0209725, IMG submission 184145) | Lake sediment bacterial and archeal communities from Gulf of Boni, Indonesia to study Microbial Dark Matter (Phase II) - ​I18A1 metaG... | ecosystem: Environmental > Aquatic > Freshwater > Lake... | reverse complement strand
AAGAGGATCGTTTTTGATTCTAATTGATTCATACGGATGGATAGAATACTTTGCAGAAGGCCCCTTAGCAGAGAGCTACGCATCCTTTATAGAAAGGGCAAATGCTGAAAATACGGTAACTCCGACCATAGTCATTTACGAGGTTTATAAGAGGATTAAAAGCGTGAAAGGTGAACAAAAAGCCCTAGAAGCTTATGCTCAAATGTCACGCACAATAATAGTTGAATTAACAGGCCCTCTATCCTTAAAGGCTGCTGATATTAGTATAACGTTGGATTTGGGAATGGCAGATTCCATAGTCATAGCCACTGCAAAAGCCTATAACGCTGAAGTTATAACGAGCGACGAACATCTAAGAAGCCTAGAGGGAGTTAAATTCATCAACAAGCAAAGAGACACAAGTTAAAATCACGACCAGAACGCCATCCCATAACTTATAAGCTAGCAAGAAACCACTACGTAATATCGAAACCTTACAAAACATACTCCCTCCCCCCTATAGAGGTAGCCTCACACACAAGCACCAAACCACATCCATAAAACTCAAACAAAAGCTTAAGCGGACCTTCTCTCTTCATTTTCCACCCCAATTCCTAATCATTTCAATCGATTCTAAAACAGTTCATCAAAAAATAAATAGTGACCGTAAATCAAGTATTTACCTTTTAATGATGGCGGGCCCGGGGGGAATTGAACCCCCGACCCTCGGGTTAAAAGCCCGATGCTTTAGACGCCATTTGAGACTCTGTCCTTACTGAGCTACGGGCCCTTTGTATCTCCAGAATCCAAGCTTAAATTAAGACTTTTTGGTATGCTTACTGGAATGCCACTCGTCAACGGGAAAGAAGATTTTTCTATTCCTAGCGGTTCAAACCTAAGCCTAATATGTTCATTCCTTGATATCTTATCTGAAAAACAATGACCCTGAAGAAGCTTTTAGAGGGGCTACTTGAAGAAAAGGCTCCTGGACCAAGCCCATCATTCTCCATCCTCCACATAGTAAAAGCGTTGGAGCTAATCGCGAAAAAAGGCCCAATAGGCCGAGGAAAGATTTCCCAAGAACTAAAAACAGGAGAAGGCGCTGCCCGCACCTTAATTGAACGCCTAAAAGACGCAGAACTGGTCGTCATAACTAAACTTGGCTGTTCACTCACGAAAAAGGGAGAGGAAGTCTGGAACGAATTCAGGTCAGTTTTTCCCCAAAAAGTTAGACTAGAAAGAATTGACCTGACGCTGGCTCCGTACAACATAGCAGTGCAAATCAAAGACCGTGGAGACAAAGTGAGAGCTGGGGTGGAACAACGGGACGCAGCAATCATGAGCGGAGCAAAGGGAGCAACCACTCTTGTTTTCAGAAACAAAAAGTTAGTCTTGCCCACGATAAGCGAAAACGTGGTCAGAGACTATCCACTCACCCATCGTCAAATCATTAAACTGTTAAAGTTAGAAGAGAACGATGTAGTTGTTATTGGAAGCGCAGACACTTGGGAGAGGGCGGAATACGGTGCCCTAGCAGCCGCTTGGACTCTCATCCAAGGCTCAACTACAACTAAAACGTGACCTTTTCTCCTCCAGCAAAGATGCGCTCCAATATGGCGTTCAGATTAATGAAACCCTCATTGGTTTTTGAGGAGATAGGTGTTAGAAGGAACTTTAGTCCAAGTCGATGAATGGCGTGTATTATGTCACGGCTGAGTAGACGTCTTGTCCCACTCAATTTTTCTTCAATTGCGGCTTCTAAGGCGGCTGGGTTGGCAGACCAGTCTACAATTTGATTCAAGTCTTCAGGTGAGATGAGGTCGGATTTTGACAAAACGTGAGTCTGTGGAATGAAGAAACGGTTGTAAACTGCGGCAGATAGAAAAAGGTTTGAAACGTAGTTGAGGGGATTCGCCGAAAAAACCGAGTCGAACAGGTATATGATGGCTTTGGACTCCTTCGTCAACTCGCTCGTGATGTAAGGTCCGCTAGCTCTGAAGGCAAATAGCTCCATTTGTCCAGGCGTATCTACGAGAACCATGTCGGGTCCGATTTCTTCGATTTCTCGTCCAAGCCTTTCTGCTTCCTCCGCGATTAGGTCAGCTGCCATAACGAGGGCACCGTTGGGTCCTAGCCCATACTTCTCCATAAGTTCCTCAATCTTTATGTAGTCACGCACATCGATTTCAGGCGTATATGGTAATTTGAAGGCCCCAGGGTCTAAGTTCAGGGTTATCACGGTTTGCTTTTGAAGCCTCAGCCAATCGTTAAACGAGGCTGTTAAGAGGGATTTCCCCGAACCCGCCGTGCCAATAATGAAAACAATAAACACTCCATAAAACCCCACTAACGCGTAATCCATGTTAACTTTAATGAAACGTTTATGCTTGCTTATTTGTTTTTATAGGGGCTGCTCAGGACCCGGATTTTCAATCATCTTGGCATCAGTGTCTAGCCTCGCCTCATCGCAACCATTAGAAAACTAGGAGCAAAAAGCAGAAAGGTTTTTCGATAAAACTCAAGACTTAGCCGGCAGAAGGCTAATTTTTCCACCCTTCAACTGGATCATTTCGGAGAGTTGAATCAATGCCTTGCTTACGCGGTTTTTAGCCACGTTAGAGTTTTCGGCAGTGGTGGACAGATGAAACTCTAGGCGCGGAGTCCTTTCTTCTCCTCTTGGATGAGATTTTATGTAAACGTATGGATTGTCGTGCATCACTCTGTCAATAAGCGGCGCCATCTCAGACTCCATCACGCCCGTGGCAACTATGCTGGTTTCAAAAAACGTCACGTCGCCTGCCACCTGCTTCAGAAGAGGCACAACTGACTCCTCGAATATGGCTTTCATTTCAGACGGAACCCCAGGAAGCGAGATTATGGTTGCGCCCTCACATGTCGTGATTACGCCAGGTGCAGTTCCAACAGGGTTGGGCAGAGGCTTGGCTCCTTCTGGAAGCTTTGCCATCTTAACCCGCGGAGGCGTTAACTCAGCCTTCTCCATTCGGCCTTCCTCCACATACTTGCGGTATTTTTCTTTGACCATTTCCAAGGCTCGTTCGTTAGTTTCTAGTTGACGCTCCAGCGCTTTGGCAATGCCTTCTAACGTTTTGTCGTCGAATGTTGGACCCAAACCTCCAGTGGTGATTAGAAAACTGAGTTTGCGTTCTAGAGCCTCTTGCACAGCGGTGGATATTTTATTGATGTCGTCGCCAACGACGGTAACTCGGCGCACGCTAAGCCCGAGAGATGTGATTCGCTTGGCAATCCATTGGGCGTTTGTGTTTAGAGTCTTACCTATGAGGAGTTCTGTCCCGACACTAATCAATTCTATTGATTGAGCCATTTCTAGTTTCCAACTTTCGAGACTGATGTATTGAGGATTAAGTCATAATAACTGTTTTCGCTAAGTTCTCATTCCTTAACTAGTCTTCATAGGTCTTTTTTCACCAGCTAGTTAGAGTCATTTCCTCTTCATGGGTTCCTAAAGCATACTCGTAGTTCTTTGTCTTCTTCAAGGTTGTGGGCGCTATGATAATATACTCGTCGGTTTCGAAGTTAAGAGGTTGTCATAAACGAGTGTGTTCTAGTATCTCTGTAGCCGACAATTCTCGGATAAATATATAAACCAAATGAAGCACACTCAGATGTGGAAGCTCTGGAAGTAGTGATTGGTATGAGGAAATCTATGTTTGCTTTTTTAGCGTTGTTCTTATTGGCAACGCTTGTCTCTATTCAGAAAGTAGATATTCCAGCTGTTAGAGCGTCTCCTGACATTTACCAAGGAGATTTGATTCTCACCAATAACAATGTAACCGTGATTGAAGGTAGATTTGACATTAACGGGAGTATAATAGTTGAAGATAATGCTACTTTGATATTGAGAAATGCCATCCTGAACTTTACACAGACGGAATTTCAAGAATTCAGCATGACTTTTCAAAACCCCGCATATGGTAACCCGCATCTAATAATAGAAAACTCCACAATAACCTCGGCCTACTACATGCAAATACAGTTTTTTGGGAACAGTACAGCATCCATCGACAATCTAACTCTGGGATCAATGACCCTTATTCTGTTTGATTCTTCTGTGCTGTCGGTATCGGATTCCTCTCTGTCTAGCGGAATACACAGCTATGATTTCTCAACTGTCAACGTTTCCAGCAGTTCCATGGAATACATAGAACCTTTAGACGACTCCAATGTTAATATGTCGGATTCCATAGTTACAATCCATGTACTTATCCATGCCCACTCCATAAACTGCTCGATTATCAGACTTAAACAAGGCTTTATTAGCTATTGGAACTTCAGACAGAATTGTTCGGTCAAAGTTGCACCCAGTGGCGCAGCTCCAAATCTTACACTGACTGATACACAGATTAATGGATTTGGCTTCAGCTTTTCCGGATCCTCAAATACGACCATAGATGATTCAGATCTACATCAGATTTTTGTTCGTGGGCTTTCCGTTGTCTCAATCTACAACTCTTCGTTCAACTTTAGAGTATCAAGCTACGATAACTCTATTTTGCACTTCTACAACTCAATTATATACCGAACTCGGTCATATGAAGATTCTGTAATCTGGCTTGCAAACTCAACGAGTAACATTTACGAAATAAAAGATCAGTCAAAGGTTTATGTTTGCTGGTATCTAGATGTTCATGTTGTAGATTCAATTGGTCAGGATGTTCCCTCTGCAGATGTTACAGCTACTTATCCAAATGCAACGATAGCTGATTCTGAAATGACTAATACAAATGGCTGGGCAAGGTTAGTGCTAATGGAGAAGATGAAGAACGCTACTGGAGAAGATGTGATTGGAAACTATGTTGTTGAAGCAACTTACGAATCCCATTCAAACAGCACAGAAACGGGCATGATGACAGAGAACAAGCAGATCACTATACAACTACCATTCATCATTCCAGAGTTTCCATCACTACTCATCCTACCGTTATTCATGATAGCAACAATCTTGACAGCAACAATATACAGAAGAAAACGTGCGATTTAACAGATGAGGCGATCAATCCAAGTAACAAACAGAAAGAGAGGGGATTTGCGGGAGACATCCATTTTTTGCGGTAATAACTGCTTTACGCATAAAACGGTCTCGGTATTGCTCATTTATAAAAGCTCGTTACCTATGTAACGGTTTAAACGCTATGCGTTAGGCGTTTTCTATTTTTTCTTACTGAGCCACCACTTCAAATATTCTTTTCGCTCTTTTTCGTGTTGCTCCTCTTCGGTTTCAAAGCTCGGTCTCAGTTTTTCGCGTAGTTCAATGAGCTCCTGATGTGTAAGTGAAAGCCCGCAGCTTTTGCACACATAGCGTTTTGTAGCTATCATGTATTGCAAGTCGCCGCCACATTCTGGGCAATATCGCATATCTAGTCAGCCTTTTTCTCACGTCTCTGTTAACATTAATGTGTGGGGGCGTGACAAATAGGTTTTGGTTTCAAAAATCTGAACAGAAAGTGAAGATGTCAGCAGGTCCGGCTATGTAGAAGCCTACCCACAGGGCTTAGGTGCCAACCCCACGTATCAAGCGACACAATAACAAAATCTTCGAGACGACGGTCAATAAAAAGATTTTTCTGCCATCTCTGTAATCACCGCACTTTCTCGCAGGGCTAACTAAACCCACATTTTTGAATATCCTATATTTACGTTATGAAATTGGTTAATCCAGCTTCTCGGGCAAGTTCAATAGCTCGTTCTCTCTCATCTCTCGTAAGCGTTCTCCGAAGCTCCGGAATCTCATTTGCCCTCCATTCTGGACGATACTGAAACATAACGTTCGTCCTCACCCATGTTCCAAGATTCTGGGCAATCCAGTATAAAACAGTCTTCGCACAACATTCTAGATGTTGGGGCAGAACCAAAACGCGTATGAGAAGCTCTCCGTATTTCCTGCCATAAAGATGGTTGCGGGTGCAAGCCTCCCAGTAATCCGGCGCGTCAGAAATTCTCTCAGCGCATTTGTTAGAGCCGTATTTAAAGTCAAGGAGGTAGACATCTACGAAACCTGCGAGAAGCTTAGCGGTTTCTTCACTGTAGTAGGAGTTGGAGTTCCAAACAACTGGAACGTTTACGTCTACATGCCTAAACGTTTCCAGCCACTGTTGAAGCCAAGGGGTTGGCTCTCCGCCCACGAGGTTGGCGTTTCTGCATCCGCCCTTCCGCAGGTGTTCAACTGCCCTCGCCAACCGGTCAGGTGAATAGATTTCGCCGTTTTCATACCATTGTGAAATGGACCAGTTCTGGCAGTGATGGCAACGAAGCGAACAACCTAACGTAAATATGGTTCCAGATGGAACCAGTTCGGGTTCTTCGCCCATGTGTTGAAATATCGTTGATACCAGAATTTGGGTTCCACACTTGCAGTAGCCTAGTTCTCCAGCCAACCTGTTGAATCCGCATCTTCGGGTGCAGAAGTGACAGCCCTCAAGAATGTGGTTGGCTATTTCAATTTTTAAATCAAGATACGACTTTTCAGGGGGTTCCAGCTTTTCAAGGCTTTTTTGGCGAATGTCAATTTCGTTTTCGAGGTGATAAAACTCTTCAGTGAGTTGGTCATGAATCTTCCAAAGTTTTGTGAGTGAGTCTTTTTTGCTGTAGTTGGCGGGTAGTTTTTTGGCAATCACGAATTTGGCTGGCTTATTGTCTTCCATTACGTCGAAGTATCGGGCTAAACTTGCTCGAGTCTTCTTGTCTTTTAAGACGGCTGTTGCGTCTGGTCTAAAGATTGTCCACATGCCCACTCACTTTTCGGATGATGTCAAGCATGCTTACATTATTGTGTATGGATATGAATACCCGCCTGGATGAAACTCACCTCGGATAGCAATGTTCTGTCCGCAAGCTGGACAACGCATGTCCTTCGTCAGGTGCCACTTCACAATTTCGAAACTGAAGCGCTGAATCAGCAATTCCTTACAGTTTGGGCAGTACGTGTTTTCACAGCGGTGTCCTGGAACATTTCCTAGGTACGCATAGTTTAGTCCAACTTCGTGCGATATTTCACACGCCTGCTCAAGTGTTTTTATCGGGGTTGACGGAATTTCTGTCACCTGATAGTCTGGATGAAACCTAAGCAGATGGAAGGGCACGTCTTTTCCAAGGTTGTCTTTTATCCATGTGGCGAGTTCCCGAATTCTCTCTAGAGAGTCTCCAATCTTGGGAATAACAAGATTCGTTATTTCCACGTGAATGTTGCTTTTCTTCATTTCTTTTAATGATTCATAGATCGGTTCGACCGACGGAACTGCCGAAAATTCTTTGTAGAATTCGGGATCTCCTCCTCCTTTGAAGTCCACGGTTGCGGCGTCTAGGAATTGGGCTATAGTTTGAACAGCTTCTGGCGTCATGTAACCGTTCGTTACGAAGGTGTTAAAGAATCCTTGACTGTGAGCTAATTTAGCCGTATCGTGGGCGTATTCAAAGAATATGGTTGGTTCGGTGTATGTGTAACTTATTCCGTGGCAGCCATTCTCCTTTGTAGCCCTTACGACCTGTTCTGGCGGAAAGTCATATCCCGTAATCTTCTTTTCTTGGCTTATGGCCCAGTTGTCGCAGAACCTACAGCGAAAGTTGCACCCAACCGTAGCGATAGACATAACAAGCGAGCCTGGATGAAAATGAGACAGAGGCTTTTTGGTTATTGGGTCTACACAGGCAGAGCAAGTCTTCCCGTAAACGAGTGAGTAGAGCCGACCTTTCTCGTTTTTTCTGACTAGGCAGAATCCTACGCCGTTTTCGCGTATGGTGCATCTTCTTGCGCAGAGGTTGCATTTTACTTTGTTTTCTGGCAACTGTTCGTAGAGCATAGCTTCTTTGGGCATGCCTACCTCGTCTCCTCTAGGTGAATTCCGTTTCCGTTAAGTCGTATGGTTAGGGCTTTGGTTGCGGCTCTAAATCCTTCTCGGGAGCCGTTTAGTTCGATGAGGTTAGCCTCTCTAAGTTTGTTTACGTGGAACCAAATGGTCATGCGTGGCTCTGAGGTTAGTTGTTGTAGCCTAGAAATGGTTAGCTTGTTTGGATAAGCCCTTATGAGTTCCCGAAGTATGCGTGTTCTGAGAGGAACACTGAGAGCTTCGCATATTTTGTGGCCGTTTAATTCTTTTTCTGAGTACACGTATAGACGCCTCAAAATCATACCATCATACTAGTATAAAAGTATTCTGAGTAGATGAAAAATTTTTGTAGGAAAGTCTAGAGGGGGTCTATAGTTGGCTAAGGAAATGGGGTTGGAGAAGGGTTCTGGAACAGTTACGGCGTTTGAAAAGGGTTGTATTGGGAGGAGACAGAATCAAAAATCTTGTGACGTACGTGAGGGAGGGAGGATCCGCCTTCCTTATATACTCGTCTCCATCCTTTGGAAGGAATTAGATTCGCAAATTTCCCTGGCTTTTTTCAAGAATCTTTCAGCATTGTTTACAATGCTTGTGGCTCCTTCCTCTGAGAAAATGAGACCATAGTCAGCTTCTTCTCTCAAGCTCATGGCTTCCTCAAAATCTTGGATTAGTTTTGGTCCAAGCCGATCATTAAATAGTTGTCTTAATGCTATTAGCAATGCGTGATGACTCTTTTCTCTATATCCCTTGCTATATACGAGTGCTCTAGCGGTATGAAACATGGAATAATAACCTTGTATAGTTGCCCACTTGAACCTCTTTCTTGACAAAGAATCCTTTGCTTCCTCTAGATCAGAAGTAGCTCCGTCAATTTCTTTAAGGATTAGTTTTCTGTCAACTCTGATTCTGGTTAATCTTCTCTCTTCAATGAAACGTCTAAATTCGCTCATTCATATTCCCATAATGTTATTCCTTTCAAAATTCTTTGGTACAAAGGCTCATCTTCCTTTCTTAGCTTTGCAAATTCGTTAGAGTCAACTACAATCCCCGCTATTCTCCTTCCAGTCTTTTTTTGGTAAGCACTGACTTCCGATTTTACTTTATCTTTTTCATTCGTAAGAATAAATAGGTCCATATCACTTTCTTTTGTGTCGATTCCTTCTGAACAACTTCCGAACAACAATATTCTTTTGCAATCTTGTTTTATCCGTTCAATTAGCTCGTTCAGAGAATATATGTTGAAAAGAACTTTGAACTGTTTTGCCACAGCGTTTTTTAGGTTAAGCCTGTAAAAGACCATTTTGCCAATTTTATCTCTTTTGAGTACTTTGGCTTCAGAAAGTTTTCTGAGGATTTTGTTTGCAGAGCCCTTGCTAACCTTTGCCCTTCTTACCACTTCTCTCTCATGCAATTCCTGCATTGGATCTTCATGAAAGAGGTAAAGAATTTTCAGCAGAGTTGGCGTGATGAAATCTAATTTTTCGGGCATACGCTCATTATTTTGAAATTTAAGAATAAATAGCTTTTGTTTCCGAAACACTGGATACTCTGATTAATAGTGTCCTAAAGGAGGCAGCATCAAAAATGCTGTGATGTTGGATTCTGCAAGAAAGCTTAAATATTACCATTTGGTAATTACTTTATTGGAATTACTAAAAGGTAAGTTAATCTGAAGGAGGACAAGATACATGAAGTTGAGGCTACTCCTGGTAAAAGACAATCAAGTCCTCTTTGAGGTGCCACTCTCTATGGAGGACTGGCCAAAAGACCGCCTAGCAAACGAGTTAACGTCCTTCGAGAAAGAGTTTGAAAAATACTCCAAGTTTTACGATGCCTTATCGCATGAAACTCGGCTAAGGATGATGAAAAGACTCTTTGAGGATGAAGACCTCTCTCTTGGCTTTGCAGACTTCATGAAAGACCTCGCCCTAAACCCAAAAATCGTTTGGGAAAGCACCAAGAAACTATGCGAAGGCGGGCTCATAGTTAAGTCTAGTGACGGAAAGTATCGCTGTTCCGATTTGGGTCAAGCCGAGTTTCTGATGGTTAGTCTTGCCCTGAGGCGTTTGCTTCAGGCGCTTAAGGAATTTGAAGAATTGTAGGAGGTGAAAGAGCAGTGTCATACTTTGATGAGGATTTTCGTGGCATGGACCCATTCTTTAAGAAGTTCATGGAGCGAATGTTCAAAGAAATGAACGAACTTGAAGAGGCTATACGAAGCGGCAAGTTCCAAGGCGACTGGGACATAAAACCCATCAACAGACCTGGCGTAAAAGGATACGTTGCCCAAAGACGCTTCCAAACAGGCGAACCAATTCAACGAGGACAACCATTAACGATTCCTAAACACCTCACGGAAGAGGCTCGAGAGCCGTTAACTGACGTGTTTGAAGACAAAGAGTTCGTGAAGCTTTATGTTGAGCTTCCGGGCGTTGAAAAGAATGACATTCAGTTGAACATTACCGAGCGAAGGGCTGAGATTAAGGCGAAAAACTTCTATAGGCTCATAGACTTGCCAGCCAGCGACATCGAATTCGAGAAGGCGTCTGCCAACTACAAGAACGGCGTGTTAGAAGTGCTGATTCCAAAGACGAAGAAGACCATCGAGGAAGAGAAGAAACACACGATAAAGATTGAGTAAGGGGGGTGCCATGAATGCAAGGCGAAATCTACGACGTAGACTACAACGATTATGTCAGATTCGTTGGGACAGCCCACTTCACAAGACGCAGCCTCCATGATGCCTATCAAGCTGTTCAACGTCTCCAGCCAAGCGACCTCGCCATCGAATTAGACATGCAACGTTTCAGAATCCTTAATAACGCCTGCGCCACGTGCCCACGCCGACCAAACTGCACCAGCCAATGCGAGTTCGTCGGAGCAACCGAAGCTTTAGGAAATGTGGACGCGAATATTTGGCTTATTGACATGTCTGAGAGAGAGATTGGAGAGAGAATACGGGAGCTGCAGATGCGAAGGCATCCGGTTTGGAATTGGATTTCACGTGTACGCGTCCCATTCTTTCATGAGGAAGATGACGAACTGGCCCTCTGGGAACAAGGCAAAAAGGACCAAGTTCTCGATACCTATCAGCGTAGGCTTGAAGAACTTCGCAGGAGAGCGCCGGCGGTTTGGAGAGTTTTAATCGATGAAAGGAACACGCTTATGGCGGCGAGACTAGCTTGGATAGTCTCTAACAGGCTTAAAGAGGATAAGAAGCCGAAGGTTTTGGCGTTAGTGGGGGCTGCTCACGTAGACGGAATAAAAGCCATGCTTCAGAAGCCTAGCACTATCAAAGAAAATTTGGAAAGGCTTAGCCTAAGGTTCACGCTTCCAACCCAGATCAGACGAGTTAGTGTTCGTGGAGATTGATGGTGGACTGAGCTTCTAGAATCAAATTTGGTATTAGAGTTTAATCTTTTGTTTGTTGTGTTTGTGTGTGTGAGACTACCTCTATAGAGAGGGGTCTAAGGGGTTCTGAGTGTGGATTAGTAAACGAAATGATGTTTTTATTCTCCGCAATTTTTGGAAGGATTACGGAAACTATTTATGGTATTACGTGTAATACTTCTTCCATGGCAAGAACCAAAGTTACTTCAAAACACCAAACTACAATACCGCAAGAAGTCCGAAAAGTTCTCAAAGTAAAGCCTGGCGAAGAAGTTGAGTGGTACGTGGTTAAAGGACTCGTCGTAGTTGACGCCTCCAAAAAGATGAAGAACCCAGTTGAGTTTCTTGTCTCCCAAGTTAAGCTTGATCTTGACGCTGTGAGGCTTGTGAGAGAAGCAAGAGAAGATTTTAGATGAAATACTTAGACACCAACATTTTAGTTTACGCGGTTGAAAATCACCCGACATACGGCGAGGCTTGCAAAAGAATCTTATACGATGTGGCAGATGGAAAGACCGAAGTTTGCGCGTCAATTTTAGTTTTGGTAGAATTCCTAAATGTCCTAACGAAAATAAACAGGATACTGAAAAGAGAGAAGAGGAAGGCTCTGGATTTGAGAAAAAACATTGACGCTGTTCTTTCTTTGCCAATTGTTTGGTATGATCTAAACTTTATACTGTTGAGGCGTGCCTCAGAATATGATTTTGATGTTTCTGGAGTAGACTATCTCCACGCAGCAACGATGGAATTGAACACGATACATGAAATCCTATCGGCTGACGAGGAACTCGACAAAATTAACTTCATAAAAAGAACAGACCCCCTAAGTATTAACAGCCCTAAAGAATTTTACACAAGAACCCCCAAAATGGGAGGATTCAGTTAAATTCATATGCCATCGAACCGACTACTAACAAAAGAGAGGGTGCATTCATCTTGAAAAGGACATCGCAGATTACTGGGTTCTACAAACTCACGCCGAAGAAAAGAGTCCAAATCGTAAAAGAGTTCGCTGGCTTAACCGACGAAGATGTTGGGCTCCTCCAGTCAACTGGGTCTTTAAGTCTAGACTTAGCTGACCGAATGATTGAAAACGTTGTTGGCGCCATACCCATACCAGTTGGCATTGCCGTAAACTTCCTAATCAACGGAGAAGACTACTTAATCCCAATGGCTATTGAGGAGCCATCCGTAGTGGCTGCAGCCAGCTACGCAGCCAAGATGGCTAGACGAAAAGGCGGATTCTTCACAAGCAGCACCGAACCCGTCATGATTGGCCAGATTCAAG
>Ga0209725_1001637_pt1 | contig 12527 bp, 10 predicted proteins | sample I18A1metaG_FD_184145 | JGI IMG/M metagenome (GOLD analysis project Ga0209725, IMG submission 184145) | Lake sediment bacterial and archeal communities from Gulf of Boni, Indonesia to study Microbial Dark Matter (Phase II) - ​I18A1 metaG... | ecosystem: Environmental > Aquatic > Freshwater > Lake... | reverse complement strand
TCACGCCAGACAGTTTGCTCACAAGCTCCACAGCGGAACCAGCATCGTACTCTGCCTCGCTGACTTCCCTATGCAAACCCAAACATCTGTGGATGATCGCGGCTTCATCTTCAATCCTTATGATGCCGCCGGCCAAAACATGCGGTATACAGAGCTTCTCAAGGATAGCTTTCAACTCTGGCTCAAACTTCACGTCCGCTCTGACTGGGGAGGCGTCTTCGAGCTGAAATGCAGCAGAGCTGAAGTGTTGACGAAGATACTTGACCTCGTCAATTGACAGGTTTCCCCAGAAATAGGTGTATTTTGGATGCAACGGGATCCCAAAGGCATCGCAGAGTCTGAGCGCCTCGATCGGCGTAGGCTTAGCCTCAAGAACGTTAGAGAGCATAGAAGTAAGCCGTGGCTCATTTATCCCAGCCTTCAATGCAACTTGGGATATAGGCGTTCCAGAAGCCTTGACTGCACCGGCAAGAAGTTCCCCCCACCACTCCTCCACGAACCCAGAAGGAACTAAGGGGCGGTTGTTCTCAAGAAACTCTCCAAAAGCAACAAGAAGGTCGCCTAGAAACAATATAGCCTCAACCGAATCAGCAACCCGTTCAGCAGTCCTCAAATCTTCAACTTGAAGAACGGTTCCATCATTCAATCTTACAACAGGGGGCTCGATAGATTCAACAGGAAGAGCCACTCCGGCCTTCCCAGGCTTCTCTATCCGCAGCTGTGTTCCTGCCGCGATAAAATTTCTCAGGATGGACATCGTTGCAGGATGGACCCCCAAAGCGGCCAGGCCAGTATTCCTGCAACGACCGTAGCGAAGTCTAAACCCTCCAGTAGATGCAGGAAATGAGAAGATCGGTCTGCCCGCAACCACATCCTCCATGTACATGAATTCACGGACCTCTTCGTTCTCCGTCGTAGGCGGCCTTATCTCCCTTAGCCAGCCCCAGCCGCCGATCCCTAGTTTCTCGATTATCTTCAGAACCTTCTGAGTTCTGCCGATGAGTCCATCATTAACCACTCGTAGCGCGCCGCCGCGAACGCGGTTCGTTTCAATTCTAGGGAGATTCCTGAAAGACGCTACTTCGACAGGGTCTGTCTCTACGCCGTTGACTTCAACAGGGAGATTCAATACAGCATTGAAAAGTTCTCTGTCGGAGAGCTTGTACTGGAAACGTGCGACCTCTCTTTCATAGAGCCTCAGCTCTTCTACGAATCTTCTCGCCTCCATTTCTGTACCTTTGTATCTTTCCAATCCGAGTAAGCGCCTGACGAAGTCGGCGACGATGAGAATGAGAGCCATCTCCGTTCCTCCAGCTGAACGGATAGGCCCCGCGAAATAGACTGCAAGATACTTGGTCCTATCCGGATTCGTCTTTATCCTAACGCTGGAGATCCCTTGGATGGGCGCGACCGTGACACCTTCATCGAGGACCCCAAGAGCTGTTCGAATAGCTTGCTCAGCAGCAGCTTCTCCAGAAACACCAAACCTTCCGTAGACTATCTCCTCAGCAACCTTGAAAGACAACTCCTCCCTAGGCATCAGTTTGCTGAGTTCACGAATCCTCGTAGCGACTTCAGGTGGCCCGACTGATTTTTCAACGCGCTCAGCTAGATCCAGTGTAACAATAGACTCCGGCTGGAAAGCGGGGTCCATTCCTTTCAAGCGAGCCTGTTTGGCTATCGAGTCGATTTCCTCAAATTTCTGTTCAAGCTCAAGAAAGTATTCTTCTTGACGTTTAGGAATGGCGCTCTCCAAAATATGCACCAAGATAATTAAAACACTTCGAACATTTAATGCGCTCGCTAGCGTGTAATGATGTTAGCGCTTCGCAGTTTCACTTTCACTTGAAGCGAGTTTACCTGTGGCGTAAAACTTGTCAGTAAATTTGCAGTATATATCGACTGGTTGAGCAGATCCTACTGCTTCAAGTTCATCCTTTAGACCGCATGCACCGCAATGGACGATGGAGCGAGTAGCCTCTTTGCTAATCTTGATCGCCTCTTCTCCGCAGCTTGGACAGATGAATACTGTAGGCAGTTTCTTTTTGATTATCTTGACTACTCTTCTTCGTCGTCTACCCAACCATGTAGCCTCTGAGGACTATACGAAGAAATTTCGCCTTTAAACCTAGTGGATATAATTTCGCTGGTTCAAAGGCTGTACGGGAGCCTTAAATCATGCGCCATCGTTCTATAGCCCGTCTTCATCGTTAGCGGCGGCCTACGCTTATGTTCACTCCGAAGCCATCTCTCCTCGATTCGTGTTACCGTCTCGAGCGGGAGACCCAGTTGTCTGGAAATCTCGTCTGGCAGCATGAAGTGTTCAAGTCCATACAGGATTAAGTCAAGAATTTCGTATTTCAACCCAAGTTCTCCTTCAGCCGACTGCCCCGGCCATAGAGCGGGAGTCGGGGCTTTCGCCAGTATCTCTTCTGGTAGATTAAGATGCCTCGCAAGAGCTTGAACTTGGGTCTTGAAGAGATCTGCTAATGGGGCAAGATCAGCGCAATAGTCGCCCCACTTCGTGAAGTATCCTAGCATTATTTCGCTCTTGTCACCGCTTCCCACGACGAGTCTCTGTAGCCTGTTAGCATAGTAGTAAAGGAACCCCATTCGGGAACGCGCTTTTATATTCCCATCAGGAACGCGTTGTCTAGAATTGTAGTCGGGAATCGTTTTTCGAATAGTCTCGACCGTTGATGTTATGTCGATTAGTTTAAACTGTATCTTGAACAGCCGGCTTATGTCCTTGGCATGCTGTATATCCTGTTTATTCCATGTTTGACGTTCTGGAAGACAGACGCCTAGAACCTTGTTGCCTCGGATGGCCTTGGCGGACAGCGCTGCGACGGTGGAGCTGTCTATGCCTCCGCTTAAGCCGACCACCAATCCCTTTACCTGCGTCTTTTTTACGTATGCCTTGATGAAGTCTACCAGCCGCCGCTCGGTTTGCCCCACATCGATCTTAAGAACATCAGGGGCGAGGTTCAATACTTACCGCCTCTGAGAAAGATGAAAAGAGGGGCATATTCTTAAACGCTTAGATCATCAACCAGGGCTTCACAAAAATTAATGCAATAGGTAAACCTATCTCTATTACCCGAGAGGATCCGCATGAAATCCCCCACGCTGGCTCTGGGTCAATTTGAGCCTAGAGTATGTGATAAAGACTACAACATCAAGAGGATGCGAGAGCAAGCGGCCCAAGCAGCCAAAAGCGAATGTGACCTCATCATCTTCCCAGAAATGAGTTTGACAGGATATGTTTGTCGCGACTTGATCTACAAGTTATCGGAACCAATAAGAGGGCCGTCCATGGACAAGCTAGAGAAAATTGCCAAGGAGCATAATCTACACATTGTCTTAGGGATGCCGGAGGAAAGCGGAGCGAAGGGGATAGTTCACAACTCTTCTGTCCTACTGAGTCCATCGGGCGTAGTGGGCGTCTACCGGAAGATGTATCTTCCGACACACAGCGTATTCGAGGAGAAACGGTACTTCCGCCCAGGTTATGACATCCAGACTTTCGATACCGCAATCGGTAATATTGGCATGTTAATATGCTACGATCTCTTCTTCCCTGAAATCGTTCGTTTTCTCACAGTGGCTGGCGCTCAAATTATCGTCTGCATCTCTGCTTCACCAAGCGGTAGAAGAGACTACTTCGAGACTCTGACCAAAGCAAGAGCGATCGAGAACAGCGTCTTCTTGGCTTATGTAAATCTTGTTGGGATAGAGGATGGTCTGCAATTCTGGGGCGGTAGCCACGTGTTGAGCCCGGAAGGAGGGCTTGTAACTAAAGCGAAGTACGATGAAGAAGATTTGGTCTTGGCAAGAATTGACTACGAAGATTTACGTCGAGCGAGAACCTTTCTGCCCACATTGAAAGACTTGAGGCCTGAGCTGTTTGAGGCTTTAAGGGAGAAGGCAAGCAAGCTTTAAGCTGCTGTAGTAGTCCATTCGCTTCTGTCTTCCTAGTCTCAGAACCCTGATGACGGCTCTTTTTCAGTTAGCAGAACATTTTCACCATAACTTTTTACGTATGATCTGGAATACAAAACTGTATTCGACGGAGGGGGACCTCTATGCCTCAACATGAAGCCATAGAAGAAGGACGGAGGTGGCTCGAACAGACGCTAAGTGACCCTATTGTGGCTCTTTTGCTGCAAAATAGCAATCTGACAAGGAAACAGTTCGAAAGCTTCATCATCAGCCTCTTGGGGGACCAATTTTACGTGAACTCTGCCACGAAGGGAAGAAAATTGAGAGTGAGAACGGACAAGTTTGAGATATCAAGAGGTGCATTCAACAGGACCTTGAATCAGGCGAGAGCGAACGTCATTAGGTCTATTTATACGCTTTTTCTCCTCGGTTATGTTCAAGTTTTTGACACCCCTCAACTGGGACCTTTTCTTGAGTTGGCAGACAACATAAAGGCATACCTCGAGGATAGGAAGAGCACCGCGATGCGTGTCGGCGATGAAGAGTACAAGAAAGCTGTTCACGATGTGTCACAAAGGCTGGCAGAGACCATTGAGGCTCTTGCCAAAGGCGCTGCGTTTTCCGATAAACTGTGATGTTGTGACGTCACATGGAGGCGCCCTGCCCACGGCACATGCTTACATCACAGTATACCCTGCCCGTATTCTAGGCACATCACGCCATCCAAAGCGTATATCACGCAGAACTCACTTGTGATGAGCGCTACAGGTCAAACTCAACACACAGGGCCGTGGCCCTGCATCACATTGACATCACCCATCTGGCTCCAGGAGCCCCCTCATCTGGGATTCGCAGAAAAGACAGAAATACCTGTGACGTCACATAACATCACAGGTACCCTTGGATTCAGCAGATTGGTCGATTCTCGTACTTATTGTCTTTGCCATGGCTGCAGTAGTACTTCTCACCGTGTTGTCTGCGCGTTATCGCCGTGATCGGCATATGTTCATAGAGTCGAAAGATGTTGTTGGCGGGATTGTTCGAGTTTTCAGTGGTCGTCTCCAAAGGCAGGAAGAGTCGTTAGACGCGCTAAAGGAAATGGTGCACCGCGTGTTAAAGACACAGGAGGAACAACAAGCAAGGTTGGAGAGAATGACAGAACACATGACTCAATCGATGGATCTCGAACGACGCTTAATAGGGGCGTTAGGAAGGGTTGCAGGAAAGGTTAACCAGCTCATATCTGGACCCGCCGTAAAGGAAAAGGCAGAACCCTTGGAGAGATTGGCGGTCGATGGATATCTAGCACCCATAGAAATCGCGGTCTCGAAGTTGACTCTTACTGAATTAAAGGTCCTACAGTTGCTTGCCGCAGAGGGCCCACTGCCCTCTCCAAGCATTGGAAGGACCGTCGGAAAGTCTAGAGAACATGCGGCAAGGCTGATGAAGAGACTTTATGAACAGGGGTATGTAGATCGAGAGACATCGAAAATTCCTTACCGATACAAATTGAACGAAAAAGTACGTGGAGCATTAGAGAAGAGGAAGGAAGACAACGCTAAGCAGAAGGTTGAGGAACAGGCCCAGGAGAAGCGGATTGCCTGACGGCATAACGCCATTGACTTGATGAGCCGGATCGTGTGACCCAACCCTTGTCGACGAGTCTAGAGAGGTAAGTGGAGACTGTGCTGAGAGCAGGACGATCATTATAGACGACTTCGTACTCTCTCTGTACATCCTTCGACGAGAATATGCGGCCAGAGAAGCGGCCGAGGACGAGCGCCCTCAACCGATCGAACTTGTTGCCAGGAACAGAAAGAAGACTCCTGTCAGAAGAAGACGCTCCTACGGTCCCGGCCATGAGTTCCACATAATCAAGAAGTTGAGAGACTTTCTCCCGTGTGATTTGCCCCTCGATGGTCACGGTGTGTTTCGTACCATGGTCGTCTGTAAACTGTATTTTTACTCTCTTCGTCGTCATAAGGGAGGTCAGTCTCCGGTTGCGCGGGTTCACTAGGTCTCTGTTCACAAACTTAAATGGTTTTCGGTGAATGGCAGCACATGTATTGGAAACAAACGGAGGAACCGTACTAGTTTCTACTGGAAAAATATACATTCCACTGGAAATGAAGGGGTCTTGGACCCGTTCACAAGGGAAGCTACGAAAACCTGCAGTTGCTCGTATAATAGACGTAAAGTAAAATGATGTTGGAACCTGTAAAGGGCCCTTTGTGAAGGGTTAGCCTCTCCCCTGAGTGTCGATTGGAAACGGTTGAAGGTAGGGCTTTCTGTTTTGGGATGGGGAGAGTGTTTAGTATAGAACCGTAAATAATCTTTCTTTTAACAGTACCTGGCCCCTAACCGTTTGAAGACTTTTTCCTTTTTATCCTCACCACCTCACCCAATCCCAAACGCTCTCCACCTGAAATGCGGGGGTGCGGCGGTATAGTTTCCTCTTGTTCTTCGTCTCTTTTCCTGTACAACATCCATTAATATATCTCCACTCGAAACACGAGGCTTACCTCTGGAGGGCCTTCTATGTCCACTGAAACCTTAGACGGAATCTTTGACAAGTTTCTCTCTAGCCCAACCATATTCATCGATCGAAATGTTCTGAGACATGATTATGTTCCTCGAACACTCCCTCATCGAGACGAACATATTCGCAAACTTGGCGGAATTCTAGCACCAGCATTGAATTCATCGAAAACGTCGAACATCTTCCTGTATGGCAAGACGGGGACTGGGAAGACAGCTGTGGCAAAGTTGGTTCTCTCTTGTCTTGAGCAGAAGGCTCAAGAACTAGGGGGCCCTCTCAGAAGCGCTTACGTGAATTGTAGGTTGGCAGGCACGAACTATAGGGTCCTTGCTGAGTTGTGCCGTGCTGTTGGGGCCGAAGTCCCCTTCACCGGGGTTGCCGTCGGAGAGCTTCTCGATCGTTTTCGCGAAGCGTTGAGCAATGGTAACTCTCCTCTCCTAGTTGTCCTAGACGAGATAGATGCGCTAGTGCGGCGGCAGGAAGACGACATCCTGCTATACGAACTTACCCGAATTAACGAAACGCTGAGGCGAACCTGGGTGTCCCTCATTGGCGTGTCCAATGACCTCCACTTCAAGGAGTTTCTCGATCCTCGAGTTTTGAGTTCTCTAAGCGAGGAGGAAGTGGTGTTCAGACCATACTTGGCGGACGAGCTTTACGACATCCTTTCTGACAGAGCAAAGACTGCGTTTCGGTCAGGAACGTTGCACAACGCAACACTGCGCTTATGCGCAGCATTGGCCGCGGGTGAGCACGGCGACGCGCGCAGAGCCCTTGATCTCCTTAGGGTGGCAGGAGAGCTCGCAGAGAGGGAGGGCGTCTCAGCGGTGACGGAAGAACACGTTAGGCTAGCCCAGCAGAAGATTGAACAGGATCGTGTTTCTGAAGTTCTGAGATCTCTTCCGGTTCATTCGAAACTTTTGGTAACAGCGGTCCATTCCCTTAGCATCAAGCTTTCTGATGGTGCTGTCACTGGGGACATCTACGATGTCTACAATGAGTTTTGCAGCGAGGCCGGGATCGAGCCCTTAACGCAAAGGCGGGTAAGCACTCTTGTAAGCGAGCTAGACGTTTTGGGTATCCTCAACGCGAGGGTCGTCAGTTTCGGCAGATATGGACGGACCAAGAGGATCCGGCTTGCAGCTTCAAGCAAAGCCATTATAGAAGTACTTTCAGAGGATAATCTTGTCGGGCGTCTATTGAGATATGTTCCTAAATGCCTCCAGCAGCGTAAGAAAAGCCTTTAGAACAGTCGGGGTCGACGACGGAGGATTTGAATCAAAGTGGTCCCCAATTCAGAGGCACGGTAAAGCAATTCTAGCCGCCGTGCTATTGAACGAGTACTGGATCGACGACATCCATGTTGGGGAGATAACGGTTGACGGCCTCGACGCCACAGAGGTTCTTGGAAATCTTCTGAAATGCTGGGAGTTTGACGCCGTATTCCTAAGCGGAGTGTCCTTCGCCGGCTTCAACCTGATCGATGCGGACGCCATCTGCAAGAAGTTTCGGAGACCCGTTATAGTTGTCTCTGGCGACAAGCCAGACAACATGGCGGTGAAGAGCGCTCTTCAGAAGCATTTCGTGGACTGGGAGGCAAGATGGAGGATCGTCAGGAAGCTCGGTAGAATCTACAGCGCGGCGCCGGTTGTTGCAGAGCCGCCCCTCTACTTTGAGACCGTTGGGTTGAGCGCCAAGTCGGCAAGGTTAATGATACGGGCGCTCGCCGTTTCTTCACGACTTCCTGAACCTATTAGAGTTGCGCGACTTATTGCCCGCGGTTTGACGCGGTATACATAACAGCGTTCAGCTATTGTGGGGCTGTGAAGTCGATCGTGTGTACCTCTAGCGTTTGGAGGTTCAGGACCGGTAGAAGACCAGGAGTAGGATCGAGTCCCATCCTCCTTTGATAGTCAGTTTGCGCCTGCCAAGCTCCGCAGTTTACAACTAGGGTCCCACGATAGGTTTCATTCTTCGCGACATGTATGTGGCCTGACTGAAACACGTCTGGAGGAGTCTCCACTACGAGATAATCCTCTACCTCCGGTGCGATTGTAGTCCTTTTGCCGTATTCTGGCGCGAGGTGCCTGAATTTAAGTAGGAGCTCCATAGCCTTCTCTGGTGTCTGAAAACTGAGGTTAGGAAAAGTTGCCACTACGTCGTCTAAACTCCTCCCATGGTAGAGTAGGAAGTGTACATTATGTATTTTGATCTCCGCCGGATTTCCTAGCGAGATGATGTTTCTAGCCGCGTAGATCGGGTCTGCGAATTCTTTCGGTATCGCTGGTTGCGGGAGTGCTTGCCTAACGGCATCATGGTTTCCAGGAATCAAGACGACATCCATGTAGTCTGGTATCTGCTCTATATATTGCGCAGCAAATTTGTATTGCTCGCGTACATCCTTTATGCTCAATTCATCCTCTTGCCTTGGGTACACGCCGATCCCGTCGACCAAGTCCCCGGCGATTATCACATACTTAGTTCTCTCTGCAATCTCCACCTGTTTTTGTCCTCCTATCTTTCCGTTGAGCCAAAGGACAACGCGATTGAAAGCATCCTCTAGGAAGGTTTTGCTTCCCACATGTATGTCAGAGAGAAGGGCGGCGTAGATTGGCTCGTCTGCATGATTGGGTCTTTTCTCCGGTATATCTGGTAGGATTATGTTTTGGCCTACGAAAAGGTCCCCTGTTGCTTTGGTTGCCTCGATGCATACAACTTGGTCTAGCGGGGTTCTCTGCGCGGCTTCGATTAGAAGGCGATCCGCTTCTGCCGGAATCAGTACGGTGGCTGCGTTCTCTAAGTCGTCCACCTGGAGAAATATTCTTCTTCTCTTCTCTCTCTTCTCCATAACCATCGCGATGAACTTTACTCTTTCATTTGGCGCTGCTTCTAACGCTTCGCTGATAGTGCGCGCGTCTTTTACATCTAGCCTTTCTCGTAGAATCCTGCTGATCTTATAGAATCTGTCTCTGAAATGTTTCGTGAAGTCTTCTATAGTCCCTCCTGATCCTATCGTCTTCGTCGGGTCCCGGAGGACTTGAATTCTACTCTCCACTTCCTTCGCGTAGGGGACTCGCACCCTTACCGATTCCGCGGGTGAGGGTGTCGCCAGCTCCTTTTCCTTTCTCAGCTTCGCCGTAATCTTTTCAACGAGATCCTTTGTTACGATCGTAGGTTTCGGCGTCAATTGATTTATTTCTTTGATTATTTCTGTCGTTACTCCCTCTAGCTCTTCTCGATCCTGTAGACGCTTTAGGATCTCGAAGGCTTCTCTATCTAGTTGATATCCTGCTAGGACTATTGTTTTGACTGCGGTTTTGAGGCGCTCGGTCAATTTGCAGGGTTCCTTTTAAGATATTGTGGTGTCGTCTGTGGCTTTTAATTATCTTCCTTGATATGGTTATTCTTGAGGGTTTATCGGTTTGGAATTGCGTAGGCTGCAGAAGACGGCGGACGGAACTTTCTTTACAACTTTGCCCAAAGGGTGGGTCGGCCGTTTCAATTTGGATCGTGGCGCGGTCTTGGGGTTTGTTGAGAGCAAGGATGGCCGTTTAATTGTGGGTCCTTACGGCGAAGCTGAGCGCAAAGTCTCTTCTGTTGCTTTAAGTCCTTCTCCTTTGCTTGAACGTGAGATTGAAGAGCGGTATCTGCTCGGATTTGATGTTATCCAAATTGAGTCCGGCGAGGTGATCAATTCCGATGTTCGAGATAGTGTAAAGGCAACAGTTAAGCGGCTAGTCGGTTTGGAGATAGTAGAGGAGGACTCCCACAGAATAGTCCTTCAATGTCTCGTAGAGCCTTCTATGCTTGTTCCTGAACGGATGGTCAGACGCCTACATGCAATTACCTTAGCCATGCAGAAGGACGCCTTATCTGCGATTCTGCAGGAAGACGCAAAGCTTGCGAACAGCGTGATTGAACGTGACGACGAGGTGGACCGGATGTATTTCCTTCTCGTCCGCCTTCTCAGAGCAGCAATAATCGACATTTCAATAAGCGAGCGTCTCGGAACTCCGCCAATCGACTGCTTGGACTATAGACTCTTAGCGGGATTCATGGAGAGTTTCGGGGACTATTCGGTTATAATTGGCGAGAGCGCTTTAGGTCTAGCTGGTAAGAAAGTGACTGGAGACGTATTGGCTAGGCTTGGCAGAATTGGGGAGACCATTCAGGAAATGTATAAGGACGCAGTTCTCGCGGTTTTGTCTAGAAACTTGAAATTGGCTTCCAGCATTACCGCGCCTCACGACGAAGCAAGAGGACTGCTTCGTGATGCCGAAAAAAATTTAGCTACTTTGTCGCGCGACGTTGTCGAGAAGACCGCCTCCGTTATTATGGCTTTGAACCGTATGTGCGAGCTATGCATAGATATTGCTGACCTAACCGTAACAAGGTAGATCTGGAAGAAGACGTTGCACTGATACGCCTCCCCTAGCCTTTACTGGTAATGTATGTCAGCGTCTTCGTAAAGGGCAGGTACTGAGGAAGACAGAAACTCAAGGAAATATGTTTAATCTATAGTCTTGATTTATTGAATTCGAGTTGCCGGGATGGCTGAGTGGTTAAAGCGACGGCCTCGAGATCTTCATTTAGATGGGTCTAGACAGGTTAGCCGTTGGGCGCTCGCGCCCTCGAGGGTTCGAATCCCTCTCCCGGCGCCATACTCCATGCATGTTGGCAAGTTTTTTCTTGAACGCTGACGTTTTGAGTCCAAGACGGCTGGTGATACAGCATACTTACTTTGAGTTAAGGGCAAGCTTAACGTAGCCTAACTCATTAAAATAGAACTAGGTTTCAAGTTGGTGGTTTTCCTGAAGAGTAGGCTTGTCTCCGCAGTCCATCCACAAACGAGAACAGGAGTCCAATATCATATCGGCTGTAAGAAGGGAGACGTCGGCCGATACGTCTTTCTGCCCGGCGATCCAGATAGGGTTCCGAAGATCGCTGAATTCTGGGACTCAGCCCGAGAAGTTTCTTCGCATCGAGAGTATAAAGTATGGACCGGATGCCTGGATGGAATTAGGGTTTCAGCATGCTCCACCGGCATAGGCGGACCAGCAGCAGCAATCGCAGTTGAAGAACTGGCAGCAATAGGCGCAGACACGTTTATTCGTGTTGGGACATGCGGTGCTCTCAGGAAAGAAATCCGATGCGGAGACTTGGTCATCTCGACTGCCGCGGTGAGGCTTGATGGAACTAGCAGACAGTACGTACAACCAGAGTATCCAGCGGCAGCTAACTACGAGATCGTTCTCAGCCTTATAGAGGCTGCCGAAAAACTCACCTATCGTTACCACATCGGCTATACCGCGTCTTCTGATAGCTTCTATGTAGGCCAAGGGAGACCTGGATTCAAGGGGTACCTTCCTTTAGGCGCAGAAAAGACCGTGGAAACACTGAGTAAGGTAAACGTCTTGAATTTCGAAATGGAAGCGGCGACGATCTTTACCCTTGCAGGAATCTACGGGTTGAGAGCAGGGGCTGTCTGCGCGGTTTACGCAAACCGTATCACTAACAGGTTTGAAATCAAGGGCGAAGAGGAAGTTTGCATAGCCGCCGTCGAAGCTGTAAGAATTCTTGCTCGATGGGATCAAGAACGTGAGAAAAAAGGGAAAGAGTATTGGTATCCGAGGTTGAGCTTCGGAGAGTGAAGATTTGCTCCAGCTCTTCGGAACCTCCGGTATTCGCGGAAACCTCCACAAGATTACGCCCCAACTGTTCATGAGGCTCGGTCTATCGCTTGCAACATTCTTGGGAAATGAAGGAGAGGTTGTAATCGCATCGGATGCCAGAACATCGTCAGAGGCACTCAAGAACGCTTTGTCGTCAGGCTTGATGTCAGGAGGATGCGCTGTCGCGGACTTTGGTTTAATTCCGCTTCCAGCTTTCGCATACATAACCCGAGAGCGTAAATCGAAGGCAGGAGTAATCGTCACAGGTTCACATAACCCGCCTCAAGACAACGGGCTGAAGTGCTACGATGGAAGAGGCATGGAGTATACACCGCGAGAGGAGGAAGTCCTAGAGGGCTTGATCTTCAATGAAA
>Ga0209725_1001635_pt1 | contig 12529 bp, 14 predicted proteins | sample I18A1metaG_FD_184145 | JGI IMG/M metagenome (GOLD analysis project Ga0209725, IMG submission 184145) | Lake sediment bacterial and archeal communities from Gulf of Boni, Indonesia to study Microbial Dark Matter (Phase II) - ​I18A1 metaG... | ecosystem: Environmental > Aquatic > Freshwater > Lake... | reverse complement strand
TACGATACTCCCAGTCGGGAAATGTCCGGGAAGAACATGCACAGAATGTGACGACTGCTTCGTTCAGGCCAGTAAGCACATGTATCTATTTCCCTTGGTTGGAGGATTGATCGGTCTTATGGCAGGCATCATCGGATGGGCCCTTCTTCACGTTTTGCCGAGCCTTATAGTGGGAATGTTGACCCTCGGCTTCCTTCTCCTCATAACAGGGGTTCACCACACAGATGGGCTCCTCGACTTCGGAGACGGAGTGATGTCTCTGGGCACCCCGGAACAGAAGATCAAAGCGATGCATGATAAGCAAACAGGTGCCGCAGGCATGGCGCTCGGGCTAGTAACGCTAGCAACAACCGCTCTCAGCATAGCGGAACTGGGCACAGCGATCATAATCCAAGTTTTAATCTCATCCGAGGTCTCGGCCAAACTCGCCATGGTGGTTTGCGCCTCGGTGGGCAAATCTGCGCATCCAGGCCTCGGGAGGCGATTTGTTCAAGCCATGCACGGACGTTCAGGAAGTCTCCGACTTTCGTCAGCTCTAGCCATTTCCCTAGTCACTGTGTTCTCGGTACTTCGGATTCCGGGAATAATGGCTCTGACTGGAGGTTTTGCAGGGGCTCTCGCAATCGTCTGGATCGCACACATGAGTTTCGGAGGGGTAACAGGTGATGTCCTAGGGGCTACCAATGACCTAGCGCGTATGACCTCATTGCTGAGTGTCCTGGTGGCGTTCAGATGGGCGTAACTGCTCTGGTCATGGCTGGCGGAAGAGGGACGCGTATGGGTGGGTCAGAAGAGAAACCGTTGCTGAAGATTAGAGGCAAGCCTATGATCAACTACGTCCTCGACGCTTTGAAGAACGTCGCGGGCATTGACCGAATCATAGTTACAGTGAGCCAGAACACGCCGCAAACTGCGAGAAGAGTGAGAAAACTGTCCTTTGAAACTTTCGAGACAGCCGGTCTCGATTTCGTCTCGGACATGAGGCAGGCCATAACAGAGCTCGAACTAAGTGATACATTAGTGATTTCTGCTGACCTCCCCCTGATCTCCAGCGAGTTTGTCGAAGAAGTTCTGAGAAAGTACGAGCAATGCGGAAAGCCCTGCCTTTCCGTCATGGTTACCGAAGAATCCTATCGAAGGATCGGGCTGAAAGCTGACCTTGGAACAGGTGGTCTGATACCGGCCGGCATAAACGTAATCGACGGAGAGAAAATCGATGAACTCGAGCTTGAACAAGAGAACTTCATCACTGATGCCGCAGAGAGCGTTGTGAACGTCAACACCCTTGAGGACTTGCAGAAAGCGGAGCTCTTACTTGATCAGGTCAAAGGCCGAAGACACCACATGGATTCATGAGTGGAGATAGGGTTTTCTTCATGATCAAATCTCAGAAGACGATTGTTCGGAGAGTCCCTATGACACATAGAATCGCCCGCATCTCGGTATTCTCTGCTCTATGTGTCATAGGCTCGTTCATTCATCTTCCAAGCCCTATTCAGACGGTTGCTTTTGATTCCGCTCCAGGTTTCTTCGTAGCACTATGCTTTGGCGCTATCGACGGATTCCTTGTGACGGGGATAGGACATGTGATCACGTCTATCGTGAATGGGTTTCCGCTTGGCATCCTTCATCTTCCGATAGCTTTGGGAATGGCTTTGGCTGGAGGGACCATGGGCCTCGTGAATGGCATCAGTTGCAGATGGGGTTTCATCCTAGCGGCTATTTGCGCGATAGCCATCAACACTGCGCTGTTCGTATTGACGGTCCCCACATTAGGCTGGGCTGCAGCAGTGACGTTTGCCCCTCTCTTGCTACTAGCATCGACTATGAACGGGGCCATTGGAACTTTGGCATATGTGAGTGTAAGAGGGAGACTGAGAATCTGAGTGCAGGGCAGTTCGGCGTCACTCGTGTCAAAACGCTTAGAGATGTCCTCATCTTCGCACTGGACAAACATCGTGTCATGGTCGTTGGCTGCGACTCTTCCGGGGGGATAGGCCCGAAGCCCACAGATGCAGTTAAGGTGGATGCGCATACCGTGGGAAGGTTTACTGCACGCGTTGCCTTGATGGAAGTCCTGTCAACCGGAGCCGAACCCGTCTGCCTAGTTAACACTCTTTGCGTCGAGCCTAAACCAACAGGGTTCGAAATAGTTCAGGGCATAGGAGAAGAGATAACGCAGGCTAGGCTAAGTTCGAAGGTTACGATCACTGGAAGTTCGGAAAAGAATGTTCCAGTTCGACAGACAGGCCTCGGTGTGACCGTAATAGGAATAGCCGCGAGAAACAAGTTAAGGATAGGACGCTCAAAGAAGAAGGATATCGTGGTATCGGTCGGAATTCCACTTGTCGGAAGTGAGGTCCTTCCCGGCGATAAGAAAGGGCTAGTAGCAGACGCCAAGGACCTTCTCAAGCTCCTTAACCTAGACTTCGTCCACGAAGTCATACCCGTGGGATCTCATGGCGTCCTACATGAGGCCAAGACAATCGCCAAAGAATCTCATCTGAAGTTGCAGTTAGCTCATCGAGTTAGTGTGAATTTGGGAAAATCTGCGGGTCCAGCCACTGTTATTCTTGCGACGCTACCAGAGCAAGAACTCCCCAAGATGTGTAATAAGATTGGCAAACCCATCAACATGATTGGACGACTCCTCTAGACAATTGTGTCATTGACTCATTTCATGTCGGATGCCGAAATGACGGAAGATTCTTTGAGCTTTCGTGTTGTCCTTCACCAGTCTGGGCGAGAGGATTCCTACCTTAAATGACGGCGCTATAGTTGCCAATTGACCGAAGAAGCCAGACCTCATTCATCTAGCCCTGCCATGTAAGCAATGCGAGGATTACCCTTGTTCAGCAGCTGACGGCATTGCTCTCTGAACCGTCGAGGAACTGCATTACCGTCTTGCGACGGTGGAGACTATTACTGTAGGCTCGACGTCGTCTGCGCTCCGAGGCGAGGCAGATGAGTGTCGGAGAAAGAGTCCTGCGTCACCTTTACTTTATTGCTGCCGCCTGGCTGGGGATCTTGTATGGCGGTTCAAAGCTACTTCGAAGTCTAGGGTCAGTCTCGTGGCTTAGGCTTCATCAGCATAGGCCTTGGTTCTCTTCCTCCGCCGAAGAAGAGTTCAACAGAAAACATATCGAGCAAGGAGCCATAGGCGAATCGCTAGGCAGATTTCCTGCGGACAGATAAGGAGGGCGCCTATCACTATGACAGCAACAGTGTGCGTTCTCCAAGACTTGTCACCATAACCAGATAAGCCAAACAGCGAAGAAAGACTTGAGTCAAGTGATCTGGATTGGTGAAGGCGAAGTTTGTGTACACAGGGATTGGCGTCCGGGATCTAGACCGTTCAATCAAGTTCTACACAGAGAAGATGGGCATGAAACTCGCATACCGATGCAAGATTGCAGAGACCAACGGAGAAATAGCTGAACTGAAGAGCCCAAGCGGCAACCAAGTTCTGGAATTGAATTGGTACGCTAACCGAAACGAGTACGTGAACGGCGATGAAGTAGACCACCTAGCCTTCGAAGTTGAGGATGTTGATCAGGCACTGGATGAGCTGAAAGCTCAAGGAGTCGAGGTGGCGATGGAGCCTTTCAATGAAGGCAACGGACGCCTCGCGTTCATAAAGGATCCTGACGGAATCTGGATAGAGCTGACCGGCCCGCAAAGGCCATAGACATCCTCTCCGGCGCTCGATCCGAGTGCCGTCACTCGACGGCACAAGCGTTATAGGAGGCCTCATCAGGGCCGGCAACCATGTCGCTCTTTGAAGTTGCCTTCAAAGTTAGACACGATTGCCCATTCGGAAACCTATCCAGAAAGTTTCCATCCACGCGAATGTTCGTGTGGTGCAATAGAGAGCACGAGGTAATCGAGATAGCGCTATCTGAGCGATCGCAATACGAAGAAATGCGAAAAGCAATCAACAGCCTTGCCGGCGTCGTGGATATTGCCTCTAATGGCGGAAACATCCGGATCATCACAAAGAAATGCTTCTGCACCCCCAAGAACTCTGTCGGCAGGAACTTGGACATCCACAACATGCTCCATCTGATGCCTGTCATCTACGAAGGGGGTTGGGAATACTATCGCGCCATAGCGTTCAGACATAGCGATTTCAAGCGATTTGTAGGCGCGGCAGAGCGACTACCCTGTGAACTCGAAGTCATGCGCAAGTCAACGCTCAATGGCAATCTCGGAGGGTCGGTCATGGTGCCTGTCAGCGATCTATTCGCGAATCTCACGAGTAAACAGATCGAAGCCTTGCTCACATCATACTTCAAAGGATACTTCAAATTCCCTAGGAAGGCAAACGTAATGAACATCGCCAAGGCCAAGCGCGTACCTAGAACTACGTTTCAAGAGCATTTGACAAAGGCCGAGAACAAGCTGATCGGTGGCCTCGTACCATATTTGACGCTTTTCCAAGCGAAATCCGTACAAAGCCCTCCATCAATCCAGCATGGGGCTCGGATCCCGTGAATCCTCGCTTGAAATGGTGCGTCACGGGAACAGCCAAGCACCATGATGGAACATCGAGGATAGCCGCGAAACTCTTGAATGCGCTAACATGAGATGAGAACCGTGGCCAAAAAGCAGGGTGCCGAAGCAAAGCTTTCAAATCATGAGAAGTTCTTCAACGCAGCCCTGTCAGGTGCCGTGGATGAAGGCTTGATGACTCTAGGGGACAGCTACAGAGCATCCATATGGTATTACATGAAAAGAGATTTCTGCATAGAAAGGGATGAAGTTCAGCGACGACTAAGGGACTTCTCCTCGGCCATTCGGGAGATCTTCGGATCATATGGCCCAGTAATTGAAAGGCTGATCCTGAGATAGCTATGCGACAGGCTGGTTAGTAGGCGCACATGAAGTCTCTAAGCGTCTTCCGTTCCAAAGTGACTATCGTCCATGCACTGGCCCTCCTTGTCGTGATCTTGACGAGTTCAAATCTGTATTTCGTATTGACCTATCGATATGCCGAAATCGACAGGGTCAACGCACTGGCTCTAGTGCTGATGCAGGCAAAAACAACACTTAGTGAAGCCATTCACATAATGAACAGAACAATCATGAGTGGTCAAATTGACATGGAACTCTGGGATGAGATGCTGAGGGATCTGATCGAGCACTGGCGATTCTACCCTGCTATCTCGTATCTTGACCCGAGCCACAGACCCCAATGGATACTAATCCACCACGGGATAGACGAGCTAATTCGGGCCGTCACTGACATGATCCAAGCATTCAACAGGAGAGGTATCTCTCTGCTCGACTTGACCGGTGCTCAGCAAACTTCAATCCGTTCAGTTAGAGACATTCTCATGCTAATCGATATGAACGCGTTTCCCAGAAGCATCGTAACAGGCTCAGATCCTAAGGTTACGGTCTCAGATGATGGCATAAAGAGAGTCCTCGAAGCAGTCAGCTTACTCCAAGTTCAACTGGAGGAGTTGCGCAAGATTGTCCCAGTATAGAGTTGCGCTCATCGGTCTTGATAGACTCCATGCCAGTCGCGTTCAAACGCAGACCTTATGCCACAGAATAGTCACCCCGCCACTAGCGTGGTCTGTCAGTTGAAAACAGAAATGAGATTCAAGCGCTGCACTTGTGTGACGTTTGATCTCTGGGAGACGCTTCTGGTGGATGAGCCTGAGAAGGATTTCCTCAGACGTGAGATGCGATGCGAAGGTTTACGTCAAGCCCTCTCACGCTTCAGTGCAGAACTTTCTATGATGGACCTGCTCAAAGGATATGACGAGAGCATAGGCTTCCTACAGGAGTCTTGGAGACGCAACCAAGACGTACCGACAGTCGAGCAGATCCGCTATATCGTAAACGCTGCTTCGAAGGGAACTGTCAACATGCCAGAGAGTAAGAGAGCCGTCGAGGAGCTTCAAGAAGCGTACACGACTCCGGTCCTCGCGATTCCTCCAGTTCTGAATAGCGACGCATTCTTCACGTTGGAGAGCATGCGCAACCGCGCCTACAAGCTCGGTCTGATCAGCAATACCGGACGCACTCACGGCAGAGTCTTGCGTAAGCTCCTCGACAAGTTCGGTATCCTCGATCATTTCGATGCGACGATCTTCTCCGACGAGGTGGGGTGGCTCAAACCGGATAGACGAATCTTCATGGCAGCGGCTGATGAACTCAAGGTTGAACCGACGGATGTAGTTCACATCGGCGATGATCCTGAACGAGATGTTTGGGGGGCCAAACAGGCGGGCATGCGCGCAATTCTGTTTGACCACGAAGTCCCGAAAGGCTTCAAAGAGCAACCAGGCTCTCTGTTTGCCCTTGGCAGGGCCACTAGATCCGTCCCGGATTCAGAAATCAAACCTGACGGCCGAATTAGTTCTCTCAGAGAAGCACTCAAGACGATTGATTCTTTCGGATCAGTCTGAACCTCTGCTGAAATAAGGGATATCTGACTTGTATGATCTACAATAAGTCAATTTGACTTTTGATACCATATTTTGTACCATTGGGCCAAGGTGCTCTGCCGCCTCTGGTCTGCAGACTTCGAGTAGAACGCTGGGTAGTTCTCGCTCCTTGTGATCTCCTCCGATGTCTCTCCTGCACGGATCATCGCGATCATCTTGCTCTTTACAGTTTCAATAAAACCAATGTAGGCTTGGATCTCACGCTTGTCGCATATTGGACCATGCCCCGGAACGATCGTTTTGACAGACATCCCCAGAATATCCTTGAGTGCTTGCAGCCATTCATCCGGATCCGCTGTGGGGTCCCCTCCATACGGAAAGGTCTGAGAGAAGATAATGTCTCCGGAAAAGAGAACCTGCTCATTCGGGAAATAGACAATGCTTGAGTCTCTCGTGTGGCCGCCCACATGCCTGATTGATATTTCCAAGTTTCCCTCCGTAATCTTGAATTCCTCATCGAAGACGCGTGTCGGAAGGGTTATCTGAACGCCCTCAAACCTTGAAGCCCTCTCCGGATCAGTTTTCCTCAATTCCGCTATCTGCTTCTCCAAACCTTCTTTCGACCATGTCGTCGACAGAAGTTCCTGCATTCGATCTTTCAAGGACCTATGAGCCACGATCTCACAGTCCCGAAAAACCTCATTTCCAAAGACATGATCACTGTGCGAATGCGTCAGGAGCAGGAAACGAATCTTCTTTGAAGTAACGCGTTCAATCTCTTGCCTGAGTTCTTTGGCGTGTTTCAAGTATTGTGAATCAACAACAACGACCTGATCCTGCAGCAGTATTGCGCCTGCGTTTCCGGCGCCCACAGGGTTCGTGTCTGCATATACCCGATCGGTTACCTTTTCGAGAGTCATCAGTCCCACCAAGAATCAATACTACGTCTCGTGCCGTATTTATAGCTCAGAGGAATACGCCACGTAGGTTCAGAACACGCCGATTCCGTTCAAACCGACAACTAGGTTCACTGACCGAGGGAAAACAATCACCTCAAGCAAAATCCCGTGTAGTCACGTAGTGCTGTCTTCACCAATGATTTTCACAATCTCTGTAAGTGATGTGACGCTATAGTCTGCACGAAAGTCCGGCGGAAGAAGGGTATGAGGCCAGCCTCTTTTGACTATGATTGACTTGATTCCGGCGCTCTTGGCTGCTTCCAAGTCGATTATCGTGTCACCCACGAAGAACTCAGCCCTATCTCCAAGTCGCTTGAGCGCCAGAAGAATGCCTTGAGGATTTGGCTTCAACTCTGCCACATCGTTTCGCGTGACCACCACATCGAAATACTCGGATAGCCCGTGCTTGGCGAACATCATCTCAGCAGCCTGCCTAGAGGTATTCGTGACAATAGCCATGCGAATCCCTCGATCCTTGAGCGTCCTAAGCATCGGCATAGTGTCAGGGAGCAGCACAGATTCATCGGCCCACTTGAGTTCATATGCTAACAGGAATCGGTCCAGTTCCCTTTCCAGCCTAAGTCTTTCTGGCTCCGAGAAATTCTCATTTGCATATTGGCTCGCCTTGTTCCGCATCAGAGTTGATCCCTCAATCCCAGCAAGGGTTTCCGCAGGAATTCCGAGCTCAATCAGTCTATTGCGTGTCTGTTGTCTAAACTCCAGTATGGCCTCATCTTTCATTTCGACGCTTCGCACCAAGGTTCCTTCCAAGTCGAAGATGATGGAAATCATTGCTCACGACCCTACGGGTCCAGCAATTCAGAGACCTTTTATCGTGACGGGTACTAGTCGCACATAAGCTAGATAACGTCTTCCGATTACAGATCCGGCTAGGAGGCATCTTGCTGAGAAAGACTTATGGCGTCACTCCACAACTCGTTCTCGTAGACAGACGCGTCGAAGATGAGGAACAGGTTTGATAGTTATTCCTGGTCCAACATCAGCGGAACTGGGGCGTAGAATCGCTGAGCTTTTGGAAGCGAAGATTGTTCCAATCGAGTTCAAGCGCTTTCCAGATGGAGAATCCCGCATCCGATTTGAGGACAGCGTCGAAAACGAAGAAGTACTCCTCGTCCAAACGACTGGCCCACCTCAAAACGAGAACCTTGTTCACCTTCTACTCATGGCAGACAACGCCAAAGACATGAGAGCTAAGTCAATCGTTGCAGCTGTTCCCTACTTTGCCTACGCACGCCAAGACAAGCGTTTCAGGCCGGGCGAGGTTTTCAGCGTAAGGACGATAGTGAAACTGCTCCAAGCATGTGGCGTGAACAAGATTGTCACGGTAAACTCCCACAACCCAGCCGTGCTCGGACAGTTGGGGTTACCGATTGAGGATTTGTCTGCAATAGGCCTGCTTGCAGAGCACTTCAAGGAGCAGGGCTTGAGGAATGTGTTCTCGCTCTCGCTAGGCAAGAAAGGATTGAGCACAGCAGCTGAGGCCAACAATGTACTCAAAGGCGAGCACGCGTATATTCCCACAGAGAGGGATCACTTAACAGGGAGCGTAACAATCGAGAACAAGCCCTTACCTGTGAAGAACAGAGATGTCGTGATCTTTGACGATGTCATAAGCAGCGGAAAATCCATGATTAAGGCGATCGAGTGGGTCAAGGAGCAAGGCGCTAGAACCATCTACGTCGCCTGTGTCCACATTCTCCTCACAGATGACGCCAAGGAGAACGTGTTGAGAAGTGGCGCCAAGTCGATCGTGGGTACAGATACAGTATCTAGTTCTGTCGGCGTTGTTTCCGTTGCACCATTGGTAGCCGAAGCAATGAAGAAGCATAGGCCCTCTCTTCATTGAGAACGTCTGTTTGAGACTCACAGTTCTGCAAGGGAAGATCGGTCTGGAAGGTAACCTGAATTCTCAGCCAATTTCTCCATGAAATCGGTAAACGCATCAGAGAACATCAGAGTGAAAAACTCATGAAGTCATAAGCATTACCTTATCCGTATTAGGAAAGCGGGGAAATCGTGGTGGCTTCACAGGCATCTGTCTTAGGCTGTATCGGAAAAACGCCCATGCTGAAGCTGGATGTGAAATTCCAAGGTCAAGCATATCATCTATATGCGAAATTGGAGTTCACCAATCCAAGCGGAAGTATCAAAGACCGAATAGCAAAATACATCGTTGAGGAGGCCGAGAGTAAGGGACTTCTCAAACCTGGCTACACAATAGTTGAGGCCACAAGCGGAAACACTGGCATTGCTCTTTCCATGGTTGCGGCTGCAAAGGGTTACGGAATGCTAGTAGTAATGCCTGAAAATATGACGGGAGAGCGAGTCAAGATAATGACTAGCCTAGGCGCAAATCTATGCCTGACACGGAAAGACGAAGGCTTCGAAGGAGCCATCGCAAAGGCCGACAAGATAGCGAAGAGCAGTGAACGCTATTTCTTGGCGAATCAGTTCCGGAATCTCGACAACATCATGGCTCACTACCACACAACTGGAAAAGAGATATTTGATCAGATGAATGGTGATGTTGCCGCATTCGTGGCTGGTGTGGGCACAGGGGGCACATTGATGGGCGTAGGAAGAGCTCTGAGGGAGCGGAATCCCAATGTACGCATCGTAGCCGTTGAGCCTGAAGAAGCGGCCATCCTCTCCGGGCGAAAGGTGATACGGGAGCACAAGATCGCCGGGATTGGTGACGGTTTTGTCCCAGAGATTGTGGATATGAACCAGATAGATAGCGTGATTGCCATTAAGAGCGACGACGCAGTTAAGATGGCCAGAAAGATATCTCGCGAGCATGGCCTGATGATCGGGATTTCTTCGGGCGCAAACGCTTTGGCATCAATCAAAGTCATGGATGAGATAGGTCAAGACAAGAAAGTTGTGACCGTGTTTCCCGACCGAACAGAGAGATACTTCAGTACAGATCTATGCACTTCAAGTGAACGTCAAGTAAGACAATGCTCCAAACACTGTGAATGTCCCTTCGGAAAACTGTGATACTATCCGGAGGAAGACATCGGCCTGTGATTATGCAATTCTTTCTAGTCCTTGCTCTGAGTTAGATAGAATAAGTTCCCATCCGGATCGGCGAACAGAGCCGCGTAGCCACCCCAGTACTGCCTCCTAGGCGCCTCAATGAAGTTTACACCTTTTGTCCTCAGGTTTTCGTATTCTGCGTCAAGGTCTTCCACAGCGAAATAGATGTTCGGCGCACTCTCCTTCGGTCCCTTTTTTCCACCAGACATTATTGCCAAAGTCAGCGTACCAGGAAGGTCGAATATTGCATAGTTAGGCCACTGCTCCCTCACCTTGAGGCCGAGAGTATCTCGGTAGAAAGCAAGAGACTTGTCTATGTCTGTCACTTTCACTTCAAGCCAATTGACCCGCTTGATCAAGAAGGACCCCTCGGGGATATTGTTCTCTTCAGATACTTTAACTTTCGAGCCGAGAGATCCGCTTGAAGGGGGTCTTATCTTGATTCCTTCTACTTCTTCCACATGTCTAGCGGAGGCTTCATGTCGGGCGGTAAAGGAGACTTGTAGACTCTTCCACCAAGCGTCTGTTTGAATTCATCCTGGATTTTCTTGAGTGTATCGGGTTTGGTTAGCAGGTCAATAACGCATGCAGACGTTGTCTTAGCTGCGAAGACTAGCGACTTGTGTCCGATTCCCATTCCAGACTGCGCCGTGTTCTGCCACGAGTGGCCAGGACTTCCTAGGATGAATGTTGAAGTCGTGAACTCCACTGTTGGTGCTATCCAACTAACATCAGACACATCTGTTGAGCCTGCGCCCCATCGGTCCCACGTATCCGGAACGGTCCGATCTAGGTCAACATCCAAGAGTTTCTCCCAGTCAGGCCTCTTGGACTTCCTCAACGAATCTCTCTTCATATCTGGCGGTATAGTCTTTCCGATCTCTCTCGCGAACTTCTTCTCCTCTTCGGTGTAGTCCGGCGGGCCTATCTCACGCATATTGCCGACTACGAGATCGCTCAGTGCCCGGTTCAGAAGCTTGTTGTATAAGCCTACTACAAACTCCACCTTATGCGTAGTTTCTGTCATGATTGCTGCACCTTTGGCGATCTCAAGAACTCGACTGTATATCTGTTCCACCTGATCTCTTTCAGGTGCCCGAACATAGTACCATGAGCAGGCATAAGCTGGGACTACGTTCGGCTGATCGCCGCCAGCCGTGACTACGTAATGTATTCGGGCCTCTTGGATTACGTGCTCACGCAGATAGTTCACACCGACGTTCATCAACTCGATAGCGTCCATCGCGCTGCGTCCTTGTTCAGGAGAACCTGCTGCATGAGATGCGACTCCGTAGAAGTGGAACTTGGCATCGTTTACCGCGTTGTTGCCTGCGTAGCCTCCGGTATTCATCGAACCGGGATGGTGGCTGAGGACCGCGTCTACGCCGTCGAAGACTCCGTCCCTGACCATGTAGACCTTGCCGCCGGCAGTCTCCTCAGCCGGAGTCCCGAAGAACTTCACCGTTCCTTTGATTCCTGTTGCTTCCATCGCGATTTTCGCTGCTATCGCACCAGCCATCCCGGAGGTACCGTGAATGTTATGCCCGCATCCATGTCCGGGAGCCCCTTCTACAAGTGGATCTTTTGTGGGAACGGTCTTCTGTGACACTCCGGCTAGAGCGTCGTATTCGCCCATAACTCCTATGACAGGGCGGCCTGAACCATAGGTCGCAACAAACGCAGTCGGCATTCTCGCCACATCCATCTCAACCTTGAATCCAGCTTTTCTCAATTCATCGGCAAGTAGCGCGGAGGACTTGAACTCCTGCAGCCCAAGCTCCGCATATTCCCAGATCTTGTCACTGACCTCAATTATATGCGACTCATTGGCTGAAATCCACTGCAGAGCCTTCTTCTTCGCAACCTCAGACATATGACTCACACATCCGAAGCGTCGATCTAATATTATAAGACTTAATTGATATCGCCAGTGTCGGTTCGTCTGTCGTTGTCTTCAGCTCGAAGTTATCCCTTGAACGACTTTGTGGCTTCTTCGATCTTGAGAAACCTATCGACGCGCAGAGTCCGCACGTAAGTTCATTCAGAAAGGCTTATTCCATCAATCTACTCTCTGTCCCGACTGGTCGAGCGACACTATGAGCAAACCAATCT
>Ga0209725_1001634_pt1 | contig 12530 bp, 11 predicted proteins | sample I18A1metaG_FD_184145 | JGI IMG/M metagenome (GOLD analysis project Ga0209725, IMG submission 184145) | Lake sediment bacterial and archeal communities from Gulf of Boni, Indonesia to study Microbial Dark Matter (Phase II) - ​I18A1 metaG... | ecosystem: Environmental > Aquatic > Freshwater > Lake... | reverse complement strand
CCTATTCCGACTATCATCAAGTCGGGTTGCGCATGAACATTGGGTATGAATAGGGCGAATCCACAGCCTAGAAGAACCAGTAGAACCAGACATTTCTTAAAGAGATTTGGGCAGGATCCTTGAAAAGGCATTCACAGCTCAACTCAAGATATGTTTGCCTCTATTCGTATTTAACTGATTTCGTAGGCCTTGAACAGCCTGACAATTGGCAAACGTGCCCTAAAAATGATCATAGAGTATCTTTATGAGGTAGGAAATCTTGATCCCAGAATTGAAATTGTATGTGGACTCTGATGCGACCCGATGCAGCTTCGATACTTAAAGACGACAAATGCAGGCGAAGCCTAGCAAGATATTTTGACGTATTCCAGAGCAAGCGAAATGCGAAATTCTTGATCGCCAAGAAACTCGAAGCAAATTTTTGCGGAGATGATTCTATGGATCAGCTGTGGAAAAGTCATGAAAACCGCCTAAAGGAATACTTCGGTTTAGAGAAGAAGATCGACGACAAGACGGTCAATCTGGATGAAATAGAGTCTCCCGAAAAGTCATTTCTAGATCTAAAGATAGAGATCGCGAATCGAATCATCCAGCGATGCGAATTGTGCGAACGCTATGACAGGCCGAATAGGCTCGCAGGTCAGCTCGGATTCTGCAAGTGTGGACAAAATGCTAGCGTTTCCACATACTTCGAACATATGGGTGAAGAACCAGAGCTTGTGCCGTCTGGAACTATTTTCACATGCGGTTGTACTCTACGATGCTTGCACTGCCAGAATTGGACTATATCCCAATGGTTCGAGACTGGCGAGATGTACACGCCAAGAGAATTAGCGAAAGTCGTCGATGAATTGAGAAGAAGCGGATGCCGCAACGCCAACCTTGTAGGAGGAGAACCGACCCCATGGCTTCAACAATGGCTTGAAACGTTCAGTCACGTCACGATCAACGTTCCGGTCGTCTGGAATAGCAACACTTACTACAGCAATTTGACAGCCAAACTGCTCGCAGGGTTTGCTGACGTGTACCTTCTCGACTTCAAGTATGGCCCTGGCGATTGCGCTGAACGGATCTCATCTGCGCCGAAATACTGGGATGCTTGCACTAGAAATCATTTATTGGCGAAGCAGTATGGCGAGTTGATCATAAGAGTCCTGGTGCTTCCTGAGCATCTGGAATGCTGCACGAAACCTATCGTGAATTGGATCGCGGAAAATCTCGGAAAATCTGTTAGAGTCAATATTATGTTTCAGTATAGGCCTGAGTGGAGAGCTCATGAAATTCCTGAACTAAAACGTAGACTAACGCATGAAGAGAGGACTAGGGCGATTGAACTGGCAAAGGAAGCTGGATTGAACAATTTCATAACGTAAACAACGATTAGTTTTTATTCGTGCGTCTCAAGAAGAATCTCGGGTCGTCTGTGATCTATCAGAGTTAAGAGTGAGATGTGATCTTGAAGGTATTTAGCTGAGACGACCCAGCTCAAATCAATTTCGCTGAGAGACACTATCGAGAGGTCTCCCGAGTATACTTGAGTACCTCCCTGTCGCCACCAAAATTCCTCAAGAGCCCAATGTACTCCTTGCTTGAGTGAAGCAGTTCCTCCACCGGACTTCCTGACAAATCTGCTCTCTGCTTCTTCTCTGACACTATGATCTGTTTCTCATTCAGAAATCTTATCGCATCATCCAAGTGTCTGCGGAGAGAAGTTGTCTGCTGCATCTCAGAAGTTCGAATACTCCAAAGTCCCATCAAAGTGTCATTAAGATCAGAATGCCAGGCACGCCCTCCGAGGATCGTAAGAGCTCTCAATACGTCGCATGAAGCTCTGGAGAAATCGTCATGCCGTTCTTTGGACAAGAGTTGTTTAATCGTGTCATCTATCGTATCCAATCTAACTACCGACCGCATGAATCTAGGAAGACAAAGCTCTTATGTGTTTCTAGTTCACCCCGAAAGATTCAAAATCAGGAAAGGATACAACACCGTCTTAGAACCCACCGTCGATCGCAAACAAATCAATGCTGAGCATCTGTTTGTACTATAGGGAGTCTTTGACAAAGTTTTATATTTTGACGGAACCAATTTTAGTCAGCTATTGAAAAAGAGGTAAGAAAACAAAATGAAAATTAGATTGAACAAAAGAGCAATAACGCGAATGCAGGGCATTATAATCGTAGTCATTATTCTAGTCGCCGCTGGAGTAGCAGCTTACTACCTCACGCTTCCACCCCCGAAGAAAGGAAAGCTCGTGATTGACTGGTGGTACGAATCATCAGGACACTATCCGCAAAGCGCGGACCAAGCTGCAGTGTACAAGTCTCAACTAGAGAAAACCGGGCTGATTACCGTCAATTTGCACGGAGCCGACTGGCCCAGCTACAAGAAGAATAGAGACGCGCACACCATGCAGGTGTTCGTATACGGTTGGTATCCAGACTATATCGACCCTGACGACTACGTTCAGCCATTCTTTGACTCCGTAGGCTGCGGCTGGCTTGGCACGGGATACAACAACACAGAGATGGACAAGCTCATCGCCCAGGCACGATCGAACTTTGACCCAACCCAAAGAGCCCAACTCTACGCCAAGATTCAGGAAATTATGGTAAGCGATGCGCCCATCGTCCCAGTCTTTCAAATCTCAGCATACGCAGTGACCAAACCGGATGTTACAGGAGTCAACCTAGACGTCACGACGATGATGTACTACTGGCTGATCACACCACCCGCAGGCAAAGACACCCTGATCATAGGAACAACCGACTCCATTGAAACCAGCCTTGACCCAGCCGAGGTTTGGGACTATTTCGGAGGATCTGTAATGATAGAGAACCTTGGCGCTTCACTGGTATACATCAAGCCCGGGTCCGCCGCAGGCCCGAATGATTTCATTCCTGGATTGGCAACAAGCTGGTCGACAAGCCCAGATGGGTTGACGTACACGTTCAACCTGAGACAGGGCTTGAAATTCTCCGACGGAACGCCCTTCACCGCAGCCGCGGTGAAATACAGCTTCGACAGAAACATTGCACTGGCAATACCTGATGGTCCACAACTTGGACTAGGCTACGGCGACTTGATTGCAAGCGTAGAAGCGCCTTCAGATTCTCAGGTCGTTTTTACCCTGAAACACCTGTTTGCCCCATTCATGGCACTGATGGCTTTCTCAGGGTCATTCATCGTCAACCCCAATCGAGCGCCCAACACACCCGGCCAAGCCGTTCAGTGGAAGGAGGGAGACCCGACAGCCAGCAATCCGAACGACTTAGGACCTTACCTATTGACAGAATGGACGCGAAAAGCTGGAAAGGACTACGAGATGAAACTTGACGCAAACCCGAACTACTGGGGCACAGCGGACGGGTATCCAAAGGCCAAACACATCATCATGAAATTCTACAGTGACGCAACAGCGCTGGCGCTGGCGATAAAATCCGGCGACATAGACATGGCCTATAGGCAGTTGACTTCTTCCGACATCAAGAGCATGCAATCAGACCCGAACCTTAAGGTCTGGCAAGGCCCATCGGGCATCCAGTACATTTGCTTCCAAGAACGAATGCCACCTTTCGATAATCCGAAGGCTAGACAGGCAATCGCCGCAGCTCTTGACAGGAACGAGCTGGTAAACACTGTATTTCTAGGCCAGGCAACCCCCCTCTACAGCATGATACCCAACGGCATGGCATTCCAGACAGACGGCTTCAAGACTCTCGGTGACGGAAACATCAAGCTGAGTGTGAGCCTGCTGCAAGAATTGGGTTACGGTTAAGAGAGAACGCGAGCAACTCTTAATTAGTAGCCCTACCTCCCTTTTTTCTTATGTCGCTTCGTTCGTACGTCATCGCCAGAATTATGCTGACGATTCCGATGATTATGCTACTCCTCACCTTCGTGTTTCTTTTGGTAAGAGTTCTTCCCGGCGACCCTGCCTCACTCCATTTCGAGAAGCAAGTGGACCCACGGATGCTGCTGGAGTTTAAGCGGCAGCTCGGCCTCGACAAGCCGATTGAGATCCAATATATTGACTATCTAGTAGGCTTATTAAGAGGAGACTTTGGGAAATCCATGCAAGACTTTTCACCCGTCTCACAGCAGATCTTCTCAGCCTTTCCTGCAACACTCGAACTCGCGATCTGCTCAACGATAATCATGATCTTGGTTGGAGTTGTCCTCGGTGTGCAGTCCTCCCGTTCATATGATTCAGTGCAGGATCATTCGATTCGGGTCTTCGGGATAGCGTCGTACGCAATCCCAGTTTTCTTCCTCGGCGAGGTTATGATCATGATCTTCGCGATCTATCTTCACTGGCTCCCGGCAGGAGACCGCATCCATGCTGGGATGGCTCCAACTGGACTCACTCTCGGTGGCCTTCATTGGAGCACTGGACTCTACACTATAGACAGCATTCTGGAGGGGAATACATCAAAGTTCATAATGTCGCTTCGCTATCTGCTCCTGCCCTCACTTACATTGGGCACTGTGCTCTGTGGAATCTTCATTAGGTTGACAAGAGGAAACATGCTGGAAACCTTGCAGTTGGACTTCGTCACCGCCGCACGAGCTCGAGGACTGAAGGAAAGAACAGTTGTGTATGGATATGCTCTTCGAAACGCATTCCTTCCGATACTGACTATGATGGGCCTCCAATTTGCCGCTTTGTTGGCTGGGGCTGTTCTCACCGAGACTACCTTCTCTTGGCCTGGCTTGGGTCGATATCTGGTGGATAGGATAAGTTTCCGAGATTACACGGCAATCCAGGGAGTTGTTGTCTTCTTTGGGATTCTGGTTGCAATGGTTAGTTTGGCGGTTGACATCATCTATGCGTATCTTGACCCGCGGATCCGATTCTAGGAGACTTTGCCATGAGCAATGAGAGACCTCAAGGAAGGATTCTAGTCAAGTTGTTTCCCTCGTTAATCGGTCTCGCGAGAAGGGGGCTCGCGGGTTGGGCAGTCTTGATTGGAGGGGTAATCGTCGCGGTTGTAGCCATTATGACGGTAGTCTCTCCATGGATTTCCCCCTACAACCCAATCGCTATAAACGTGGGTCCGATCCTTTCACCTCCTTCCTCTGAGTTTCCGCTTGGCACGAACCATCTCGGCCAAGACATGCTTAGCAGAGTCTACTCCGGTGGGTCTATAATGTTCCAAGTCGCGTTACTATCCGTGATCGTTTGTCTAGCAGTCGGTGTCCCGATTGGACTCTTCGCCTCATACGCTGGAGGGTACACCGACAAAGTCGCTTCCCTTGTAATGGATAGTATCTACGCGTTTCCGGGCCTCGTGCTTGCCATTGCGATCGCGGCGATGTTAGGGCCTGGGGTCGTCAACATGGCTCTTTCGATTGCGGTTGTGTACGTTCCGTCGTACTTCAGAATAATCCGTAGCCAAGTCCTCACTATTAAGGAACTCCCCTATGTTGAGGCCGCTCACATGATGGGCGCGAGGGCAAGAACGACACTCTTCAACTACATTCTTCCAAACGTAATCCCGTCCATCGTGGCGGTTGCGACGATAAACTTCGCTGACGCAATTCTCACGGCGGCGGGCCTCACCTTCGTTGGTCTAGGTTTGCCTGTCTCCACCCCTGACTGGGGGTGGGACCTCACCTATGGTAGGAGACTCCTTCCGAGCGGCGCATGGTGGGTGATTGCATTCCCGGGCCTATCGGTTGTCTTGCTTGCCTTAGGCTTCACATTGATGGGAGAAGGACTGAGCGAACTCTTCAACCCACGTCTCCAAAGGTGAGTCTAGGAAGATGCCGCTACTCGAAATTCAGTCACTAGTCGTAGAGTATCACACTATCGGGGCGAATGTGAAAGCGGTTGACCGAGTCTCCCTGTCATTGGAGAAGGGACACACACTCGGCGTTGTCGGGGAGTCGGGATGCGGCAAATCCACGCTCGGCCTATCAACGCTGCGTCTCGTTCCACCGCCTGGCAAGATCGTGAGCGGGCAGATGACTCTTGACGGGATTGATGTTGTCAATTGCTCTGAAGAGGAGATCCGCCGGGTGAGAGGAAAACGGGTTGGCTACATCTTTCAGGATCCGATGACATCGCTCAATCCTGTCAAGAGAATCGGCGCCCACTTTGTAGAAATGATCCGCACTCACGAACCCGGAGTTGGTGAGGAGGATGCATTTAAGCGGGCGAAGGAGGTACTGAACCGCCTTGGCATACTTCCGGAAAGGATTAACGACTTTCCCCATCAATTCAGCGGCGGAATGCGGCAGAGAGTAATGATCGGACTCGCCCTAGCGCTTGGCCCTGATCTATTGATCGCGGATGAACCGACAACATCTCTCGACGTGATAGTAGAGGCTCAGATAATCGAGCTGCTAAAAGAGCTCAAGGAAAGCCTCAGTCTTACATTGGTCCTGATCACTCACAACATCGGCATTGTAGCGGAAACCGCGGATCGCGTTGCGGTGATGTATGCAGGGAGAATCGCGGAGCTAGGCGAAACCGGCGTCCTATTCGAGAAGCCGATGCATCCTTACACGCAAGCGCTGCTCAATTCTGTTCCGAACATCACTAAGAAAGGCCAGGTCTTGTCTTGGATCCCCGGAACACCGCCGGACCTAGCTGAACCGCCGGCTGGTTGCCTCTTCCACCCAAGGTGCCCCTACGCCTTCGACCGCTGCAGGAAAGAGGAGCCGCTGCTATTGAAGCACAACGGCTCCGAGGTTGCTTGCCACCTCTACGACAGAAGGTAGACAGAATTGAGCAGCATCCTTGAAGTCACGAATCTCAAGAAGTACTATCCAGTTGAGAAGAGTTTCCTAGATAAACTACTGACTTCACAGAAGAGCTTCGTACATGCTGTCGACGATCTCTCGTTCTCAATGGATCGCGGCGACATTCTCGGACTAGTTGGCGAGAGCGGCTCCGGAAAGAGCACTACAGGAAGAATATGCCTCAAGCTCATCGAGCCCACCTCAGGCAAGATCGTCTTCGGCAGAGCGGAACTTTCTAAACTTCGCGGCGAGGAGCTTCGCAGATTCAGGCGTAATATGCAAATGATCTTCCAAGATCCGACCGCATCACTGAGTCCACGCATCAAGGTCGGCGAGGCGATAAGGCATGCTTTGTCATTTCAGGGCTTAGGCACACGAAGTGAGCAGATTGAGAGAACGCGAGCGATGCTGGACCGGGTTGGTCTAAAACCATGGAGTAACTTCTACGACCGCTATCCGCACCAGCTCAGCGGAGGGCAAAGACAGCGCGTCGTCATCGCTAGAGCATTGGTTTTGAATCCGAAGTTTGTGATTGCAGATGAACCGATTGCTATGGTTGACGTTTCAGTTAGGGCGCAGATTCTTGAACTCATGCTTGAGCTGAAAAAGGAATTCGATCTGACCTACCTCTTCATAACTCACGATCTTGCCATGGCCAACTACGTCTGCCGCAGTATCGCCATCATGTACTTGGGCAAGATCGTTGAGATAGGCCCGAAGGAGGAGGTCTTCGAGAGACCGTTGCACCCCTACACCTTGGCTCTGCTGTCCTCGATTCCAGTTCCAGATCCCAAGGCGAAATTGGAGCGCTTGATTCCCAAGGGGGAGATCCCTAGTCCGATCAACCCTCCAAAGGGTTGCAGATTCCACCCTAGATGTCCGTACGCGCAACCCATTTGCTCCGAGCGCGAGCCCCAACTGGAGGAGATAAGACCAAATCAGCACGCCGCGTGTTTCTTTCCTCGAAGGTAAAGGCCCCTCTCAGTCAAGATGACCCTACACTTCAAAAGGGCATTAAGTTGCATCTGTTTCTCTGATCTGACTGATCTGTCTCACTTTGCCTCGACATCGAACATTCTGCAAAGCAGATCGTATAGTTCTGTTCCACCCTCAACTTTTGTGAAGAGCTCTCTTTCAGCCTTGAGGATTCTGCTCACTACTTCATTCGTACTTCGCCTTTTGATCTCTTTCCAGACAACGTTGTAGTTCTTCAATTCTATCCAAGCTCTAAACGTCAAAACCAGGAACATGGCTATCGTCACGAACAGATTCATCAAGTAAAGATCTGAGAGAGTTGGAGTCAACTCGCTCACCTCGCATCTGTAGGTTTGACTCAGGGGTCAATATCTACAGATAGTGTGTCAGGTATTTTGAGTTTATCGGCGGAGACGAATTTGAATTCGGGGTTCCCACGAAAAGCTTTGACTACCTATAAAGGTTACGGCACACCGAAGTGGGCATACCGAAACAGGACCTCGATAAGCTCTTCAAACCTTTCCTCACCACATAGGCTAAGGGTCACGGGCTCGGGTTAACCGTCTATAAGCCGCCGGCGGAAGCCCACGACGGCAGCATCTCTGTCGAGTTCTCAGAAGACTACACGACAAGACCAAACTCAGATTTTCAGAAAAAAGTCTCCAAAACTAGATGCACAATCACTCATCTACTCATAATGAACGATCCGACTCGGCATTAAGAAAGTTAACTTTTAAAACTTTTTTAATTGTTAACTTTTTCACAATGATGAAGATATACGGGATTAGCCTTGCATCCCTAAATCTATGAAACTTTTAAGCTTCTCCGCCAAAATCAACGCTATGAGCGGTTGAATGGAGCTCTTGAACGTATAATGCTGAAATGCATCGAAGACAGATCGCCTTGAGTTACCGATCAGTGGCAACCGCATAAAGAAGCTTGAGACGGGTCAGCTCCAAAGGATCAGGCCATAACTGAATCGCCCTCGACCCATCGGGCTCCAGCTGTTCTGAAGCCTGAATATCTGAAGACCGGGTTAAAAACTCCTTTTTAGCGCTTGCGAGTGAAGGGAACTTCGGACGAGTCCTAAAATGGTTCAACGTTTAGATTCCGTGACGATCATCGTTAAAGTGGATCTGACCTTGTCAAGCCGTCTTATACGCCAATCGATTATCTCTTTCAATTTCTCCATAGAGTCAGCTTCGATCCTCGCGACGATGTCATAGATCCCGAAAACGGCGTAGGACTCCTTGATGTCGGTGAACTTCCTCAGTCGCTCTAAGACTTCCCTTTCTGCCCCAACTTCTGTGTTAATCATCACGAAAGCAGAAGGCATACAATCGCCTTGAGTATTGAATTCGGAGGGAGCAAATTAAAGCATTGTTCTTTCCTTTGTCCATTGAAGGGCATAAAATCGACTGGATTTACAGACAGGACTTGAAGCAACTAATTGCGATTCGTTCGATTTATGATCGCACTTTCACCTGGCGTCGAAAGTTGGACTTGCGCTCTATCCTTTTCCCAGAGTCCCCGGCGCGGCTGGGATTCTTCTGTAGAAGTCGTCAGCAAGTTTCCTACCAGTCTTCTTCTCCCACTCCTCAACCGGCATCCCGTATTCTCTCTGGATCTTATCTCTATACCACTCTGGGATTACGTTGAATGCGCAGAACGGGATTATTCTCCCGTCAGGTGCAGCGTAGTGAATATCGCATCTCTTAACCCTCTCGATATCGTAATTGTACAAGTCTTGGAAATGCATCATACCTATGAATAGAGACTTGTGATGAAAGACGCCTAGAGCTTGATAATCATGTTTCAGAAGGGCATTCGAGATTATCTTCGGAAGGCTGAGCCATTTCGGCTGCTTCTCTTTATCGATGAAGCTTCCTAGCTTGTAGAGAAACTTTGCTCCCACCACATACTTGCTTCTGCCTGACTTCAGCTCCTGAGCTTTTTCCTCAAGGTACTCTAGTAGTCCTTCCACATCTACGAAACGGGTTATCGGTATCAATCTATCTCTGTCCTTGAATGCGTAGGTAGCCATGCCGCAAGCGAAGTGAGCGGACAACTCATATTCAGCTTCGCCGGTCAGTGCTTCAACGAAGTGACCGAAAGGGGTAATTGACGGGACAGGATAGAAATCATCCTTAGCTATTTCGCCTCCGGTCTGTTCTTCAATCCTTTGAATAGTCTCAGGTATAGTAATCCGGAATCTTTCTCTCTCCGCTTGAGACATCCTTCCGACAAGTGATACGGGCTGATAGTTTATTCCTCTTATAACATCTATATTCGTTGAGCTAAACCTGACTATATCTCCAACTTCATGATCATTAATCGTCTTGATCACTGTTGGAACTAGAACTATCCCGACGTTTGCTGCTCTGCAATTCTCTAAGATCGCAGGAATCTCCCGATGGTTCTTTGGGTTGGTCTTCTCAGTGACGCCGTCGAAACTCAAATAGATCGTGTTTACACCTGCTTCTCTAACTTGCCTAACGAGGCCTGGGCTCTTGGCAAGTCTTATGCCGTCAGTATTAAGTTGGACGTGGTCTATCTCCTCCTCTCTAGCTATCTTAATTATCTCCACTATGTCATCTCTCAAACAAGGTTCACCTCCAGTCAACTGTATCGCGTTACATGGCACCGGCCTCTCAGCTCTGATCGTCCGGAACATCTCTCTCAATTGCTTCAAGCTAGGCTCGTAAACGTAGCCTGCCTTCTCAGCGAAGAAGAAGCAGTACCAACAGTTCAAGTCACATCGATTTGTGACGACTATATTCGTCAGCGCAGAATGAGACATATGTATTTTACATAAGCCGCAATCCTTCGGGCATACAGGGTTATCCTTGAGAACGTACGGGTTTTCGATCCCTCTCCCATCATACGCGAATTTCCTAGCTTTCTCATACATCTTAAAGGAGCCCCAGTACAGCTCCTCAATCGCGCCGTGATCGGGGCACGACCTTCTGATCCAAACCTTGTCGTCTCTCTCGAAGATTTCTGCAGGGAGTATCCTGAGGCATTCTGGGCAGAGGCTCTCAGTCTTCTGTAAGAATCTAGCCAAGGCTTTGACACCACTGATGGTCGTAAGTATCCTTAAAGTTGAAGAACCTCCGTATAAGAATATTTTCGTACCAATCATCTGGTGAAAAGTGGTAGAAGCAAAGTGACTACAAGCGAGAAGACGAAGAGAGCCATGCGCGAACTTGGGTTGACGAACTATGAGGCTCAAGCTTACGCTTCTTTACTAGAACTGGGCCCTATGCCCGCGGGTCGGATAAGCCAAAGCGCGCATATTCCGTACTCAAAAATCTACGAGGTTCTCGGAAGCCTTGAAAGCAAAGGTTGGATCGAAACAGAGCGCGGAAGACCTTCAAAATATTATCCAAAGCCCCCGTCCGTCGCTCTCGACACGATCAGATTGCAGCTTGAAGATACCTTCAGCCGAAATGAATCGCAAATACTTAGCGAGCTACAGCCGATATATGAAAAGAAAGAGGTTCATGAGAGGCCTGACATCTGGATCGTGCGAGGCCAATACAATGTTCTCTCGAAGATTCAAGAGATGCTTGAGAGATCTAGAAAAGAAATCCTAATCGCTGTTTCTGAAATCCCTGTACAGGTCGCAAAGATATTGTTCGTCACATTGACCCGTCTAAAGGAAAGAGGCGTCAAGATCTCCTTGATGACTACGCGAGATGCGAGTACGGATACTTTGAAAGACTTCTTGGGAATCGGCGAGATTAGAGTTAGGGATCAAATGTTCGGAGGCGGGATAGTCTCAGATTCAAAAGAAGTCATGCTAGTTCTCGCCGGGCAGGCGGGGGAGTCGGCTGCATTGGCTATATGGGCTGACCATCCCGGACTCGCAAAATTTGCGAAAGACTACTTTGAATATCTATGGAATGATGCGAGAGATTTCAAAAACTATTTTGATGTGTAGCAGAGTACTCCTCCAATCAGGGTTACGATTCCAGGTAACCAGCTCATGGTTGCTAACATTATCACGCCAAGTATGACAGCGATTACGCCGCCATTCTTGACGTCTGGTCCCGACAGTAACCCGGCCCGGGTACCGCACCTCGGACATGATTCGGCGGCTTCAGGAAGCCTCTCTCCACATTTCATACAAAAGGGCGTGTTATTACATCTCTCCGAGTTTCCTGACTATTCTCAACGCTGGGTTCTTATTTTTGCGGTTTCAAAACTCAGTAAACAGTGGACCTGCGTACCCTATTGGCAAGCGTCTTTAGAGCATGTTTCCTCACGAACTGGAGTATGTCTCCCTGAACCTTCTAGGTATGCCTTGTATCCAACGAGAATAATGGCTATCGTGATTCCTAGACCTAATGGGAGAAATTGAATCGAACCACCTAACGTAGAAACAACTTCTACGTTCGCAGATGCGCTCTTAGTTATCGTCTTTACGCCACTCTCATAGAAGTATATGACTTTGACCTCGCAGTTTATGACATACTTCCCTTCAGGAAGGTCTGCTGCGGACCATTTGACTGTTCTCGTTTTCGTCGAATTTAGGAGACCCCCTGTACAGGACCATTCGTATTCTACGTCATACACTACGGGAATACTAGCGCTCACGTTCGCCGTCAAGATAATACCATCTTTTACAGCTTCGTCTATCCGAAAATCGCCTTTCGGAGATATCGCTATATCGAAATTTGGCTCAACCGCTTTGACTTTGAGAGAAGAGTCGTGGAAGCCGAGACTGTTGTCGTACCTGAAGCTGAGACGCATCAATAGCTTCTCTCCTCCATAAAACCTGTATGCCAAATGGGATGGGATGAGCT